>Ga0156266_128_pt1 | contig 1732 bp, 2 predicted proteins | sample RifCSPlowO2_12_FD_107915 | JGI IMG/M metagenome (GOLD analysis project Ga0156266, IMG submission 107915) | Candidatus Liptonbacteria bacterium RIFCSPLOWO2_12_FULL_60_15 | reverse complement strand
CGCCACAGGCGGTGGCTCCTGCGCCTTTTATGCTCCACAAAGAGGAGACATTCGCGCCGATCATGGAGTCGAAGCAGGTCCAGATCCAGCGCGAGGCGGCACCGCGGCCCGAGGCAGGAAAAGCAACTGCGGTGCGTCTTGAGATGACCGGCATGGAGGAGCAGAAGAAAAAAGAGCCGGTGGTCGCAAAAACGGAGGTGCCGCGCGAGCGCGTGGTCCACTACAGCGCCTTCCGCACGCCCATAAATCCGTTCGGTGGAGAAGCTCCTCAAGCCGCCGTCCCCGCGCCTGCCCTTCCGAAGCCCAGCGAAGGAGGGCCAAAAACCGTAACGCAACCGCAGGCCGTACCTCCGCCAAAACCTGCCCCTGCACCAAAGGAAAAAGAAGAAGTCATCGACCTCTCCACGTTCCAGCGCACGCCTGCCCGTCCGAAGCCCGGCGAAGGAGGGCCGCGCCCAGCTCCCCAACCGAGCGGGGCGAAACTCGACGGGAACACAGTGGATCTCCGTCCTTAACAATGCAGTTCCAGGTCCCTCAATTCATCGAAACCGAGGATAAGATCGTGGGGCCGCTCACGCTTCGACAGTTCCTCTATCTCGCGGGAGCGGGCGGCATTGCGTTCTTTTTCTTTTTCTTCATACAAACGTGGCTCTGGGTTGTCGCGACCGTTTTTCTGGGCGTGATCGGCGCGGCGCTCGCCTTCTTAAGGATCAATGGCCGCCCTTTGCCGGTGCTGCTTCGCGCCGCTCTCGCCTATTACTGGAAGCCACGCCTCTTCCTCTGGCAGCGCGAGAAGGGGATGGCGAAAACAGAGTTGCCCGAGCTCGAGTCGGAAAAGAGGCCGAAAACGACGCTTGGAGAGCGACTCGCCTCGCTCACGCTCCGGCGAAGCGGGCTGGCGGTGGGCGACAAGCTTAAGGGACTTCTGGAAAAGCTCCAGACAAGCAGGACCCCTATCCCGAAGCGAGAAAGCGTAAGCCACCGCCTCTGGCGGGCCACCGCCAAGAGCGGGGTCCCGCAGGATGCGGTGAGTCCCGCAGAAAGCGGTGATGCGCGCGCACCAATAACGCCGCGTTCCCTCGCGCCGGAGGCCAAGAAGGAGCGCCTCGAAACGCTCCGCACGATCACGGGCGCGCCGCAGGTCGCGAAACGCGTGGACTATAGATAGGGTTTACGGGTTACAATAGAAAGAATGGCAGAAACGCAAGCAATTCCTTCGCAAGCCCTCATTGATATCGCCACCATCGAGGACGATGTCATCATCCTGAAGAACGGCGGCATCCGCCAGATCCTTATTGTCTCGGGCATCAACTTCGACCTCAAATCGGAGGACGAGCAGAATCTTATCTTGTACTCGTATCAGAACTTCCTGAATTCGCTCGACTTTTCCTTTCAGTGCGTCGTCCACTCGCGCAAGCTCAATATCGAGAGCTATCTCCGCACGCTCGACGAACTCGCGGAGAAGGAGGAAAACGAGCTTTTGAAGAATCAGGTGTCGGAATATCAGGCCTTTGTCCGGGAGTTCGTGGAACAGAACGCGATCATGACCAAGACCTTCTTTGCCGTGGTGCCCTACGAGCGCTCCGCCATGCCGACCAAAAAAGGAATGCTCGCCTTTCTGCCGTTCGGGAAAAAACAGGAGGAGCCGGCCCGGCCGCAAACCAACGAAGAGCTCGCGCACGACGTCCGCCAGCTTCGCCAGCGAACGGAGCAGGTCGTCGCCGGCCTGCAG
>Ga0156266_143_pt1 | contig 3455 bp, 6 predicted proteins | sample RifCSPlowO2_12_FD_107915 | JGI IMG/M metagenome (GOLD analysis project Ga0156266, IMG submission 107915) | Candidatus Liptonbacteria bacterium RIFCSPLOWO2_12_FULL_60_15 | reverse complement strand
TTCAAGGACCACGAGCGTGCCGCGCTTCAGATACTTTGCGACGCCTGCGCCCGCCTTCTCGATGTAGGAGGTATCGGGCGTCTTATGCTCGGTGATCGGGGTGGGTACGGTGATGAGGATCACGCTGCACCTGCGCACCTCCTTCCAATCGGTCGTGGCGGAGAGATTGCGCCGCACGGCGGCGAGGTCGGAGGAGGGGATCTCCGCGATGAAGCTTTTGCCGGAGTTCACCGCGCGGACTCGTTCGCGGTTCACGTCAACGCCGATCACGCGGTGGCCGGCACGCGCGATGGCGAGCGCCGTGGGAAGCCCCACGTAGCCGAGGCCGATAATGCCAACGGTTTTGCGGTCCTTGAGGCGCATGTCTTGTATGCGCCTACTCTATCGAAAAAGGGAGCGTAGTTCAACAACGAGCGGGTCCCTCAAGAGCAAGAGGGTGAGGGGATACGCCAGTCCCGTGACGGCCATGGCTGGGAACGAAGGGGTGCCAAGTGCGTAGAGGACGGCGGCAACGCCCGTCATGGCGACGCCTGCGAGCGCGGTCTTCGGCAGGCGCGGCAGGATCGCGAACGGCATGATGCCCTTGAGCTTCCGCCAGGCGTAGATGGAAATGATGATGTTCACGAGGACCGTGGACCAGGCGGCTCCGACGATGCCGAAAGCGGGAATAAAGAGAAGATTGAAGAACGCGTTCCCAAAAATGCCGAGAAACGTATACGCAAGAAAACTCTTCTGCCGGTCGAAGGCGAAGATGGCGTTCCCGACGAGCACGGCGGGGAAGACGCTCACGAACGTGAGCGAAAGGATGCGGAACGTCTCGGTGCCAGCCGCATATTCTTGGCCGTAGAGGAGGTTGATGATCGCCGGAGCGTAGAGCACGCCGCCGATCGAAAGCGGCAGTGCCGCTGCAAGCATGGCATGCATGGCCTTCTCGAAGATGCCGCGAAGCTGCGCCGCGCCTTCTTTCGCAAGACGGCTCATGGCGGGGAAGAGCGGTACGGCCAGGAGGCCGGGGAGAATGTAGAGAAGTTGGGCGGGCTTCTGCGCCGCGGAGTAAAAGCCGACCTCCTCGATGCTCCTAAAGAAACTGACCATGATGACGTCGGTGTTGATCATAACCGCTCCCATGAGACCAAGGAGTCCGAACGGCCAGGCCGAGACGAGGATCGGCTTCACCAACTCCCGGGAGAACGCGCGAAGCAGGGCGAGGAAATAGTCGCGAAGGACGATGCTGTAGGCAATAAGCCCCAAGGCGCTGCCCAATGCGTATGCGAACGCGAGCGACAAGCTGGTGGGTGAGGCAAGGAGGAAGACGATGCCCAGGGAAACGATGGCGGCGTTGGTAAATACGTTCACGAACGCCTCGAGCTCAAGGCGTTCCGTGGCGCGCGCGATCGAGGAAGCAAGGTCGCGCAAACTATCGAAGGCGGTCAGGGCCGCGACCACCGGAAGGAGCGCCAGCACCTCAGGAAGGCCGGTGAGGAGCGGGGCAAGGAGAAGGAACGCCGCGATGAGCACGACGAGCAGGATCGTCTTGATGGCGAAGGCGGTCGCGAGATACTTCTGGCGCAGTTCAACGCTGCGGCTCGCCTCGCGCGTCACGAGCCCCGTGATGCCGATGTCCGAGAAGATGGTGAGGAACGCCGACAAGCTCAACGCGTAGGAGAAGGCGCCCCATGAGGATGCTCCCAAGAGTCGCGCGGCGTAGATGACGACCGCGGCGCGCAAGAGCCGTCCCGCCGCATGGCTCACCGTGAGCCAGAAGGCGTTCTTGAGCACCGTCTGGCGGAGCGTTTGATTCTGGAAAAGAAAAGACTTAACCTTGGAGAAAGTCATAAGCCACTTTATTCTATAATTCTTTTCGTTATGGACAAAAGGAACGATGTTAGGGAAGTGATCGAACGCGAGCACGCGCACGAAGAGCGGATGATGGTAAAAAGCCGCGACTACACGCTGCCGGTGAGCATCATTGTCGCGGGAATCTTGATCGCCGGCGCCGTGATCTACGCGCTCGGCCTTAAGGACCAAGCCGGAGGTCCGGCGACGCCGCCGACTGCGCCGCGCGCGGGCTCCGTTCCCGCGATCGGGAACGCCGTCATTTTGGGCGATCCCGACGCGCCGGTCACGATAATCGAGTATGGCGATTTCCAGTGCCCGTTCTGTGGCCGGTTTTTCGCGCAGACGGAGCCCCTGATCATCGACAAGTACGTGAAGACGGGCAAGGTGAAGTTCGTCTATAAGGACTACGCCTTTCTGGGGCCGGAGTCGGTAGCCGCATCCGAGGCGGCAAAATGCGCCGCCGACCAGGGGAAGTTCTGGGAGTACCACAACGCGCTCTATCGCGAAGAGCAGAAGGACGGTCTCGAGCATAACGGCAACCTGAACCGCGGCCTATTCCTGCGGTTCGCGAAGGAGCTTGGCATGGACGAAGGCCAGTTCGCATCCTGCGTGGATACGGGGAAGTACAAGTCCGCCGTCGAGGCCGAGAACACGGAGGCGGTCGCGTACGGAGTCAACGGGACGCCCGCGTTTTTCGTCGGCAGCCGGTTTCTCTCGGGCGCGCTTCCGTTCGCCCAGTTCGAGGCGGCCATTATGGCAGAGCTGAATAAATAACAATGAAGCTTTTCTCGTGGGCGGAACTCGTGCTCGGCGTTTGGGTGATCGCCTCGCCGTGGATCTTCGGCTTCTCGGGTACGCTCGGTCTTTGGAGCAACGTGGTGGCGGGCACGGTCTTTGCGGTGCTTGCGATCTGGCGCATATTCGGTACGGAAAGCGCAGAGGGTTGACGGAGTTGTTATACTGGAGGCATGCAGACGCATACGAAGGTGATCCTCTACAGCACGCCGTCCTGCGTCTACTGCAGGATGGCCAAGAAGTTCTTCGCGGAGCATCACGTACCCTACGAGGAGTATGACGTCTCGGCGGACGGTCAGGCGCGCGAGGAGATGGTGCATCGCTCGCATCAGCTCGGCGTACCGGTTATCGAAGTGAACGGCGAGGTATTCGTGGGATTCAATCCTGTTCTCATCAAGCGGGCGCTCGGGCTGCACTAGGCAATGGAGGACCTTGTGATCATTGGCGGAGGACCCGCTGGAGTGGCGGCCGGCGTCTATGCCGCGCGCAAGAAAATAAAGACGGTTCTCATCACCGACTCGTTCGGCGGGCAGTCGCTTGTTTCAGCCGACATCCAGAACTGGATCGGCGACCCGTCCCTGACCGGCTTCGAACTCGCGCAAAAACTCGAGAAGCATCTCAAGGCGCAGGAAGATATTAAGATCGTGGAGAGTGACCTCGTCTCAAAAATCGAAACAATGGATTCGACAAGCTCACCACAAGGCGGCGGCTTTCGCGTGGAAACGAAGAAGGGCACAACGCTCGAGACCAGGACCGTGCTTATGGCCTTGGGGTCGCGCCGCCGCCGCTTGGGCGTGCCCGGCGAAGACAAGTTCGAAGGC
>Ga0156266_123_pt4 | contig 4987 bp, 6 predicted proteins | sample RifCSPlowO2_12_FD_107915 | JGI IMG/M metagenome (GOLD analysis project Ga0156266, IMG submission 107915) | Candidatus Liptonbacteria bacterium RIFCSPLOWO2_12_FULL_60_15 | reverse complement strand
TGTAAGCTGTTTTATGTTAGAAATATCGCCAGCTCATTCCACTTCGATTAATTATCGCAGTGTACAAGGAGAAAATGGAATGCGTGTCCGTACCCTACTCATGGTGCTCGCCCTCGTCTTCGCCGCCGTGCCGCAGTCTGCAGCCGCGCTCTCGAAGGACGCCAAGCAGGAGGTCGCGAATCTACAGCAGCAGCTCAACGCCCTGGGCGACGAGTACGTCGCGCTCGATGCCACGCGCGCCTCGATCGTGGCCGAGGAGCAGCGTCTCAAGGACGTCGACGAGCTCCTGAAGGGCGCCGTTGCCCGCTACAAGCGCAACACGGAGGAGCGCAACCAGCGCATCGCCGCGCAGCAGGCGGAGGTGGTAAACCACAACGGGCGCTGCTCGGGCACTTTCTCGGACCGGAACTTCGTGGCCCAGTGCAACGCCGAGGCCGCCCAGTTGAACGCCCGGAAGGCTCAGCTGATCGCCGAAGTCGAAACTGGCCGACAGATGAAGCAGGGCCTTGAGGAGCGGATCCAGGGCCTCTCCCAGGGTACGCTCGAGTGGGCGCAGAAGGTGAAGGCCCACAACGGCAAGCTCGAGGACCTGAACGGGCGGAGGCAGGTATTCCTCAACCGCATCAACGCGGTCCTCGAGGATCTGAAGACGCGCGAGCGGATCAGCGTTTCCTGCGTTGGCATGGCCGATCTCGAATCGGCGCATCGCTGTCTCCAGCGGGTGTGGGACGGAGCGAAGTAGCCCCATACGCAAGGCACATTATACAAGCGGACCCCCATGGGCCCGCTTGTTCCTTTTTATGAAAAGCGAAGGCGGGCACCAAGGGGTGCCCGCTGGGTCGTTACGGCAGCGCCACGCGGAGCTTCCGCTCCACTTCATCGAGGGTCTGCTGTTCCTCGAAGAGCAGGGAGGCGAGGGCCGGCAGGAAGGCCTTCTCCCAGGCCTGCGCCAGCGGGAAGGTCCTCGGAAGCTCGCCGACGAAGTTGCGCGCACGAATGCGGAGCTCGTCCGGCGCGACATCGTGGAAGTAGATCGTCGCCACGAACTTGCCGTGCCGCCGGAACTCGCAGAAGAGGTCGGAGATGCTGTCGAACTTGATGCTCACGCCGCCCAGGTGCCGGTGCATGCGGAGCGCCAGGTTCCGGCAGTACTCCCAGTGGGGGAGCATGTCCCGGCTGATCCGGCATCCTTCGGCTATGAGGATTGTGAGCTCCTTCTCGCGTTCGCCCATGTGCTGCCTCCATTGCCGCTCAGGTTCGTTCCCTGCGGCTCACGGGATTGCGGGTGGAACGGTGAATTGCTGCGAAAGACAATACAATAAAACCTATGGATTGTAAATAGGAGGAGGAACGGTAGGCACCCCTGCTCCCATCTGCCACTGCAGAATCGCATGGGAGGGGTATATGAGCATGATGATATTGAGGAGCAGGTTATCGCGGATGGAGTAGCCGACAAAAAACTCAAGCGCGATTATGGAAAGGATCGCGGCCCAGACAGGGATGCGCCAGGCGAGGAAGAAGCCGAGAGCCATAAAGAGAACATCGGAGACGGCGTTGATGACGCTGTCGCCGAAGTAGTCGAGCGAGATGGTCGCCTCGCGGTAGCGGTTGATGATGAGGTCGGTGTTCTCGAAGATCTCCCAAGAAACCTCCATACCGAGCGCGAGGAGTAAGCGCAGGCCGAGCGGCCACTTCCGGCCGACAAGCCAGAGGAGGCCATAGAAGGCGAAGCCGTGGATGATGTGCGAGAACGTGTACCAGTCCGAGAGCTGTTGGGAGTTCTCGGAGCTCAAGACGACCCCATGCCAAAGCTTCACGAAGCCGCATTTGCAAATGAGGGGCTGGCCCATCACAAGCAGAACGATCGCGAAGAGCGCGAGGATCCCGATGCTGATGAAGAAATATGTTTTCCAGGACAGCTGCATTCTTTATGTGCTACTGAATGTGGAATACGGCGACAGCAGGTGGGCCATGACGATGGTCGCTATGTAGTAGAACCAATGCAGGGCATAGGAATAGATGAAGCCGTTCGGTACCCGCAGGATGAGATACGGGAACACGAACGCGAATGCCATCGCTGCGGCCACGAACCTGGTCACATAACCGAACGGCAATCCGCCGAATGCGAGAATGAGATGCGCTCCTCCGAATAAAAGCGCGCACCAGATCGATATCGCGCGTATGCTGAACCGTTGAGCCGAAAAGGAGAGGACCAGGGCGACAATGAGCAGCTGCTGCAGGAGGATCTCAACGGACTTCGGCAGAAAGTACCACGAGGTAACGACCATAAGCTCCGGCGGCTCCCAGGACTCGGTCCAGATTATCGTCGGCAGGTTGGGAAGTATATATGCAGCGAAGAGGAAGATGGCTCCGAACATGAGAAGCACGAGAGCATAGGTACGGGGACGGTTCTCGCAGGGCTTCCATGTGCGGTAAAGACGCCAGAACGCGAAAACAGCAACTGCGAGCCCCAGCGCGTAATACAGGGCGATCACGACCGGTTCGGCGCTGTAGCTGCGCCGGAATCCGAGCGCAGGCAGCAGACCGTAATAACCGATATCCGCGACGATCCAGAGCACTGCGATCTCTGCGAACGTCCGTATGAGCGGAACTTCTCGCCCGACGCTCGTTGCGCCTGCAGTAAGCAGCATGCCTTAGTCTACCATCACCTCGTGACACCTAAGCCCAATAACTTCCGGGGTATCCGCTTACCGCACCGCCTTCTCCAGCTCCTCGCGGGTAAGCGGGAACTCCAGCCCCTTTTCTTTGAGCGCCCCCTTAATGATCTCGGCCGACGAGAGGGGGTCGAAGTATTTCTCTTTCATTTTGTCGAATAGCTCCTTAAGTTCGCCAATTGAAAGTTTAGCGGATGCCTTCCGGAGAAACGCGATCTTTGGCTGTGATTCGAATCCCGCAAGCCGCGCGAACACGATGGGGGAAATGATGCGCTCCATGAACGCGCGCGCGACGAGGTCATCAGTGACCTCCTTCCCAAGCATAGAGCGCCGTATCGCCTCGCTTTCATAGCCGAAGATGTACGGCATCCGCGAGAACGCCCGCTGGGCGTCTTCCTTGCCTCCGGAAAGCGTGCGGAACAGGCCGGTATGGATCGCTCCGAAAGCGATTAGGATGCGGACATCCTGCTTCGCTTTGAACTGCGGCAGCTTTCCCGCGCGGATGTCGGATGCGAGGGAGGCGATCCTGCTCATGACGTACTCTTCACGCTTCACCTGGGTATGAGAGAACTCCTCGATTCTCTGCCGGAACAGTTCGGTCAAATGCGGGAAGCTCTCTTTGAGGAGGTCGATCTCCGTGGATCTTTCTACTGCTTCGAATGTTTCGCGCGCGATCGGATGATCGGGAAGCGGGTCAAGAAACTCCAGTCGGACTTTCGTGTTGTGGATCGGCCGGAGCGTGCCAAGGAAAGATATTTCGTTGCCGTATGTCGGATCCTCCGGCCAGCCGTAGTTCTTTGCAACCTCGGAAGGAGTAAGTTTGCCGTCCGCGACGTCTTGAAAGCGGGCGCGAAGCTCCTCGTCCATACCGATGCTCTCCGGCGCAAATATGTCCGCGCCTCTCATCTTTTCCATGCCGCCGCGCTTATCAGCCCCAGTGAGGTGCGCCGAGAAGAAAAACTCGAAAGAGATCCTCGGGCCTTTCTCGGCCTCTTCTTCCGGGTTCGCGGCTTTCTCGAGAAGCGATGCCGCCTCCGCGGCGTTCCCCGCAAGAAGCGCGGCTCCGAACATCGCCGCCGCGCCCTTCAGGAACTCCCTGCGGTCCATGGCCTCGCTTTCGGGTTTCCACTCTTTTCCTTCCATACGCGCCCATCATAGGAGCAAATGCGTCGTGAGCGCAAATTTCCTATACTGAACACATGGACGTTTCTATGAAGCGCAGGATGTTCGTCGCGGTCCTCCTCCTAGGGACGCTCGCTGTTCTTTTGAGTTTTTCCGTGCTGGGGTTTCCACGATTGGGATGGTTCGAGCAGGAGCAACCCGTTGCCACGAATTACTTGCGAGAGGAGGCGGCCGTTCTTGTCAGTTCCGCAGAAGGGACGGTGGTTCTTCCCATCGAACCGGTACTGTTCGAGTATATCGAGGTCGTTGACGGCTGCGGCCCGTACTTCGAGGGTTCCTGTTTGAATGCGCGCTCCGGGCCCGGTCAGGATTTCGACGTGATAACGAAGCTGCGCAAGGGCATCGTACTTAAGGTGGGGGGAAAGGTGGTGCGTGACGGGCAAACCTGGTACGTGGTCGTGTTCGATGAGTGGATCCGGTACCCGGAACGCGTGACCGGCGACTGGTATGTGGCCGCCGACTACGTGCGCGTACTTTTTGACGAGGGCGAGCGCGATCTTGCGGACGGAGCCGCCGCGTCTAGCACGAAACGTATCATTGTGGACCGCTCCGAGCAGATGCTCTACGCGTATGACGGGGAGGAGTTATTCATGCAAGAGCCCATCTCCACCGGCATCGAACTTACTCCCACGCCTCGCGGCATGTTCACCATTTTCAAAAAAACGCCCAGCCGCTACATGCAAGGACCCCTGCCGGGCATCAGTCAAAAGTATTATGACCTTCCCGGCGTGCCGTGGAATCTCTATTTTACCCGCGAAGGTGCGGTCATCCACGGAGCATATTGGCATGATCAATTCGGAAAGCCGTGGTCCAGCGGCTGCGTGAACATGCCGCTTGCGAAAGCGCGGGAACTCTACGCGTGGGCCGACTTAGGCACTACGGTGCTTGTGCGGGATTAGCCGTCAGCTCCTGCCGTCACGGGCATCATCCGGCGCCGGGATCATTTTCGGGTCAATGTCGAATATGCCCTTATCGTATGCATAACGGGGCAACAAATTCGGCTGTTTTAGCAGTCCGTCAACGACGTCGCGCTCCTCATCCTTGAGATACTCGCGTTCGATCCGCCCTGATGCCGTCAGATGTTCAATGGCTGCCCTCCCGCTGGCAAATACGCTGAGAGCAAGATCCTC
>Ga0156266_132_pt1 | contig 5063 bp, 7 predicted proteins | sample RifCSPlowO2_12_FD_107915 | JGI IMG/M metagenome (GOLD analysis project Ga0156266, IMG submission 107915) | Candidatus Liptonbacteria bacterium RIFCSPLOWO2_12_FULL_60_15 | reverse complement strand
CTTGAATTAGTCCGAACGCATTTCGCCGCCTGCGGCGGCGAGGAATTCCCCCCGCGAAAATTCGGAAAGGCGGCGGAGCCGCACTGCTGAAAACCGCAAAAGAACCCGAAGAAAAACATCGGCTCGAACCATATTTTAATTTTGGGGGAAGAAAATTTTTTAATCATGGAAACTGCGTTAGTAATCATATTTTTCATAGCATTTCTGTTCTTTTTCGGAAATCGGTCTAACTCAAATATGCGACCTTGGGTGCGTTGGGTTGGTTGGGGTATGTTTGCGATTTGGATTCTTTCCAAAATTTTTAGATAAATCGTATGAATATCACGAACCAAAATGTAGAAAAATATGCGGAAGAAATGCTTGCCACGATGAGCGAGTATTTTGAGTCCACCGATGAATTCAAGAAAAACTTTGAGCAGAACAAGGTAGGCATTTCTTCCGAAAAAATAAACTATTGTTTGGAAAAGTTTTTGCACGCCGAGTTTGATTACGGAACGCCCGGAATTCGTGGCTTGGGACGCGCGTCCGATTATTGGCCTCGCCTCGCTGGATATTTCAGAAGCGCATTTTCCAAGTTGAGTGTAGAGAAAATGAGAGAATTGGACGCGCTCATTACAAGCATGATAATGAAGTGCTACCTTTATTCTTTTCTGATTTCCGACAAAAAAGCCGAGCCGTCTAATATCAAAACTGGCGAACAGCTTTACGAAAAGTGGATACCGCAGATATATATGTTTGATTTGGGTGGTATAAGCGATGATATTATGAATATGCTGTTCGCCATTATCAAGAAAGACCGCGATGGTATTAAGGATTTTTTCAAACAGAATGGAATGACGCCGGGCTTTTTTGGCGGTGCCGACAAAACCGATGAAATTCTGAATGGATATGTTGGTGCTGGGTTGGTAATGCGAATAATAGAAAGCGCAAAAGCGTAAAAATATATGTCGCAAAAAGATAAAAACATTGAATACAAAAATCCGCCAAGTCATTATCCTGACTGGAGTGTTTTTAATGAGCCACATGGCCAAAAACAGCCCGGCAGGTTTCATTCCGATATTCTTGTTTGTAAAAATGAAAGTTGTGGTTCTCATGGTAAAGCGATTAGCGAACGCGAATCTTTTTATCTTTTTGCGAAACAACCGATTTGGAAACGCATTGCTTCTCTTGCAAATCTTTACATTTGTCCATTCTGTGGTGGGAAAGATTTGGAGCCACCGTTTGGGATGAATGCAAGGGTTTGAATGCCGCCAAAGAAAAACTTGAAATTGTCAGCAGTGCGGCTCCGCCGCCTTTCCGAATTTTCGCGGGGGGAATTCCTCGCCGCCGCAGGCGGCGAAATGCGTTCGGACTAATTCAAGAATACTGCACAAAAACTTTAGTTCTCGTCTTTTCCCGAGAGAGGAATCGAACGGGAAGGGGGTCGGGGAAACGGGAGTTTCCCCGTGGCGGAAATACTAAAACCGATGGGTTTTAGGGAGCGCGAAGCGCGACGTTCGCTTCCTCTCGAGGGCACCGTTTGAATTTTTGAAGCGCTCGGCGACTTCCTGAAACGGAGATTTCAGCGTAATTGCGAGGTTTTTCCCCTCGACGAGCCGGTTCGAGGTGATCTCGGTGATGAGATCGCGCTTTTCGGCCGGCGGAGCGAACCTGTAGCTTAAATACGCGCTCCCGGCGAGTTCGAGGAGCGCGGCCAGGCGCCGGGGGGGTGCGGCGATCCTGGCCTCGGCCGTCGCGAGTTTCTCGTCGAGCCGTTTCTCCTCCAGCAAGAGCGTCGCGCGGCGCTCCTCAAACGCGTCCTTTCCGAGGACGCGGTCGAGATAGGCATCGGTGAGGCGCGTGAGACGCTCGAGCAGAAGCGCCGCGGCTATGGCATCGAGATCCAGATCCGCGACGTGACGCTCTTCGCGGAGCGCCAGGAGCTTTTCATTCGGAGGTTCTACAAGGACGAGGCCGAGAGCGGCGTTGAAGAGAACCGGCGAGAGCTACGGAAGCTGCTCCGGGACTGCCGGGCCGGCCGGGTCGGGAGGGTGATCATCCCATCCCTCGACCGCCTCTCACGGGACGTCCGATTAGCCGAGAACCTCTTTCACGAGTTCGAGAAATGCGGGGTACAGGTCCTCATCGCCGACATGCCGACCTACAACGGCAAGGACCGGAAGGACGTGCTGATCCGGCAGATCAGAGAAGCGATCGCGGAGGAAAACCGGAAGGACATCATCGAGCGGCTCTGGAAGGGCCGCCAGGAGCGGGTACGGCGGGGGCTACCGCCCGGCGGGAACGTCCCCTACGGTTACCAGCGCAATGGCAAGCGTCTCGTCGCCGACGAGGCCGAGGCGGAGATCATCAGGGCGATCTTCGAGCTGCGAGAGGAAGGTCTCTCGGGATCGTTGATCGCTGCCGCCCTGAACGGGAAGGGGTTCGGCCGCCGCAACAGCAAGCCGTGGACGCAGCGTCAGGTCGCCGAGATCATCAGCCGGCGCGCCTTCTATCGCCATGGTGTTCTCCGGTACGGGGACGCGACGGGGCAAAACGAAACGCTCGCCCTGGTTGAGGAGCGAGCGTAGTGAGCGCCGCTTTGGAGAGAGGCGCTGGCCTTTCCATTCTGGCGGATCGCGAAAGACGGTCAAGGGAGGAGGGCGCATGAGAGGGCGAACGAAGTGGTCTCTGCTTCTCGGGGTGATGGTGCTCACGGCGGCCTGCGCCACGGCACCGGTGGAACTGCCTACGGGCGCCGTGAAGATCGACGCCGGGATTCCCGCGGTCGGGACGAAGTGGGTCACGAAGGCGATCGACCATCAGAGCGGTGGCGCCACCGAGCAGACCTGGATCGCGGTGGAGGTGGCGTACCCGGGCCGAGTGGTGTACAGCACCACCGACGGGACGGACACCCGCGTGTTCGACAAGGCTACAAGGAACTGGATCGCTACCCTGCGAGACGGTAAGGAGCGCGCTGCGGCGTCGCCCGACGATGGCACCTTCGCATGGCCGCTCTGGGTCGGGAGGTCGTGGATGGCGAGCTACACCTACCACGACCTCGAGCGCGGCCGCACCTGGAACCCCGTCCAGACGTGGTGGAAGGTCGCCGCGTACGAGGACGTGACGGTTCCGGCCGGGAAGTTCAAAGCATTCCGCCTCGAATCAACACCCGGGACGAACAACGCCACGCAGATCACCTTCTGGTACGCGCCGGAGGTGAAGCTCACCGTGAAGCATGTGATGGAGCGGACCTCGGGCCACTACCTGGGCTACGGGAAGGTCACCACCGAAGTGGTCAAGTACGAGCAGCCGCGGTGAGCGAGAACGCAAGAATGGGGCGGAGGACGTGGTGGCTGAGCGTGCTCCTGCTTGCTGGCGTGTTCTTTGCGGGATGTTCCGGAACCGGGTCCGGCCCCAGCGAGAAGCAGGTACGCGATAACTGGGACGGATACGTCAGATACGCCGAGTCTCTTGGCGGCTGTCCCGACGTCAAGATCACCGACGTCAAAGTCGTCGGCACCAGCGTCGAGGGCACGTCAGCCGAAGTCATTCTGCAGGTGTCGGGCGACTGGATCTCGAAACGCGACCCAGGTTACTTGGCCGGTCCTTGCTGGAAGTTCTCGCGTTCCAGGGGTCCAAAGCAGACGGTCGAGCGCCGCCTGGCCTACAAGAAGTTCGATACAGGATGGCGGCTGGACCGTACGGACGACCCTATGGTGAAGTACCCGCGGTAGCGCGTGGTGAGACCGCACGGACGGCGTAGATCGCGAAGCCGGAGCGCGCTCCTTCTCGTCGTACTCCTCGCCGCCTGTGCGACGATCCCGGCCGTGAGCGGCCGGCCGATCCAGCCAGAGGACCTGCCGCGCCTCAAGGGGAATTGGGAAGGGTACTTGGTCGGACGCACCGGCCAGCAGCAGATGTCGCTTGTGATCGAGTATGTCCACCCGGGCAATCCCATCGGGACCGTGACCCGTGACGGCACGGAACTCCAAGGGCGCGTGATTTCATACTCCGCTCGCCTTGAGGACGGCAAGCTCGTCCACCGGTGGGGCGCGGCGCAGGGCGGGAGGCATCTCACGTTCACGCGCTACAATCCCGAGAGCGAGGAGCTCTTCGGCACTACGGTGGGAGGGTTTGAGGGGATCGAGGGGGCGGCGTATCTGAAGAAACAGAGGTAGGAGCGAGGTGTGCCTGAGCACGGGTGAAAAGCCTCACTCACGGCGGAGGATTCGCCCTTGGCCTTCACGCAAGCGGTCGCCTTTTCGCGGCGGAGTCTCGACTACGACTTTGCTTCGCCTTCGATCCGCCCCAGTTCCTTCTCCACGAGTTGTTCGGCCCTCTCGAGATCCTGCGCGAGCTGGCGCAACATTCTCTCTTCCTCTTCCGTAAGGCTCCGGCGACGCTTCGCCTTCTCGAGCGACAGCACGTGCGCACGCACATCCTTCCGAAGCGCGTCAAACGCCTTATCGATCACCCCCTCCGCCCGGTGGACTTCCTGACGCAATTTGCGCCGAAACCGCATGAACCTATACCAGCTGTAGGCGAGAAGAGCGAGCAGGAGAGGGACAAGCGCAACCACTGTCACCGTCACGGTGAGATACATTACGGCCCGTTCCCCGATGCGCCACACCGCCGGCTTTTCAACTGCGATCACAACCTTCTCTGTCGGAACGCTTCGGGCGCCCCGTGCGTCGCTGGCCTCTGCCCATAGTGTCCATGCCCCCTCGCCCAGCTTCTTCTCCGCGACAAATATAAACTCGCCGTTGTTGTCGGCGTTCACCCGGTAACTCTTGGCCTCCTCGCCCTCACGCGCCAGCCAGACGGCAATTTGCCCGGCGGCATACGACGTCTTCCCGCGCACTACAAGCACGTCATCGGGACCAAGCGTCCTCGGATACTCGCTCAACACCGGGGTGGCCAGCGGTTGAACCACGACGTTAATCGAGGCCGGAACCGAATTTCCTGCTTGATCAACCGCCCAGGCTATCGCGAGGAAGACGACCGCGAGTCCTGCGACCCCGTTCAAGAGGCGCTTCGTGCGCTCGATGCGTGCGCGCCGAGCGGCGCTCGCGGAACCCGCAGTG
>Ga0156266_145_pt1 | contig 5358 bp, 6 predicted proteins | sample RifCSPlowO2_12_FD_107915 | JGI IMG/M metagenome (GOLD analysis project Ga0156266, IMG submission 107915) | Candidatus Liptonbacteria bacterium RIFCSPLOWO2_12_FULL_60_15 | reverse complement strand
CGAACGGCGTCGTCGTCGAACCGTTCTCGCTATAGCCATGGACGGAAAAACGGCCGTCCTTGCCGTAGTCGAAAAGAAATTGCCGAAGCGCCGCGGGATAGCCGTGGAAGTTGAAGATCACCGGCTTATCCGGCGTGAAGTAGTCGTCGAAATCGATCGGCGCCCTGCATTCCGCGCTACCGAGTCCCAACGCCGAGAGTTCGAGCACGCTTACAAATCGCACGCGGATCTCCGGCGCTTCTTTTTTGATGATGCTGATGGCCGCGAGGCACTCCTTGGTGAGGTAGTCGCCCGCCGCCGCAAGCACGATATGCGGATCGTCTTCGCTCGCAAAGTTCCAGACGGCGATGCCCGTGTCGTATTCGCGTTTCGCGAGTTCGGGCGTGAGCCAGCGCGGCTCGAGGGTCTTGCCCGCTACGATAACATTGATGGAGTTCTCCGAGGCGAGGCACTCCTTGAGCACCACAAGCGTGCTGTTCCCGTCCGGCGGGAAGAATACTCTCGTCGCGCATCCCGGCTTCTGGAGCATGTCGGTGATGAAGCCGGGATTCTGGTGCGAAAAGCCGTTGTGCTCCTGGCGCCAGCCCGACGAGGTCAGGATGTAATTAAGGGAAGGAACGCTGCCGCGCCACGCGATCTCGCGGGCGGCCTTCAGGAATTTGGCGTACTGATCCACCATGCTCGTCACGATCTGAATGAAGGCCTCGTAGGAGGCAAACACGGCGTGGCGGCCCGAGAGCACGTAGCCCTGCAGCATGCCCTGGAGAGAGTGCTCGCTTAAAATCTCCATCACGCGGCCCGCGGACGCGAGATCCTTATCCCACGCTTCGGTCGGAATGCCATCCGAGGCCCTGCCGGTCGTCTCGAAGACCTTATCGAGCTTGTTCGAATACGTCTCATCCGGCGACATCAGCCGGAAGTTTTTGTGCGTACTGTTTCTTTTGAAGACTTCATTGAGATAGAGGCCGGCGCGGCGCATGGAGCTCGAACCCACCGTGCCGGGCTTCTCGGCATCTTCGGCAAACTCCTCGGCAGGCGGCAGATCGAGCGGCTTCGCGATGTCGCCGCCGAAAGCGTGGCGGTTCGCGCCCATCCGCAGTTCCGGCTCGGGAATGAGATCCGCGATCTCCTCCGCGAATCCCGTGCCGGGAGAAAAAAGTTCGTCAAACTTGTAGGAGCGGAGCCATTTCTCGAGCGCATGCAGTTCCGTCTTGTCGGTTTTCGCGTTCGGTGCCACCACCTGGTGCGAAGCGTAGTTGCCCTCGATCTTCACGCCGTGGAGTTTTTTGACGCCTGTCCAGCCCTTCGGCGTCTTCAGGATGATCATGGGAAAGCGCGCCGGCCCCGCGGAACGCTCGCCCTTCTTCGCCTTCTCCTGAACCTCGCGGATCATGCGGTAGCTCTTTTCGAGCGTCTCGGCCATCCTCTCGTACACCTTCGCACCCTCGACGATGAACGGCTCGTAGCCGTATCCGGAAAAAAGCTGTTTCAATTCTTTGTTCGTCATCCTGCCGAAGATCGTGGGACCGGAGATCTTGTAGCCGTTCAGGTGAAGGATCGGCAGCACCGCGCCGTTTTCGGCGGGATCAATGAAGCGGTGCAGATGCCAGGCAGCCGCGGTCGGACCGGTCTCCGCTTCGCCGTCGCCCACTACGCAGGCGGCGATGAGTTCGGGGTTATCGAGCACCGCGCCGTACGCGGTCGCAAGCGCATAGCCGAGCTCCCCGCCCTCGAGAATGGCGCCGGGGGTGCCCGGATTCACATGGCTCGGAAACCCATACGGCCAGCTGAAATTTTTGATCACATACGCAAGTCCTTTCTCATCGTTAGTCGCTTCCGGATAGAACTTTCCGAGCGTTCCCTCAATAAAGAGATTCGCCTGAAGCCCCGCATAGCCGTGGCCGGGGCCGAGCACGAAAAGCACGTCGGCACGATGCTTCGTAATCAGGTAGTTTAAGTGGGCATAGATAAAATTGATGCCCGGACAGGTGCCCCAGTGGCCGAGGAGGCGCGGCTTGATGTCGCCAAACGCGAGCTTTTTGCCCAGCAAAAAGTTTTCCCGGAGATAAATCTGGGCCGCGGAGACATAGTTCGCCGCGCGAACGTATTTTTTGATGACTTCGATTGGCGCGTCCATGTGCTCTGATTATACTACTCCGCGCCTAAAGAAAAACGCGCGCTGTTTATCCAGAAGCCAAATTCTTGGAGCTTGTCCTCCGTGTCCACAGCATGTTTTACTCCCAAACCCTCTTCTCGTTTATCTTGTTCTTTGTGCGGTAGGCCGCCTCGAGGTCTACGCCGTAGTGATTCGCAAGGTCGAGGAGGTAGTTCAGCACGTCCGCGAACTCCTCTTCGAGCTCGAAGCTTTTTTGCCGCTTCTTGGCCTTCTCGCCATAGAGGCCCTTCTTGATCCGCATCGCCTTCGCGAGTTCGCCGACTTCTTCGACGAAAAGCAGGAACTTCGTCTCCGGGTTGTCGTGATGCCAGCCCTTTTCCTCGCAGAGCTTCTTGATGTGCGCCTGGAGATCCTTGAGCGTCGGGTTTTTCTTGAGATCTGCCATGACTGGAACTTAAGGGTTCATGCCTGGCTCTTAAATTTTCTAAGCGCTTCGATCTGGACTTCCTGCAAGTGTACCGTCGGCCTGGCCTTTGTGACGCTCCGTATCGCCTCCTCGACGCTCATTCCCTTCTGTATCAAATAGGCAGCGAAAAGGGTCGGGGCGCGGCCATGACCGTTTTTGCAGTGGATATACGTTTTTATTTTTCTATCTACCAAAAACTCTATCGTTTTAACGCCGAGAGCCAAGGCCTCCGGCGTAGGAGCTTCACGATCTTTGGTCGGAAGCCATAGGTAATAATCGATGCCCTTGGGAGTGTCTATCCTGTCCTCTTCCAAACTGATATCGGCCTGTACGCCCTTCGAAAGCAACTCCTTGGAAAAACCATATTGGCAGCACATATTCGTGCCGATAACGACCTCGTCGGTAATTTGATCGTAATCAAACCCCTTTCGGCCGAAAAGATGATTGAAGGTGTCGACTATCTTGTTGGGCATTATGTAACGCGCGCAAAACACCCGCGCGGACCGATCTACTCGCCGACGACGATCGTGCCGGTGCGAGAGATGTTGAGATGGTTGTGGTACTTCCAGGTGCCGATCTCGTTCATGGTAAACGTCCATGAGCCGCCGGGCTGGATGCCGGCACAGGCGTCAAAGATCCCGGCCGCCTCCGGCGTGCCGCATTTTTCAATGCCGCTCCCGGGATACAGCTTGTGGGTGGGGTGGACGCCCGAGGCGGTCCACATCGGCCCGGAGCTTTTGTTCTCGAACGTGACCGTCACCCCCTTCCGGACGGTGAGCGTTGCGGGCGCGTAGCCGGCATCGGTGTACGTTACGACCGCTGCCGCTTCCGAAGGAAGCCCTGCCTGCGGAGCGGCGGGAGCCTCGCTCTGGCGTTGCGACAGAAGCCACCACCCGAGGATAACGACAACCGCGACAACCGCCGCGAGGATCAGGTTTTTGTTTTTCATGTCAGAGGGTCGTTCTTATTTATGCAGAATCCAGGCTCAACCTCGCGTAGATCTCGCTCGTCAATCTCCTCGAAACCTCCCGCTTTTTCCAGAACGAATTGCTTTCTGAAACGTCTTTGTTCCGGATCCGGTTCAACTCCGTGCATACTGCGTACCGCGCATGTCCCAGATCAACATCGGATTTGTTATCGGCGTCTTCCAAACCCTGATAGATCTGCTTCAAATAACCGTACTTGGTGGGAATATTCAGTTCTCGATTTGCTTTTATGCGGGACAAAAGATCGCGGGAAAGCGACGGATTCAATTCGATATGCTCGATAAAGTCGTGGATCGCCACAAAAAAGTCGAAGCTCGCGGGCGTCGCTAAGACCTTCTGGAATTTCTTGTCCAAGTCGCTTTTTACTTTTTTGAGCGCCTTCATTAGTTCTACCCTACCACGATTAGGGCAAAGTGGCAACCCTAAAATGCCAGGGAATTTATTTGCTGATTGATGGAATTCGCGGCCTGGACAGCCAACCAAACGCCGATCGCAAGCGAGATAACGGTGAGGAGCATCGCCACGATGCCGATCACCCTCAACTTTTTATCTTTTTGCTTGAGATAGGGGTATCCTCGCGTGAATCCCAGCGGCGGAATGAAAAAACTTACCAAATAGACGGCGGCTTGCCTGCCGAACGATCCGGACAACGACCGTTCCTGAAGTTTTTTGCCGCAGTTTTGGCAGAAATATGCATCCGCTATGGTTTTCGTTCCGCAGTAGGGGCAGTACTCCATATATCTATAGTACCGCACATTATTCGCTCCCCTCCATCTCTTATTCTCCTATTCGCGCGAATAAGGGCATGATGGGAACGGGGTTACAAGAGCGAGATGATCGACTTTATCGCGGGAGTTTGGATGGCGGAAATCCGATAAAACATCTGCAAACCCACCTGGTCTTTCTCTACAATGTCGGCGGCGGCAAGGACACTTAAGTGTTTTGAGGTTGCCTTGAACGAAAGGTCGATCTCTCCCGCGATCTCGGCAACCGGCGCCTTACCTTGCGCCTTGAGGTATTTAAGAATCCCAAGACGGCGGCGATTCGCAACTGCTTTCAATGATCTTTCCAACTTTTTCATTTTTATATCTTTATATCATACACTATCCCCCGGGTCTTATTCAACCATTCGCGCGAATAAGGGTAGCAAGGGCTAGCGGTCGTATTCCGTGCCGCAGATGCCGCAGCGCATCTTCGTGAGCTCCGCGCGGTCGCTATTGTGCCCTCGGCGGGGTTCGAACCCGCAACCTCCTCGTTAGAACCGAGTTGCACTTATCCATTTGTGCTACGAGGGCAAAAACAAAAAGCCGCCGAAAACCACCGCGCTATGCGGCTGTTGTTCGGCGGCTATCTGTGTCTAAAGCGTTGCATTATTACAACCAAAGTAACAGAAATAGCGAAACAGCGCAATCCGGTATCTTTCTCACTCTTTAATATCTGGCGAGAAATTGAGCTGATGATCGGGGATGCCTAACGAAATGCCGAATTTTACCGCATCGTCACACTGCTCTTTTTCCCTTCGGTCGATTTTGAAGATTTTACCGCGGAAAATAATGAAATGAAAAGCGTCGTTTTTGAAGTCCGCATACCAAGGGTGTTCGCTGTCGAGCGCTCTGCTGATCCTTTCCGCTAGATCATCGGCTTGACCTTCCGGAACTTCGATCGTATGCAGCGTCCACTGCTTGAGCCACGGCGTTTCATGTTTTTTGGTAACCAGTTCAACTTTAGTGCTCAAAATTCGCACACCCTTGAGGATATCCTTGTCTTCTAAACTTTCTTCGATTATCACG
>Ga0156266_115_pt1 | contig 6315 bp, 5 predicted proteins | sample RifCSPlowO2_12_FD_107915 | JGI IMG/M metagenome (GOLD analysis project Ga0156266, IMG submission 107915) | Candidatus Liptonbacteria bacterium RIFCSPLOWO2_12_FULL_60_15 | reverse complement strand
CAGCATAGATACAAAACCGCCTCACCGCAAGAGTGAAGCGCTTTTGTATTTGCTGCGGGACTTGGATTCGAACCAAGATAACATGCTTCAGAGGCATGTGTCCTACCATTAGACGATCCCGCAATACTACTCCAGCGTAGCAAAAACTCTCTCTAAAAATCTACGCCCCGCCGCTGATTTAAGGTACCTTTCCCGCGCACGGGCCTCTTCTTGGCCAGGAAGGCTCTCTGTGCGCACGACGACCCAAGGAATATGACGCCTAGTATAAAAGTGCTTACCGGCGTTGTGTTCCTTTAGGCGCCGGTTGATATCGGTTGTCATCCCAACATAGCTCTTCTCTGTGGCAGAGCTTTTCAGAACATAGACAACGAACATCGTAGTGTCCTACCCGCCTCGACTCGCCCTGCTCGTCGAGGGCGAGGCGGGCCATTAGACGATCCCGCAATTGACGGAAAAAGTATGCCGAAAATCTGCTTGTTTTGCAATTATACACATGGCTGCCGGCGTGCGCTTGAGCTATGCTGAAGTAAACATCGAATGCGTGCGATAATTTCAACCCTCTCCCTTGCGGTTCTTCTTGCGGGCGTTGCTCCGGGGCCCGTTGCGGCACAGACCACCGCCGTGGACCGCCAGGCACTCCTTAACCAGATCGAGGCGCTCTTAAAGCAGGTGCAGGATCTTCAGAACGCCCTCGCCCAGCTGCAGGCGCAGAAGCCGCAGGCGATAACCCGGGTTTCGTACATTGTTTCTCCGCTTCAGCAAGGCGACTCCGGAGACAGCGTAAAGATCGTGCAGGCGCTCCTTGCTGCAGACCCGGCGATTTACCCCGAAGCGCGCATAACGGGTTTCTACGGCCCCCTCACGGTTGCGGCCGTACGGCGTTTCCAGGAGAAGAACGGCATCGAAGCTCTTGGCGTGGTGGACCCCAAGACGCGTGCAAAGCTGGATGAGGTGCTTGCGGCAAATCCCCTGGGATTAGAAGCTGCTCCTGTGGGCAGGCGCCCGTGCGCCATCGTCCTGCCGGGGAACCTTATCGCTTCTGGATGGCTTGCGAAGACCGCCCAACCCGTGGTCACGGAATGCCAGACGCTTCCTCCGGGGATCGCGCCGGAACTCGAAGAGTCGGCTCCAGCGGCGACCTCGACGCCGCCAGCCCCAACGCCCGCTCCGGAAGAAGCACTGGCACCGGCCCAGGATGTCACAGCGCCAGTCATCTCCGAATTAGCGGAGCAGAGCGTCTCCATCGATGGAGCGAGGACGGCGTGGACAACGGACGAGCCGGCGATAACGAAGATATATTACTCGACGGCGGGGTCGCCGATAGCGGCAACGGTGATCTTGAACAACGCCACAACGACGAGCAGGGCCGTTGCGTTCGATTCAGTCCAATACCCGTGGTCCTACAGAGCCTCGAACGACCTCTTCTCCACGGAGCATATCGCCGAGTTCGTCGGCCTGGACTCAGCTACCCTATACGCATATGTCGTGGAAGCGATAGATGCATCGGGAAACGCCGCTTCTTCGACGGCGCGCGTGTTCATAACGAGTTCGGCGGGAGAAATATCGCCCGCCATTACGTCGCGCCTGGTCGAACTGGCGCCAACGGCCGCTCTTATCTCGTGGACGACCAACGTGATATCCGACGCGCAGATATGGTACGGCACCACGCTGTCCTACGGTCTGATGACGCCGCTTGATTCGACGCTCCTTGCAAACCACTCGCAGACCCTCTCGGGGCTCGTGCCGAACACTCTTTATTACTATCAGGTCAAGTCAAGAGATGCGGCTGGCAATCTGAAGTCCGCGGCGGGGCAGTTCACGACGCGCCCGGCTGCCGAATAACCGCTTATCGGCGGGGTTCAGTCCTTAAGAAGGGCTACTATTTTTGTTATGGTTTCGGCCAGTTCCGACGGCTTGTGCTCCAGCCAGACGATTTCCGGAAACCGCCCGAAAAACTCCATCTGCCGGTGCGCGTAGGCCAGGAATCTGTCCGCGATCTCTTCCTGCGCCGCGTCGAGGCCGATGCGGCCGTCGAGGTAGCGCACGATGGGGATGATGGCGTAGGTGTCGTTCATCACGTAGGAATTCCTGTATTTTTTAAGTTCTTCCCGCACCTCATCAATAAGGCCGCTTTCTATCGCGGCAGCGACTCGTTTTGCGATCTTCTCTCGAATGTCGAACCCCGCAGGCGGCCGCAGGCCGACGATCGGCGCACAAAATGGTGCTTTCTTATTCGCCTCAAGGAGGGCGGGAACGTAGGTCGTGGAACCGCCCTCGATGATGGGCAGTCCGCCGCCTGCGAGGATCTTCGCGCACTCGCTTCGCACCATCCCGATATACGTTCCCGCCGGAATGACCTCTTGGTCCGGCTCGAGGATCTCGTAGAGGTGCCGCTTAACCCCTTTCTCTTCGAGGGCGTCGGAAACGCCGGAGCTAAGCGGGAAATTTTTAAAGCACGCTATTTTATCGAGGTTCACGACCTCTCCGGCGCCCGTCTGCCTTGCAAGTTCGTAAGCGACCGCCGTCTTGCCGGAGGTGGTCGGGCCGATGATCGCCATTGCAGTTCGATATCCCATGCCTGCGTCCTACTTACGGGACTTATTGTGCTTAAAAAATCGGCGCTCCGCAAGAAGCGAGACCGCGCAAACTTCCTTTGCGCGGCAAGTAGCATAAAGGAGTTGTTTCACGATGCATCGAACGCTACAATAAAGCTGATGAGAGCAAGCATACTTTTGGTCTTACTGATCATGTTTTTGGCATGGGCTCCGCTTTCCTACGGCGCGGAAGCCGGGGACTCTCAAGGAGCGGGTCTCACAAGCGGTCAAAAATGGTGGGCACCTCTTTCGGTAGGAATAGTCGTGGGCGGACTCACGGTCGGCACGTTACTGGTTGCGGGGAGCATCACCTTGCCCTGGATAGGGGCCGTGGTAATCACGGCAAAGATCGCGCTTGCGGCGGGTGCGGCCATGGGCTTATTGGGAGGATGGGTAACGCATTCCGTGCTGCAAGAACCGAAACAGCAGGAAGAGAAACAGTCGCCTTACCGGACCGACTTTTTCAAGAAAGAAGAGGCAAGCTCCACGCCTATTGCGCCGCCGGAAGATATATTGACCCCCGGAGATAACGGAGGGCCGATTGCGTCATGCGAGCAGGATCGGGAGGATTGCGGAAAACTCTGCGCTCCTCTTCCCGAAACACAGCCGTTCGGCACGGGCCTCACAAAGACGGCGTGCTTGAACAACTGCAAGAGCGAATACCCGTGCGAGTAGGCCGATCTATTTCGGCTTCTGCGTCGCTTCGATGACCGCAACCTCGAAGGGGATGACCGCGAAGGGACTGTAGCGCATGTCCTGGTAGGCCTGAAGCAGGCGCTTCAGGATATCCAGGTATTCCTTCTCGCCCATGCCGGGGTGGGCGTGCGCGGCGTGCTTTTTGATGCGCTGGAGCTCGTCCGTCGTAAGCTCCTTTTGGTATTCGCTCTCGATCGCGGGGCTTGCGAGGAGCGTGATGATGCGGCGGAGGTAGTGGATGAGGTCCTTGTTGAACTGCACCAGGTTGTGGCCCTTCTCATGGAGTTCGTAGAGGGCCTTGAGGGCCTTGTCCGTATCCTGCGCGAAGAGCAGCTCCGCGAAGCCGTCTATCTTTGAGAGACCCACCTTGCCGATGATGCGTTCCACCGCCTCGCCGGTGATCTTTTCGCCGAAGGAGGTGATCTGATCGAAGAGCGACTCCGCGTCGCGGAGCGACCCTTCTCCCGCGGCCGCGATCATCTCGAGCCCTTCCTCCGTTGCCTCGATCTTTTCTGCCTTCGCGATGGTCTTGAGCTTCTCGAAGATAACCACCTTGGGAAGCCGCCTGAAGGCGAAACGCTGGGCGCGCGACACGATGGTGGCGGGAAGCTTCTCGAACTCCGTGGTCGCCATCACGATGATGGCGTGCGCGGGCGGCTCCTCGAGGGTCTTCAAGAGCGCATTGAACGCATCGCGGGTGAGCATGTGCACCTCGTCGATGATGAAGACCTTGTAGCGGTACGAGGTCGGGGAGAGCTTGATGCCCTCCTTAAGGTCCCGTATCTCGTCGATGCCGCGGTTCGAGGCCGCGTCTATCTCGATGACGTCGAGCGCCTGGCCGCGGTCCACTTCCGCGCAGACGCGGCAGTTGTTGCAGGGTTCGCCCTGCTTTTTGAACTCGGGATCCGTGGCGCGCGTTTCGCAGTTCGCGATCTTCGCCAAAAGGCGGGCCGCGGTGGTCTTGCCGGTTCCGCGCGCGCCGTAGAAGAGGTAGGCATGCGCTATCTTGTCCTGCCGCGCGGCGTTTTGCAGGACCTCGACGATCTCCTCTTGCCCTAGGAGGTCGCCGAACTTCTTCGGGCGGTATTTGCGGTAGATAGCGACGGCCATTGCGTTTCATTATAGCAGTAGGGTAGGGTAGGGCCAGTATTCTTTTAGGCGAAAGGAGGGGTGTCCGTGCCCTGGAGAGTGCTCGCGGCCGCCGCGCTCGGCCTGCTCCTTGCGGGCTGTGCTTCGTTCGGCTCGATGGGCAGGCATATCTTCGAGAGCGATGCGGAGTTCTTCTGGCGAAGGGCGGACCCGCTTATCGTCATGGCTGTCTGGCAGGACGCAGAGCGCATCATGGGCGTTGCGAGAATGCTCCCGCCCGTCGTGACCTACAACCACACCTACCTTGTCACGACCGACGACCAGAGCGACGTTCTGGCCTATGCGCAGGACGCGAACCGCATCATCTTCTACCGGGCCTCAATGGATCTCTGCCCGCAGGACTACGGTGCCCGGTGCGGCCCCGTGTTCTACGAAGTGGCGCTCCATGAGTATCTCCACGTCATCATGCTGAGGCAGGGGATACCATTTCCTCGGCATCACTGCCTGATGCTCGAGAAGGGTTACGTGGCAAGGATGAAGGAGGCGATTCGCGCCAGATTTCCCGGCCGATCGTACGGTTCCCCGCACACGGAGCGCTGGCGTGAACGCTTCGGGAATACGTGCGCCTCATGAGCCGCCCCTTTCCGGGCGGCTCGAATCTTTTGCGGCGCTTTCAAAAAACAGAGGCGGTCTATACAATAGTGAAAAGAATGCGCTATCTCCTCTCGTCGCTCATCGTGGGAGGCCTCCTCTACGGCGGCTTCATTTTTATACGGGAGAAGAACACGCTCGAGATCACCCTCGCCGACATCAAAAACTCAGCGAGCGGCGCAGCGGTCGTGCCCGGGCAGGGTGCGCCCGAGGCGACCTCGACGCCGCCCGGCGCCGCGCCGGTTGTCGGTCGCGTCAAGGACATCGAGCCCCAGGGCAAGCTGCAAAATCCGCCGGAGGTCGTCAAGGCGCTCTACGCCACGAGCTGGTCCGCGGGCACGGAGTCCCGCATCGCCGCGCTCATCAAGCTCATCAAGGAAACGGAACTGAACGCCATCATCATCGACGTTAAGGACTTTTCCGGGCACGTTCTCTACGACATCGACAACGCCGATGTCGTGAAGTATGGCGCGAAGGAGGTGCGCATCCCGCGTTTGAACACACTCTTGAAGCGCCTGCACGACGAAGGCATCTACGCGATCGCGCGCATCACCGTCTTTCAGGATCCGGTTCTCGCCAAGGCGCGGCCGGAGCTCGCCATCCATGACAAGCGTACCGGCGGCACGTGGTACGACAACAAAAAGCTCGCCTGGATAGACCCCGCCGCGAAGGAAGAGTGGGATTACAACATCGCCATCGCCAAAGACGCCGGCGCGCGGGGCTTCGACGAGCTGAATTTCGACTACATTCGCTTCGCCTCGGACGGCGACCTCTCCGCGATGCAGTTCCCGGTCTTCCAGGCGACCTCGACGCTCAAGCGGACGACGATAAAAAACTTCTTCGCGTACCTGCGCGAAGGGCTCACGGACGAGGTTATTTCCGCGGACCTCTTCGGTCTCACGACGGTGAATCCCGACGATCTTGGCATCGGGCAGACGCTCGAGGACGCCTACCAGTATTTCGACGTCGTGGCGCCGATGACCTACCCCTCGCATTACGCCTCGGGCTTCCTGGGCTACAAGAATCCGGGCGCGTATCCCTATGAGGTGATGAAGTATTCGGTGGAGAACGCCGTACGGCGCCTTCTTGCGCTCGAGAAAACAAAACCGGTGCGCGCAAAGCTCCGTCCGTGGGTGCAAGACTTCGACCTTGGGGCCGACTATGACGCGGTCAAGGTGCGCGCGGAGATCCAGGCGATCTCCGACGCCTACGAGTGTCCGCCCGTTCCCGCGAGTTCCACGAGCACGCCGACCTGCTCAAAAGAGGAGCGAATGGAAAAGAACGG
>Ga0156266_106_pt1 | contig 6425 bp, 8 predicted proteins | sample RifCSPlowO2_12_FD_107915 | JGI IMG/M metagenome (GOLD analysis project Ga0156266, IMG submission 107915) | Candidatus Liptonbacteria bacterium RIFCSPLOWO2_12_FULL_60_15 | reverse complement strand
CCGGTGTGGATCAAGACGGTTATCTGGCCTTCTTTAAGTCCGAGCCGCGCCGCCTCCGCCGCATCAAAGATCTCGTCCACCACCCCCACTTCCACGAAATGATTGCCCGCGCCCATCGTGCCGAGCTGGTCCTTGCCGCGCGCTTTTGCGGCCTCCGAGACAAGCGACGCATCGGCATCGGGCAATCGTCCTTCCGATTCGCTCTGGAGCAGATCCGCCGACTCCCCGTAGCCCATCTCGACCATCCGCGCCGCTCCGCCTTCAAGTACGCGGTCAAGGTCACTGCCCTTCAGGTTCAATCGCCCGCCCTTCCCTACTCCTGAAGGGATCTCGCGGTAGAGCGCATGAGCGAGATCTTCGAGCTCCGGCGTGATGTCTTTCAGGGTCCGCTCCGAGCGCAGGAGGCGCACGCCGCAATTGATGTCGTAGCCGATGCCGCCCGGCGAGATGATCCCGCCGTCCTCGGGATCAAACGCCGCGACCCCGCCGACCGGAAAGCCGTAGCCCTCGTGCGCGTCGGGCATCGCAAGCGCGTACTTCTCTATGCCCGGCAGGGTCGTCACGTTCACGAGCTGTTCGAGCGAGCGGTCGCGGAAGATCTCCTCGAGCATTTTCTCCGATGCGTAGACGCGCGCGGGCACGCGCATGTCGGCGCGATATGAACGCGATATTTCCCAGAGCCAATCGTTGATCTTTACGAGGCTGTTTTTGGTAAGCATCAAGGTCTATATATCAAAGACCAGCATGGTCTCCCATTCGCCGCGTTCGTTCTGGCGCACGTTCGCCTCGTGGTATGTTACGCCTTTAATGTCCTCGTCGAACCGGGCCGTCTTCGCGCCGATGAGCTCCGCCTCGAGAGCGCGCTCGGTGAAGTGGCGGAAATGAACGTCGGTATAGACCTCCCGGTAGATCTGCGCGCGCGAAAGGGCGGCGCTTAAGAAATCTACGAGAAGCGCGGTGCGATCGGGAGATTCCACCGCCACGGTCTGGCGAAGCGAAACCGGGAGCTGGTGCGTGTCCGCCTTAAGCACGCTCGACATCCCCTTGAGCGCCTCACGGAAGAGCTCTTCCGGGTCCTTGCCGCTTACCTTGAGCCGCAAGTCGGCGGTATGGGCAATAACTTCGTAGGGCATGATGTCATTTCTTCAAAAGATAGTAGAGCGACGCTCCGCCCACCGCGGCAAAAAGCGCGAGCGGGATCCACACCGGACCGAGCCACGGCCACGGGATCAAAAAATAGACGTCCGTTGTCCCGAGCGAAGGCGGCCAACTCAAGAAAAGATAGAGAAAAAGGTAATAGCCGAGGTCCCAGACGGAAAATGCGTAGAGAAACGCCGCTATGCGCATGCCGCGGCGCGGCGATGCGAGCCAGCCAACCGCGATAAGCATCACGATCGTCGCCGCTTCGCGCCAGAGCTCAACCGTGAGGATGTGCGCCGGAATGACGGCAAGATCAGCCGCCGACCGGATGAAAAATCCCTGCGGATAGTAGAGCTCCCGGAGATACACAACCGTAGCCGCCTCAACCATCGCCATGGCGACGGCGTACGCGGAAAGGAACAATGCGGTTTTAAAAGCGTTGCTCGGCATGCTACTCGTAGCGCAATGCTTCCGCGGGCTCCAGTTTTGCCGCCTGCCGGGCGGGCAGAACGCCCGAGACCACGCCGGTAATGAAAGCGATGATGAGGATCACCGCGAGCCCGAAAAAGTCGAGAGACGCGAACGAGAACAGTCCGCGGATGCCGAACTGTTCCGCCGCAAATCCAGCCGCGTACGCCGTCATGAGGCCGAACGCGATGCCGAGCACACCGCCCACGAGGCCGATGATGCCGGACTCGATGAGGAAAAGAGAGAGAATATGATCGCTCGATGCCCCGATCGCTTTCATCACCCCGATCTGCCTGGTACGCTCCAGGACAGAAGTGTACATGGTGTTCATGATGCCGATCGCCCCGACGATAAGGGAGATCAACGCGATAATGAGCAGTGAAAGTTCAACAACCGAAAGAATGCTCCCCACGATCTGATTGGCCTTCTCGGGCGTCAACACGGAAAAATCGCGAACAACCTCCTGCGTGGCGAGCTGAGCTTTGATCTGCTTCGCCACCAGATCGACGTCGACGTCCTTTTCGAGCTTCACAGCGGCGGTTGAGGCCTTTCCGCGCTGCGAAGTCAGCGCCTGAAAGTCCTTGTGCGACATCCACATCTGGTTGTCTTCGTCCTGCAGGCCGACCTCCGAAAAGATCCCGGCCACCCTGAAGCGGCGTCCCTTGATGATCAGATCATCGCCGACCTTCGGTGAGATCTTAAAAAGCTTGAAGGCGGCGCGGTATCCGAGGATCAGCTCCCGGGTCTCTTCGTTCTCCGGCCATGCCCCGGCAATGAGCTTCAGGGCCTTGGATTCTTCGGCGACAACTCTGTATTCGCGCCACGGCTGACTGTGGACCATTACCGCCTTTATTTCTCCTTTGAACTCTACATTCAAGACGGCCACGCTCATCGGGACAACCAACCGGACCCCCGGCACTTTGTTCAGATCAAGCAGATCTTCTTCTTTGAACTTCTGGCCGCCCGCAAGCGCCAGAAACGGGTTCGTTTCCTTTCCCGGAAGGATGATGACCAGATCGGAGCCAAATTGCTGAAGAAGACGGGCCACCGCATTCTGGATCCCGCCACCCAACGCGAAAATGGCGACGACGAGCATGATGCCGATAACAATGCCCAGGATCGTAAGCCAGCTTCGGAGCGAACGATGGCGCAGGCCCTTCAGGATGAGTCGGAGAAATTGCGTCAGCATGTTCATTCGGCGTAGATCCCCTTGTGCCGGTGGTGATCGCGCACGACATTGCCGTCCCGCACGACAATGATCTGGTCGGCCCGCCCCGCGATGTCGGCATCGTGCGTCACGATGACGAGCGTCTTCTTCTTCGCCTTATTGAGATCGATGAGGACCTCAAGAAGCCGGTTGCCGGTCACGGAATCAAGATTGCCGGTCGGCTCGTCCCCTAAGACGATGGCCGGGTCGTTTGCCAAAGCCCGGAGCAGCGCCACGCGCTGTTGCTCGCCGCCGGAAAGTTCATAGGGACGGTGCGACATGCGTTCGGAAAGACCGAAGTCGCGGAACAGCTGCCGCAGGGCATCCGAATCCGCGTTCTTGCCCGCAAAGAGGAGCGGCAGGGCCGCGTTCTCGTAGGCCGTGAGCCATGGAATAAGGTGGAACTGCTGGAAGACGAAGCCGAACATGCGGGAGTGGAGCTCGGCGCGGCGTTCGTCCGGCAACACGGAAATATCCTCGCCGCGCAGGAAGACCTTCCCCGCCGTCGGACGGTCAAGAAGGCCCATCATGTTCAAGAGCGTGCTCTTGCCGGAGCCGCTGGGACCTAAAATGGCCACAAAGTCACCCTCCCAGATGTTCGCGCTCAAGCCCCGCAAAACCTCAACGCTCGCGCCGCCCAGGGAGAATTTTTTCCAGAGGTCCTCGACGCGAATGAGCGGCTCGCCCAGGAACTTCTCGGGATCTTTGCTGAACCGGTCGCGGCAATCCGCATCGCAAAAGAGGAACTCCCGACCGTTGTGGGTATGGGAAGACAGTCCCGTAAGTCCTTCCAGGTCCATCCCGCATACCGGATCCTTGCGTGGCGAGAGATGCGGCACGATCGTAGGTATCCGTTAATCGCTCGAAACGACCACGATCTGACCCTCGCGAAGTCCGCTCACGATCTCGACGGACTCGTCGTCGGTGATGCCGGTTTCCACTTCGACCTCTCGCTCACTGCCGTCCTCGAGCACCCTGACGAAGCGCTTATCATCGACCGCGTACACCGCGATCTCCGGAACCTTAAGTACGCCCTCCTTGCGCACGCCCTTGAGGACAAGATCGGCGCTCATGCCGGAACGAACCGGGACGCCCGTGGCATCGAACACGACGTTCACCCGAAAGTACTTATCACCTTCCTTGTCGATCTCCTGGGGGTCCACGGAAACAACCGTGCCTTCGAACTCCCGGCCGGGAAAGGCGTCGAGCCGGAGGCGCGCTTCGTTTCCGTTCGTCTCCCGCACCTTGCCGATATCAAGCTCGGAAACGTCGGCCTGGACCCTGAAGGCAGCGGAGGCAAGCGAGACCGCCGGCGTTCCCGGTTGGGATATCTCGCCCTGCTCAACGTGGACCTTCACCACCTTGGCTGCGAAGGGGGCACGCAAGACCGCCTTCGCAAGCTGCGCGCGGGTAAGCTGGGCCTTTGCCTCCGCCTGGCGAAGCTGGGCTTCCTGCGCCGCAATTTCCTCCGGCGCCGCGCCGGCAAGCTTCAGCGTCAGCTCTTTCTCTATCTTCGCGACCGTCGTTTTTTGGGAAGCGATATCCTCCTCTCTGCCGTTCGCGTTCGCGATAGCGGTGTTGACGTTCGCGCGGCCGGTGCTCACGTTCGTACGGTACGTGTCGAGCGAGGAGTTGTTCAGCGTACAGCCGGCCGTCAGCACGTCGTTCAGGTCGTCAAGGAACGATCTGACCTGCGCGAGGTGGTTCTCGGCTTTTCGGAGCGCCGCTTCGAGTTCTTCCCGTTTGGACAGCGCAGAGATGGCGTCCAATTCGGCGCGCCACGCATCAAGGAGCACATCGGCCGCGAGGCGGCCGGACGTGGCGTCTATTCTTGCCTGGTCATCGCACGCGCTGAACGTCAACGCATAAAACGTCGTCTTGGAACCGCTGAATATCCCTGCGGTCTTCGCGCGCACGGCGTCATCCGCCTTGGTGTAAGCATCCTTGAGGACGTTGGGGGTTCCCGTATGGAGATTCGCGAGGTCCTGCCGTGCTTTCTCGAGCTCCGCCCGTTTCACGTCGATGTCCTCGACGCGGCTGCCGCGCTTCATTTCTTCAAGCTTGGCGCGCTCTGCCGCGGCACCGGCGTCTGCCTCGAGGAGCTGCGCCTGGAGCTCACTGCGGTCAAGCTCGGCGAGCACCGAGCCCGCCGCGACCCCTTGGCCTTCGCGCACCGCTATTCTCGCGATGATGCCCGAGGACGGAAAGCTGAGGTCGAACTCCTTCTCTGGCACCACCTCGCCGCGCACGCGCACCAGCTCCTCGATATCGCCGCGCTCCACGACAAAGGAAAGCTGGCGCCCCTCTTCCGAGCGGAAGTATTTTTGGTACAGCCAGAACGAGACCGTAAGCGCGCCGGCCGCAACGATGAAGATAAAATATAATGAGATCCTTCTCATGAAGACGTTAAACAACGAAATGAGGACCGTACTCTCATTATAACGCCACGTGTCAAGGAGCGGCCGCTCCGCGGCGGTCCGTCTCGAGCGCATACCAGTTTATGTGCTCGTAAAGACCTGCCCAGAGGAAACCGAAGGCGAAGGCGAATCCCAATTCCTCGAGCGGGATACCGGCAACCAGAACTCCCGAGAGCGCGCCAAGATTCCAAACTTGCGCCACATATCCCGGAAAAAAGGCGTTGAGCGCCAGGAAATAGAGGAAGTAGAGCCCCAGGAACAAAAACGCGCCCGCGATAAGTTTCTTCCAGAGGTCCGGGCGGCACAGTCCGACGGCGATGCCTCCGCAGGCAAGCGCGATCATCGTCGAGTAGATGGGGTTCAGTTCGCTCGATGCGTAGAAGATCGCGAAGATGAGCGGAGCGGAAAGCAGGGCAAGCGCGTGAAAACGGTGGCGGGGCGCGTGATGTGCAGCAGCCGGCAGCGCGCGATGGCGCGCCGGAAAGAGCCGCTCGAATCCCACCGCGGCCAAGCCGCCGGCGCTGAATGCAAAGATGATGCTTTCGAGATCAAAACCGGTCCGTCGGGCAAGGTCGAAAAGAGAGGGCGGATCCCAATATTCGGGAACGAACAAGGGTTCGGTGAGGCCGAGGAGCGCCGTCCAAACACTTACGAGGAGCATCTCCTTTCTGCTCACGCGCCGGCCCGATAATGAGCTATAGACTCCGAACCAGACGGCCAAAAGCAGCAAGCTCCAGACGAGCCATGCGTACTGCCCCGTGAGGCCGAGGACGCTAGCCACGCTTCACCGACCGGTTATACAACCAGGCGAAGAGCCAGGCGATGACGTACGAGTAGACGACCGTCTGCGCCAGGCCCCCGATAAAGCCGGTCGCGGTCACTGCCACGTCCGCTGCAAACTTCTCCACGTTCACCAGATGCGCTATCCAACCCAAGAGCGTGAACGCCACGTCGGGCGCGGCTACAACGACGAGCGCGCATACCACGTAGACGATGCCTACCGTGAGCGCGGCCGCAAACGAAAATTTTCCCTTATCGAACTCCATGAATGAAAATGCTTTTGCCTCGACCTTTCAGCCGAAGAACTGCCGCAACGCCGGATATTGCTGACAGAGCGGCAGTTTGGCGCACCACTCGTCCAAACCCCACATTCTCCCGGCCCGCACCGAAGCGAAATATAAAAGCACGAGCGC
>Ga0156266_110_pt1 | contig 6791 bp, 10 predicted proteins | sample RifCSPlowO2_12_FD_107915 | JGI IMG/M metagenome (GOLD analysis project Ga0156266, IMG submission 107915) | Candidatus Liptonbacteria bacterium RIFCSPLOWO2_12_FULL_60_15 | reverse complement strand
TATCTTGCGGCCTGGCTCTCGAATAAGGCGGCAAACCGCGTTAAGGGATTTGTCGAAGGATTTCTGCCGTTCGCGGCCATCTCGGGCCTCGTCGCCCTTCTCTTGGCCATGCAGCCGGCCACCTCGACGGCGGCCGTCATTGTTCTCTCCGGTCTCATCGTCTACTGGGCGGGCGGCGCCAAGTACCGCTACATAGGGCTCTTCGTGTTTGGCGCGCTTCTGGGGCTCGCCGCGCTCATCGCGGTCACGCCCTACCGCTTGGAGCGCGTGAAGTCGTTCATCTCGGGCGGCGACGTTCAAGGGTCGCGTTATCACATCGAGCAGGCGCTCATCACCATAGGGTCGGGCGGGCTCTTTGGCGTCGGCTACGGACAGTCAACGAGCAAGTATAACTATCTGCCGGAACCGGTCGGCGACTCGATCTTCGCCGTCATCGCGGAAGAGTTCGGATTTATGGGCGCGAGCACATTGATCGCGGTCTTCCTCGCGATCGTAACGCGCTGTTTCATGCTGGCGAGAAAAATGACGGAACCCTTCGGGCGCCTGCTTTTGGTGGGGTTCGCTTCCGTGATAGGCATCCAGGCCTTTACGCACATCGCCGCCATCTCGGGCCTCATTCCCTTGACCGGCGTTCCCTTGCCGTTCATCAGTTACGGCTCGACGGCGTTGGTCGCCTTTTTAACAATGGCGGGAATAATTGTTAACATTACAAAGAGCATTCAGCGCTGATAGCGGCTGAAAATCTCCATACGCACAATGCCCAAAACCTATTCTTCGCTTCGCGTACTCGTGACCGGAGGGGGGACGGGAGGCCACATCTACCCCCTGATCTCGGTCGCGGAAGAGCTTCAGAACATAGGAGCTGAGCACGGGATCACCGTGGAGACCCATTACGTGGGAGCCCCGGGCCGTTTCCGCGAGATACTTCTCGAGCAGGGAATTCGGATCTCCGAGGTATTTTCGAGCAAGTGGAGGCGGTACGTTTCGCTCCTCAACATTCTGGATATTCCGAAGTTCTTTGTGAGCATTTTCCAGGCGCTCTTCCATGTCTTTTGGATCATGCCAGACGTCCTTTTTTCGAAGGGCGGGCCCGGATCGCTGCCGGTGGTCTTCGCATGCTGGTTCTACCGCATTCCGGTCCTTATCCACGAATCGGACGCGGTGCCGGGACGCGCCAATCTCTGGGCGGCTCGCTTCGCAACGCGCATCGGCATCTCGTTCCTCTCTTCGCAGGAGTATTTCGGCGACCGGAACGTGGCGCTGGTCGGGAACCCCATCCGCACCTTCCTCTTGAAGGACCGCGACAATCAGGAGTTCTCGAAACGCTACTTCGGATTCGCGCAGGACGAGCCCCTGCTTCTCGTGCTCGGCGGATCGCAGGGCTCGACGCGCATCAACGAGTTCATTCTGAATTCCCTCGAACTCCTCATTCGCGACTTCCAGATCCTGCATCAGGTGGGCGTCAAGAACTTCGAGGAGATCAAGCGCGAAGGCGAATTTCTGATGAAGGATTTCCACCCCGAGGAGCGTTCGCGCTACAAGCCGATGGCGTATTTCAAAGAGGACATCAAAGACGCGTTCGCCGCCGCCGACCTTATCGTTTCCCGGGCCGGCGCGGGTTCGATCTTCGAGATCGCGGCGTTCGGCAAACCCTCGATCCTCATCCCGCTCCAGGAAGGCGCGGACCAGCGCGCGAACGCGTATGAGTACGCGAAGACGGGCGCGGCCGTGGTGCTTGAGGAGCAGAACCTCTTGCCCAATATCTTCGCGGCCCAGCTCAAGAAAATTTTCGGCGCCGCGCAGAAACGCAGCGACATGAGCGAGGCCGCTTCGCAGTTCGCCCGGCCGAGCGCCGCCCGCCTCATCGCGGAAGGACTTGTCGAACTTGCGACCAATGCCGACGGAGAATAAAAGAGAGGTTCGCGTCCGTATCGCGCCGTCGCCGACGGGACCGCTCCATTTTGGCACCGCGCGCACGGCGCTTTTCAACTGGCTGTTCGCGAAAAGTACGGGCGGCGCGTTCATTCTGCGCATCGAGGATACCGATCTTGAACGGTCGGACACAAAGTACGAGGAAGAGATCATTGCGGGGCTCGCGTGGCTCGGGCTCGAATGGGACGAGGGGCCGGTGCGCCAGAGCGAGCGCCTCGAGGTCTATGAGAAGCATCTGAAGCGCCTCCTTGAGGAGGGCAAGGCCTACTATTGCTACTGCACGAAAGAAGATCTTGAAGAGGAGCGGCAGGCGATGATGGCGCAAGGGCTTGCGCCCAAGTACAGCGGACGCTGCCGGAACCGCGCGGCTTCCGGCAGCGCGTCGCCCCAGCTTATCCGCTTCCGGATGCCGGAGACGGCAGTGTCCTTTAAGGACATGATCCGCGGCAAGATCACGTTCGACGCGGCGCTCTTCGGCGACATCGCCATCGCGAAGAACCTGCGCGCGCCGCTCTATAACTTCGCGGCGGTGGTGGATGACCACGAAATGCGCATCTCGCACGTCATCCGCGGCGAAGACCACATCTCGAACACCCCGAAGCAATTACTGCTTCAGGACGCGCTCGGCTTCGCGCATCCGGACTACGGCCATCTGCCGCTCATCCTTTCGGCGGACCGCTCCAAGATGTCCAAACGCTACGCGGAGACCTCGCTTCTCGCGTATCGCGAAGGCGGTTACCTGCCGGAGGCGATGTTCAACTTCATGGCGCTCATGGGGTGGCATCCGCGGGCAGAGGAGCGGGAGATCTATTCGAAGGAGGAGCTTATCAAAGTGTTCGACATCAAGCGCGTGCAAAAAGCGGGCGCGGTCTTCAACCAGGAAAAGCTCGACTGGTTGAACGCGCAGTATGTCCGCACGCTCTCGGATAACGAGCTGGCGGAACATCTCCGGCCGCTCCTTGCGGCGCGCGGCCTGGCGTGGAATGATACGCTGCTCACGAAGGTGGCTGCAATTGAGAAATCGCGCGCAAAGACCCTCGGAGACATCATCACGAACGGCGAACTCTATTTTTCCTTGCCCGACTACGACGCAAAGCTCCTTGTCTGGCAGAACGCATCGTTCGCCGATATCCGCGAACGCCTCGCTCGTCTCGAGGAGATGCTGCAGAACGCTCCGGAGAAGGAGTTCACCGTTCCGGCGCTCACCGCAACGCTCATGCCGTATGCCGAAGAGAAGGGGAGGGGCACCGTGCTTTGGCCCTTCCGCGTGGCTTTGAGCGGCAGGCAGGCATCGCCGGGGCCGTTCGAGCTTGCGGCCGCGCTGGGCAAGGAGGAGACGCTCCGGCGGCTCGGCCTCGCGCTTCAAAAACTCGGATTGGTATAGAACCTCCATGTTTCTCTTTCTGCGAATCACAACCGTAGGTGTCGTCGCGTTCGCCCTCCTCTGGGGAGGTTTCGCGTCCGGAGCTTCCGCACCGGAGGAGCTTCGCACCAAGATCGAGGAAAAAGCCAAGGAACTCGAAGCGATCAACAGCAAGGTTCAGTCAACCCAGCAGAACCTCGAGGAGACCAAGGAGCAGGGCAAGACGCTCCAGGGCGAACTTAAGCAGATCAACTACGATATCAGCCGTCTGGGGCTTAACATCAAGGCGAGCGAGATCAACATCCAAAAGCTCTCCCTGGAGCTCGACGGCCTGCAATACGACATCGCGGACGTGCATACGTCGATCGGCGGCAAGAAGGAGGCGATCGCGCAATTCCTGCGCGAACTCCAGCAGAACGACGCGGATAACCTTCTCGTCGTCTTTTTGAAGAACAAGAGCTTGGCGGACAGCATCTTCACCGCGCAGAGCTTGGCGGACCTTAACCAGGGTCTGGCGGTCGAGATCGCCAATCTGAACGTTCTCTATGACGAGCTCGATACCAACATCCAGCTCACGGGCACGAAAAAGCAGGGCATCGAGCGCGAGAGCGTGAACCTGAAGTCGAGGAAGGGCATCGTCGAGGATAAACGCTCCGAACGGCAGACGCTTTTAACGCAGACCAAGAGCCGCGAACAGACCTACCAGCAGCAGCTCGCGGAGCTCGAGAAGAAGCAGGAGGAGATCGGCCGTGTCATCGACGAGCTGGAGCACGAGCTTCGCGCCGCGTTCGACCCAAGCGTCTTGCCCCTCTCGCGGCCGGGCGTGCTCGCAAAACCCGTCGAGAACGGCATCATGACCCAGGGCTATGGCGCAACGGCGTTCGCCCAGCGCGCTTACAAGACCAAGTTCCACAACGGCGTTGACTTCGGCGTGCCGGTGGGGACGCCCGTCTTTGCGTCGGCAGACGGCACGGTGATGGCCGTGGACAACAACGACCGCGGTACGTCGCGCTGGCAAAAGTACCAGTACGGCAGGTACGTTCTCATCAAGCACGACAACAACCTCTCGACGCTCTACGCGCATCTTTCTCGACAGGTGGTCGCGCGCGGTGCTACCGTGAAGAGAGGAGACCTTATCGGTTACTCCGGCAACACGGGTTACTCGACCGGTCCCCATATCCACCTCACGGTCTACTGGGCGCCGAGCGTCCAGATGAAGTCGGTCCCGCCCGCAGCCGGCCTCGTGCCGGTTGGCGTGACCATCGACCCCAACGACTATCTATGATCGGCCTCATCCTCGCCGCGACCCTCACTGCCCAGCTTACGGACGTTCGGAATATTCCGAGCGCGGAAAATGTTTTGAACATCATTCCCCAGCCGCTTTACGAACTTTTTGACGCGGCGAAGAATATCAACATAGGAGCGGGCGGGGACAACGCCGTTACGCGAACGATCCTGGAGTTTTTGCCGGCGTCCCGCGACGACATCGGACAGGATATCGGCACGGCCGCGGATTTTCTCGACCGCGCGAACTCCTGGTTCGAAGGCAACGTCGGCATCCGCTTTACCCAACTCTTCCGGCTCGTCGGCAATCTTGCTATCTGGATACTCCAGGGGCTGGCGGAGCTTCTTCGCATCGGCATCTCGTACGTCGGAGAATAGGGACGGCCCCGCAAAAGGTCGAGCTTAAATTTAATCTCATCAATGGAAGGAGAAATGATGAAGAAAGAGGGGATGATGTGCCGGTGCCCGCACCACAAGGTGCCGCATCTGCTCGTTGTCCTCTTTGCGCTGCTTTTCCTGCTCCACAATGGCTGGGGCATGTTTACGGAGCAGTTCGTCGGTGTCGCCTGGCCGATTTTGGTAGGTCTGTGGGGTCTCATGAAGCTCGGGGGCGGCATGTGCAAGTGCTGCGCGGGCGGCATGTGCGGGCACCCGCATTAACTCGCGGGGACGTCAAAAAAAAGCGGCCATCGCGGCCGCTTTTTTGACATTCGGCGTTCGCGGTGTAGTGTAGAGGCAGCAAATTGGAAAGGGGTGATAGACATGAGCTTCGTTGCCAGCTGCAGCTTTGCGTGGGCACGGATGACTCCCGCCGAACGCCTCAAGCTTCTCGACGGGCTCAAGGCGAAGATGGCGTCCCAGCCGGACATCTGGGACGGCGTACCCATCGAGGCCATGGCCGACACGCCGGACTTCGACTCGCTCCCGAGCGATCTCCAGGGACACCTGATGTTCGCCATGGGCGAGCGCGGGCTTACGGTCGAGCAGTTCGTCGACCGGTTCGAGCGCGCGTTCGGACAGAAGCCGCGATGATGGGGATCGTGCTTGCGGGGCTGCTCCTCGCGCAGCAGATCATGACGCCGCTCCCGCCGTCTGCCGGGAAACTCGGCACGCTCGACATCTGCCGTCTTGAGCCGGGCGTGAAGGTGGTGATCCTCTTCATGGATTCCCTAAAGGAGGTCACGCGCTTCGCGGTCGCGGACGCGGAAGGCAGGGTAAGGTTCGAGAACCTTCCGGAAGGGGAGTGGGTCGTCATCGAAGGCGGCGGGCAGTGGATGCCCCGGCCCGGCGACAAACCCATCGACGTGGATGGCCACACGGTGTATCCCTTCTCCGAGTGCATAAAGATGCCCACATAAATGATTCAGGGCCCCGCCAATGGCGGGGCCCGAAACTATGTGCGCGCGCTCTTCCTGTACTTGGCCCAGAGGCAGAGCGTTACGGTGAGAATGACGAGGAAGGCCGGGCAGATGATCTGGAGTGTCCAGTCGCCTACGGCGAAGGCGTACATTGTCCAGAACACGGTGCTCGCGAGATAGGCGCCGAGGAGTTTGACTTCCACCACGCCCGCGTTCTTGTTCCGCCACATCTCGTAGGGCTACATGATGTCCGCGCCGACACTGCCGAACGAGAAGGCGAGGAAGAACCAATCCTTGTGAGGCGACTCGCGCATGAACCAAAGCGCCACGAAAAGAAAAAGGAGGAGCGCGTGGTTCCATCGCGTGTAGCCCTTGAACTTGTAGAGGCCGATGAGCACTGGAATGTGCATCAACCCCACGAGCGTGCCGGCTGCCATGAGCGCGATGCTTCCGGTCGAGGTCCCGTAGAGGGCGCCTGACACCATGAGGAACGCGCCGTAGATGACCCAGGTTACGGAGAGGGACTGGCCGGACCGTTGCCGCCAGACCTCTTTGTTCTGTTCCCAGAGCCCCCACGCTTCAACGAACGCGAAGACGAGGGCGCCGATGAAACCGAACGTGAGGACGTTCCAGCCGAAGTGCTCGAGTTCCACGGGACCCTCCTTTCTTTCGCTTTGCTCTTAGTTCCAGAGGTGGCGGTAGACGGCGTCGCGGACCTCCGCGATCGCCCCGTGATTGCGATTCTCGTCGCCCTTGATGCCGAGCTTCCAGAGCGCGTTCTGATACTCGCAGGCCGGGCAAGTGGCGTAGAGCCACTGCTTGACCGCGAAACCCTCCACCTCCCAGCCGCCGTC
>Ga0156266_107_pt1 | contig 7235 bp, 8 predicted proteins | sample RifCSPlowO2_12_FD_107915 | JGI IMG/M metagenome (GOLD analysis project Ga0156266, IMG submission 107915) | Candidatus Liptonbacteria bacterium RIFCSPLOWO2_12_FULL_60_15 | reverse complement strand
GGACCTCGGCGTCGCGGGGATGAAGGTGGGCGGCACGCGCAAGCTCACTATCGCGCCGGAGCTCGCCTACGGCGATCGGGGCGCGGGAGGCGTCATCGGCCCGGGCGAGACACTAGTCTTCGAGGTGGAGCTCTTGGGCGTGAAATAGAATAGGAACGAGCAAGCCGCCCCAAAAGGGCGGCGGATTCGTTATACTAAAAAGACATGGCGCTTTCCGAAGAACTGAAAAAAGTCGTCAAAGGGGAGGTCTTGGACGACTCCAAAACGCGCGACGCATACAGCCGCGACTATTCCATTTTTGAGATGGAGCCCCAGGCCGTGGTTTTTCCGCGGGACGCTGCGGACGTGGAGGCCCTGGTGCGCTTCGCGTCGGAGAAGAAGAAGGCGGGGGAGGACGTCTCGCTCACGGCTCGTTCCGGCGGCACGGACATGACTGGCGGCCCTTTGAGCCGCTCCGTCGTCGTCGAGTTCGACCGGCACCTGAACCGCATCAAGGAAATAGGGGAGTCCCACGCCGTCGTGGAGCCGGGCCTCTACTTCCGCGACTTTGAGAAGGAGCTTGCGAAGCGCGGCCTCATGTATCCCGCCTATCCGGCCTCGAAGGACCTTTGCGCCCTGGGCGGCATGATCGCGAACAACTCGGGCGGCGAGAAGACCCTGGCATACGGCAAGACGGAGGACTACGTGGAAGAGCTCAAGGCGGTGCTCGCGGACGGCAAGGAGCATGTGCTCCGTCCGCTCTCCGGCGACGCGCTTAAGGCGAAGCTCGCCGAGGACGGCTTTGAAGGCGAGCTCTACCGCAAGCTCCACGCGCTCATCGAGGCGCACTATGACGCGGTGCACCGCGCGAAGCCCAACGTCTCGAAGAACTCCGCCGGCTACGCGCTCTGGAACGTGTGGGACCGGAAGACCTTCAACATGGCAAAGCTTATCGTCGGTTCCCAGGGAACGCTTGGCCTCGTAACCGAGGCGAAACTGCGGCTTGTGAAGCGGAAGCGTCTCGAGCGCCTCGTCGCGGTATTTGCGAAGGACCTCCACGTGGTGCCGGAGCTCGTGAAGGCCGTCCTGCCTTTCAGGCCCGAGAGCATCGAATCATACGACGACAAAACGCTCCGGCTCGCGGTGCGCTTCTTCCCGGCGCTCATCAAGCTCATGAAGGGAAGCGTCATCAAGCTCGGCTGGCAGTTTTTGCCCGAATTCTTCATGCTCCTCCGCGGCGGGTTCCCCAGGATCGTGCTCTTGATCGAGCTTGCTTCGGACGACGAGCGGGAACTTGCGGAACGGATGCGCGCCTTGGGAACGGCGCTCGAAAAGTTCCCCGTGCAAGTGCGGCTCACGAAGAGCGAGGCGGAGGCGGAGAAGTATTGGACCATCCGGCGGCAGAGTTTCAAACTGCTCCATGGCTATGTGAAAGACAAGGACGCGGCTGCGTTCGTGGACGACTTCATCGTGCGCCCCGAGCACATGCCGGAACTCCTGCCGCAGGTGAACGCCATTCTCGACCGCTACAAGGACAAGCTCACCTACACCATCGCGGGCCATCCCGGCGACGGCAACTTTCACATCATCCCGCTTGTGGACCTCAAGGACCCGGAGATACGCACTATCATCCCCAGGGTGATGAACGAGGTCTACGCGCTCGTCTTTCGCTATAAGGGCTCGACGACCGCCGAGCATAACGACGGTCTCATCCGCGGCATGTATCTGAAGCAGATGTACGGCGCAGAGGTGTACAGGATTTTTGAAGAGGTCAAAAAGATGTTTGACCCCTTAAATATCTTCAATCCCGGCAAGAAGATCGGCTCCGACCTCATCGCCGCGCTTGAGCATTTGAAAAAATAGGCATGCTTGTAGATGAGGTAAAGATCAACGTCCGTGCCGGGAAGGGCGGCGCCGGCCGCGTGGCGTTCAGCAAGGTGATGATGGAGCTCGGTCCCACGGGCGGGAGCGGCGGACGCGGCGGGAGCATCTATGCCGAGGGCGTTTCCGACCTCTCGGCGCTGAACCAGTTCCGCTTCAAGAAGGTGCTCAAGGCGGAGGATGGCGAGCGGGGCAAGGAGGCGCGGCAGGACGGCCGGGCGGGGAAAGACCTCGTTCTTAAAGTGCCCGTCGGCACCAAGCTTACCAATCTCGCAACGGAGGAAGTGCGCGAAGTGCTTCATATCGGCGAGCGCGTGCTTCTCACCCAGGGCGGGAACGGCGGCAGGGGGAACTTTCTCTTCCGCTCCTCGCGCAATACCTCGCCGAAGCGCGCCCAGCCGGGCCTCCCGGGGGAAGAGTTCGACTATTTTATCGAGCTCCAGCTTATCGCGGATGCGGGGCTTATCGGTTTCCCGAACGCGGGCAAGTCGAGCTTGTTGAACGCCCTCACGCGGGCGCAGGCCAAAGTGGCGAACTACAAGTTCACCACGCTCGAGCCGAACCTCGGCACATATTACGAACTTATCCTCGCGGACATTCCGGGCCTCATCGAGGGCGCCTCGCGCGGGAAGGGGCTTGGCATCAAGTTCTTGCGGCACGTCGAACGCGCGCCGGTGCTCTTTCACCTCGTTTCCGCCGAATCGCGCGACCCGGAAGGCGACTACAAGGCCATCCGCAAAGAGCTTGGCGAATACAATAAGAAACTGCTCGAGCGCGAAGAGTACGTTTTCTTGAGCAAATGCGATCTTCTGGAGAAAAAAGAGGTCGCGGAAAGGCTTGAGGTCCTCGCGCACCTCAACCCGCAAGCCGCGGCGATCTCAGTGGAGCTCCCCGAAACGCTCGGCGCGGTGAGGCGCATTTTGGAAAAACTCATCCGCCGCAAGAAAGGAGAAATTGCATAATAACGCGTTTCAGGCATAGAATGGCGACAATGGCCAAGACCATCCAAGGGAGGCGCATTAAGAACCTCTTCAATCCGAAGGCGGAGGAGCCCTATGCGCTCTCGCGTTCCAAGCTCGATGACTTTTTCCGCTGCGAACGGTGCTTTTACATGGACCGCCGGCTCGGCGTGGAGAAGCCCTCAATGCCCGGTTTTACGCTGAACATAGCGGTGGACGCGCTCCTCAAAAAGGAGTTCGACATTCACCGCGCGAAGGGCGAGGCGCATCCGCTTATGAAAACCTACGGCATCGACGCTGTGCCGTACCGGGACGAGCGTCTCGAGGAATGGCGCAGCAACTTCAGGGGCATCAGGGCACTCCACGAGCCGACGAATCTTCTGATCAGCGGCGCCATCGACGACATTTGGGTTGACCGAGAAGGCAAGGTGATGATCGTGGACTACAAGGCCACGAGCACCTTGGCCGAAGTGACGCTCGAAGGGGAGTATAAGGAGGGATACAAGCGCCAAATGGAGATCTATCAGTGGCTCTTCCGGCAAAACGGCTTTACGGTGTCGGACACCGGCTACTTCGTCTACGCGAACGGTCAGAAGGATCGCGCGGCGTTCGACGCCCGTCTGGAGTTCGACGTACAGATCATTCCCTACAAAGGCAACGACGGCTGGGTGGAGGATGCGATCATCCGCGCCAAGGAGGTATTAATAAAGGACACGCTGCCGGAGTCGTCGCCGACCTGCGAGCACTGCGCCTACCGCGGCGCCGCTCGAGCGGTCGAGAAATAATCATTGCATGCCAAACACAAACGAAAGCGCGCGCGCATTCGAATCACTCGGAATTTCTCCGGCGGTCCTTGGGCGCATCACTCGCCTCGGCTTCAAGCAACCCACGCCCATCCAGCTTCAGTCCATCCCGCACGTGCTCGAAGGCAAGGACCTTATCGGTATCGCGCAGACCGGCACAGGGAAGACCGGCGCCTTCATGGTGCCTATTCTCACTAAGCTCGGAGGCGGGAACGGCATCCGTGTGCTCGTGCTTGCGCCGACGCGCGAACTCGCGCTCCAGATCCATGAGATGACGAAGAAGCTCGCCGAGCCGCACATCCGCATTGTCACGCTTATCGGCGGCGCGGCAATGCGTCCGCAGGAGGATGCGCTTCGCCGCCGGCCGGATATCGTCATCGCGACCCCCGGCCGCCTTATCGATCACCTGAACCGCAAAACGATCCGGCTTGAGACGCTGCGCGTCCTTGTGCTCGATGAGGCCGATCGCATGCTCGACATGGGCTTCCTGCCGCAGGTCACGCGCATCCTGGACCATGTGCCAAAGGAGCGGCAGACCATGCTCTTTTCCGCCACGATGCCGAATGACATCGTTACCCTCTCTTCCCGCTATATGTTAAATCCCGTCCAGGTGGCGGTGGCGAGGAGCGGGGAAACCGCGACACGGGTCACGCAGGAGGTTTTCGAGGTCGCTCGCGAGCGCAAGCTGGACCTTCTCCTTCACATCCTGAAGCAAAACGAAGGCAAGACGGCGCTCGTTTTCGTGCGAACGAAGCATGGCGCGGACAAGATCGCGCGCATCCTCTTCCGCGAGGGCGTGAGCGTGACCGCCATCCACTCGAACAGGTCCTTGAACCAGCGTCTTAAGGCGCTCGAGGGTTTCAGGCGCGGCGTCTACCGCGTGCTTATCGCCACCGACATCGCGTCGCGCGGCATAGATGTCGCGAATATCAATCTGGTGGTGAACTTCGACATGCCGCACGTGGCGGAGGATTACGTGCACCGCATCGGGCGCACCGCGCGCGTCGCGGCCACGGGACATGCCATGAGCTTCGTCTCCGGCGACGAGCGTCCCCAGCTTCGCGCCATCGAGCGGCTTATTCAAAAAGAGATCCCGCGAGGCGCAATGCCGGAGCACATCCCGGCGCTTCCGCCAGCCATCGCGCACCCGTCCCGCCCGGCGGTGCGCCGATTCGGCGGCCGCAGGTTCGGCGGCAGGGGAGGCAGCCGCGGCTGGGGCCGTTGACTTTTTATGGATGTCGTGCTAAAGTAAGGCAACTTGTAGAAAGAAAAGGGCAAGGGCTCGGACTTCCGACCCCGTCGACTCTATTCCTGGCAAGCGTGGTACCTTAACACGCCCCAAAGGAAAGAGCGGCGAGCGGAGCCGGGCTCTTTGCGTTTTCGAAACCGAACGGAACGAAAGGAAGGAGGGAACGGCAATGTTTGCACGGTTTGCGCGTCGTCTCGAGGATCTGCGCCCGGTAGGGCGCAACCTGCTGCTCGCGTTCGCGTTCGCCATGCTCGCGCTCCTCGCGGGACACATGCTGGCGTACGGCCTCTCCGGGACATCTCTCTACCGCTGGTTTTTCCCGCACCCGTTCCTCGGCCGCGGGTTCAACCTGCCGAAGTTGCTCGAGTGGTTCTACGACCGCGAGGTCGGCGCGAATGTGGCGATCATGGATTTCGTCTACTCGCGCATCCTCGAGCTGTGGAACGACATGTACGGCTTCTCCAAGGTGTTCGTCATGGCGCCCCTGATCGAAGAGCTCGAGTGGCGCGGCCCGTTGTGGCTCACGCGCCGGCATGCCAACCGGAACTGGTGGAAAGCGGCGGCGGTTGTCGGTGCCGTCCTCTTCACGCTTGGTCACAACTCCGGCCTCGGCGTGCTCATCGCCGTCTTTGCGATGGCGCTCGCCTCCGCCTGGCTCATCCGGAAGACGGAACGCTTCTGGCCGTCGCTCGTGCTCCACGCGGCCTACAACATGCAGGTCACGTTTTGGGGCATCGCGATGACGCTCGGTTCCTACTGATTCAAGCCCGGCCTCCGCACTTCGCGGAGCGCCGGGTTTCCATTTATACTGGAAAACGATGATCTCCATTGAAGATTTCAAGAAGGCGGAACTTAAGATCGCCAAGATCCTTTCGGCGGAACGGGTGGAGGGCTCGGAGAAGCTCATAAAGCTAAAGGTCTCCTTGGGCGAGGAAGAGCGCCAGATAGTGGCTGGCATCGGCAAGGCGTACGAGCCGGAGGCGCTTGTCGGAAAGGAGATCGTGGTCGTGGCAAATCTCGAGCCGCGGACGATGATGGGTATCGAGAGCCAGGGAATGCTTCTTGCCGCTTCGGAGGGGGACGGTTTGCCGGTTCTTCTTGTACCGGAGCGGGAGATCGCTCCAGGCAGTTCGGTACGATAATGCTTTTTACTTCTCACGCGATAGTGGGGGCGGCGGTCGGCGCGGCGGCGGGGGATCCGATCTACGGATTTTTGGGCGGCATAGTGAGCCACCACGTTCTGGATGCTATCCCGCATTTTGACCAAGGGACGTTCTATCTTGAGCGGTCCGGGCCGCAGTATCTCGGCATGGCGCAGATCTCCAATTATCGCGGCGATTTTTCGCGCCGCGACTGGGTTGTGCTCTTTATCGACTGGGGTATCGCGGCGGCCGTCTTCGGCGCGGTGTTCTGGGCAACGCCGGTTTCGCGCTGGGAGCTTATCGTTCTCGGCGCGTTCGGCGGTCTTTTGCCGGACGTCGTTGATTCCTCGCCGCTCTGGTCAAAGAAGCTCCGCGCCGCGTTCGGGGCGGTTGCGGCATATCACACATTCCACGCCTTCTTCCATTGGACCGTGGCGCGGAAGGAGCTCTGGCTCGGCATCGCGACGCAGGCCGTCCTTCTCGCTGTTTCCCTTGCGTATCTCCTCGGCTATTTGACGAAAAGTTAAAAATATTGTAGTATTTACGGCAGCAAATTGATGGCAAGGAGACGCGTCGCGATGGAGGAGTATCTCGCGCCTGTGGTGTTGATCGTCATAATCGCGTTTATCGCGTTCGCGGTGATCGTGGGCATCGTATGCAACAGATGTCCGCGATGCAAAGCCAAGTTAGCGGAGAGCTCAACCGGGGACGCCAATTATTCCGGTACCCTCTACTGCCCGAAGTGCGGCTACGTCGCAACGGAGTCGTGGCGTTAAACTTGCAGCACCGCATCCCGTGGAAAGCGGGAGAAGGGAGAAGTAGCCATGATGGACGACCTGCGAGACGTCAACTGGAACCGCGTGCTGTTCCTCTCTCTCCTGGGCTTCATGCTCGTGATGCTGTTCTGGGCCGGCACGGCCTCGGCGGCGAGCGTCTGGGACTCTCGCGACCCGGAGATCCAGAAGGTCCAGGGGGCCGTGCAGGGGACCCTCACCTACACGATCCCGTCGATGAAGCGGTTCGCGGCGGCCCTCGAGCGCAAGCTCGGCAAGGATGCCGTCGTGACGCTCTACGCCCGGATCGCCGAGCTCGAGGCCTACGCGCAGAAACTCTCGCGCGACCGTGAGGTCGGTGCGGTGATGCGCGAGAAGGATCCGAAGCTCGTCAAGCTCTATCAGTACGTCGCGGCGGCGAACGAGCCGATGTTCGAGCTCATGCGCCG
>Ga0156266_106_pt2 | contig 7648 bp, 12 predicted proteins | sample RifCSPlowO2_12_FD_107915 | JGI IMG/M metagenome (GOLD analysis project Ga0156266, IMG submission 107915) | Candidatus Liptonbacteria bacterium RIFCSPLOWO2_12_FULL_60_15 | reverse complement strand
ATTCACCTTCTCCCGACTGGAAAGCGAGCGTGAGAAGGGGCGAGGCGCACGACGCGCAGTAGAACGCCATATCGGCGGGTGAAAAGAGCTCGGGCGCTTTGCCGCATGTTCTGCACTCCGCGTGCGTGGGGTCATAGCCGAGGACCGCAAGCACGCCCTGGTATCGCCCTGCCGCTCCTTCGCGGCCCGCAAAGGACTCGCGGAGGACATGGAAGAGCCGCTGGTCGGGATCAAGCTCGAAAGTGAGCTGGTTCACGAGGGCAGCGAGGCGCAGGTTCTGCGGCGTAAGCGGAAAACGCTCTGCGCCCAGCGCGTCCACGATCTGAAAGCTCGCCCTGCCTGCGGGATTTTCACCGCCTTCGAGCACCCGCGCCTGGATGAGATTCAGGGGTTCGAGATAGGGACTGAGCTTCGAGGTTATCTTCCTGGCGCTCTTCGCCCGAGCCGTGATCTTCCCCCTTTCCCTGGTATAAAGGTCGACCAGGGTGTCATACTCTCCAGCCTCCCTGCGGTCCAGCACGATGGCTTCGATAAAAGATTCGATCATCGCGTCTGTACAGTATAAGGTTAAAGGCAGGCGCCCGCACCTGCCTGACGGCAGTCAGGCCTCCTCCCGGGGCCCTTGATTGACAAAACGGCCCTTCTCGGCTATGCTTGTTCCGCAGACATGCGATGCCCCGAAAGGGGTGTTTTTGTTTGCCCACTTATGGCAAAATATCTCGCGTTATTGGGACTTTTTCTCGCCCTGCCGCCCATCCCGAGCGCTAACTCGGAAGGGGCGTTCGCGGGTGTTGAAGACGTCCCCTATGCGGTCGTGGGAGGCACCTCGGTCGTGGCGACCGGCACGCCGGAGATCCCCCGCGCGGGTCGCGTCTCGGTTGCCGAACGCTATGTGACCATCACGGCCTACTCGAGCACGCCCGAGGAGACCGACGACACGCCGTTCATCACCGCCTCCGGCACCCACGTGCGCGAAGGCGTGGTGGCGGCGAACTTCCTCCCGCTCGGAACGGCCGTCAAGATCCCCGAGCTCTACGGCGACCGCCTCTTCGTGGTCGAGGACCGGATGCATGAGCGCAATTCGGACAAGCTGGACATTTGGATGCCGACCAAAGCTGAAGCAAAACAATTCGGCAGACAGACGGCCCGCATCGTCGTCATCCGCTAACCAAAACCGCCCCGAAGAGGCTGTTTTGGTTTATGGAAGGAAAGAATAGTATATTCAAGTACATGGACGCGAAACGGCAGCAAGGATACACGGAGGAGGACGTCATTACGGAGCGGGTGGATCACCTGATCGAGCATCGCATTCCCTGGCTTCTTGTCGGGCTTCTGGGAGGACTCTTCACCACCCTGATCGTTTCCGGATTTGAGGCGTTCCTTTCCGCCGACATCCGGCTCGTCTTTTTCATCCCCGTCATCGTCTACTTGAGCGATGCCGTCGGAACGCAGACGGAAACTATTTTCGTGCGGGAACTCTCCGAAAAGAAAGTATATTTCCTGAAATACATCGCGAAGGAGAGCGTCATCGGCCTGGGCCTGGGCATTGTCTCGGGGATCATCTTGGGCGTCTTTGCGGCGTATTGGCTTCGCTCTCCGGCGATCGGCCTTACGGTGGGACTCACCATGCTTATCAACCTTACGCTGGCACCCGTTCTGGCGGTGCTCATCCCGAATATTCTCTATAAGAGGCACGAGGACCCTGCCTTGGGCGCCGGTCCGGTCGCAACGATCATCCAAGACCTCATCAGTTTGCTCGTCTACTTTCTCGTGGCGAGCGTCATCATCTTTTAGCCGACGATCTCAACGACTTTGACGCGGCCGTGGTGGCCGGAGACGATTTCCACCCTCGAGGACGGCACGCCGAAGTGTTCGGCAAGCGCCGCCTCGATCGCGCGGTTCGCCTTTCCCTCGCGGGCGGGTTCCCGCACCGCGACTGCGTAGTGCGCTTCGTCTATCTTCTCGATTTCCGGCCTCTTGGCGCCGGGTTTTGCCCGCACGAATATCCGCCTCATTTAGCGGAAAAACCGTATCGGCATGCGCAACTCGTCCGCGTGTTCCGGCAAGCCGGAGGGGTTGTCCTTCTCGAGAACAAGCGTGCCCGTTTCGCTCTCCGTGGGTTGGAATGAAATGACCGCCCTGAACGGAACGAAATTTTCCGTCATCCATTCGCTTTGCGCCTCGGCAATGCCGCTTCCGAGCACTTCCCCGTTCTTGTCCAAGATCTTGACCGGAAACGAGGCCTCGAAGAACCAAAAGCCGCGCGCCCGGCCTCGCACCAGGACAGGGCTCATTATCCGCTCGTTGATCGCCGGCGATTCAACGACGAGAAGATCCTGCTTTCCCGCGGTCTGAAGCTGCGGTTCAGGCGCGAGAACCGGTCCGTCCGCGGAACGCGGCCGCACGAGAGCGAAAAGCGATAGGCCGAGCATAGTCCCCAAAACGAGAAAAAGTATCTGCTTTTTCATGTGGTTGCTTCCAAGGCCATAAAGAGCGGAATCTCGTGCCGGGCCAGTGTCTCCGCTTTGGCGCGCGGCCCCGGCTGGCTTGTGCGATCCGATATCCACTCCTCGAGCCGCCGCACGCGGAAACCGTTCTTGCCCAACGCCTTGAAGTAGAACTGAAGCGGGCGATGGAACGTGATGGTGTGCTCCTTGGGATTTTCGCCCGGCCGCATTTGGATCTTCACCTTCGATTCGGAAAGGTACTGGTCGACGCGGCGGTACTGGATCTTCTTCGCCGCGTCCCAGCCCCACTCGCTTCCGTGCGGCACGCGGAACGCCGGATGCGTCGTCACAAGCAACAGCCGGCCTCCGCGCGTGAGCACGCGGCGGCACTCCGCGAAAACCTCTCCCGGGTTCTCGATATTCTGGACCGCAAGCACCATCACGACCGCGTCCGCGCTTCCATCCTTCAGAAAATCCAGCTTGTGCGCCGGAGCGGCATAAAACTGGATCTCTTTGGGCGAGTGCTGACGCGCAAGACCGATGAGCTCTTTCGAAACGTCGACACCTGCGGCGCGGGCTCCTTTCTTGTACAACTCACGGGCAAAGAACCCTTGGCCGCAGCCGAGGTCCACGATCATCTCGTTCCGTTTGATGTCCAAAAGCCGCACAAGGTTCGGCAGAATGACGGTCTTCTGGTACGCGCCCTCCTCGCGCTCAAGAAAGCGATGATACCAGCCCGCAACCCCGCCCCAAGAAGTGTCCTGCGTCATAGCTCAAACACGCGCGCCCTCCTTAAGCAGCCGCTCCCGCTTTTCTTTTGCGCCCGCGTAGGTGCCAAAGTATCCGCCTACCGTGCCGTCCGAGCGGATGACGCGATGGCATGGGATTTTGGGATCGCGGTTTTTCGCCATGATATTCCCCACCGCGCGGTAGGCGCCGGGAGCTCCGGCCCGCGCCGCAACCTCCTTGTAGCTCATCGTCGTTCCTCTCGGAATGCGCGCGACCACCGCGAGGACGCGCGCGCGGAAATCAACGCCTCTGCTTTGCTTCCTCATTCTCCACTGCATCTTTAGTGATCTCTATGTTGCAGCTCTTGTGCTCCCGGCACCACGCCTCGCATCGTTCGGCGGTTTCCTTCTTCCGATAGTGGAAGCCGCACTCCTCGCATTGATAAAGATCTTTTCCGGCGATGATCTTCACCATGTCTATTCTTCCGTTTCCAGGTCTTTTTTGACCTCTTCGAACTCGTTCTCCACTTTCTTGAGGCGCATTTTGAGTTCCTTGAGAAGGGCGACTCCGTCTTTCACGCGCTTCAAGCCCTCCTCGACGTCCACCTCTTCCTGAGCGTCGAACCACCCGACGATCTGTTCGAGCTTCTTAAGCGAGTTCGATATTTTTTCTTTACTCGGTTCCATGGTTCCGGATGCGTTCTACTTTTGCATCCACTTCACCGCGGCGGATGCGGGCCGTGATCCTCTCTCCAATACTAATATCTTCGGGGCCTTTTACAACCTTGCCGGAGGACGCGAAGAGAATGCTGTAGCCGAGGCGAAGATTCCGTTCCGGATCGGCTCCCGCGAGGCGCAATGCCAGGTGGAGAAGGCGCTCACGCCTTGCGCGGAGGAGACCCTCAAAACGCTGGGCGGCGAAGCCGAAGAGTTCTCCGCCCCGCGCTTCAAGCTCCGCTCGGCGCGCCATGATCCGCTTGAATTCGAGTTTCAGGCGGCTCTCGAAATTCTCGGCGCTGCGGAACAGCCCTACGAAGAAGTGAAGCAGCGACCTGCCGGCAGCGTCCGTTCTGGCGCGCGCGGCACCCAACGCCGTCTCAAAGGCGCTGTCGAGCTCCTGTGTTCGGAGCGGCAACTCCTCGCGCAAGCGATCCCACGATGCGTTGACGAATGTCGCGGCGAAGGACGGCGTTGAGGTTTCGACGTCGCCCGCCAAGCTCGCGATCGTAACGTCCCGATGATGCCCGATACTGCAGATGGTGGGGATGCTCGAAGCGAAAACGGCTCGGGCAACCTTTTCGTTGTCGAAGGCCTGGAGATCTTCCAAGCTGCCGCCGCCGCGCATGATCACCAGCACGTCGAGGTCCGGCTTGCGCTCGTTGAACCAGCGGATGCCGCGCGTGACATCTTCGACCGCCCGCGCTCCTTCGACTCGCGCGTCGTAGAGGTAGAGCTTGAGGCCGAGCGGCGCGAGATTGCGCCGAAAGTCGTCTCTCACCGCGCCGGTCCGCGAAGTAACGATGCCGATCCTGGAAATGAACTCCGGGAGCGGCCGTTTCCGCGCGAAGAGCCCCTCCACTTCAAGCTTTTTCTTCAGAAGTTCGTACGCCTTCTTCAGCGACCCTTCGCCCGCAAGCTCCAGTGTGGTGACCAGGAAACTGAACCTCCCTTTGGGCTTCCACACGTTCGCGGCGCCGCCCACCTTCACTTCCATGCCCTCCTCGAGTTCGATGCCCAGCCCATGATAGGTCCGGGGCGGGATGTAGCACTGGAGAATGCTCTCGTCCTCCTTGTCCTTGAGCGTAAGGTAGGAGCCGGAAGGCAGTACTTGGATGCTCGAGATCTCGCCCTGCACAAAGATATCCCGCTCCTCCGCGAGCACCGCGTTCACGCGGTCGAGGAACCCGCTCACTGTAAAAACCCGCGCGAGCGGCAACTTCGACTGCAAAGACCGCTTTGCTCTTTTGGGGGGCTTCGGCATTACGTCCATTCTATCAGAAAAGCAAAAGCGCCCCGATGGGGCGCCGATGCATTCCGAGGACGGAATTAGAATCCCGGAACGGTCGCTTTTTCCTTTAATTTAAGCTGGGAGCGCAAGTCGTCGATGAGCTTCAGAAGCTCCTGGATGCGGGCACGGATCCCGTCGGCCTCCTTGTTCGCCTGGGAACGGTTCTTGAAGGTCGTCGCGTGGACAAGGCCGGTCGCTTCCTCGGCGTAGCCAAGAACGTCCACCTTGTCGCCGACAGCGGCCTGCACGGTGCTCGTCGCGTTGCTCGTGAAGCCGATGAGTTTCGCGTCCGGCATCACGTGAACGGCAAGAGCGTTCCCCCAGATCTTTACCTTGAGATTCGGCCAGTTCGCCTCGGCAACTTCGCCCGCGACGATCAGAACCTTGCCCTGCGGATTGATGGTGAGGGTCGCCTGGCGCGTCTCGAACTTCTTTTCGAGCTCGGCCGGGAACTTCTCGAGTTTGAACTCGCCCTTCCCTTCCACCAGGTCGTCGATGTCGGAGATGCTTTTTACTTCGACCTTCTGCACGTTCTTATCGTCGACTTCGTTCGCGTTGCCCAAACCGGGCACGAGGAACGCAAGGGCAAGGGCCAGCGCGATAACGGTACCGAGGGCTGCGACTCGCAATGTATGTGTGTGTGCCATGTTTGAAACGGTGATGCGACCTTTTCCACATTCTATCACATAAAAATGGAGCGGCCCGCTAGAAGCGGGCCGCAATGCGCCGGGCAATGGCGTAGTTCTCGAATTCGGGTTCGTCCGTGACCTCGCGCTCCACCTCGAGGAAGTCCGGGAGTTCCAGCCGGTCGTTCTCCTCGGTGAGCTCGATCTCGAGAAGCACCAGGTCCTCCGGATTCTTGAACTGGTCGAGCTCGAAATACTGGTGCCGGTACGGGAAGCAATAACGGTTCTTGCGGATCACACCCGTCTGCGGGTCTCGCAGCGCCTGGAGATGGAGGTATTCCACCGGGTCGATGAAGCTCTCGGTCTCGTGCCGCGTCCGGGGCCCAACGGGAACCTTCCGCGTCTTATAGAAGGTCGCCGAATCGCCCTGGCTGCGCCGCCGGATGCGGAGCTGCGCGCCGTCCCGCGGGAGAAGATACATCTGCTCGATCGCGATCTTTTCGATCGGCACGGAGCGCAGGCGCGGGTCCGCGGGATCCGGCATCCGCCGGAGCAGGAACTTCCGCTCGATCTCGAGCGGCACCGGAATGCCGAGCATGCGGGCGATGGCCGCAAGCGAGCGGCGCATCTTGCCCTCGAAATCGGTCGAGTTGTCGATGATGCGGAGGTGCGGATGGCCGACCCAGGCCCCGAGCGTCCGCTGGTCCGCCGCGATCGCCTTCTCGAGCGTATCTTCCTGGCGCGCCTTGTTGTTCAGGAGCGTGTAGAACGCGGGGGCGCCGTCGGCCGCCGTTACGAGGAAGAGCACTCCCTCATAGCTGTCGCGCACGTCATGGAGCGTAAGCCGATCGGCGGCAAGCGCCGCATCGAAGTAGTCGCGCGGCATGTAGGCCGCCGCGTCCATCCCGCCGCGATCGCAAAAGAGCACGCACTTCTCATCCTTGAAGATGGCGGCCAGGCGCTGGAAGAAGCGGCGCAGTTCGAGATGTCCGCGGATGAACTCCTTCTGGACCTCGATGTATTTGCGCGTATCAGCCGCGGCGATCGCGCCGATGTCCGGCACGCCGCCGCCGATCACTATCGTCGGCACCTCGGGCACGATGAGCACGCGCCAGCCCCAGTCGCGGAGCTTCTCCGAGACGTAGGCAATGCCCGTGGTCTTCCCGGCGCAGGGGCCGCCGGTCCAGACGATCTCCGGGACCTTCTCCACGCTTCACCTCCGAAGAATTGTGAATGGTTCTGCCCTTAATCTATCAGGTGCATCAACCTTTGACCACCGCAACGGGACGAAGGCGCGCAACTTTCTTTGCGATGCCGGCGCCGTGTACCACGCTCACCACTTCCTCCACGTCCTTGTATGCCTGCGGCGCCTCTTCGGCAAGGCCGGAAAGCGAGCCGGCCGCGATCGCGATACCGCGCGCCTTGAGTTCCTCTTTGAGCGCGTCGCCGCGCACCTTCCGTTTTGCCTCCGTGCGGGACATCCGGCGTCCCGCGCCGTGACAACTCGAACCGAAGCTCTCCCTCATGGCACCTTCCTGCCCGACCAAGAGATATGAGGCGGTGCCCATGCTCCCTGGGATGAGGACGGGCTGGCCGGGAAATGAGCGCGTCGCGCCTTTACGATGAACCACGAGCTTCTGTTTCCCCCCGTTCACCGAATACTCCTCGATCTTCGCGATGTTGTGCGCGACGTCGTAGACCATGGCGAGTTCGCCGGGCTCTCTGCCAAGCACGTCGTTCCACGCCTTCCGGACTTCCCAGGTGATAAGCTGGCGGTTCGCCCAGGCGAAGTTCGCGCCCGCCGACATCGCGCGCCAGTAGTCCTGCCCTTCCGGAGAC
>Ga0156266_108_pt3 | contig 7861 bp, 7 predicted proteins | sample RifCSPlowO2_12_FD_107915 | JGI IMG/M metagenome (GOLD analysis project Ga0156266, IMG submission 107915) | Candidatus Liptonbacteria bacterium RIFCSPLOWO2_12_FULL_60_15 | reverse complement strand
TGACGGGAAGGGGCGCGTCTGGTATTCTGAAGTCACTGGAAGTCCGCCCCGCGCGGGCTTTCTCAATAAATAAATCGGCACATGTTCAACATCAAAGAACTGACCCGCGCCATCGAGCAGATCGCTCAGGAAAAGGGCGTCGATGCGGCGCGCGTTCTCGAGGCGATCGAGTCCTCGATCGCGGCCGCCTACAAAAAGGAATACGGTCATCGCGGAGAGATCATCCGCGCCAAGCTGAGCCCCAAGACGGGCGACCTTAAGTTCTGGCAGGTGAAGACCGTCGTGGACGAGACGACCGTGCGCATTATTGAGGAGGGCGAGGAAGGGGAAGAGGCGCCGGAAGCGGCGGAGCCTCTCGAGGAACGCCTGCCCCGCTATAACCCCGACCGGCACATTCTCTGGGAGGAAGCCAAGAAGGTCAAAAAGAGCGCCGCGCTCGGCGAGGAGCTCGAATTTCCGCTTGAGACCAAGAGCGATTTCGGCCGCATCGCCGCGCAGACCGCGAAGCAGGTGGTGCTCCAGAAGCTCCGCGAGGCCGAGCGGCAATCCGTCATCTCCGAGTTCCAGAACAAAGGGGGGACGGTCGTCTCCGGCATGGTCCAGCGCTTCGAGCGAGGCAACGTGTACATCGATCTCGGCCGCGCGATCGGCGTAATGTTCGGCAGCGAATCCGTGCCCGGCGAACACTACCGCATCGGCGAGCGGCTGCGCTTCTACGTGATGGCGGTGCAGGAGGACGCGAAGCTCCCCGGCATCGTGCTCTCGCGCTCCCATCCGCAGTTCGTGGCCAAGCTCTTCGAGTTGGAGGTGCCCGAGATCGCGGACGGCGTCGTCGAGATCAAGGCCATTGCCCGCGAGCCGGGCAGCCGCACCAAGATCGCGGTCGCCTCGCACGCCGAAGGCGTGGATCCGGTGGGATCCTGCGTCGGCCAGCGCGGCACGCGCGTGATGGCGGTAAACAATGAGCTGGGCCAGGAGAAGATCGACATCGTGGAGTGGTCCGAAAGCCCGGAAAAATATATTGCGAACGCTCTTTCGCCCGCGAAGGTGAAGGACGTGAAGACCTCCGACCGCCGCGAGGCGCGCGTCTACGTGCCGGAAGACCAGCTCTCGCTTGCGATAGGCCGCGGCGGCCAGAACGTCCGCCTTGCCGCGAAGCTCACCGGCTGGAAGATAGACGTCCGGTCGCTCGCGAACCCTTCGGAAACTGAAAACGGATCTTCCGGTGTAAGCGACAGCGTGAGTGCGGAGCTGTAGGAGAATGGAGAATATATGCTGAACGTCTTTTCGAACATCCAGGTGCTCACGCTTGCGCCGGTTGGCGTTGCGCTTCTCTGGAGCGTTTACCTTGTCGTTTGGATCGGCGGGAAGTCGAAGGGAAACAAGAAGATGCAGGAGATCTCGCAGGCGATCCTCCAGGGCTCGCTTGCGTATCTGAACCGCCAGTACCGGAGCGTTGCGCTGGTCGCGCTGGCGCTCGGCATCGCCTTGTGGTGGGGTTTGGGCGTCTCGACCGCAGCGGGGTTTGCGGTCGGCGCGTTCGCATCGGCTCTCGCGGGATACATTGGCATGAACGTGGCCGCGCGTTCCAATGCTCGAACGACGGAGGCGGCGCGCGAAGGTCTCGCTCCGGCGCTCGCCTTTGCGTTCCGGGCGGGTTCGGTGACCGGTCTCCTCGTGGCGGCGCTCGCGCTTCTCTCCGTGGCGGGCCTTTACTTCTGGACCGGTGATTTTAAAGCATTGATCGGCCTGAGCTTCGGCGCGAGTTTGATCTCGGTCTTCGCGCGCGTGGGCGGAGGCATCTTCACGAAAGCGGCCGACGTGGGAACGGACCTTGTCGGCAAGGTAGAGGCGGGCATTCCCGAGGACGACCCGCGGAATCCCGGAGTTATCGCGGATAACGTAGGCGACATGGTTGGCGATGACGCCGGCATGGCGGCGGACCTCTTCGAGACCTACGCGGTCACGACCGTCGCGGCGATGCTCTTGGGGAAGCTTCTCGGTATCAACGGCGCAATGGTGGAGTTCCCGCTTGTCGTGGGAGGTCTTGCGATCCTCGCCTCCATCCTTGGCACGTTCTTCGTGCGCCTGGGGAACTCCAAAATGATCATGGGCGCGCTCTATAAAGGCCTTATCGCCGCGCTCGTCATTTCGGCGGCGCTCTTCTACCCGGCCGCGAAATATTACTTCCCGTATAACACCTGGAACATCTATTTGAGTTTGCTCGTAGGGCTCGCCGTCACCGTTCTCATGGTTCTCGTGACCGACTACTACACGGCCAAGTCCTACCGCCCGGTCCGCGCCATCGCGAAGGCATCGACCTCCGGCCACGGCACGAACATCATCATGGGGCTTGCGGTCGGCATGGAGTCGGTCGCGCTCCCCATCGTGGTCATCATTGCGGCTATTCTCGCGAGCTACTGGCTTGCGGGCATCTACGGCATTGCGCTTGCCGCTGTCGCGATGCTCTCGGTCGCCGGCATCGTGATCTCGATCGACGCTTTTGGTCCCATCACCGACAACGCCGGCGGCATCGCGGAGATGTCCGAGGCGCCGGCCGCGGTGCGAAAGATCACCGACGCCCTGGACGCGGTGGGAAACACCACCAAGGCGGTCACTAAGGGGTACGCCATCGCCTCGGCCGCCCTGGCGGCGCTCGTGCTCTTCGCAAGCTACGTCGAAGAACTCGGGGCGTCGGCGAAGCAGGTCGCGTTCGAACTCTCGGACCCGAACGTTCTGGTCGGCCTCCTTCTCGGCGCGGCGCTGCCGTATCTCTTCGGTTCCATTCTGATGCGCGCGGTTGGCAAAACGGCGGGCGTCGTGGTGGAAGAGGTGCGTCGGCAGTTCCGCGAGATCAAGGGCATCATGGAGGGCAAGGCCAAGCCGGACTACGGCCGCGCGGTGGACATGGTAACCAAAGCCGCGCTCCGCGAGATGGTGCTCCCCGCGCTCCTGCCCGTCCTCGCCGTGGTCGCGGTGGGGCTCATCTTGGGCGCGGAAGCGCTCGGAGGGTTCCTCATGGGAACGATCGTCTCGGGCCTTTTCGTGGCGCTCTCGATGACGACGGGCGGCGCCGCGTGGGACAACGCCAAGAAATTCATCGAGGACGGCAACTACGGCGGCAAGGGTTCCGAAGCGCACAAGGCGGCTGTTACGGGCGACACGGTGGGCGACCCCTACAAGGACACGGCCGGTCCCGCGATCAATCCGCTCATCAAGGTGATCAATATCGTGGCGCTGCTTCTCGTGCCGTTCCTGTAGTCGGAAAAGAAAAACATGAAGAGGTCGATTGCAAAGCTTCCTCATTCGGAGGTTAGGATCGAAATATCGTACACGGCCGAGGAGTTCGCGCCGTATTGGGACCGCGCCAAAGAGCGCGCGCTCTCCGGCGTGCGCATCAAAGGGTTTCGCCCCGGCATGGCGCCCAAAGAGCTTGCAGAGGCGGGCATTGATCATGACAACGTGCTGAACGAGGCAGTGGAAGAGGCCGTGAAGAGCGCGCTCAATGCGGTCGGCGGCGAAGAGAGGCTCAGATTTCTCGGCTCGCCGAAGGTCGAGGTCAAGGAGCACGATAAGGGTTTGGCGTTCACCATACAGGCCGCTGTCTTTCCGGAGGTGAAACTCGCCGACTACAAAAAGATCGCTCGCGCGGTGATGCGGGAAGAGCGCGAGATCGCGGTGGACGACAAAGAAGTGGAGGACTCGGTTGCCTGGCTCTTAAAGTCCCGCAAGGCGGAGACGCTCACGGACGAGTTCGCAAAAAGCGTCGGCGAATTCAAGGACGCGGCGGACCTCAAGGCAAACATTCGCGAGGGGCTCATGACGGAGAAGACCGTGCACGAAGCCGACCGGAAACGCGCCAAGGCGGTCGAGGAGATCATAACGGCGTCAAAACTCGACCTGCCGGAAGTGATGGTGGAGCGCGTGGCTGACGGACTCGTGAGCGAGCTTAAGGCGATGCTCGAGTCGGGCGGCGCGAACTTCGACGAGTACGTGCAAAAGCATTATACCGACACGGCGGGTCTGCGCGCGCACCTTCGGCCGCGCGCCGAGGCGAACGTTGCGAGCAATCTGGTGATCCACGCGATCGCAGAGAACGAGCACCTGGAGCCGACGCCCGAAGAAGTGGAGGAAGAAGCGGCACAACTCGCTCCGCAGCTCAAAAATTCCTTTGACAAAGGGAAAATTCTTGAGTACAGTTACGGAAAACTCCAGACCGAAAAGGTCTACCGTTTTCTTGAGGCGCAGAAATAAATTTTATGATTATTCCGACCGTCATCGAAAAAGGCCAGTACGGCGAGCGAGCGTATGACATCTACTCCCGCCTGCTTAAGGACCGCATCGTTTTCCTGGGCGGGCCGGTTACGGACCAGGTCGCGAACTCCGTAGTGGCCCAGCTTATCCTCCTGGAGCATGAGGACGCAAAGAAGGACATCAAGCTCTATATCAACTCGCCGGGCGGCTCCGTTACGGCCGGTCTCGCCGTCTACGACGCGATGCAGTACGTGAAGCCCGACGTGGCGACCGTCTGCGTAGGGCTTGCCGCCTCGATGGGAGCGGTGCTTCTTGCGGCCGGCAAGAAGGGCAAGCGTTTCGTTTTGCCGAACTCGGAGGTTTTGCTCCACCAGGTGATGGGCGGCGCGGAGGGTCAGGCGGTGGAGGTGGAGATCGCCGCGAAACATATCATTCGCATGAAGGACCGCCTGAACCAGATCCTCGCGAAGCACACGGGCCAGCCGCTTTCGAAGATCGAAAAGGACACCGACCGCGACTTCTTCCTTACTGCGCCGGAAGCGAAAGAATACGGCTTAGTGGACGAAGTCATCAAAGGGAAGCGGTAACAGAAAAAAAGCGGCTCCCGTTGACGCGAGCCGCTTTTTTCTTTATAAGAAACGCAGCTCTCACTTATTCCTTAGGAGGTGCGCTGGTGAGGAAAAGCCGGATAGAGCGCGCGCTCGTGCCGTGGATACCGTGCATGGTCACGGGGCTCCGCGTCGTGCTCGCGCCCATCATCGCCTATCTCTATGCCTACGGCTTCGTCGTCGCGGCAGTCGCGCTCTTTGCGATCGCCGTCTGGACCGACTGGCTGGACGGAGTACTTGCGAGGGTTCTCCGCGTCGTGTCGGATTTCGGGGCGTTCTTCGACGCGACGGCCGACAAGATACTCGTACTCTCGCTTCTCTTCGTCGCCGGTAGCGCGATACAACCGACGCTCAACTTCTGGTTGGGGGCAAGCTCCATGCAGGCGGTCTGGGCGCTTGTCGCGATCGAGGCGGCGCTCACCGCACTCCGCCTCCCGCGGCTTTTCTTTCCCCAGGTGAACGTACATGCCGGGAGGATGGGGAAGTACAAGCTGGTGACGGAAGCGGCCGTGGTCCTTGAGGTTATGATCCTTGGGAGCGCGGAACTCCTTCCCGTCGCCATCGGCCTCGGCATCCTTTCGCTCATCGAACACCTCGTGCATTATCGCCTGCCTGTCGGCCCGCTTCGCCAAAGCTCCAGCGAGGCGAGCAGGCACGGCAAGCATGGTTCGACAGGCTCACCATCCTGAGCGAAGTCGAAGGAATGAAGTCAGCCCCGTCCGCGTTTCGCGGACGGGGCAGTCATTTATCTCTTTAAGCAGTGTTACATTATAACACGCCATGGCGTGTTATAATGTAACGCCTCCGTTTTGTTCCGCTTTATCAAATATTCTCATTTCAAGCTAAAATAAAGGGGCAATGAAAAAAGCGGAGAACAATGCGCTTATGGGAACGATCCTTTCGCGCGGCGTTGCCGAGATCATCGAACGCGACCATCTGGAACAGGCGCTTCGTTCGGGCAAGAAACTGCGCGTCAAATTCGGCATCGATCCGACCGCTCCGGATCTCCACCTGGGGCATACCGTGCCGCTCCGGAAGCTCCGCCAGTTCCAAGATGCCGGCCACAAAGCGGTCCTTATTATCGGCGATTTTACCGCCGCGATCGGCGACCCTTCCGGCCGCTCCGAGACCCGGAGGCCTCTTACGGATAAGGAGGTGCGGCAAAATATGAAGGCGTACCTCGCGCAGGCGGCGAAGGTGATCGACGTCAAAAAAGCGGAGGTGCGATGGAACAGCGAATGGCACCGGAAGGAGGGGTCGGCGGCGATGCTCAAGCTCGCAGCTGCCTCGACCATCCAGCAGGTGCTTGAGCGCGCGGACTTCAAGAAGCGCCTCGACGAGCAGCAGGATATCTCGGTTCTCGAGATGCTCTACCCCTTGTTTCAGGGGTACGATTCGGTGAAGGTAAGCGCGGATGTAGAGATCGGCGGCACCGATCAGACGTTCAATCTGCTCATGGGGCGCCGCGTACAGCGCCATTTTGGCCTTCCGGAGCAGGACGTGGTGACCCTTCCCCTCCTTGAGGGGACGGATGGCATCCGCAAGATGTCGAAGAGCTTCGGGAACGTCATTCCGCTCCGGGCGGCTCCGACGGATATGTTCGGCAAGGTCATGGCCGTGCCGGATGCGCTTATTAAAAAATATTTTGAGCTTCTGACGGACGTTGCGCCCGCGATAACGCTTCAGCCTCGCGATGCGAAGCTTCTCCTGGCGCGCACGATCGTTGGCATCTACCATGGCGAACGGGCGGGCAAAGCGGCCGAGGAGGAGTTCGTGCGCGTCTTCTCGCGCAAGGAGTTGCCCCGGCAGCTGCCGGAGATACGCTTGCCGACCGCGGACATGACGGTCGTGGAGGCGGTTCTTGCGTCCGGCCTTGCGAAGAGCCGAAGCGAGGCGCGCCGGCTCGTGATGCAGGGCGCGGTGCGCGTGAATAACGAGGTCAAAAAGGATCCCGACGCGCGCATGCGGTTTTCGGGCGGGGAGGTGCTGAAGATCGGCAAACGCCATTTCGTAAAGGTGAAGGTGTAGGGGTTCGAGAGCGGCCGGTTGCAACCGGCCGCTTGTTTTGCTTCACTGGGGGGAGCAAATTCAAACGGGCACCCACGCTGCCGCTTACGGAGGGGAGCGAATGGACGAAGACGGGTTCACGCGCGGCGAAAAGAGCGCGCGCGACAAGGCCTGCTATCTCATCGTGCAGCTGCCGTGGCTCCTGCTCCACCTGCCGCGTCTTTTCTTCTCGGCCCTGGTACGGCTCGTGTGGGGAGAAGCGGCCGCGCGCTTCGCGTGGCAGAAGATCTTCACGCCGGCGAACTTCCTGACCTCCGCGCGGTTCGTGCTCTTAGGGAAGGCGATCGCGCTTTTCTTCATGGGCGCGTCGCTCGCCACGCAGACGCACTGGCTCTTTTTCGCCCTCGCGACCGACTTCTTTGACGGCCCGATGGCGCGGCTGAACGGCGAGGTGACCGAACTCGGCACCTACCTCGATCACAGCGGGGACTGGGGCGTGACGGCATGGGTGATCTTTCTCTCGATCTGGTACGGCACGCTCGAACTTCCGTTCCTGCTTGCGGCGCTGGGAGCGATCCTCCTGCTCTTCGCCATCAATATCGCGAAGTTCCTGAAGTTCCGCGATCCCTTGGTGCCGCTCATTCGGAATGTCGGAGCCTTTGCCGCGGAAGAGCTTCAGACCGACTTCTGGGGACGAGTCCAGTTCGTCTCGCTTGCGGTGGCGCTCTTCGGCGGGCTCTTCATCTCCGTCTCGGGCGAGGCAGGATTCCTCTTCGCCGGGTTCATGCGAGGTGTCGGGGATTGGGCCCGCACCATCACGTACGGGGCGCTGGCGCTTTCCGTCTTCCTGGGCGGCTATAACACCCAGGAGGCACTCGACTACTCCGAGTTCAAAGCGAAGAAGTTCCGGGATAAGCTCCGGGAATTGAAAGGCGGCCCCTCGTAGGGGCCGCCTCATTCGTTTCATAAATGGTGAGGGGGCGGGGGACCTT
>Ga0156266_108_pt2 | contig 7989 bp, 6 predicted proteins | sample RifCSPlowO2_12_FD_107915 | JGI IMG/M metagenome (GOLD analysis project Ga0156266, IMG submission 107915) | Candidatus Liptonbacteria bacterium RIFCSPLOWO2_12_FULL_60_15 | reverse complement strand
CGGAGGCGGCGTTCTCGCGGGACTTCTCCTCGGCGAGCGCGCGCACGTCCTCGGCGACCGTGTTCTCGTAGCCCAGCACGCCGAGCACGACGCCCATGATGGCCTGGGCGGAGCTGGGGTTGTCCCCCACGTACCGCGCGGCGGCCTTGGCCTCGTTGAGCCCGAAGCGCTTCCGTGCGTTCGCTGTGGCGCGGCCGACGATGGCGGCGATGACGATCATCACGATGACGAGTACGGCCGTTCCGACGCTCATGGTTTCCTCCTTCGCATCCTGCGAAGATTTCGTTCCCCGTCTTTCGAATTGGCGGGGACGCTTAGTTGTACTGCTTCGTCCAGCCGACCCCAACGGCCGGCGGACAGCAAGGCGTTCTGGGAGAGATATTACCCCAAACCGAACCAAAAAGTCAAGCCCCCGGCATCGCCGGGACCTTGCTGAACCTCTGGAGCGGTGGACCGGATTCGAACCGGCGACCTTCTCCTTGGCAAGGAGACGTTCTACCGCTGAACTACCACCGCGATATCCTGAACTATAGCTTTCTTATTCCGTCTTTTCAATCCTTGTGCCCCGTATCGGGACATACCTCGAACTTGGGATCGACTGCTGCCAAGGTTGATCGCCTGCCTCGCGGCAACCCCCGATGCGCCCTGCCCGTCTCGTTCGTCCGTTGACGAAGGACGAGGCGGCTTACCCAGCGCAGCGTGATGGCCAGCGGGGAAAGGGAGTGGCTGATCGCCTTCTACCCTAACGAGAGCGGGCTCTTCTGGCAAGGCGCCTGCCTGAACTACGCAGCTACGCTGAACAGAGTTCCCTTCCCGCGATGTTCAAGCACCTCCGCATTACGGATGAGGATGCTGCGGTTGGTCGTATAGGTCAGTCCCTTGTTCGGCTGGTCCTCGAATCCGAGGTACACCACTTCGCCTCCGCGCTTCCGTACCTCCGCGATAGCCGGTTGCAGATCAGAGTCGGAACTTCCGAGCACGATGCGCTCAACCAGCCGGTCGCAGGTCCAGCTCACCATATCAACGGCGATGCGCACGTCCACGCCTTTCTCCCGGAACACGATCGCCTTCTTCCCTGAGATCACCCGCTCCTGGCCGCGCACGCGACCGGAAAGAACCACTTCGAATCCTTGCCGCTCGAGAGAGGTTTTCAGGAGCCGCTGCTCGCCGATGAGTTGCCGTGACTTGTCCCGGGTCTCCGTATGCTCTTTGATCCGCGCGAAGTAGAAGAGCCGGCGGTCGATCGGGATGCCGGCAAGAACCTTTGCTACGAGGCCGTAGTAGTCGTACTCGTGCCACGCGGGCCGCGTGATGCCTGACGCTTCGAAAACATCCTCGATCTTGCCCTTAAAGTTCTCACCATCAATAGCCAAGATGGTCATTGCCGCGTAATTAAAACAGAAAACCCCAGCGGGCCACAAGGGCTGGCTGGGGCGCTTATGCAGAAATCGTAGCCGATTCGCTTACCGGCGTCAACTCGCTGGGGATATCCTCCGAAAGACCAAGCAACTCCGAGCTTCTGTAGTCCCGGGATGAGTCCTGGTGTGTAGGCGCAACGGGAATGGATAGACGTTCTGGCATTGCGTGTCACGGAGTATCCCCCTCGCGCACTCCCTCTTCAGGTCGCAAGGCAAGTGCAGGCCTGCCTGCCGCCGGGCAGGCGTTGCGGAAATGGACGAGGTGGCCGATGATAAATGTAAGTCCTCAGGGACATCCCGCCTTCGTTCCTGCCGTCTCGTGGCAAAAACATCTTTCGCATTCTCAAAAGGCATTCTGATACTGGCCTTAGTGGCCGGGTGGATCTTTGGCGGTTGGCCGCGGATTTTTGATTTTCCGCCGGGACTTCAACAGGCGCGGGCGGCGTTTCCACAGGTGGCTTCTCTTACGCCGTCCACTTTTGCAAGCGGTCTTTCGCACAATGTCGCCATGCCAGCAACGGTTGCCGCGGGGGATTTACTGCTGCTCCTTTTGACAAACGACGGCAGCGCTACGGTTACGGACCCGGACGGCGCGGGCGGCTGGACGGAGATCGCTACCGTTGCCAGAAGCACTTTTGTCCGTGGCTCGGTCTGGGCTAAAGACGCGGTGGGCGACGAGGGCGGCACGACAGTCAACTTCGCGACCTCGGCCGACGAAGCGGTAGCGGCGCAAGTCTATCGGATTCTTGCCGCTGACTGGTACGGTGACATTGCCGATGGTGTAAACCAAGCTAACTCCGGCGGCGGGGCTAACAGTTTAGACCCACCTTCGCTCTCTCCGGCATGGGGTTCAGATGAGACTCTCTGGATTGCCTATCTTTTCAAGTCGTCTACTTCCGCCGTGACCGGGTATCCTGCCAGCTATACCGATGGGACCAACACGACTACCTCAGACGCTACGTCTGGCGCGACCGCAGCCTCCGCGCGGCGCGAACTGGAAACAGCTACCGAAGATCCGGGCGCTTTTACGGCCGGCGGTTCCTCTGCCACATTTACGGTTGCCATTAGGCCGTCCGCGGTGGCGGTACCGGACGCCCCGACGCTCTATCCGGACGACGGTGGGTCAAACCAGATCGCTTTCAACAACACCCGCCAGAACGACAATACCCCCATTGTCCGCGCTTCCGCGACCCACACAGCTGATTTCAATAGGTTCCAGGTTGAGTTCAACACCCAGTCGGACTTTGGCGGCACCGCCTACACCGAGACGTTTTCTCCAGGCCCGTATTCTTCGGGCACGCAATACAACCTTCAGACGACGGGCACCCTTGCTCTTCCCACCACCAACGGCGTTACCTATTACGTTCGTGCCCGCGCGTCAGCCGACGGCGGGACGAATTACGGCGCGTGGTCAACGGCGAACAATCCCGTCTGGTCTTTTACCTATACCAGCACAGCCGGAGACGCGAACTGGTTCCAGACCACGGATGAGCAGTTTGATACGGGAACGCTTTCAAGCACGCAAACAACTGGCTCGGACTCGGTGGAGCTGGGAGGGGGCGCGACGATTGCCAAGGCAGGCACTGACACCAGCGGGACCTCGGCGGCCGGAACCGACACATCCCTTACGTTCTCGCACACCCTTGTTTCCGGCTCCAACAGGATGGTGGTCGTGGCAGTCGGCGTTGAAAATGCCGTTGCGCTTAACGATCCGCCGACGAGCGTCACGTACGGTGGTGTCAGCATGACCCGAGCCATAAGTCATGCGGCGGATAACGGAACCGCATTCAGGGCGTACGCGGAAATTTGGTATATTTTGGAGGCCAATCTTCCGGCCGATGGAGCGCGGGACGTTGTCATTTCCATAAGCGGTACGCCGAACACTATAGAGATAAACGGCTTTGCTGCGGAGTACACGGGTGTAAGCCAGGGAGCGCCTGAAGCCACCCATGGCGTGACCGCAACCAGCGGAACCGTCGTTACCAATACTATAAGTCCTTCAAGCGGCGCCTGGGTCATTTCGGCGATAGATGCCGGAACTAATTGGACATTCACCCACAACGAAGGGCAGGTGGAAGTTTTTGAGTTTGTTGACACAAGCTCTTCGTTAGGAGCCGCCGAACTTCGGGGCGCCAATGGAGAGACCTCCCTTAGCACCACCGTTTCCGCGACTATCAATACAAGAGTAGCACGCGTTGCGGCATCCTGGGTCGGGACAACCGTTTCCTCTGGCACTATCATGTCCCCGGAGATTGATTTTGACTGGGTGAGCGGGCAAGACACTTGGGGCGAGGCGGCTTTTTCCACAACCGAGACCAGCGGCGACGTGAAGTTGCGTGTCTATTACACTGTCTCAACCGCCTGTGACACGATTGTTCCGGACGGCACGCTTTCTGGCAATTCCTCCGGCTTTGATGTTTCGGCAAGCCCGATTGATATTTCCGGTCTCACGCCGGTTGCTACCACTTACAATAGAATATGTTTACAAGCGACACTCACCGATTCTGGCAGCACGCCGTTTCTAAACGACTGGACGGTAACGTGGGGAGCCGCCGCGACCGTCTCTTGCGACGCTGACATCACCTCGACCGCGTTCGGCACGCTTACTCCGAGTTCGGTGTTCACCGCTTCGCCCAACGCCTCGACCACGATGACGTGCGGCGCCCCGGGCTGCACGCTAAGCATCACATCCGCGAACGCCGGCCTTGCCACCTCTACTCCCGCCTACACCATTCCGTCCACGAGCCCCACGCAGAACTTGGAAAGCGGCGGCACGGAAGGATATGGCATCACGGCGACGACGACCGCGGGCGGCTCGGGCGGCACACTTGCCATCTACTCCCGCTACGACTTTGACAATGGAGGCAGCACGGTGGGAGGGCTCACGACCGGCGGCTTCGGTGTCGCTTCCTCAACGGCCGCCATAACGAACCGCCAGCTGATCATCAAGCACAGGGCCGCGATCAGCGTGTTGACGAACGCAGCCCAATACGAGGACACGCTTACGTACAGCTGCGCGGGAAACTGACCGTCGGAGTTATCCACACCCCCCCCTTCCGCGATTGAGTTCAAAGGACTACTATTAGTTTGTACACTCCCACGAGATGACATTTGATTTCTTAAACCTCCTTTCCAGAGAGAGAGAGAGAGAGAGAGAGAGAGAGAGAGAGAGACGACCCGGAGCGCTGCTTGGCGTCCTCTTCGCCGCGGCGTTGATATTCGTAATTCTGAACGCCTGGGCGGCGCTTTTGCCGTTCGCGTATGCCGTTGACCCGGTTACCGTTACGGCGACGGTCGCGCAGACGATAACCTGCGACTCGGATCTTGCCGGCTCGAGCACCGCATTCGGCACCCTTACGACCGGCTCGGTCACGACCGCCTCCCCGAACGCCTCGACCACGCTCTCATGCAACGTAGGCGCCGGCTGTACGCTAAGCGTCCTGGATGTCGGGAACACCACAAACGGCGGCCTCGCCACCTCCACCCCCGCCTATCTGATTCCGTCGCCAAACGCCGCGTTTGACCCGTTTGCCGCCTTAGTCGCGGGCACGGAAGGGTACGGCATCGTCGCCACCACCACCGCGGGCGGCTCGGGCGGCACCCTTGCCATATACAGTCGCTACGATAAGGACTCCGGCGGCAACACGGTCGGCAAGCTCCAGGTCACGGCCTTCGGCCTCGCTTCCTCCTCGCAGGCGATCTCGAACCGCCAGCTCATCGTGACGCACAAGGCGGCGATCAGCGGAGTAACGGAGGCCGCAAAGTACGAAGACACCATCACCTACAGCTGTGCCGCGAACTGATGACATTACGAACCCCACTTCTCGTTCTCTTCGTCGTAGGAGCCGCCGCGATCGCGGCGGCTCCTTTGCTTAACGCGCACGCAGTAACGGTCGGGCCCGCGAAGCAGGAGTTTTCTTCGGATCCTGGCGAGACGCTCCGGGGTACGGCGTACGTAAAGAACGAGACGGCGAAGGCCGCCATGTTCTTTCCCTCGTTTGAGGAGTTCACCGAAGAAGAGGGGAGCAGAAGGTATTTCACGCGCGAGGGCGGCCTTTCTTCGTGGATAGCGCCCCTTCTGCCGGTTTCGCTCGCGCCGGGCGAGGGGAAAACACTGCCCCTCATCATCAATGTGCCGAAGGACGCTCCGCCGGGGAGCCACTTCGCGGTCATCTGGTGGAGCACGGCCGATCCCGCGAAGCTCAAGGAGGGCCAGGTGACCATAGCCGCCAAAGCCGGGGCGCTTCTCTATCTTACGGTCTCCGGCGAGGCGTACCGGAGCGCGCAGATCGTCTCCTTCCGCGCGGAGGGGGGCAGGCGGTTCTTCGGGGGGCTCCCCATCCGCTTCAGCGTGCTTATTAAAAACGAGGGGAACGTCTACGAGAAGCCGATGGGGACGCTCACGCTCACCAATCTCTTCGGAGGCGAGAGCGCGCGCGTGAAGGTCAATGAGTTCGGTTCGCAGGTGCTCCCGCGGAGCCAGAAGACGCTGCCCGATATCGAGCTCGCTGGAGACCGCTTTCTCTTTGGTCCTTACCGCGCGAACCTCGATCTCGTCTACGGAGAGAACGCTCATCTTAGCGCGCAGACATGGGTCTTTGTTATGCCGCCGGAGGCCCTTGTCTGGATGATCGCGATCATTCTCGTAATCGGCGGCGCTCCGTTCGTGATCAAAAAATACAATGCATGGATTCTCCGCAAGGCATCACGGTCAAGAACGCCACAAAGACGCTCGTAGGAGTCGCGTGCGTCGCATTGATCACGGCGTGGCATATCATGTTCCTTCCCGCATCGGCGCAGGTGTCCGTTACCGCCAAGGTGCCGGGCGTGTGCGGCAACGGCATCGTGGAAATCGATGAGCAGTGCGACCCGGGGCCGCCCGAGGAGCTGGGCGGCGCAACCTGCGTGAGCCGCGGTTTCGCCGGCGGCACATTAACCTGCAACGCCGACTGCGCGTTTGATACCTCGCAGTGCACCCCCGTGCCACCCCCCGCGCCGCCTCCTTCGTCCGGCGGAGGCAACCAGAAGTTCGTCTTCTTCCCCTTGCCCTTACCTCTGCCCTTACCGACCGTTGTGGTTCCTCCTCCTGCCGTAAGCCCGGACCTCAACCGCGACGGGAAGGTGGATGTCCAGGACTTAAGCATTCTTCTCTTCTGGTTCGGAAAGACGGGATCGGATGCGCTGCGGCATGATTTAAACGGCGACGAGAACGTGGACATCGCCGACGTGTCCGTCCTTTTTTACCATTGGACCGATCGCTCCGCTTCATGACCGCTCTTAAGCCGCTTGTCGCACTATCCGGTCTCGCGCTTCTCCTCGTTCTCGTGGGCGGGGGAACCTGGGCGCGCGCGGAGAGCGCTCCACGCGTGGAACTCGTACCGAGCGCGTCCTCGGTGGCTCCCGGCTCGGAGATCGAGGTGCGCGTGCTCGTCTCAAGCGACGCGCCGCTCAACGCGTTTCGCGTCGCGCTCGACTACCCCTTCGAGATGCTTGAGTTTCGGCGCGCTTCTGCCGCGCGTTCTTTCGCGTCGGTGTGGGAACCGGGGACGCCGCGTATTGAACGGGGGGGCGTCGTGCGACTGGCAGGTGGAGCAGCGCCGCCCTTCTCTGGCGAGGATCAGGAACTGATCACGCTGGTGTTCGGCGCGAAGGCGGAAGGAACGGGTGCCTTCTTGGTGCGGAGCGCGGAGTTCTATCTTGCCGACGGAAAGGGAACGAAGAGCGAGGGGACGGGAGGGTGGCGCGAAGTCGCAGTGCGCGCGGGCGCGCCGGGAGGGCGCGTCCCGACGGGCGGCGAAGAGCCGCGCATCGCCAACGTGTCGATCACGCGGGATCCCCTCACCGGGACGACGCTGGTCTTCGCGCAGCCGGAAGACGTCGGCGCAGTCGGCGAGATGCGGATGCGAACTCGCTCGTGGGTCACGTGGGGAGCGTGGCGGCCCGCGGTGCTTCCAGAGGCCGTTCCCTCGGGCGCGTGGGCGATCCAGCTCAAGGCAATAGGGTACGAGGGAGGCGAGGCGGTCGTTACCGTCTACCGCTCCGGCGCGGCTGCGGGGAAGGCGCTCCTTTCCCTCTTCGGTGTCGCGGCGGCAGCGTGGCTCTCTCTGCGCGCGAAGCGCCGACTCCTCGGCTCGGTGGCGCTCGTGCTGTTCCTTGCGGGAGTGCCGGGCGGATCGCGGGCCGCAACGCTTTCACTTGGCCCTCCGGCCGGCACATTTACAGTGGGTGGAACGTTCGAGGTGCAAGTCCTCCTCGACTCCGAAGGGGAGCCGATAAACGTCCTGGATATAGTTCTTCAGTTCCCCCCGGAGAAACTCCAGGCGGTCTCCCCTTCGATCGGGCAGTCCGTTATCGAAGCGTGGACTCGCCAGCCGTCGGTTGACAACGCGCGCGGCGTCATACGGCTTCAGGGAGGCATCCCCGGAGGGATCACCACCTCGGGGAGCGTCATTGCGTCAATTACCTTCCGCGCGCGGCAAACCGGCGTAGCGCTCGTCCGGTTTGCCGACGGATCGCGCGTCCTGAAGCATGATGGATTGGGGACGGACGCTCTCCGCGACACCCGGAACGG
>Ga0156266_102_pt1 | contig 8430 bp, 9 predicted proteins | sample RifCSPlowO2_12_FD_107915 | JGI IMG/M metagenome (GOLD analysis project Ga0156266, IMG submission 107915) | Candidatus Liptonbacteria bacterium RIFCSPLOWO2_12_FULL_60_15 | reverse complement strand
CTCCCGGCGGTGCGCGATGTGCGCTTCGAGCATGTCCTTCAGGGACATGACGCGCGGCTGGATGCCGCCGTCCTCGAGCGCCAGCATGTTCACGTGAAAGTCGCGCTGGAGGTCGGTGCGATTATAGAGCTGGTTTAAGACCTTCTGCGGCGGGACGTCCGACTTGAGCTCGATAACGATGCGCACGTGTTTGTCCGATTCGTCGCGGATGTCCCTGATGCCCTCGATCTTCTTCTCGGTCACGAGCTCGGCGATCGTCATGATAAGCTCCGCCTTGTTCACCTGGTACGGGATCTCCGTGATGACGATGTCGAACTGCCCGCCTCGACTCGCCCCGCTCGTCGAGGGCGAGGCGGGCTCCTTGCCCTCCTTTTTGCGCGGCACGATCTCGGCCACCGCGCGCATGGTGATGGGCCCCTTGCCGGTCGCGTAGACCTCGGTGATCGCCCGTTTGTCGTAAATGATGCCGCCCGTCGGGAAGTCGGGGCCCTTCACGAACTCGACAAGCTCGTCGGCGCTCGCCTTCGGGTGCTCCAAAAGGTGAACGGTCGCGTCCACTATTTCGCCCAGGTGGTGCGGCGGTATCTTGGTCGTCATGCCGACCGCGATGCCTTCGGAGCCGTTCAAAAGAAGGTTGGGGAGTTTGGCGGGGAGCACCCTTGGCTCTTCCCTCATCGCGTCGTAGTTCGGCGTCCAGTCCACCGTTTCCTTGTCGATATCCAGAAGAAGCTCCTCCGCGATCTTGGAGAGCTTGGCTTCGGTGTAGCGCATCGCGGCGGCGGAGTCGCCGTCGATCGAGCCGAAGTTCCCTTGTCCCTGAATGAGCGGATAGCGCATCGAGAAATCCTGCGCCATGCGCACGAGGGTATCGTAGATCGCTATGTCGCCGTGCGGATGATACTTTCCCATCACCTCACCCACGATATTCGCCGATTTTTTGGTCTTCGCGTCGGCGGAGTAGCCCCCGTCCCACATCGCCCAAAGAATGCGGCGATGCACGGGCTTTAAGCCGTCCCTGACGTCGGGAAGGGCGCGCGCGACGATGACGGACATCGCGTAGTCCAGATAGGACTCCTGGAGTTCCTGCGTGATCTCGCGCTCCTGAATGTTCTTCTTTTCTTCGGCCATTTCGGTTAGCGCTATTCTGTCGGCAGTTCGTATATCGGCGCGGCGGGCGTGTTCTTGGGAGTGAAGGTGAACTCATCCCGCTCGATCGTGACCTCGCGTTCCCGCCCGATGGCGGAAGAGATCGCGCCCCAGAGGACGACGCTTCCCGCCTTGAAGGTTCCGAAGAACGCGTTCGGTCGCTCCTCCTCTTCCGCCTGGGCGGCGGGATCAAGAACGCCTACGTTCGCCTGGAACGTGACGAGCCAGAGCGTGAAGACGAGAGCCATGGAGACCGCGCTTAAGCCGGCCGTCCAGCGCCGCTTCCTCGATTCGCTCGAGGCGCGGAGCGTTTCCAAAAATATGCGGAGACGGTGCGTCATATCTCGCGGAGGATCACCGCTTTCGGTCCGGACGGCGGCAGGTCCTTCTTTTTAATAGTGAGCTTGTCTGCCGGTTCCGCCGCGCCCTGCCCCAGTTCTTTGGCGAATTCCTTGGGCGATTTTGCAAAACTGGGGATCGCGATCGTGGGCGACAATTGCTTTACGAGCTTTGCGGCTGCTTCGGGCGAGAGGAACGGCTTGCCGCCCGCGGGGACGAAGAGGATGTCGATCTCGCCGAACTCCTCGAACGCGTCCCGGTTCGGCGCCGAAGAGAGGTGGCCGAGGAACGCGAGCCGGAGCTCCTCCATCTCCACCACGTACATCGTCTTCAGGAACTTCGTGTCCGATTCCTCGCGCACGGGAAAGCCCCAGATGCGCACGCCTTTTTGTTCGTACTCGCCGGGACCCGTAATGCCGCGCGCGTCTTCCTCGCCTTTCGGAGGCCATGGGACGAGTGTTTTGATAAAAATGTCCGGCTTCATCCGGGCATTCTGGGGGTCCACGAGGAGCGAGAGCGGGCCGCTCTGGATCCTGAAGCAGCCATTCCCGTGATAGGTGATGACCATGGGACGATTATATCGCTATGATAGCAAAAAATGGCCCGTTCCGCAACCGCCTATTTACTATTTACGATTTACTATTTACGATTGTGTAACCCTATGCCTGCACCGATCGCAAGCAAGAAGATATCCGCCGTCGCCCAGCTCGTGAAGAACGAGCCGGAGCTGCTTTCGGTCATCCGCGAAGGCGAGATCGTTGCCGCAAAGCTCATCAAAAGAATGCCGCGCGCGGCCTACTTCGACCTCGGCAAGGCCGGCACCGGCGTGATCTACGGCCTTGAATTCATGAACGCCAAGGAAACCCTGAAGAAGCTCGCGGCGGGCGAAGAGGTGCACGCGAAGATCGTGGGGCTCGACGACGGGAACGGCAACATCGAGCTTTCGCTCGCGGAGGCCACGAAGCAGAAGGCGTGGCAGGCGGTCAAGGACATCAAAGAGAGCGGCGAGGTGGTCAAGGTGAAGATCTCCGCCGCCAATTCCGGCGGCCTCATCGCGGAGCTTTCCGACCTCAAGGCGTTCCTTCCCGTCTCCCAGCTTTCGAACGAGCACTACCCTCGCGTCGCGGACAACGACCGCGAGAAGATCCTCGAGGAGCTCAAAAAATTCGTGGGGCAGGAACTTTCGGTCAAGGTGATCGACGCGAATCCGCGCACGGCGAAGTTCATCATCTCCGAGCGCGAGATCACGAACGAGAACGTGAAGGAACTGCTCGCGAAATACGAGGTGGGCCAGGTGGTGGACGGCATCATCTCCGGCGTCGCGAACTTCGGCGCGTTCATGCGCTTTGCCGACAATCCGCAGATCGAGGGCCTTATCCACATCTCCGAGATCGACTATAAGCTGATCGAGAACCCCAAGGATGTGGTGAAGGTGGACGAGGCCGTGAAAGCGAAGATCGTGGAGATCAAGGACGGCCGCGTTTCGCTTTCGCTCAAAGCGCTCAAGGACGACCCGTGGCTCAAGGTGGAGGAGCGCTACAAGGCGGGCGACGCCGTGCGCGGCACCGTCTTCCGCTTCAATCCGTTCGGCGCGTTCGTGAACCTCGCGGGCGACATTCAGGGTCTTATCCACGTCTCCGAGTTCGGCGGCGTCGAAGAGATGAAAAAAGCGCTCGAGGCCGGCAAGGCCTACGATTTCACGATCGAGATGCTGAAGCCGCAGGAGCGCCGCCTTATTTTGAAGCTCAAGAAGTAGGGAGCGAACCGGTAGCGTCGCTTGACATTTTTGGTACTTTCCTTGTATAATGGGGCCAGTATTTTGAGCTCTGTTACGGCTCTATCGTTCTCTCTCTAATGCGAACCCGCGCCAGTTGGTGGCGCAGGGTGACGCAGGTGTGACGGTCCCATGAAACCCCGCGCATGCGGGAGGAGGATTCGAGATGGGCAAGAAGAGGGGTCTGCAGGTCGAGGATCCGGACGTGGTCAAGGAGACGGCGTCGCGCGTGCTCTCGCAGCACGAGCAGACAGTGGGCATGGGCGAGACGGGCGGTCCCAAGAGGAAGATGGACGCTCTCGAGCCCGACGCTTTCGCGTTCTTCAACGCGGCGGCGGAGGACGGCCTCGCCCCCAAGCATTTCGTTTCGCTCGAGGCGCTGCGGGCGGTGGCGGTGAAGCAGGACAAGCCGCTCTCGCAGGAGCAGTTCGGGGCCTACTACGGCGCGGACGCGCAGGCGCCGCAGTCGGTCATGGAGTGCTCGGTGTGCGGCAAGCCGGCAGTGGCGCGGGTGTGGGCCATCGCCTCGAAGGGCGCGATCGTGGCCGACCGCGACTCCGCGGAGGGCAAGCCGCTCCTCGTGGGGACGTTCGTCAAGCGGTACAACGCCAAGACTGGTGAGCCCATCGCGATGGTGGGTTGCGGCAGTCCGGCGAGGACCGACTCCTGCCTCATGTTCTTGCGTGAGGTGAAGGAGACCAGGGACGGCGTGGACGGCGCCGGCAACAATGTCAAGGTTCCCGTCCTCTTCACCGACCGGTACAACAGGCCGAAGAGGCTCCCCTCCCTGCCCTACGCCAAGGTCATGGAGGAGATCGCGAGCGAGACCACTCGGCGCGCGGAGCGCCAGAACGACGAGCAGTCGCGTCTCACGCGGCTCGGCGGCCTGGTGAACCGTGAGCGGACGACGGGGCAGAGCCCGTACCGCTTCGATCCGAAGACGCCGCGCGGCCAGCGGCGGGACGGCGGGACGACCCCGCACGACCGCGGAAGGTAGAGCGGCCGGTAGAGCAGCGCAGCAACGTACCGGCCTGGAGGGGAGCGATCCCCTTCAGGCCGGCATCTACATAAAAAGGATTTGCCAGACAGGAGAAATTACTTCCACCGTACAGAATGAATGTTTGAGGAAGACCGAGTTTCTGCTGCCTGGCAAGCCCTTTTACACAAAGAGAAGAGCACGCAACCAACCACTCACCCGCGTTCGCGCGGAAAGGAGCTTCCATGAAGGATGCGGAACGTCCATTCGGGCGCTTTGCGCTCAAGGTGGGCGACGAGATCGAGTTTGTCGTTCCCGACACGGGAGAATTTCAGGGCGTCGTGACGGAGATAGCCGAACAGGATGCCGGAGCGCCGGTCCTGGCCGTCTACGTGCCGGCCTTTCCCTGCGGCAAGACCGTCTCCGTGTACCCGGAGGAGGTCACGGCCAAGATCCTCTATTCGAACGCCGGCCTCTACCTGTTCGAGATAGCGGAGAAGGTGGAGTACTGGGACGAGGATGCCCGGCGGGTCCTGGTCGGCTGGGTCTACGAGATCGATTCGGCTAACCGCGAGGTCATCATTAAAGCGCGTGGGAGAACGTTCTCGCGCTTTCCCGAGGAACTGCACATCATACCGCCGCCGCGGCTCTGTGACCGCCAAGAAGCGAGGACGGAGAATGGGTGCACAGCGCACATTCTCTCCGAGCCCGAAGGCGGAAAGCGAAGCGCAGAGCAGGCGAGGCGAGACGGAGAGGAGGAAAAGCGATGAGTCGAGTGACGTGCGATAAGACGGGCCGGAAGACCGTCGCGGTCTCCGCGCTCGCCTTCGATTCGAAGTGCGAGAGCATCCTTATGGTGAGGAAGCGTCCGGACAAGAATCCCGAAGGGCAGTGCGGCGGCTGGGGCATCCCCACCGGGGGTGTCGAGGCGACCGAGACGGCCGTGAGAACGCTTGTCCGCGAGACCGAGAGCGAGAGCGGCTATCCGGTACAGCGGGTGGTGGGGCTTCTCGCCGAGGAGCCCAAGGGGCTGCTCCACACGCTCCTCTTCTACCTCATCGAGGTGGAGGACTTCCCGCAGGCCATCAAGGAGCGTGACGAGATCATCGAGGCAAGGTTCATCCCGCTTTCCGAAGTGCTTCGGATGCCGTACGCCGACCGGAAAACGCCCCAGGGCGTCTACCTCTCGGTGGTGAACCGCATCCAGGATGCGCTCGGGACTCTCGCCTCCGTGGAGCCCGAGGAGCTCGAGGACGGTTCCGAGGACGCGGCGTTCAAGCCGTGGCTTCGCGAGAACCAGGAGCTTCTCCGCGCGGTGGTCGGCGAGCTCACGAGGAAGGGACTGCTCGTCCCCGCCTCCGCGTAATTCATGCACATTTTCCCCCTCACTCTTCAGTACGAAGGGTGAGGGGGTTCGCTTTTCCTATTTCCTATTTACTGTTTTCTATTTACTATTTACTATAGAGTTTCACTATGCTTATCCGCTATTTGGGAGTTACGGTTGCCGTGCTGCTCGCGTTCGCTCTCCTCTTCTCGTTCCTTGTCGAGAACGTGGCGTCTTCTCCGTCGCTGACCTTGAACGACCTCGCCCGTAAGGTGAGCGCCGGCGAGGTCGCAAAGATCGTGATCGCCGGCGACGACCTCGAGGTGACGCTCAAGGACGGAACGACGGCGAGCGCGAAGAAGGAGGCGGAAGCGGGCCTTTCCGAAACGTTCAAAAACTACGGCGTGAGCCAGGAGGCGCTCGCCGCGACCTCGGTCGAAGTCAAAGAAGAGTCCGGCCTCCGGTTCTGGGCGAGCATTCTCATCCCCACGCTCGTGCCGCTTCTCATCATCGGCGGCATCTTTTTCTTCATGTTCCGCCAGGCGAAGAGCGGCGTGAACCAGGCGTTCACGTTCGGCCGCGCGAACCTGCGCCTCTCGGGCGGCGAGAAGGACCGCGCGACCTTCAAGGACGTCGCGGGCCTCAAAGAGGCGAAGCAAGAGCTCGAGGAGGTCGTTGATTTTCTGAAGAATCCGAAAAAGTTCCTGGACATCGGCGCGCGCATCCCGCGCGGCGTGCTCCTCATGGGCGCGCCGGGCACGGGGAAGACGCTTCTCGCGCGCGCGGTCGCGGGCGAGGCGGGCGTGCCGTTCTTTCACATTTCGGCTTCGGAGTTCGTTGAGATGTTCGTCGGCGTAGGCGCGTCCCGAACCCGCGACGCCTTCCAGACCGCGAAGCGCGCCGCTCCTTCCATTCTCTTTATCGACGAGATCGACGCCGTGGGCCGCGAGCGCGGCGCGGGACTGGGCGGCGGGCACGACGAACGCGAACAGACCCTGAACCAGATCTTGGTCGAGATGGACGGCTTTGACCGCGACACCAAGGTCATCGTGCTTGCGGCGACGAACCGGCCCGATATCCTCGATTCGGCACTCCTCCGCCCCGGTCGCTTTGACCGGCGCGTGGTCCTCGACCTTCCCGACATCAACGACCGCGAGGCGATCCTCGCGATCCACGCGCGCGGCAAGAAACTCGACGCAAGCGTCGACATGCGCCGCATCGCGGTGCGCACGCCGGGCTTCTCCGGAGCGGACCTTGCGAATCTCGTGAACGAGGCGGCGATCTCGTCGGCCAGGAAGAACAAGAAAATGGTCGGCCAGGAGGAACTCCTCGATTCGATCGAAAAGGTGCTCTTGGGCCCAGAGCGTAAGGGCCGCGCGATCTCCGACAAGGAAAAGAAGATCACCGCGTACCACGAGGCGGGCCATGCGCTCGTGACCGCGAGCTTGAAGGACGCCGATCCGGTGCAAAAAGTTTCTATCGTAAGCCGCGGCCGCGCCGGCGGCTACACCCTAAAGCTTCCGCTCGAGGAACAGCGCCTCAAGACGAAGTCGCAGTTTTTGGCGGATCTTGCCGTGATGCTGGGAGGTTATGTTTCGGAGAAGCTTGTCTTTGGCGATGTTTCGACCGGCGCGTCGAACGATCTCGAGGGAGCGTCCGAGCTTTCGCGCAATCTTGTGGTGAAATACGGCATGAGCGAAGCGCTCGGGCCGATGACGTTCGGCAAATCCGAGGAGATGGTTTTCCTCGGCCGCGAGATCGCGACCGGAAAGGACTACTCCGAAGAAACGGCATCGAAGATCGACGCGGAAACGCGCGGCTTCATCGAGCGCGCCCATCAGGCGGCGGCGCGCATTTTAAAGACGCATCGCCGTGCCCTAGATGCGATCGCGAAGACGCTTATCGAGAAGGAGACCCTCGAGCACGAGGACTTTTACGCGCTTCTCAAAGGGTTTAAACTGAAGTCCGTAGCAGTTTAATAATTTAACGCGAAGGAGGTGGAACGATGCCGTGCCTACCGGCAGGCAGGCGGCCCCGGGCCGTGCTTTTTGACCTTGACGGCACGCTCTTGAACTGCGAACGCGCGCACGCGCGTTTGCGAAAGACCCTGTGCGAGATGATGGGACTCGACGCGGAGAAGATGCGCTCCGGCGGGCGCGTCATCTCGGAGCTCTTTCGCGAGCAGGGACTCGGCGAGAAGGAGTACCGGCTTTACGTGCGCTTGTGGCGCCTGGGCGAGGCGCAGGTGCGCCCGCGGCTCTTCTGGGACGCGAACCTGACGTTCGAGATGCTTGCCGCGCGAGGCGTCATGACCGCGATCGGGACGAATCGTCCCGCGAACGCCTATCTCGTGAAACTTCTGCGCGCCGCGGATCTGAACGTCCGGCGGCTCTCGTTCGTCCTGGCGCAGGACAAGCGGCCGCTCCTCGCGCGCTTCAAGCTTTTCATGGCGGAGGGCATCATGCTTCCCTGCCCTGTTGTGCCCTCGCGGCATCCGAAGCCTGATCCGCGTTTCATCGAACCGGTGCGCCGCAAACTCGAACGTTTGCCCGGCTATCCGAGCTCGGTGCTCTTCGTGGGCGATACGCTCGTGGACCTCGAGTTCGCGAAGAAGAACGGCTTCACGTTCGCCGGAACGCTCCATGGCGTTCTCAAGGACCGCGCGGTCTGGGAAGCGCACGGCGCCGACCTCATCCTTCCGCGCCTCCGTGATCTTTTGAAGCACATTGAATAGCCCCGCCTGTTGTACGGCGGGGCGTTTTCGTTTTAATATGGCAATGATTTCGGGTGCGTAGCTCAACGGCAGAGCAGTCGTCTTATACACGACCGGTTCTAGGTTCGAATCCTAGCGCACCCACAACTTGACTTTTA
>Ga0156266_146_pt1 | contig 10392 bp, 9 predicted proteins | sample RifCSPlowO2_12_FD_107915 | JGI IMG/M metagenome (GOLD analysis project Ga0156266, IMG submission 107915) | Candidatus Liptonbacteria bacterium RIFCSPLOWO2_12_FULL_60_15 | reverse complement strand
AGGCATCAGAGGGAACAAAAAAGACCTGCACCGACTCTTTGGGGAAAGGCATCGCGTGTAGGCCGTAGAGCTACCGCTGAATTCCGTGGAACGCCACCCTCACTATAGCACGCCCCCTTCTCGGCGTTTGACTTCTTGTGGATAACTTGTCATAACGGCTCACCCGCCCCTCTGTTTCTTGAGCTCCTTATTCTCTTCCTTGAGTTCGACCATCTTGAGTTCCCTGCCGACCAGGACCTTATTCATCTCCTCAAGGTCCTTGGTGCGGCGCATAAGCTCCTCCTCTGTCCTCTTGCGGCCGCTCACATCCTCGCTGATGCCGTCCGCGTAGCGAACTCCTCCCGCTTTATACGGCAAGCCGGAACGCATATGGACCCATGCCCAGTCGCCGCTCTTTCTCTTCGCGCGATGCTCGAGGTCGAGCGGAATGTTGTTCTCAAAGAGTTCCCTAAAGGCGCGACTAAGCGCCTCGGCGGCGTCGGGGTGGACGAGGTTCCGCCAGAACTGCGGGTCGGCGTATACCGCATCCGGTCCCATGCCGATAAGGCGCTCCACGTTCGGCGTGATGAACCGCACACGGGTATTCTCGTCAATCGTCCATATCACGTTAGGAACGCGCTCGACGAGCGACCGGTACTGCTCCTCGCTCCGCCGGAGTTCCCCGGTCATCCGTTCCGCGAGCGCTAATGCCCGCGCGCGGGACGTGAAATTGGCATACAAAACCCCGAATACGAGGATGCTGAAGAGGATGCCGCCGAAAAGGACAATGACGGACATGGCGCGCCCAAGGAGCGTGGCCGCAAGCTCCGGAGAATCGGCGAACGAGAGCGTCCAGGTCCGGTCGCCGATAACGATCTCCCGCGTTGCCGTGAGTCCCGCCGCTGCCGTCTCAAGGGCTCGCACCTCGTCTGGCTTGCTGTCGTAGAGCAGGGTCGTGGCGGAAGACGTGCGTCCCTCGAATATCTCGAGATCGATATCGCCGCTCTTGACCGACTCCGGAAGTGGCCCCTCCATAATGACTTTTTGGAACAGTTCCCGGGTTCGGAGAGCGATCATAACGAATCCCGCGTGTTCCCTCCCCGGGCCGCTGCCGCCATACGCCGGCAGGAAGGCGAGAAATCCGGGAACGCCGACAACCAGCTGAAGCTCTGGGGTGAGCGCCGGCGCATCCCCCGCAAGCGCCTGTTCCATCGTCTTCAGGCGCGTTTCCTCGGAAGCGGCATCGAAGCCGAACGCCAATTCGCCCCGCTCGAGCGGCTCGACATACTTGATGACGACGTATTCGCTCCGGTTCCCGGCGGGAAAGACGGTAAATTTCGGGAATCCCTCGGGCCTCACGGTGCGGTCCGCGCGCACGCCCTCCACGAATGAACCAAGGCGCTCGGCTGGCACGCGCTCCAAAAACGTGTACGACGAAACGCCGGGGAAGCGCTCCAGGAGCTTGCCGTTCCGCACGTGGTCGCGCCAATCCGCTCCGCGCACCGGAACGCCCTGCTCGAACACGCCGCGCGCGCCGTAGAGCGAATCGAGAAGCGCGTTCATGCGGTCCTCAATGGTCCCCGTCGTCTCGCGCACCGCGAAATCGAACTCCCGTTCCATCTCGCCCGCGATGCCCCGTTCCGTGGCGCGCCATGCCACAAACGTGGTCGCGAGAGAAACGCCCGCTACGATGAACAAGAACGCCGTCCGGCGCCAGCCGATACGCCACTCTAAAATTCCTAATATCTTTGCCATGGGTTTCGCGATGCGCCGTTCCCGCGCGTCAACCCAGCATTCGTTTTTTGAACTCCTCGACCATCGGCACCGCCTCGGGCTCCGCGCCGTAGTGTTGCGCAAGCGCATACGCCGTCCAGTCGGCCGTGAGGAGCGAGGAAAATATCTTGTGGAACCGGTTCCGGCCGGCGAGTTCGAGCACGGTTATGGGCAGTTTTCTCGCCTCATACATCTCTTTCAAGATACCGAAGCGTTTTTGGACCCGCGGGTGGTCCTCTTCGTCGGTTATGAAGAGGAACGAGAAATTCTTCGAGAGCGCCTCGGTGCTCGGGATAGCGTCGAAGCCGGTCATTTCGTTGTGGTTCGCCTCCGGCAGGATGTTCATGAAGGCGGGGATCTTACCGGTCTCGTTGAATTTTATCTTCCAGTTCTCGGCCACCGCCTCGTTGCGGTTCGAGGCATAGATGACGGGCACGCGTCCAAGGAACTGTTCAGCAAGCGATTTTCCCGCCGCCTCGAGTTCATCCGGGCGTAAAAGTTTCGGCAGCGTCGCAAGCTCTTTCTGCCCCGCGTCTTCCCCAAGGATCGCGAGCAGGGCCTTGGTCATGAACCCGAGCGCGTGACGCGGCTGAATTCCCGTCGCGGGTAACGCGATCGCAGGAACGCGAAGTTCGCGCGCGGCCGCGAGAAGTTTTCCGCCCGTCGCTATGGCGGCAAGCGGAGCGCCTTTGGCGGCGGCCGCCTCGAATGCATCGAGGGTTTCTTCGGTATTGCCGGAGTACGAGACGGCGACCACAAGATGGTCTCCCTTCTCTTGGTCAAAGATCGGCGGCAGGCCGTAGTCGCGATGCACGCGGATGCCGAGCGACGGCTTCCAGGCGTTTATGATGCCGGCCGCGAGATGCGAACCGCCCATGCCAGCCGCGATGACGCGCGAACTCCTGCGCAAATTCTCTTCGTTCTCGATCTGCGGTTCGTACGCGAACTGCTCGGGGAACTTTTTAAGCGCATCCTCCATTCATTGAATTATACCATGGGCTCTGCTACGCTCACATGAGCAATTTCTGCCATTTTTGCGATACGGAAGGAGCATCCATGATGCGCGGAAGCACACTTGCCGTCCTGTTCGCGATCCTCTTCGCCTTCGCCTCCCCCCCGACAGCCCTCGCGGAGGATGCGCGCCCTGGCCAGCAGCTCGACCTTACGTTCACGCGCGTTCTCGCGGTCGCGCGCGATGCGTCGCTCGATGCCGCGGCCAAGGAAGCGCTCGTGAAGGAACTCCTCGCCTCGCGCCTCGACTACGAGAAAAGCGCCGCGATGGCGCTGGGAATCCATGCGAGAGCCAACCGGGCCCGCATGCATGAGTTCGTTCCCCTCTTCCGGAAGCTCCTCGAGAAGGCGTACGTGACGCGGATCGTCGGAGCGGCGGGAGAGGCGCGCCTCGTGATCCTCGGCGAACGCGTCGACGGCGACCTCGCGACGGTCGATGCCATGATCGTGTTCAAGAAGAACGATATCCAGGCCGCGTTCCGGCTCCACAGAACGGAGCGGGGCTGGATGGCGTATGACGTGATCGTGGAGGGCATCAGCTTGCTCTCCAACTACCGCTCCCAGTTCAACTCGCTTCTCTCGAAGCACTCATTCGACGAGGTGCTCGAGCGGCTGGAAGCGAAAACGCGAGTGCAAGTGAAAACGAGCCAGTGACTATACGCGCCCGCCGAATCAGATTCGGCGGGCGTCCCCTTATGCGGGCAACCGAGGCCCCACTTGCGCTTTTCTCCCGTGTATGGTACAAACAAAGAACTGTAGAGTATTCCTCTCGAGCAGAGCGCCACGCGGCAGGTATGCAGTGCGGCTTGCGAAGCGACGACAGTGCGAATATAGGTTCGACTACAGCAAAGCAAGAACCACAGCAATCAGCAGAAGATGAAAAGATTGTATGTTGGCGGTCTGCCCTACTCGACGACCGACAATGAGCTTATGGAATACTTCTCCCAGGCGGGAGCGGTATCCTCGGCCAATGTCATTGTCGACAAGATGACGGGTCGTTCCCGCGGATTTGGTTTCGTGGAAATGACGAACGACAGTGAGGCAGATAAAGCAATCGAGACGTTCAACGGCAAAGAGTTCGGTGGACGTACCTTGATTGTGAACGAAGCGCGCCCGATGACGGAACGTTCGGAACGTCCGCCTCGCCGCGAATTCGGCCGCCGGGACAGCTACTAAGCTCCCGCAAAATCCCCCCGATGTACATCGGGGGGATTTTTGTTTGCGCGAACCAAAAATCCCGCTCCGTTATCCTCGGCATTGCGCCAGGTGGGTGGGCTCAATCCTGACGTATAAGTCGGGATGCTATCGCCCTCCCTTGATAAGCAGTTTGATCCGGAAAAAGAGCGGGATCTGCTTTTAGTATACCAGAAACCCGTCGTTCACCTCCCTGACTTGTGCACAGGAACGCAAAAACAGCCGCTCGATGTCCTTGCGGAAGCGTTACCTAACGTAGAGGACCTCGAGGTAATAGAGGAGCAGTCCCCAAATGATGCTTGCGAACACCGCCCCCGCCACGAATCCGGCGAGGCCGGACGCGATCGTAGCGCCAAATTTGACCCGGTATCCGTCCGGCTCCTCCCGGACAAAAAACTGCTTTAACCATTCGGCCATAATTCTATCTTACCGCTTTTCTATCTTAAGGTGAAGCTCTTTGAGCTGTGCCGCGTCCGCTTCGGAAGGCGCATTCATCATGAGGTCCCTCCCGTCCCCCGTCTTGGGGAACGCCATCACCTCCCGGATGTTCGGTTCGCGGAGAAGGATGGCGAAGAGCCGGTCGAGACCGAGCGCAATGCCGCCGTGCGGCGGCGCGCCAAACTCGAATGCCTTCAGAAGATGTCCGAACCGCGCCTCTGCGGTCGCCGCCGAGATGCCGAGGACCTTGAAGACGCGCTCCTGCACCGGCCGCTCGTGGATGCGGATGGAGCCGCCGCCGATCTCGTATCCGTTCATCACCAGGTCGTACGCGCGGGCCTTGACCTTGGCCGGATCGGAGTCGAGAAGCTCGAGGTCCGACGCCTGCGGGGCCGTGAAGGGATGATGCATCGAGACGAGGCGCTTCTCGGTTTCCGAATACTCGAGGAGCGGGAAATCCGTCACCCAGAGAAGCGCCAGTTCGTTCTGATCGTTTTTGTCCTTCCGCAGATCCGGCTTGTCGGAGTTGTACTTCGCCATTGCGTCTTCGTAGGAAAGCACGGGGTGCCATGTGATGCGTTTTTCGGGAAATGCCGCGAATATCATCGTCGTCACCATCTCCTTCACGAGATCCATGACCTCACTCTCCTCGGTGAAGCTCATTTCGATGTCGAGCTGAGTGAACTCCGGCTGGCGGTCGCCGCGCGTGTCCTCGTCCCTGAAGCACTTTGCGACCTGGAAGTAGCGCTCGAGACCCGCCACCATGAGAAGCTGCTTGTACTGCTGGGGCGATTGCGGCAGCGCGTAGAAAGAGCCGGGATGGACGCGCGAGGGAACCAGATAGTCGCGCGCGCCCTCCGGCGTGGACTTCGTGAGAATGGGCGTCTCCACTTCCGTGAAGTCGCGTGCGAGGAGGAAGCGGCGGAGTTCGTTCATCGTCGTGCTTCGCATCCGCAAGTTCCGCGCGAGCCGCGCGCGGCGCAGGTCGAGATAGCGGTACTGCATCCGGACCTCCTCCCCCACCTCGTAGCCGTCCGTATCGAGCGCGAAGGGCGGCGTTGCGGCCTCGTTCTCGACGCGCAAGACCCTGACCGGAACTTCCACCGCGCCGTTCGGCAGGTTCGGGTTCTCCTGGCCCGCCGGCCGCGTCGTGACCGTGCCGGCCGCGCGCACCACCCACTCCGGGCGAAGTTTGCCCGCCTGCTCGTAGAGCTCCTTGTCTTTTGGGGTAAAGACCAGCTGAACCAGACCGCTCCGGTCGCGGAGATCTATAAAAATGATCTTGCCGTGATCCCGGCGGGTGTGAACCCAACCGGCAAGTTCCACCTCTTTTCCCGTGAAATCCTTGACGTCCTTGATAAGCGTTCGCATGTCGGATGAGAGAAGTGTAGCAACTATTCCCCCTGCTTTGAAGGAAGGACAAGGAGCTTCCCGCCGTTCCAACGGACGATGACCGTCCCGTCGCGGTCGGTGCGGAATATCCTGCTTCCGATCGCGGCGAGGCGCGCGAGCGCGTCTGGCGTCGGGTGGCCATAGTTGTTCTTGCCTACTTCGATGAATGCGGCTTTCGGCCCGACCCGTTCGAGAAATTCCTTTCCCGAGCTGTATTTGGAGCCGTGATGCGGAACCTTGAGAACGTCCGCGGCGAGCTCATCCGGAGAAAGCCGCCGCTCGACATTCGAAGCGATGTCGCCGGTGAACAAGGCGCGAACGCCATCCGCGTCAAGGCGCATGACGAGCGAGGAGTCGTTCAGTTCGCCGCTTACAAGACCGGTTCGGTCGGGATGAAGCACGGCAAGGGTACGGTCGCCGAACCGTATCGCGTCTCCAGAGCCCAGCGCGACCGCCGGCACACCCGCTTCCCGGATCGCCCGGACAAGATCATCCCAGGCGTCAACGGTTCCCGCGCGCCCGCTCCAGATGAACGCGCCCACGCGGTAGCGCTTCATGACGTCGATGAGCCCTCCGAAATGGTCGAGCTGGGGATGCGTGAGCATGACGAGGTCGATGCTCCGGTCGCCGTCCGGCATGACCGCCTCGAGCGCGGGGAGAACGCCTGCGTTCGGCCCGCCGTCGATCAGGATCTGGACGACGCGCCCGCCCGACGGCAGCGTAATAAGCGACGCGTCGCCCTGCCCGACGTCAAGAAAAGCGATGGATGGCTCGTCTCCTCCCGGTCCCCCTATGCGAAGGCCGAGCGCGACGTTCGCCGCGAGAAGGAGAAGGACCAGAACGAGCGCTTTGTTATCCGATAGCCGCATGCGGGGGCTTTCGCTTCCATCGTACCCAAAACACGAGAAGCGCGTAATAGGGAAGAACGACGAACCACGAGGGAATGAACGCCAATCCCGCCTGCGGCAGACGGCCGAAGAACTCTATGGTCCCGATCTGGTACGAAAGCAGGATCCCCGCGGGGAGCGCGAAGAGCCCCGCGAGCGCTCCGTGGAGGAGACCCGCGAACCCGGCAAGGAACCCAAGCGCCATCGTAAGCGGAACCGTGCCCAGTATGAGTACGTTGGCGGGCAGGGAGAACAGCGAGACGCTGCCGAACGACATAAGGAGAAGGGGCGTAACCGCAAGCTGCGCGGCGGCGGTCGTCGCCAGGTGCTCCTTCAAAACTGCCGGGACGCCGCGGATGCGGAGGACGAGCGGCTCTATGCGCGGCACGAGGAATACGATGCCCAGAAGCGCGAGGAATGAGAGCTGAAAACCGAGATCGAAGATGAGCACGGAGGGGTCGACGAGGGCCATAATGAACGCCGTCGCCGTGATGGCGTTCCGCAGGCTGTAGATCCTGCCGCTATCCTTCGCGAGGAGAAGGATGGCGCCCATGATGCCGGCCCGCACGACGGACGCCTCCGCTCCTGTCGCGATAACGAACGCCGCGATCACGCTGAGCGTGACGAGGAATCGAGGACGGCGCGCAAGGAATTTTGAAAAGAGCGCTCCCGCCGCAAGCGCGACGATGGCAATGTTATAGCCGGAGAGGGCGACAATGTGCGTCGTGCCGCTCACGCGGAGCGCTTCTTTGAACTCGTCCGAGAACTCTCCCCGCTCGCCCACCGTAAGACCGGCTAAGAGCGCGGCCTTCTCGCGCGGCAGAGCCGCCTCGAGAATTCCGACAAGGGCGCGTTTGAAGGCATAGAGCGCGCCGCGAAGACGGTTCCCCGCTCCTTCCGCCGTCCTCACCGCATCGCCGCGGAGGACGTACCTCCCGTAGCGGAGCGAAACGGAGGCCTCCGGAGAAAATCGCAGCACGTCGCCGTACGCATAGGCCGGATATCGCGGCGCGTACCAGACGACGCTGCCCGCCGCGGGCGACCGGAGCGAGAGCGTGAGCTCCTGCCGGTCGCCGCGTTTCGGATCGCGAGCGACGAGCGCTTCAAAAGTTTTATCGGCGGTACTCGGTACGGTCGCCGCCGCAAAAAGATGGAAATAAAAATAGCCGAGAACGGCGACACAGACGAGAACAACGATCGCGGCGCGCGTAACGTCGGCGGCAAAACGGCGAAGAACGAGCACGGTGCCTATACCAAGAGCAGCAAGCGCCGCCGCATAGACACCGAACGCGATCCCGATCGATGCCGCCGCGACTCCCAGGAGAAAGGCAATGGCTCCGAAAAAAGCGGCGTTATGGATCGCCATGCCACTTATCGTATCGTACATCCGCATAAAAAGAAGCGCCCCTCCCGCAGGAAGCGGAAGGGGCCGAATGAAGTGCCTGCCTGCCGGTAGGCAGGCTCACTCACCGAGGATCTGGCCGACCTTGGCCTTGAGGAGCGCGTAGCGGCGCGCGGTCTCCGCGTTCGAGAGGATGTACTCGCGCGTGAGCGGATCGCCCTTCCCCGTGAGCGGCTTACCCCCCGGGATCTGCGCCTTCAGAGCGGGATGGAACTGACGCTCGGTGAGGTCCACCTCTCTGGCCACGCGGCCAGGAAGGCGATTCCAGTAGTGCGAACGCATCGCCGCGATCTTCGGATCGGGCATCGCTTCGAGCGAGGCACGGAGGAAGTCGCCGCCCATGTAGTCCTGGACCACGAGCGCGGTGACCGCGCACTGGCCCCAGGGCGGGCACTCGCGTGTCCAGTTCGCGCCGTCGGCGGAGGTCTCCGCGTCCCAGCTCCGGTAGAGCGCCTTCAGGAGCTCCATGAGGAATATCCCATCACGGGGGCGCTGACTGCGCGGAAGGCAGCCCGCACACTCGCCCTCGAGCGCAGCTTCGTGAGATTGCGGGGACAGGTGTGAACTCACGCTATCGCTTGCGGTCATCTCTTCCTCCTCTTTTCGGATTCCGGTTTCAAGGTCGCGCATGCCCATGGCTATCTCGAACGAGGTCGTGAGCGCCCCCTCCGACGTAAGCGGGAAGAGGTCAGCGCCTGCGTCCGTTGCGCACGGCACCCAGACACGCGCGATGCCGAAGGCATGCATGAGCCGGGTGCAGAGCGTGCAGGAATGATTCCGCCATTTCTTGGCGTACAGCTCGCCCGACGGACGTTTGCCGCAGACAATGAGTTCCGCGCCGCGAACCTGATAGCCGCGCTCGACGGCATTGATGATCGCCGCCCACTCGGCGTGGACCGCCTCGCAGAGCTCCGCGCGCATTCGCCCCGGGATCTTGAGACGATCGCGCAGATCACAGCAGTCCACGAACGCGGTGCAGGGGCTCGCCTTGCGGTTATATCCCTGGCCGATAACGACAAGATCGGAAGTCGCGCCGCCGTCCCAGAAACGCCTCTTTACGACAACCGCGCCGAACTTCATCCGCGTGCAGTCGGAGCTTGCGGAAAGGCGCAGACACGTTTCCATGAAGCCGAGGCGCTCCTCGCGCGTAAGGTCGCTGGTGCGTGTGAGCATAGCCCTCCCTGACGGTATTCAATTTACTGCCAAAACCCTAAGGAAATGGCCACGCGATGTCAATTCTTATAAGATCACGCCGCCGCCCAGCACCTCGCCGTCCTTTGCGTAGAACACCGCTGACTGGCCCGCGGCGACAAATCGTTGCGGTTTCTTGAACACGAGCGTATAGCCGCGGCGCGTCCGCGCAAGCGTCGCCTCGGCAAGCGGTTGGCGGTACCGCACTCTTGCAAAGGTTTGTATTCCGTCGTTCCTTATTCTCCTATTCGCGCGAATTAGAGAAGATAAAGGACGGATGAGATTAACGTCGGCAAGACGAACCCCTTTCCGATGAAGCGCCGCATTGTCATCTCCCTCCGCCACAATAAGCGTGTTGCTTTCAACGTTCTTTTCAGCCACATAGAGCGGCTTGGCCTCTCCCGCGCCCGTGCCGCGGTTTGCTGCTCCGATATGCCGCTGTCCCACCGTGTAGAACCAGGCCCCGCGATGTTCCCCCACTTTTGTGCCGTCCGCCGCAAGGATCGCGCCGGTCCTTTCGGGGATATGCGCCTTCAAGAAATCGCGGAGCGATACCCTGCCCAAAAAACAGATGCCCTGCGAGTCCTTCTTCTCCGCGGTCGGCAATCCGAAGCGCCGCGCGAGCTTCCGCACGTCGGGCTTCAGATACTCTCCGATAGGAAAACGGCACAGCTTGAGCACCTCCGGCGTGAGCGTCCAGAGAAAGTAGCTCTGATCTTTGTTCGCATCCTTCGCGGCAAAGAGCGCAGGACGGCCCTGGACGGTCCGTACGCGCGCATAGTGGCCGGTTGCGATGCCGTCCGCGCCCAACGCGCACGCCTTTTTAAGGAACAGGCCGAACTTGATCTCCTTGTTGCACATCACGTCAGGATTCGGCGTCGTGCCCTTGCGGTAGCCGCCGATCATGTAATCCACAACGCGGCGCCGGTACTCATCTTCGAGGTCAAAGACATAGAACGGGATATCCAAATGTTCCGCGACGCGGCGGGCGTCCTCCGCGTCCTTCACGGCGCACCCGTCGAGGTTCACGCAGCGCATGAAGACGCCGACAACGTTCAGACCTTGCTTTTTAAGCAAAGCCGCGGCGACGGACGAGTCCACTCCGCCGCTCATGGCTACAAAAAT
>Ga0156266_122_pt2 | contig 11227 bp, 11 predicted proteins | sample RifCSPlowO2_12_FD_107915 | JGI IMG/M metagenome (GOLD analysis project Ga0156266, IMG submission 107915) | Candidatus Liptonbacteria bacterium RIFCSPLOWO2_12_FULL_60_15 | reverse complement strand
CATCCATACGGGCTATGGCATCGAGCCGGACCTCACGGACGCGGCCGCGGGCCGCATCATCAAGGAGAAGATGGCTCCGCTCTTGAAGAAAGGCAGTGAGGACTGGGGCGCGGGCCTCGCGGTCGGCGTCCAGGGCATCATTGCTGGCCTCGGCGAGAAGCCCTACGGGGCGCGTCTCGAGGAGCGGAGCAAGCCGAAGCAGGCAAGCGACGCTCAGCCGGCATCCGATGTCGGCAGCGCTCTGGTCGTTCTTCTCGTCGTGCTCGGCGTGGTGGTCATCGCGATCATCGTTGCCGTCGCGGCGGGTTCCTCATCTTCCTCATCTCGCTCTTCGTCCCGTTCCGGCCGTTCTTCGCCGTCGCGCTCCTCTCGCAGGTCGCGCGATGACGACGACGATGACGGCGGCACTCTCACCGGCATCGTCATCGGCTCCCTGCTTTCGGGCGGGGGAAGCGGCTCGAGTTCTTCGGGCGGCGGCTGGAGCTCCGGCAGCAGCGGAGGCGGCGGTTTCGGTTTCGGAGGCGGCGGTTTCGGAGGCGGCGGCGCCTCCGGCGACTTCTAGCACATTCCCTGCCTGCCTGCAGGCAGGCCATTCTGTGGCCCTTCGCGCGTTCTGCGCGGAGGGCCGTTCCATTTCTTGGGGTGAAATGGGAGAATGAAGAGAATGGTTTCCGATCTTATCGCGGCAGTTTCGCTTTTCGTGCTCAAAACGATCGAATACTCCGGCTACGCCGGCGTCTTTTTCCTTATGGCCGCAGAGAGCGCCAACATTCCCGTGCCATCGGAGGTCATCATGCCGTTCTCCGGGTTTCTCGTAAGCCAGGGAGCGTTCAGCTTCTGGGTGGTGGTGCTTATGGGCACGCTTGGGAACCTTGCCGGGTCGCTCTTTTCGTACTGGCTGGGCTTCCGTTGGGGGAGGAAGGTGCTTCCGTATGCACGATTTATTTTGATCCGCGAGCATGACATTGCGGCGGCAGAGCGCTGGTTCACGCGCTTTGGGAACGCGGCGGCCTTCGTCTCGCGCCTTCTGCCTGTCGTCCGCACGTTCATCTCGTTTCCCGCCGGCGTCTTTCGGGTCCCGATCGGCTCTTTTGCCGCATACACGTTCGCCGGTTCGCTCTTGTGGTCCGCTTTCCTCGCATATCTCGGCGTCGTCTTGGGCGAGAACTGGCACGCGCTTGAGGGGTATTTCCGGAAGTTCGACGTGGCGATCGTCGCGCTCGGCGTGATCGCCGCAGGGTGGTGGATATATCGGCATTTCTCGCGGAACGCATCGAAGATACAATAAGCAAGAGGGATATCCGCATGAAAAAACTTCTCATCGCGAATTGGAAAGCCAACCCGGACTCGCCAGCGCACGCGCTCGCGCTTGCGCGCAAGATCCACGCGGGAATCCCGCTTTCGAAGGGCGTGGACGTCGTCATCGCGCCGCCGTTCCCGTTTCTGCAGCTTGTGGGCGGAGCGCTCACGCGCGCGGAGCTCGGAGCGCAGGACCTTTTTTGGGAGGACCTCGGTCCCTACACCGGCGAGGTCTCGTGGCGCCAGCTGAAGCACTTCGGCGTGAAGTACGCGATCATCGGTCATTCGGAGCGGCGCGCGCTCTTGGGGGAAACGGATGAGATGGTGAACAAAAAGGTTCGCGCGGCGCTCGAGGCGGGCATCGCGCCGGTGCTGTGCGTGGGCGAACCAAAGGAGGTCCGGAAGAGCGGCATTGCCGCCGCGAAACGCTACGTGGCCGCAGAGCTCGAGAAGGACCTCGCGGGCGTGCACGGGGGGAGGATAGCCATCGCGTATGAACCGATCTGGGCTATCGGCACGGGGACGCCGGATTCTCCGAAGTCCGCGGCCGAGATGATACACTACATACGGGAGCGCGTATCGCGCGGTCTGCGGGATAAGCTCCGGATCCTGTATGGCGGTTCCTTGTCGGCGAAGAACGCAGATGCGTTTCTTAAAGAGCTGGAGATCGGGGGCGCTCTTGTCGGGGGCGCAAGTTTGAATCCCCGGGACTTCATCAAAATAATTAACAGCGCAAAGCACTATGGATAATTACGCAGTCGGCAGAAGGTGGTTCTGGGTCGTCTTGAACATCATGCTCGCGTCCGCGAGCGTCGCGCTCCTTGTGGCGGTCCGGCCGATCTCGCGCTACGGCGACTCGCTTATTTCAAGCCGCGTTTTTTACGTCTCGGCGGAAGGCAAGGCGGTTGTTTCGCCGGATATCGCCAACCTCTCGTTCTCGGTGGTTTCCGAAGGAAAAGACCCCGCGGTTCTTCAGGAGGACAACAACACAAAGATGCGCGTCGCGCTCGACCATGTGAAGGCGCAGGGCGTGGACGAGAAGGACATCAAGACCGCGCAGTACGACCTCCAGCCGCGCTACGAGTACGACGAGAAGACGCGCCGGTCGTTCATTTCCGGCTATGTGCTTACGCAGACGGTGTTCATAAAGGTCCGCGATATCTCGAAGGTCGCGGCGATCCTCGCGGGTCTTCCGGAGCGGGGGATCAACCAGATCGGCTCAATCTCGTTCGACGTGGATGATCCGGATACATACCTCTCCACTGCCCGCAACGAGGCCTTCGGGAAAGCTCGCGCGAAGGCCGAAGAGATGGCCCGGGCGAACGGCCTCATGCTTGGCCGCATCGTGAACGTTTCGGAATCCGGCTGGCCAGGGCCCGTCTATTACGGCGCGGCGATGGGAGGGAAGGGCGGCGACATGCTTTCGGCGCCCACGCCTCCGCCCATCCAGCCAGGCACGCAAGAGGTCAAAGTTCAGGTATCCATCGCCTTCGAGCTGAAGTAGGAGAATCGATGGAGCTTACGACCAAGGACAACAAGCGCATCGCAGCCGACTACTACCCCGCGGAGAATCCGCGGGGTTGGGTTGTCTACCTCCACATGATGCCCGCGACCAAGGAGTCGTGGCGCTCCCTCGCTGGGTTTCTCGCGAAGAACGGGTACGAGGGGATAGCGATCGATCTCCGCGGCCACGGCGCCTCGGACGGAGGCCCTGACGGCTACGAGAAATTTTCCGACGCGGAGCATCAGGCGAGCACCAAGGACATCGAGGCGGCGCTGAAGCACCTGGAGGGAGCGGGAGCCGCCCCGCAACGGGTCGCGATCGTCGGAGCTTCGATCGGGGCGAACCTCGCTTTGCAGTGGCTCGCGGAGCATGAGGAGTATCCTTGCGCTGTGCTCCTTTCGGCGGGGGCGAACTACCGCGGCATCGAGACGGAGCCGCTTGCGCGGAATTTACGGCGGGACCAGCGCCTTCTCCTTGCCGCCGCCCGGGACGACGCCCGCGCGGGAGGGAATAATGTGGAACAGAACGAGAGGCTCGCCGCCGCCGTTCCTGCCGAGGCAAAAGCGGAGCTCCTCGCCTACGATACCGGCGGGCACGGCACGGTCCTCCTCGAGAGCCATCCCGATCTTGCGGAAAAGATCCTCGGCTTCATCGCTGCGGCATAAACCATGACAAAAAAAGACATTATCCTCGGGGTGGTAAGCGGCGCGGCCATCGCGCTCCTTGCGGGTCCCATCGCGCATAATCTCGGTTTCCCGTTCTCGCTCTCGTTCCAGGCGGCGCTTATGGCCGCGCTTGCGCTTCTTACGCCCGCAGGCATCGCGGTTGCCGCCTGGCTTGCGCGGCGCTGGGCCGTAATCCTGCAGGTCGCCAAATTTGGCGTTGTTGGGGTTCTAAACACGCTTATCGACGCTGGCACGCTGAACCTCTTAAGCGCATGGAGCGGGATATATGGCGGCACGCTCATTATTCTTTTCAACTCGGTCAGTTTCTCGGTCGCGGTCGTGAACAGCTATTTTTGGAACAAATATTGGACCTTTGGAAGCAGGGACACCCAGTACGGCAGGGAGTTCGTGCAGTTCATCATCGTGAGCGCCATCGGCCTCGGTTTGAACACGGGTCTGGTCTACATTCTCACCACGTTCGTCGCGCCTCCGGGCGGCTTCACGCCGCAGGTCTGGGAGAACGTCGCGAAGGCCATCGCCATTCCGCTTACCTTTGCGTGGAACTTCGCCGGCTACAAGTTCGTCGTCTTCCGGCAGTAGCGGGGGAGGGGGCATTCTGTTGGTATACTAAGAGCGGGCGAGGCCTGTGGATGCCGCAGTACATTGACTTTTCATATACTTTATAGTATTATTGGAGCACCGATGGTTCAAAAAGCGCGAGCACATTTCGGCGTCCTAGTTCTCGTCTCCCTTCTCGCGGGGGCGTCATTTTCCGTACCGGCTTTTGCGCTCGCATCCGGGCTGCCGAATGAATGCCCTACGCTTGAGGAGTACAACATCATAGAAGGAACGAGCGACGCGGACACAATCGAGGGTACGGCCGGTAATGATTTCATTGATGCGAAGGGCGGCGATGACGTGATCAATGGCAACGGCGGCGGCGACTGCATTCTCGGCGGCGGCGGAGACGACACGATCACGACCGGCGATGGCAACGACGTCATCTTTGGAGGCAGCGGAAATGACACGATCAACGCTGGCGAGGGGAACAACATCATCTTTGGCGAAGGCGGTAGCGACACCATCTGGACCGGATCGGGCGATGACGAGATCTACGGCGGCGGCGATGGCGATACTATTAGTGCTGGTGAAGGCCGTAACGTCATCCAAGGCGACGGCGGAGATGATGTTATTACCGCGGGATCTGGAAATGACGATATCCGCGGAGGCGGAGGCAAGGATACGATCGACGCGGGCGACGGCGACAATGTTGTCCGCGGCGACGGAGACGGTGACATCATCACTACGGGGTCCGGTAACGATGAGATCTACGGCGGTGGCGGCGACGATACGATCAACGCCGGGGAAGGGAACAACACCATCCACGGCGACGGCGGGGAAGACATCATCACCGGTGGACCGGGAAATGATGTCATCGATTCCGGCGGCGGGGTCGACACGATCGATGCTGGAGACGGCGACGACGTGATAACGAGCGGCGGTGGCGAGGACGCGGTGACCGATGGTCTGGGCTGTGATGTCATCGACGGCGCGCCTGCCGTGTGCGGATACGTCTGGTCAGATACCGATGCCGACGGCACGAGAGACGAAGCCGAGGCGTTTGTCGGCTGGGACATCACGCTCTTCGACGATATCGGCGAGGTTGTTTCTTCGCTTCTTAGCGACGCGAACGGCTTTTTCGAATTCAACGCTCTTCAAAGCGGTGATTATCTCCTGTGCGCGAAGCGTCCCGAGGGCGGGAGCTGGCTTCAGACGTTCCCTGCCGAGAATGAGGAGTGCGGCGAGGGATATTTCGCGAGCGGCTATATGTTGACGCTCGATGAAGGCGATGCGCTGACCGACAGCAACTTTGGAAATCATGAGGCGGCCGCTCCCGCCGCCAGCCCCGCCGCGGGAGAGTACACCATGCCGCAGGGCGTTGCCCTTTCTGCGGCGAGCATCGCGCTCACGATCCTTTATACGACCGACGGAACCGACCCCGCCTGCGCTCCTGAAGGAGGCGAGGGGGGCGGGGAGGTCGGGAGCATCTATGAGTCGCCGATCCCGCTTATTGCGACCAAGACGATCAAGGCGGTCACTTGCTACGAAGACGGCGTGGTCTCGCCCATTGGCGAATATCTCTACACAATAGAAAAGATCGAGCTTGGGTCGGAGCAGATTTCCGATCTTGTGGCGAAAAATATCTTTGTTCCCACAGCAGCGGCGACCTCCACGCCGGTTGTTATTCAGGTCGTTCAAAAAGTGGTCTTGAGCGTGAGTGGGACGAACGGCACGAGCACGGTCGCGCTGCCGAAGGACGTTGTCATCAGCCGCGCGGACGGCGAGAACCTTGACGCAACATTGCTTACCGCAGCAGAAACGGCGACATCCTCGCTCTCGAACCTTGGTTCGGGCACCGTGTTCGAGGGCGCCCTGCAGTGGGGCATGGCGACCACGACTCTGGAATTCAGTGCTCCCATCACGCTCTCGATCTATGTCGGTGAGGCGCTCGACGGCCAGACGCTTGATATCATGCGCTCTCCGGACGGAACCTCCGGCTGGACGTCGGACGGCATCGTGTCGCCGGCAACCTGCACGGTAGCGAACGGGACCTGTGCGTTTCAGGCCGTGAAAGCTTCGGTCTACGCCGCGGCGCGTCCGCCCGTTGTTTCTTCGGGCGGTGGCGGCGGGGGAGGCGGCTTTACCGACACGACCCCGCCCGGTAGTCCTGCGGTCTCGCTCGTGATCGCGAAGGAGACCGCGACCTCCGGCGCCGCTACGCTCGCGCTCTCTGCGGAGGACGCGTACGAGATGATCGTGGCTGACAACGCGGACTTTGGCGGTGCGGCATGGGAGCGGTACAACAAGGAGAAGCCGTGGGTTTTCGCGCCGGAAAGCGGCACAACGACCGTCTACGTGAAGTTCCGCGATGTTTCGAACAACGAAACGGAGACCGTGTCCGCTATTTGGAGCGAAGAACTCGCGGCAGAGGCCGTTAGTCCCGACGAGGTCGCTACGAGCACTCCCATAGCGGAAGAAGAACCGGCACCGAGCGCGGCCTTGGAAGGTTCAAGCGGTGCGGTGGGAGCGGCAAACCAGACCGAGTCCGCGGCGCAGCCCGAGGGCGTGCTCGGCATCGCTCCGCGCTATGTAGCGCTGCGCTACGACGTGGTCCCGGCGCCTCCCGCGCCGCCGCTTCTTGCCGCGCTCGATGGCGTCTTCGGAACTTCGGCGCTCAATTTTTCTCTGGTCATGCTCTCCTCGCTCTTCGGGGCGGCGTTCTACGGCGCCTACGACCTCATCCGCGCCCGGTTCTTCTAGAGAACATTGACTTTTGCCGGCCGTTGCGCTATACTTTTTTCAGATGAATGAGGATACAGCCCTCAACGATGATATCGACTGAGGATTGTCCCCAATCTGTTTGGACTTGCCCCGCCGAAAGGCGGGGCAAGTTTTTAGAAGTGTGATAGTATCACTGTGTTGGGCCGCGCGGGCGGGTACGTGGACGAGCACTCATTCATTACAAAACAGAATTGGAGGTCACCACTACGTACCCGCCCAGGCGGCCCAATTGTTATGACGTTCAGGGAGAACGTATCGCTCGCCGGTCACAGCAACTACAAGATCGGGGGTCCAGCCCGCTATTTTTGCGAACCGAACAATACCGAAGAGGTTATCGAGGTGGTAAAGTGGGCGAGGAGTAAGCGGCTTCCGATTTTTATCTTGGGCGGCGGTACGAACATTCTGTTCAGCGAAAAGGGATTCGCGGGGCTCGTGCTTAAACCGAACCTGCGCGGACTCTTGCGCGCGGGAACGACCCTCCAGAGCGGCGCCGGCGTTTCCATGGCCGAGCTTTTGGACTTCGCCGCCGGGAACGACCTCGAAGGACTCGAATGGGCGGGGGGGCTTCCGGGCACGCTGGGCGGAGCGATCCGAGGGAACGCCGGTTGTTTCGGCGGCGAGATCAAAGATCGCGTGACGGAGGTGACGAGCTTGGACATTTCCGGCCGAACGTCGAGGGTCGTGACGCGAGAGAATCCCGCCTGCCGCTTTGAGTACCGGAACAGCATCTTTAAGAGGCGCGACGGCAAGGAGATCATTCTTGGAGCGAAGTTCGCGCTTCGTCCCGGAGACAAAGAAGCGATACGAAAGGCGGTCGAGGAGAAGATCCGCTATCGCAGAGAGCGTCATCCGATGGACTATCCCAATATCGGCAGCATGTTCAAGAACGTGCCGTTTAACAACGTGCCCACCGCGCGGCGCAAAGAACTCGCGCATATCGTGAAAATGGACCCGTTCCCGGTCGTGCCGACCGCCTATCTTATCGCGCAGGCGGAGCTTCGCGGCGTCTCGTGCGGCGGCGCGATGATCTCGCCCAAACACCCGAACTTCATCGTGAACGTCTTGAACGCCGAACCGGCGCATGTACGCGCGCTCGTGGCGCTCGCGAAAAAGGAAGTGAAGAAAAAGTTCTCGGTCGCGCTCGAAGAAGAAGTGATCATTTTTTAAAAAAGTTATCAACATCTTGTTTTTTTACTGAAAAAGTAGAAAAATAGGTTTAACGTCCGCAATCATTAATGACAAACGGGACTCCGCTCGACGGATCGAAGGCGCCGCTTAAGTTCTTGTTCGTGTCGCTCGAGAGTTTGAGCGGCGATTTGGCGTGGACGATCAAAAAAGAAGGGCATGAGGTGAAATGCTACATCAAGGCGAAGAGCGATGCCGACGTCTACGCCGGTTTCGTGGAAAAAGTCGAGAAGTGGGAGGACTTTGCGGATTGGGCGGATGTTATTTGCTTCGATGACGTTGAGTTCGGCGAGGCAGCCGAAAAACTTCGCAAGAAGGGAAAGCTTGTTATCGGCGGGTCTTCGTACACCGATCGGCTCGAGATAGACAGGGAATTCGGGCAATCCGAGCTCAAGCGCCACGGGGTGAACGTGCTTCCCAGTTGGAACTTTTCGAGCTACGACGACGCCGTTGCCTTTATTCGCCAGAATCCCGATCGTTACGTTTTCAAGCCAAGCGGCAATACTCCCTCCGGCGGCAAGGGGCTCCTTTTCATCGGGCAAGAAGAGGACGGAAAGGACCTTCTCGAGTTGCTGGAGCAAAACAAAGACGTCTGGCAGAAGAAAGCCCCGGTCTTCATCCTCCAGCGGTACGTTTCGGGAGTGGAGGTTGCGGTCGGCGCTTATTTCAACGGCAAGGATTTCATCTACCCCATTAACGTCAATTTTGAGCACAAACGGGTTTTCCCCGGAGATATCGGCCCGTTCGCCGGCGAGATGGGCACGCTTTCCTTCTGGAGCGACTCCAATGCGCTTTTTCGCGCCACGCTCGAAAAAATGCTGCCTGCTCTGCAGGGGACCGGGTACATCGGCTACATCGACATCAACTGCATCGTGAACGGACGCGGCATCTATCCTCTGGAGTTCACGTCGCGCTTCGGCTACCCCACGATCCACATGCACCTCGAGGGCATTATGACGCCCGCTGCCGAATGGATGTACCGCCTTGCGCGCGGAGAGCAGTTCGAGCTGAAGACCAAGAAAGGTTTTCAGATCGTGGTCCGGATCAGCGTCCCGACCTTTTTTGCCAAGTCGAAAGACCGGGAGACGGTCGAGATGTACCGTGACCTCCCCATTCTTTTCAAAAAACCTTCCAACCTGGACGGGATCCATATCGAGGACGTAAAGATCGAGGACGGGGCCTGGAGGATCGCAGGCGAATCCGGGGTTTTGCTCGCGGTCACCGGATCCGGGGCAACGGTGGAGGAGGCGCGCAAACAGGTGTATTCGAGAGTTCAGAACATCATGGTTTTGAACATGTTCTATCGGACCGACATCGGAGGAAAGTGGGCGGAAGACAGCGATCGGCTTCATACGTGGGGATATCTCGGTTAATTTTCTTGCTACAATAAGCGCATGACGATACGCATCAAGGCGACCAATCTGTCGCTTTCGCCCGCACTCCGGACGTACACCGAGGAAAAGCTCGGCGGCGTCGAAAAACTGGTCCGGCGCTGGGACGCCGCGGGCGCTGTTTCGATGGGCGTGGAGATCGCGCGGACGACCCGGCATCACAAAAAAGGCCAGATCTATTATGCGGAAGCGAACCTTAAACTGCCGGGCGCGATGCTCCGTGCGCGGGAAGAACATTGGGACATGCGCGTGGCGGTCACCAAGGTGCGGATGAAGCTCAAGAAGGAGATCGAGAAGTACAAGCAAAAAACGACGGGACGAGCATAGATTCCCGATAACGAGGCGCGCCGCGCCTCGTTTTGCGTTTTGTCGCCGGTCGTCTATACTCACGGCGGAACATTTGAGAGTCAAAGGAGGGTCGCATGCGGGTCTTTTCGGTTCCGTGGAGCAACTCCAGCCGCGCATCCAACATCGCGCGGACGGAGGGTACCGTCTTCACGCCGGATGCCGTCCGCTCCCTGTATGAGGCGTGGGCGGCGAAGGGCGTCTTTTTTCTCACGGAGGACGGACGTTCGGCAGGACTGGTCTTCGCCAGCACCCGCCTTTCTGACTGCGGCGGCAGCGTGAAAGCGCTTGCGCGCCGCGCGTTCGAAAGAGCGGGAGAGGAGCGCACCGCATTCTTGGGCGGCGACCACTCGATCACGCACGCCACGTTCTCGGCTTTCCGTGAGCGGTACGGCGACGAGGCGGTCATCATCTCGCTCGACGCGCACCCGGATCTCTGCGCAAAGGGCCCGGGAAGTCCGCTTCATTCCGACTGGCTCCGGCGTCTCGTGGACGACGGTCTCGATCCTCGGCGGATCGTCGGCGTCGGCTGGCGCGACGCGGAACGCGATGAGCGCGAGTTCATGCGGCGGCACGACATCCAAGTGCTGGAGATGGCGGATATGCACACGAGAGACATCGACCGCGTTCTCCATGACATTGTGCTTTACGCCGCGCGCGCCGCGGGCCGCGCCTGGCGCGGCTATGTGACGATCGACATGGACGTGGCCGATCCCTCGATCGTACCCGGCGTGACGACGCCAAGTCCCGGCGGTCTCGATCAGCACCAGTTCACGATGCTGATACAGGGCTTGGCCGCGATGAAGAATATCCGCGCCCTTGACGTGGTCGAGGTCGACCCGAGCCGCGACCCAGGCGGCGTCTCCATTCTTTGGGTGCTTAAGGTCCTACGCGAAATGGCGTAGGACCGTTCCTTTTCCGGACAAAATGTATAGAATGAGTGCATGCTCGGATTCCTGAAATCGGTCTTTAAGTCATCGCCGCAGCTTCCTCACCTTGTTCGCGCCATAAATGACCTCGAACCGGAGATCCGGAACCTTTCACCGGAGGGGCTCAAAGAGCGTTCCGGCGCGCTGAAGGCGAGGGTCGGAGAGGGTGCCGCGCTCGACGATGTCCTTCCCGAAGCATTCGCGCTTGTGCGCGAAGCGGCACGGCGGACGCTCGGCCAGCGGCATTTCGACGTCCAGCTTCTGGGCGGCATCTGGCTTCATCGCGGCACCGCGGTCGAGATGCTTACGGGCGAGGGCAAGACGCTCACCGCCACCGCGCCGCTCTACCTGAACTCGCTTGCGGGGAACGGCGTGCACGTCGTTACGGTGAACGAGTATTTGGCGCGCCGCGACGCTGTTTGGATGGGGCAGATCTACCACGCGCTTGGCCAGAGCGTCGCCTGCTTGGCGCATGAGAGCGCCTATCTATACGACCCGGCATGGGAGATCCCGCCGGAGACGGGAACTGCGATCGACAAGGAGCGGGACACGACGGGGAGTTTCTTG
>Ga0156266_137_pt1 | contig 12323 bp, 10 predicted proteins | sample RifCSPlowO2_12_FD_107915 | JGI IMG/M metagenome (GOLD analysis project Ga0156266, IMG submission 107915) | Candidatus Liptonbacteria bacterium RIFCSPLOWO2_12_FULL_60_15 | reverse complement strand
CAACGTGAACGGCGAGCATCGCGCGCTCCTGCATCTGCCTCTGCTCTTCGTCGCTCTTACGCTCCCCGTCCTCGCGGTCTGGGGACGGAAGTGGGCGGGGCTCTTCCTCGCCGGGACGATGTGGCACTTCGTCCACGACTCGGTGCTCATCGGCTTCGGCGTGAAGTGGCTCTGGCCTTTCTCGGACCGGTGGCACAAGTTCTTCGCCGATCCCGGAACGGCCTGGTGGACGTGGGAGCACTTCCATGTTTCCTGGTCGCCGGTGGAGGTGGAGCGGCTTGTGGAGCTGTATCGCGGGTTCGACTACATTCGCGAGTTCTACCTCCAGCCGCACTGGCTCGGCATCATCGAGCTCCTTCCCTTCCTCATCGTCCTTCCCGTCGTCATCCGCGCGCTTAAGAAGTCGCGCGCTGCATGACAAAGGCCGCCCCTCAAAAGGCGGCCTTCATCATTATGTTGGTCGGGGTGCCGGGAAGCGAACGTCGCTCGCGCCCTTCGGCGCATCGCTCCCTAAAACCGCTCGGTTTTAGTATTTCCATCACGGGGAAACTCCCGTTTCCCCGACCCCCTTCCCGTTCGATTCCCGCAATAAAGAAAGCCGCTTGCGCGGCTTTCTTTATCTTGGTCGGGGTGCCGGGAATCGAACCCGGTCTTCACGCACCCGAAGCGCGCGTACTGCCGGTATACTACACCCCGTTTTTTTCTTGTGAGCGCAGACCTTCCACGAACGCGAGCAGCTCCCCTTTCGTGTGCTTCTCGGAGCTTACCGCTCCCAGCCGCTTAAATGTACCAGCGCCGAAGGTCCTGTCAATCAACCTCCCAAGTTCGACCATGTGCCCCGAGAGCACGCTTTTTACGAACAACCCGAATATCTCCCCGGTGGCCGCGCCCGATGCGCGGTCATGCTCCGCAAGCTTCGAGATGAGCATGCTAAGCGCGGCGCGCTCCGCGGAATATGCGAACCGCACCAGTTCCGGCTCACCGTCCCCCTGCAGGGCGGCGCAGATTTCGCCAGCCGCCGCCTCGAATTCTTCGTCCGACAACTTGTTCGCCGTCTTCAGCGCGGCGGATTCCTCCCGCAGAACCGCCCGCAATCGTTTCACCTTCTCCATCTCGGCGCGGAACCGTTCGTCGGTCGCGATCCGTTCCTCCCAGAACTGCACCGCAAGCGCTTCGATGACCGCCTCATTCACCATGCGGAACTGCGCGGAAAAGTTCTCCCGTTTTGCGCTCGTAAGGGTGAGCCCCGATCGGTACTCCTCGAATTTCTTTTTGCCGCCCTCTTCCACGTACTGCGCCGCTTGGTGCGACTTGATGTGCAGCTGTTCGTGGAACAGCCGGTACGCAAAGAGCGAGCGCCAGACGTTGTCGCGATAAAAGATCGCCTGCGTGCCGAAGTCGTAGAACGCAGCGGAATCCGTGAAATCCTCCCGCTTCGGCCATTGCTCCTCGGGAATGACATGCACGTTCCGGGAAGGAATATCGAGCGGGCGGACGCCGTAGAGTTCAAGGAGCGCGTTGGTCTCGTCGTTCACCCACGCGATGATCCTCTCCTCTTCCTCCGTCTTGTCGCGTTCGAGATCTTTGACGAAATCCTGCCTCCCGAACCTGTTCCTGAAAAACTCGCGCGCGATCTCGTAGTCCTCGTCGTCGAAGCCGCGGCCGACGACGCGCTCGACGGGGTACTCCCGCTTGCCTTGCGACGGGCCGCCTCCGGGAAATCGTTCCGCGTTATTGGACATGGTAGCGTTTCTTCATTTCCGCCTCGACACCCTCCTCGAACTCGTTCTTTCGCTCCTTCGCCTTCCGCGTCATCTCCTCGAGCTCCTTTTCGCTCCGCCCCGCCAGCTCCGTGATGCGGCCTTCGAGACGCTCCTTGGTGTTCTTCGCCGGATCGTCGAGCACCTCCTCGAGCAGGATCGCGAGTATCGCGCCCACCTTCGGCCCCGGCGCGAGCGACGCGACGCGCATCACGTCCGCGCCGTTCGCCGCGAGCATCTTGGGACCGACCGGGTCCTGCTTCACCTTCTCGATCATGAAAAGCAGGTGACGAAGCTTGTAGGGCACGGCCTTGGGGACGCCGGAGCCGATGCGGTCCGCCTCGCGCACCTTGATGAGATCGTCGATATATTCCGGCCCCGCGCGGTTCAAAAAACGCCGCACGCCCGCCTCGCTCACCTCGCCCACGTTGTAGTAAAAGAGGTGATACCGCACAAGATGCGCGACGTGCTTGACGGTCTCCTTCGAAAAATGGAGCGCGTCGAGCATCTTGACCGCCATCTTCGCGCCCACCACGTCGTGCCCGTAAAAGGTGGAATCGAGGCCCTCGCCCGCCTTGGTGCGCGGCTTCCCGACGTCATGCAAGAGCGACGCGAGGCGCACTTCGAACGAGTAATTCTTCGACGCGGAGTAGTCGAGGGCTCTGATGTTGTGCTCAAAGACGGTGTAGACATGGTGCTTGTTCTGCCCCACGCCGATGCCTTCGCGAAGCTCGGGAAGGACGAACTTCAAGAGGCCGTAGTCCTCAAGCGCCTGGACGCCCGCCGCGGCGCGAGGCGTCATAACGATCTTCGCAAGCTCGTCTCGAACGCGCTCCTTCGCGATGAACTCGAGAAGTCCCGCAAGTTTCCTCGCGGCGGCGGCGGTCTTCGCTTCGATCTCGAAACCGAGGTCAGCGGCGAGGCGCACCGCGCGCAGGAGCCGGAGGGCGTCCTCGCTGAAGCGCGCCTCCGGGTCGCCCACCGTCCGCAATACATTCTTCTTGATGTCCTCCTGGCCGCCGAAAGGGTCGACGTTCTCTCCGCTCTTGAGACCGCGCGCGATCGCGTTCACGGTAAAGTCGCGCCGCTCGAGGTCCTCTTCGATCGTCTTTGCGAATGCGATCTCGTCAGGATGGCGCTTGTCGGTGTATTTCCCCTCTTTGCGGAACGTCGTGACTTCGATCACTTTGAGACGCGCATCCGCGCTCTCCGTCTTCACGCCCACGGTCCCGAACGCATTCTCGTAGACGCTTTCCGGGAAGAGCGCTTGCATCTTCTGCGGAGTGGCGTCGGTCGCGATGTCCCAATCCTTCGGTTCGCTGCCGAGCAGAAGGTCGCGGAGACAGCCGCCCACAAGGTATGCCTTAAAGCCGGCGTCATGAAGCGCCTTCCCGACCGCCAGAACTTCTTTTGGCACGGACAACTCCTGCTTGCGCGCTGTCGTTTTCATTGCCACTTATTGTACGCGAAATACTGTTCATTGACAAATCAAAGTTTTTCTGCTATTATTTTCTTTAGCACGACGCTCACATGCGAGGAGGAAGATCAGAGAACGACCAAACGCAGCTGGTGCCAAATGACACCCCGACGGAAAGGAGTGAGTCCATGGCATTCGGGGGCACGATCAAGCGCGGAGCGCGCATCGACACCCGGAGGCGGCGGCGCATCAACCCGTTCGGTCCCAACCACGGCGAGCAGGCAAAGCTCCTCGGCTCGAAGAAGTCCCTCGGACTGCGCGACTACGACGACCAGCATCAGTTCTGCGGAAAGGCCGAGCGCCAGGAGATGCGAAACCCGGACATGACGCCGGTCCCGCGCCGCGTGAGCGGCCAGCTGGTCCGCCTCTACCTGCCGGGGCGCACCATCATCGCCTCGGCGGTCCTGGGCGACGGCGCCTTCGACGACTTCTTCGCGCAGGATGAGGACTAGCCGCTCTTCAGCTGTGATCCGCGCAAGCGCCGCATCTCTTCCTGAATCCCCGGGCCGGCCGAAGGACCTCTCCTTCCGCCGGCCCGTTTTCGTTGGTAGAGTAGAAATGAATCGCCCCTGTAGTGAAACGGATATCACGACTGCCTTCGAAGCAGTTATTGGGGGTTCGAATCCCTCCGGGGGCACAATGATCGAGTGCGCGTCTTGAGAAGCGCGCTGAAATTCAGTACAATAGAGCGGAATTGGGACGCATCCATAGCTCAATGGTAGAGCAGCTCCCTCTTAAGGAGACGGTTGGAGGTTCGAGTCCTCCTGGATGCACAAATGTTCAAACTCGAGACCGCGCTCGCTGACATCAAGGGCCTTCCGCCGCGCTTTGTGCCGCGGCTCAAACGACTCGGTCTCACGACCGTGCGGGACGCGCTGTGGCATCTGCCGGTCCGTTACGAGGACTTCTCGAAGATCTACCCGATCGCCGAACTCCAGCCGAACCAGCACGCGACCGTCCAGGGTGTGGTGCAGGAGATCGGCACGCGCCGGAGCTGGCGGCGGCGCATGACGATTACCGAGGCGCTGATCGGCGACGAAACGGGCAGCATGCGCGCGGTCTGGTTCAACCAGTCCTACGTCTCCCATGCCCTGCGCCAGGGAAAATTCGTGAGCTTGGCGGGCAAGGTCCTGGAATCCGACAAGGGGCTCTACTTTTCGAGTCCCGCGTTCGAGCTCCTCGGCGCGCGCAGCGGAGAAACGACCCATACCGCGGGTCTCATCGCGGTCTATCCCGAAACGCGCGGCCTCACCTCAAAAGGCATCCGTTATCTGGTAAAGACGTTCTTAAGGGCGGCCCCGCGGCTTGCCGACCCGCTCCCCGAGTCGGTTCGCGTGCGAGCCGGCATCCCGGAGCTGAACGACGCGCTCCGCGCGATCCACTTTCCTTCCTCGATCGAAGAAGCGACGGACGCGCGAAAGCGGTTTGCTTTTGAGGATCTTTTTGTCCTCCAGCTTTTCAACCTTCTTCAGAAGAGGCGCCTTGCGCGCGAAAAGGCGCCTGCCTTCCGCGTAACGGACGAGGAGCTTGCGGCGGATATCGCGCGCCTGCCCTTCGCGCTCACGGAAGACCAGCGAAAGGCGTTTGCGGAGATCGTGGCCGACCTTACACGGCCCGTCCCGATGAACCGCCTGCTCCAAGGCGACGTCGGTTCGGGCAAAACCGTCTTGGCAGCGCTTGCGGCCCTCATCGCCGCGCGGAACGGCTGCCAGGTCGCGCTCATGGCGCCGACCGAGGTTCTCGCGCGCCAGCACTACCACACGTTCCGCGCCTTGTTCGCGGGGCTCGAAGTGCCGGTTGCATTTCTTACCTCGAGCCGCGCGGAGGCGCGGTACGGCGACGGTCTCGAGGGCGAGCCGACCAAACAGCGCCTCAAGAAAGAGATCGCGGACGGGACGATCTCTATCGTCCTCGGCACGCACTCGCTCATCGAGAATTCGATGAAGTTCAAGAACCTCGGCCTTGTCATCATTGACGAACAGCACCGCTTCGGCGTGGAGCAGCGCGCGGCGCTTGTCCGCGGCAAAGACCTCCTGCCGCACTTCTTGAGCATGAGCGCGACCCCGATCCCCCGCACGCTCACCCTTACGCTCTTCGGCGATCTTGACCTTTCGCTCATTACGGAACTTCCCCGGGGGCGGCGGCCGATCACGACCAAGATCGTTGCGCCGGAGAACAGGAACAAGGCCTACGCCTTCATCCGCGATGAGATCGGCCGCGGCAGGCAGGCGTTCGTCATCTGCCCCCGTATCGAAGCAAGCACGGACGAAGAAGAACCAAAGGATCCGCGCGCGATGCTGTGGCAAGAGGTTCGGACCGTCGAAGAAGAATATGAGAAGCTTTCTAAAAAAGTGTTTCCCGACCTTCGGATCGCGATGCTCCACGGCAAGATGAAGCCGAAAGAAAAAGAAGCGGTTATGGCCGCGTTCAAGCGGCGCGAACATGACGTTCTCGTTTCAACTTCGGTCATCGAAGTCGGCGTGGACATCCCGAACGCCACCGTCATGATGATCGAAAGCGCCGACCGCTTCGGTCTCGCCCAGCTCTATCAATTTCGCGGCCGCGTGGGCCGCGGCGAACACCAGTCGTACTGCCTGCTCTTCACCCAGTCCTCGTCGCAAAGCACGGCCCGGCGCCTTAAGGCGCTCCTTGAGGCGAAGAACGGCTTCGAGCTTGCGGAACGCGACCTCGCGATCCGCGGCCCGGGGCAGTTCTTGGGCGGGAAACAGACCGGCCTTCCCGATATCGCCATGGCCTCCCTGAACAACCTCGAGCTCATCCGCGACGTGCGAACGGCCGCCGATGCGCTGCTTCGCGAAAGTCCCTCGCTCGCGGAACACGCCGCGCTCAAACAAAAGATCGCCGCGTTCAAGACGTCCGTGCACTTCGAGTAAGCGGCCGCTACGCGGAGCCCTTTCGGGCTTTGGGAGTTACCCAAAAGCCCAATCTGAATCTTCCGCCGAGCATGAGGCGCGTCTGCGCCTCAAGCGCCGGAATGGCGCCGAAAATGATGAGCGTAAGCGGCATCAGGGCCCACTGGAGCAGATAGAGCGCATAGTGCCATGGCTTGAGCCACTTCGGCTTCGGCGGGAGAAGAACGATGCTCAAGATCGCGGAGCTTGCGATGCCGAGCATGGCGAGGTTCATCACCCAGCGCGTGACCTGCGGCAAGCTGTAAGAGAGAAGCGTGAGGTTGAACGCCTGCCCGCCCAGAATGACCGGAAGCCAGCCCAAGGCGAAGATAAGAAGGGCGTTCGTCGCCCACGACCAGAACGCCTCGAGCTTTTTGAAGCTCCAGTAGAGTTTGCTGCGAAGGGGAATGCGCTTGTTCGTAATGAACCCCGAGAGGGCGTAGGGAATGTTCTCCGCGCCCCACGCCCAGCGCCGCTGCTGCTTGTAGATGTTCCAGAGCGTCCTCCAGAAAGTGGGCGCGACGTTCGCATCCATCGAGACGGGATAAAAGAGCGGCTCCACCCGCCAGTCGCCGTCGTAGTGGAGGTAGCACTGCCAGAAGATCTGCGAATCCTCGGAGACGATGTTCGTATTCCAGTAGCTGACCTCGACGAGCGCCTTCATCGGCATCGAGTGCGACGAGAAGGTGGTGATCTGCTCGGACCGCGCCTGCTGGGTCATGTGCCAGAACGTGGCGGAGAACGAGATGACGCGGCCCAAGGCGGGCGCCTCGTAGATGTTGTTCGTAAAGAGCGGCACGGGCTGATAGCTCGAACGCTGTGGGCGCTCTGCGGTGAGGAAGGCGTAGGTAAGCCGTCCGAAGTAGTGCGGCAGAACCTGCGTGTCGATGTCGAAAACGGAAACGAGAACGTCCTCGTAGCGTAAGCCGCGCGGGTCGATAAGCTGCTCCTTGGCCCGCTTCGCCGCCCAAGTTTCGTTCGAGCCCTTCCCGGGGATCTCGCCCGGAAGGCCGTCCGGGTGCGTCGTCGTGAGAAACCCGCCGAACCGGGAACCGAACTCCTCCTCGATCCGCCGCGCGGTCTCCGCGATCTCGTCGGAACGCCCGCGAGCGCGCTCTTCGGTCGCGAGCACAACAAAAAACTTTTCCTTCGGATACTCGGAGCGCGCGAGGGTCTCGAACGATTCGCGCACCAGGGCATAGGGTTCGTCGACCATCGGCAGGATCACGAGATGGCGGACATCTTCGAATCTGAAGCGTCCCTCTTCGAGTTTCTTAAGCCAGTTCACGCGCAGATTCTCCCGCATTTTCCTGAACGCCGCGCGCAGGTGGAGCGAAAAAAAGACCGTCTTCAGGAGCCAGTAGATGTCGAACAAAATGATGAACACCGCAACGTACGCCGGCGTGAGCCACGAGAGCAGGACCATGAGCGCGATCGTGGCCCAGGAAAGCGTCCCGGGCAGAACCTCGAGCAGGCGGTACATAGGAGTCCCGCTTACGATACCGAAAAGCGGACGCGTGGACAAATGGAAACCCCTCACCTTCCGGAAAAGGTGAGGGGCTATCGATTCACAATGCCAAGGAGAAGTTCGTCCGAGAGCGGCGCGTTCCGCTCCGCACAATACGAGGCGTTCAGCGGGTCCTCGTTCGTGAATTGCACGAGTTCGTTCGAACCGTTGAGGAACTGGATGAGCCCCCAGCCGATGTTCGAGACCGAGGTCTCGAGGCCGCGGCTCCTGAAGAACCTCATGAGCCATGAGCGCCAGCTGGCGCGGGTGTCCGCGGGAGGAATGAGGCGCTCCACGGCGCCGACCATCCCCTGCGGCGAGAGCAGCCCTTCGTCCACCATACCGAGCGCGACAAGCGCCTCGCGGAACCGCGCGTCGGAGATGAAGAAGTAGTTCAGGATCTTCCACTGCAGCTCCCGCAGAATGGGAAGCGCCGCGTTCCGCGACTCTTCGTCGCGCGGGTCGGCGAGCTTCTCCTTGAGTTCCCGAAGCGTGAGCCGGAACTTGCGCTCAAGCTCGAACTCCACGAAGCGGAAGAGGATCCGCCAGTCGAGAACCGTATCGAGCGCCGCGGGGTTATGCGCAAGCTTCCGGAACCACTCCTCCCAGAGCGCCATGATGCCGGCTTCCCAGCCGTGCATCGGATTTATCTCGAAGAAGCGGCGCGCCTTGAGAAAATAGAGCCGGTTCAGTTCGAGCGCGGTTACGGCGTCGCCGCTCCGCGTCGGAAGCCGCTCGGTGAGCGTGGTATCCCGGGCGACCGCCTGCATCGCCTCCCTGCGGTCCGCAAGATGGACGGGCGGCGAGGCGAGGTATCCCTCCTCGATCATGCGGAGCACGATCGCCGTCGTGCCGAGCTTGAACTCGGTCTGGCGGTCCGAAACGTTGCCGTCGGAGCAGCACACCTGAAGCCGCGCGTAGTCCGCCTCGCATACGTCGCTTGAGGAGCTGCGCTCGGTGTTCACGTCGCCGTCGCGGCGGATGAATGCGAGCGGCGTCTGTCCATGTGCGCGTCCGGCGCTGCCCGCGATCACGGTATTCGTCATCATGCCGCGCGGCGAGACGACGAACTCGCCTTTGTTCGTCAGGTTCCCCGCTCCGATGAACGGCTGGCGGGAGATGAGGAACGGAGCGAACGGCCGGAGCAGGCGCCGGCGCGTCTCCTTGAAGAGCTCGGCGCTCCGCGGCTCAAAGCGCCGCACCTGGTAGTTCTCGTGGCAGCCGTAGGAGTCGTCGCCCCGGAAGTTCGAGGTCTTTTTCGAGATCTCGATGCGCCCGTTCGGGAAACCGGGGAAGCCGCCGCGCGCGAGCCGCTCGTTCATCGCGGCGATCTGGGGGATGAGGAGCGCCTCGTTCGCAACGTGGCGGCACGCGACATCCCTCGGGTTCGAGCACTCGGCTGTCGCCATCTCGAAGATCTGCCGGTCGAGGTAGCTGCGCCCGCCGTTCGCCATGAAGCCGAACCGCGGACCAAGCGGGAAGATGTCGCTCTCGCGCAGGAACGTGCGCATGAAAAGCTCGATGAGCTTGTTCCGCCGAACCTCGAGCGTGTCTTCGAGCGAAAGGCCGGCATCCGGCGCGAATCCCGCGCGAAGCATCTGCGCGTTCGGAAAGTAGCGCAAAGAATATTCCACTTCGAGCGCCATCGCAGAAACGTGCCGCATCGTCGGTCCACCTCCTTTCAACTCGCTATCGTTCGAAGATGCGAAGGGGCGGCTACTCGCCGCCCCGCTGGACGTAGGACTTCACGAACTCGTCGGCGTTCTCTTCGAGAATGTCGTCGATCTCGTCGAGGAGCTTGTCGATGTCCTCCTTGATCTTCTTGCCCTTCTTGGCAACCGCGCCGGCCTTTGCGGCATCCGTGCGGGTCTCCGCCGCGGCGTCGCCAGCCTTCCGCTTGCTCTCCGCGGGTACGGCACGCTTCTGCTCGGCCATGGTGACTTTCTCCTTACAAAAAGAATGAAGTTGCTGATTCCAATTGTTTACCGCTCCACTTCGCGTGTCAATAAATAGAGAAGCGCCCCGTCCCGCAGAATGCGGGAGGGGCGCAATGTTCCTTATCAGAGGTACTGACCGGTGTTGATCACTCGTTCCACTTCGTCCTTCTTTCCGCTCTCCTCGAGAAGAGGAACCACCTGGAGCACCTGCCGCGACCCCTTGCCCTGGAGCTTCAGCCAGTCGGCCACGCCCTGGGTGGTGTTCGGCAGGTCCTTGTTCTCGCGGAACTCGGCCTGAAGCGCGTGATAGAGATCGGCGAGCTCGACGCCCGTCGTCTCATCGGTGAGCGACCGGATGAACGCCATCCGCTTCGCGCGCGTGATGACGTTCTCGAGCACGGCGCCGGAGATGAAGTCCTTGAAGTAGAGGACCTCGCTCTTGCTGTCGCCGTAAGTGACGTTGAGGAACTTCGTCTTATCGAGCTCCGTGAAGAGCCACGAAACCGCCCGGTCGACGAGATACTCGACGAGGCGCGCCGGCTCCCGGCCGATGGCGTAGCGCTCCGTGCGAGCGCGTCCTTCGTGGTCGCGCGGGATGTAGTCATCGCCCTGGTAGTTCGCCGGGTCGAAATAGCGCGGATGGAACGGCAGGTCCGGCGTGAGGTACTTGAGACAGATGTCCCGCGCCCCCTTCTTGTCCGGACGCTTCACCTCGATCTTCACGTCGAGGCGACCGGGACGCAGCACCGCGGGATCGATGAGATCCGCGCGGTTCGTCGCCACGATCACCACCACGTTCCTGAGCGCCTCGAGTCCGTCCACCATCGCGCAGAACTGCGGCACGATGGTCTTATCCACGTTGCTGAACTCGCCCGAGCGCCGCTGTGCCAGGAACGAATCGCCCTCGTCGAAAAAGACGACGACGAGGTTCTCCTGGGCATGCTCCTTGGCCGTCTCGAAAACCTCGCGGATCTTCCGCTCCGTCTCGCCCACCCACATGGTGAGCAGCTCCGGGCCCTTGATGCTGATGAAGTAGCCCTTCGTGGGACGGCCGAGCCGTTCGGCGAAGAGCTCGCCCAGGCCCCTCGCGATCGCCTTCGCGATCATCGTCTTGCCGCAGCCGGGCGGACCGTAGAGCAGCACGCCCTTCGGGATCTTGACCTTGAACTTGACCGCCTGCTCCGGATTCAAGAGCGGCTTCTCGAGCAGGTCGCGGATGTCCGTGATCTGGTCGTCGAGGCCGCCGATGTTCTCGTAGCCGACGTCCGGCACTTCCTCGAGGAAGAGCGAGTCCGCGGTCCCCTTCTCGAGCACCGCGACCGCGATATCTCCCACGACCAAAAGCGGCGTGCCGGGCTTCAGAGCCGCGTTCCGCACCGCCTCGCCGGCGATCAGGATCTGCTTCGTGTTGAAGTTGCTCGCGGCGCGCAGACGGCGCGAGGAGCTCCTCGGCTCGCCTGCACTCGCGCTGTCGCTTTCGGCTGCTTCCGCGTCAACCCACGAGTCGAAATGCATCTCGGTGCCGACGTGCGGGAAGTTGGAGAACGCGCCCACGATGCCGCCTTCGGCGTTCAGCGCGACCATCATGCCCGTCTTCAATATCTGCGGGTTCACGAAAGGCATGACGATGGCCGGCCTGATCATGCCAGCGATCCAGACGTCCGCAAGCCGCAGACGCGGATCGGTGATGCGCACGAAGACGCCGTAGATGGTGGGTCGCCTGCCGCCCGCGATCTCCTCGATCTGCTCCTGGAGCTGCGCCGCGTAGGCGCGCAGCTGTTCGAACTTGCCCATGAACTCGCGACGGTCGTTCAAGAGCGCCGTGATGGCGCGCTTCGCCTCGTCGAGCTCGCCCATGAGCCGCGCGATCCGTTCGTCGAAACCGTTCGCGGCGGCGAGGAGGTCGGTGTTCTCGCCGACTACCCTCTCCTTCTCCTCGCGCGCGGTCGAAAGCTCGCCTTCGAGCCGTTCGAGCTCGCCCGTGAGACGCGTGAGCTCGCGCTCAAGATCTTCGGAACTCTTCCCGGAACCCTGCGATCCCTTGGACTTTCCCATGGAAACCCCCCTTGGAATGTTAATCTTCTGCCCTATTCATACGAGAAAAAACGCGGCGTGTCAAAGACAATAAAGAAGCCCCGCCAATGGCGGGGCTTCTTGGCGCGTTCTTCTTTATTAGCGGCGCGTGAGGATGAACGAACCGGAACCGCGCTCGTAAAAGAGCGTGAACTGCCGGTCGTAGTCGTCCTCGAACTGCGCCGAACCTTTGAGGCGCGCCTGCTCGAAATACACCTTCGCCTCGTCGCGCGAGAGGTCGTCGCGCAGACGCTTCAATCCCTCGTAGGCATTATCCTCGTAGTTCACCCAAAAACCGTGGATGCTCGTCCGTTTCGCCATTGTCCTTACTGTATCACAACGTAATTTTTTTGACTTCCCAACACGCTTTCCGTATCGTTGGAATGCACCGTATCGCCTGATGGCCCCATCGTCTAGCGGTTAGGACAGCAGCTTTTCAAGCTGCGAACAGGGGTTCGACTCCCCTTGGGGCTACCACAACCAACGTTGCCGGAATTGACTGCTTCGCTCTCCTGTTTTTGCTATACTTAAATGCATATGGGAAAAGGATCTTTCATTATTTTACTATCCGCCTTGGTTTTGATCGCCGCGAATTCTTCAGGAACCGCTTTTGCCCAGCCGGCTGTCAAGGGTCGGGTATATGGCTGTTTGGATCCG
>Ga0156266_104_pt1 | contig 13031 bp, 14 predicted proteins | sample RifCSPlowO2_12_FD_107915 | JGI IMG/M metagenome (GOLD analysis project Ga0156266, IMG submission 107915) | Candidatus Liptonbacteria bacterium RIFCSPLOWO2_12_FULL_60_15 | reverse complement strand
GCCGATGCGGCGGTTGGACTTGAAGGAGCGGTTCACGCGGTCCACCGGCATGTCCGTGAGGTCCACCACGTTATCAAGGAGGCGCGTGGCGACTTTCGTTACGCGCCGGAGTTCTGCCTCGTCCACTTTGCCGCGCTTCACGAACCGCGCAAGATTGATGGAGCCCAGGTTGCAGGCGTCGCCGTCGTGGAGGAACTGCTCGCCGCAGGGGTTGCACGCCTCGATGCGGCCGAGGCCCGGGAGCGGGTTCGTGCGGTTCACTTCGTCCAAGAAGACCACGCCCGGCTCGCCGTTCGTCCAAGCCATTGAAGCGATATCGTGGAGCAGTTCCCGCGCGGTCGTGGTAACGTCCGTGACCGAGAGGATGTTGTTGTACGCGTCGCGGTCCACCACGCGCGGCTTCATCTTTACCCCGTTGAATTCGCAGAGCCAGGGCTTTTTTGCGCCCTTCAGGGCCTGCCGCATGAACTCGTCCGTGATGCCGACCGAGATGTTGAAATTCTTGATGTCCCCTTCGCGCTTTTTCGCGTGGATGAAGTCGAGAACGTCCGGGTGGTCCACCCGCATCACCGCCATGTTCGCGCCGTGACGCCCCTGCTGTTTGATGACGCCGAACGCCATGTCGTAGACCTGGAGGAACGAGATGGGGCCCGAGGCAACGCCCCGCGAGCGCTTGGCGCGCGTGCCCGCCGGACGGAGCATGTGGAACGGAAAGCCGAGGCCGGAACCCGCCTGCTGAAGAAGCGCCGCGTCCTTCAGGGTCGTGAAGATGCCGTCCATGCTGTCGTTGATGTGGAGCACGATGCAGTTCGGCACGAGCGCCGTGGGTGCCCCCGCGTTCGTGATGGTGCGGCCCGCGGGCGTAAATTTGAAGCTCGCCATGACGCCGTAGAACTCGTCGGCGCGCTCTTTGATCCACTCGTTCTTCTTGCCGTACTCGGCCTCCACGAGCGCCAGGGCCTGCGCGGTGCGCCGGAACATCTTCTCCGGCGTTTCCGTGATGGCGCCCTGCGGGTCGCGCTGGAGATAGCGGTTCGCGATGACCGTAAGCGCGTTCAGCGTAAAGGGCAGAGAGGTGTGGAGCCCGCCCAGGATATCGCGCTTTTGTTCGCGGATAAGCTCGCGCTCCTTGCGGTAGAGGATGTACGCCTTGGCCGCTTCGGCGAACCCCGCGGCGATAAGCTCCTCTTCCACCACGTCCTGCACTCCTTCGACGGACGGGAGCTTGTCCTTGGGCGTCTCTTTCTCGAGGCGACGGACGACGGTTTGCGCCACGCGCTCTGCGGCGGCGTCATTGGGCGCGCCTATGGCCTTAAAGGCCTTGCCGATGGCAAGCGCGATGCGCTTCCAGTCGAAGGGCGCGATGCGCCCGTCCCGTTTCTGGATAGTGGCGAACCTGCTTGTGAAGATGCTCATAAACTAAAAAAGATTATCTTCATTATAATCTTTCCGAACCGACTGTCTTGTGGATGAAACGACGTTAGCGGCGCCGCTTGCGAAGAAAGGTCGGGATGTCCCAGACGTCGTCCTGCTTCTTCTTGTCCGCGGACGGCTTCTCCTGCTTTGCGGGCTCTGGCGTCTCCGGTTCCCTCGCAAAAAAGCCGTTCACGAGACCGCTTTCCGCCACGGACGCATGCGAGTTTGAACTCGCTCCGTCAGCTGACGGATTGCCGCCGTTCCGGGCGCCGCCCGTAAGCGCCGAGAAGAGGGAACCGGCCGGTTTTGAGCCGTTGAAACCGGTCGCAATGAAGGTCACCTTGATCTGGCCGGGCTTCAGTTTCTTATCGTAGTAAGCGCCGAAGATGATCCTGGCGGAAGGATCGGCGGCCTCCGCGATGACCTTGGCGATGTCGTTCACCTCGTTCATCTTGATGTCGCGGCTCCCGGAGACGCCGAAGAGCACTCCTTTCGCGCCGTCGATGGTGGCCTCGAGAAGCGGCGAGTTGACGGCGATATTGACGGCGCTCATCGCCCGCTCCTGCCCGCCCGCGATGCCGATGCCCACGAGCGCGCCGCCCGCGTCCTGCATGATGGTGCGCACGTCCGCGAAATCGATATTGATGATGCCGGGCGTGACCACGAGCTCCACGATGCCCTGCACCGCGTTCCGGAGCACGTCGTCGATCGCCTCGAACGCCTTCATGATGGGCGTGTCCTTGTTGATGACGGAAAAGATGCGGTCGTTCGGGACGACGATAAGCGCGTCCACTTTGTCCTTGAGCTTCAAGAGCGCGTCCTGCGCGAGCCGGGCGCGCTGGGTGCCTTCGAAGGCGAACGGCTTGGTGACGACCGCGATAGTGAGCGCGCCGGACTGCTTGGCGGCCTCGGCGATGACCGGCGATGCGCCGCCGCCCGTACCGCCGCCCATGCCGGCGGTGATGAACGCGATGTCGGTGTTCTGAAAAAGGTCGGCGATCTCCGAACGGTTCTCTTCCGCCGCCTGGCGGCCGAGATCGGGATTCATGCCGGTGCCGAGGCCCCGCGTGAGATTCTTGCCGATGTAGAGCTTGTGCTTGACCGCGCAGAAATCGAGATCTTGCGCATCGGTGTTGATGGCGACGAACTCAACGTTCTTGATAGGAAAATCGCGGCCCATGCGTGAGGCAGCGTTGCCGCCGCCGCCGCCCACACCCACCACTTTGACGCGCGCGATCGGGGTCTCTGAACCGTTCCTTTTATTTGCGCCGTTTAAAGCCATAGTTCGTTTGGCTCTAGGGTATAGCGGTTGGGGTTCGGGTGCAAGTCCCCGCCTAGGGCAGGAAATACCGCAGAAAACCGGGGGCGGAAAGGCCGCCTTTTTTCCCATCATCCTGACCGCACAGCGCGAGACCCAGGGCCACCACGTATTCGGGATCCTCGATGCGCGCGCCGATCTCCTGGTCCGCGGTCTCGAAGGCGTCGCTCGAAACGAGACCGATCTGCGCCGGCAATTTGAGTTCGCGCTTCGCGAGCTCCACGATGCCCGGCAGTTTCGCGCCGCCGCCCGCGAGGACCGCGCCCGCCGGCAACTGGCCCGCGCGCTGGACGCGCTTCAGTTCCTCGTTCACCAGTTCGAAGATCTCGGCGAGGCGCACCTCGATGATCTCCGCGAGGAACCGGCGCGAGACGTTCGCCTTTGTGCCTAGGGCGGCCGCCTTGACCTCCACGCTCTCCTTGCTCGGGATCTCCTTGGCGAGCGCGTAGCCGAAACTCAACTTCAGATTTTCCGCTTCGGCGACCGGGATCTTGAGACCGAGCGCGATGTCGTTCGTGACGTTGCCGGCGCCGACGGGGAGGATCGCGGTATGCAAAAGTTTCTGTTCCTCGTAGATGCTTATGCCTGTCGTGCCGAAGCCGATGTCGATCAAAACGACGCCGAGATCTTTTTGGTTGCGGCTCAAAACCGCCCGCGCGGCGGCCAAGGGTCCGTAGATGGGACCGGCAACCACGCCTCCGGCTTTCTCAACGCAGGCCATCACGCGCTGTACGTTCGGCGAGAACGCGTCGATCACGAGGCAGTTGGCTTCGAGACGCGCGCCGTTTAATCCCACCGGGTCCAGGATGTCGCCGATGCCGTCCACCGCATACTCGCGCGTTACGGTATGGATAACCATCCGGTTATGGCCAACCCGCACCATGGTCTCGGCCGCCTTGATAACGCGATCCATGTCCTCCTCGGAAATGCGCGAATCGCCCCGCGGGAGCGGCACCATGGCCTTCGAGACCTGGCAACTGGTCTGCTTGCCGCCGATATTGAGGTAGATGTTCTTCGCCGCGCCTTTCGCGACCTTCCGAAGCTCGTCGAGCGCGCCGCGAAGAGCGCCGCAGGCCTCGCCTTCGTCCACCACCACGCCCTTCTGGAGGCCGGCCGCAGGCATGGTGAAAAGCGCGCGCACCAGAGGTTTGCCCCGCGCGGGGGTTTCGATGACCGCCGCTTTAATTCCTTTTGTGCCGACGTCCAGACCGACAACGTATTGGGTCAGAGAAAACATAGGAAGCGCTTGAAGCTTCCTCATTATCAGACAGGGCAGGCAAAATGGAAAGGGGGTTTCACTCCGTCAGCTGACGGACCGCATGATAACCCGCTCCTTCCGCTCCATCCGCGCCCGGTCCCCGGCACGCTCATGGTCGTAGCCCGCGAGATGCAAGAGACCGTGCACCGCCATAAAGGCGATATCCTCCTTATGCCTGCGGATATGGTCCGGGCCCAGGTAGATCTCGCCCATGGGCCGCGACCCAGCATTAAAAGCGATGAATTGGCGCGGCCAGGGGAACGAAAGGACGTTCGCGGGCTTGTCCTTGCCGCGGTAGCGTCTGTTCAAATGCCGCATCGTGCGGTCGTCCACGAGATAGACCTCAAGCGAACCCCGGAGCCGGAGCATCCGAAGACCGGCCGTGAGGGCGCGGCGAATATCACGCTCGTATGGGCGATACTTGGCGCTCCCGGAGACGACCAGAACGGCCGCGCTAGCCGATTTTTTCCTTGACGACTTTCGAGACGAGGCCGGCATCGGCTTTTCCTTTGAGTTCTTTCATCACCTCTTTCATCACGACGCCGAAACCCTGTTCGGCAGAAACCGCACCGGAAGCGAAAACCTTCTCCACGTGCGCGCGCACCTCCTTTTCGGAAAGTTCAGCGGGAAGATACCGCTCGATGAGCGCAAGCTCTTTGGCTTCGTTCTCCGCGAGGTCCCGCCGGTTGCCCTGCGTGAAAAGCTGAATGGACTCTTTGCGCTTCTTGGCTTCTTTCTTCAGCACCTCGAGCACTTCTTCATCGGTGAGTTGGTCACCCTTCCCTTGTCCACGTTTTTCGATGGCGCGATTGTGCGCAGCGGCCGTGAGAAGACGGAGAACGCCTACCTCAAATGCGCGCTTTTCCTTGAGCGCGGCAGTAAGCTCGCTGTGCAGCTTGTCGAGGAGCATTAGAGCAGGCCGAGCTTCTTTAAGCGCTGCACCTCCTGTTTTTTTGCCTCGCGATGGAGCGCCGAAAGGCGGCGGCGGCGGCGGTTCACCGGGCGCGCGCGAAAGCGCCTCTTTCTCGCCTCCCGCAGGATACCGCTCTGTTTCACCCGCTTCGAGAAGCGGTACATGAGCGACGTGGGAGATTCTCCTTCTTTGCGTCGTATTTCCATGATGTTAGCCGTTTGAGTGTGCCATGCCAAAACGAGCTTTGCAAGTTTACTGCGCTTTCCTGATCCTCGCCGCCATCTCCTCGAGCGCTTCTTTGGGCGGGTGCGCTTCGCTTTTCGCCTGCGGGTTCGGAGAACGCAAATGACTTGCGCCATTTGCGTTCCATCCTCGCTCCTTGGCGGGCGAAACGACGGTATGGATGGAGCCGCCGCCGTCCCCCGTGAAACGCGGGATGACGTGCACGTGGAGGTGGTCCACCGCCTGGCCGGATGCCTTGCCGTGGTTTATGCCTATCGTGAAACCGTCCGGCGCGAGCGCCCTCTCTAGCATCGCCGTAACCGTCTTCACGCCCTCGAAAAGCGGGGCAAGCGCCTCATCCGGCAGGTCGAGGAGCGTCTCGCTGTGCGTCCGCGAGACCACCATGGCGTGACCGGGCGCGCGAGGGTTGATGTCGAGAAAGGCGAGAACGTCGCCGTTCTCGTAGATAACGGCGCTCCCGAACTCCTTACGCGCGATTTTGCAGAAAAGACAGTCCGGCATCGGTTCGTATCACTCTTGCGATTCTCCCGCGCCCTGGCCGGGCAGGCTCGCGCCGGGGACCGCTCCGCCGGCTGGCGGATTGTCGCTTGCGCTCGCGCTATCGCTCTCGGCAAGTCCCCCGCCGAGAGCGGGATCATCCTTTCTGGCTGCCGCTTTTCGGAGCAAGAACGCCTCCTTCGCTTTTTCCTCCTCCGTCCTCTCCCTCACCACGAGGTCCTGGAGACCCATGGCCTTTTGCTCTTTCAGTTTCTTCTGAATGGTCTGCGGCGCGCGCGCGATAGGCACCGTCTCCTGCGCGCCCGTTTTCATGTCGCGCACGATGATCGAGTCCTCATACGCCTCCTTCTGGCCGAAAATGAGCGCCACGGGCGCCTGGTTCTTGTTCGCTATGCGAAGCTGGGTATCGAGCGAGCCCTTGCCCAGCGCCTCGCCCAGAGGGATGCCCGCGTTCCGGAACTGCTCCAAGAGCTTCAGGCACCTTCGCTTTGCGAGGTCGCCCACGTAGACGAGGAATACCTTGTTCTTCGGCCGGGCGGGCGGAAGAAGGTCCCTCTCTTTCATGACGTGGATGAGCCGCTCGATGCCCGCGGCGCCCCCCACGGCGGGCGTGGGCTTGCCGCCCAAGGTCTCGACCAAGTAGTCGTAGCGGCCGCCTGCCTGCAAAGCGAAATCGAAGCCCTCCGCGTAGATCTCGAAGACCGTCCGGTTGTAATAATCCAGCCCCCGCACGAGACGCGGGTCGAGCACGTACGGAAGACCGAGTTCGTCGATGTACTCCAGAACGCCTTTAAAGTGCACGTTGCAGAGGTGGCAGAGGTTGTCGAGGAAACTCGGCGCATCCGCCTTGAACTTCTGGCAATTCTCGTTCTTGCAGTCCAACAGGCGCAAGGGGTTCGTCTCGAGGCGGCGCTCGCAATCCCTGCAGAGCTGTTTTTCTTTGCCCCGGTAGTGGTCGGTGAGCTTCTTGCGGTAGAGCGGCCGGCAAACGCGGCAGCCGATCGAGTTGATGCGGATCGAGAGGTTCTTGATCTTGAGCTCTTCGAGCAGGCGCACGGCGACCACGATGATCTGCGCGTCGTAGATGGGGTCGGATTCGCCGCCCAGGATCTCAAAGCCGATCTGGTGGAACTGGCGGAAGCGGCCCGCCTGCGGCTGTTCATGACGGAACATCGGCCCCACGTAAAAGAGCTTCAGGGGCTGGCTCAAGTGGCTCATGCCGTGTTCCAGGTAGGCGCGGACGAGGGGCGCGGTGCCCTCCGGCCGGAGCACCAGGCGGTCGCCGCCTCTGGTCTTCACCGCAAACATCTCTTTCTCCACTACGTCCGAGGTCTCGCCCAGCGTGCGCTCGAAGACCTCCGCGTGCTCGAGGATCGTGGTCTCGATGCGGGAAAAGTTGTAATCGTCCGCGATTTCGCGCGCGGCCTTCCGGAGCCGCTCCCAGACGGCCTCTTCGTTCGGCAGGATGTCGTGCATCCCCTTGGGCGCCTGGAACGTCGTGGTTTTCGCTCGCTTCTTCTCCTGCTTCTGTTTTGAGGTTGGCAGCGCCATAGCCGCTAATACGCCGGGCGCTCGAATGCCATGACTTTTGCGAGCGGCCAGAGGCGGAGACGGGCGATGCCGATGACCTCCCCGCGCTTCACCGGTCCCCAGTCGCGCGAGTCGAAGCTCTGCAAGCGGTTGTCGCCCATTACGAAATACTGGTCCTCGCCGAGCGTGATATCCGCGGTGCGCGGCGTTTTGAGGTCCTGCGGCAGATAGGACTCCGCGAGCTTGACGCCCTCGGGGTGTTCCGCGTTCACGACCCGCACAGCGCCCTCGCGAACGCGGACTTCCTCGCCGGGCAGGCCGATGATGCGCTTGATGTAATAGACGGACTCGTCACCGGGGTACTTGAAGACCACCACCTCGCCGCGCTCCGGTTTTCGGAAATAATACGAGAGTTCGTCGACCAGAAGATAATCGCCGTGGGAAAAGGAGGGTTCCATGGAGGCGCCGGAAACCAGAAAGGGCTGCACCAGGAAGGTGCGCACCACGAAAACGGCCGCCACCGCGACGAACGCGACCTCCAAAACCTCGAGCGACGAAACAAAAAGGCGTTTCATAAAATTCAGAAATTTTATGCGATGACTTCGCTCCAGTATACTACGAATTTTCCAGCTTTTCAATCCCGCGGTAGAATGAACGTATATGTCTCCCGCGGGGACCATTAGGGCGTTCATCGGTCTCGGCAATGCCGGGGAGGAATTCGCGCGCACGTACCATAATGCGGGATTTCTTTTCCTTGATCATGCCGCTGAGGGGGCGTGGATCGAGAACAAGAAACTGGGCGCGAGCTACCAAAAGCGGCACGGCGTGCTGCTGGTGAAACCCGCGGGCTACATGAACGAGTCCGGCCGGGGCGCGGCGGCGGCGCTCCGCTATTTCAAGATCTCTCCCGCGGAAACCGCGGTCGTTCACGACGATTCCGATCTCCCGCTCGGCACGGCGAAGCTCGTCTTCGGCCAGAGCGCGGCGGGCCACCACGGCGTGGAGTCCGTCATCAAGGCCTTCGGGACGTGCGATTTCTGGCGGCTCAAGATCGGCATACGCCCAAGCGGGCGCCGCGCCGGGCGGAAACGAAAGAAGGCGGGGGAATTCGTCCTTTCGGCGATCACAAAAGCCGACCGCGCGCTCCTCGAACGGCTGTTTCAGCGGGCGAGCGTAGCGGTGATGGAGAACGTCACCCCTCTCTCGGCTTTTACGATCAAGGAGAGCGGCAAGTCGGCTTTCTCGATCTGAGGGTCGTCTTCCAGGAGCTTGCGGAACCCGATCGCTTCCTCCTCGCTGTTCGCCCGGCCGACGATCAGGATGGGGCTCGCGATCGATGAGATCGCCACGCGGTCGAGCGACACGCGGCCCTTCGCGGCAAGCGCCTGGAGATCGCGTACGATCGGGGCCAAGGCGACCTCCGCGTTCTTTGCCGTACCGACGAACGCAACGGCGCGATTGAACGATCTCGCCTCCTCTTCGAGCTTAGCCACCTCCGCGACCTCCGGCTGCGCGGTGCCCTGCGTAAGCTCCGCCGCCACGCGACGATCGATGCGCACCACGAAGAATTCCGTTATCAAGAAAAGCGCAAGCAAAAAACCGAGCGCGGAAAACACGATGTTCCGCCACAAGGCGACGAAAAGGCGCACCTGATTCTGGCGATATTCGTCTTCGGTGCCGACGCTCAACAAACTGATGATGGTGTCGGCGCCGCGCGAAATGCGGCCGCGCAGCGCGGCGCCCAGAGCAACGAAGTACGCGAGCGGGATCTGGATGGAGCGACCAAGCGTAAGCGGGCTTACCTGCGTATCGGGGAAGTTCTTGAGGATCACGCCCTTGATCTCCTCCTCGAGGCCCTGCGAGACCAGAGTGACGTTTTTGACCGGCCCGCCCCAGCGGCCCGCGTAGAACGTCATCACCTGTTGGAGATTCCGCACCACCGAGTTTTTGAACACATCCGCGGCGAGCGCGCGCTCCGAACCGACGATGGTGCGCCAGGAGACGAAGTAATTGAAATACAGATTGCCGCCCCGCACGATCGCGTAATCGATGCCGTCGCTTGAGAGGTTGACGATGATCGCCGGCGTCCGAGGATCGAATCCCGCGCCGAGCTCTTCGGCAAGCCGCGCGAGCGAGAGAGCCGGGAATTCGGCCGCTACCGCGAGGAAGCCGGCCTCCCGAAGCGCGGCGATGAGTTCGTCCGCCGCCTTGTTCTCGATAAGAGCTCCCAGAAGCTCGATGTTCTCGCTCTCGTTCGGCGCTTCTATCCGCTGCCAGTCGGAATAGGTGTTCTTCGGGTCCGTCGGCGAGATCATCTGCAGGTTCAGGCGAGCCGCCTCCTCCAGGTTCGTTTCGGAGACGAGCGGCAACGAAAATGCCTGCGCGTACACGAGCGCGGGCGGGAAGGAAACGATCACGTGCACGCGCTTCTTGGACGGCACGGGGATCTGACCCCGCACGTTCTTCAACGCAGCGACGAAGTTCGCCCGGTCCTTGACGCGGCCGTTCTCAAGAATGCCGGGCGGCAGGCGAAGCGCCGCGACCTGGGGGACGTTGTTCTCGAAGAGAACGTAACGCAGCGCGGAATCGGAGATCTCCAATCCCCCGATAGGCGGAGCGGGATTGAGATGCTTGAAAACTCCTTGCAAATATCCTGTGAGACGGGAGAGAAAGCCCATTATGTAGAAGTTCTAGATCGCTACTTCAGAGAGAGAGATGACGCGCACTTCCCCGGTCGTGGAGTCCGCCGCAGTGATCGCTTGAAACTTTTTTCGGCGCGTAAGGACGGTGCTTTCGGACGTGATGCATACTTTTCCGGCGACGCCGGACGTGCAGTCGCTGGGATTCGTTATGATAACCGTCGTCGAATAGCTGCCGACCGAGAGCGAGTAGCCGGCGCTCGAGGCGCTCTTGTCGCGAACCAGCCGGAGCAGGGCGTCCTGGACGCCTGCGCGAGCGACCGTGACGGCTTCCGCATTGATCCGGGCGGCCAATCCGGAGCGCACGAACACGAACGCAAGAAACGCGCCCGCGATCGCGATCTCCATGATCACGCTGCTGATGACGAGCATGGTGGGCAAAGCGGCCGCGCCGTCTCTCCAGAAAACGCGCCTCATACCGATAAGTATATCACACGAGAAGAGAGCGCGATGCGCTTATGATGTCGGCGGCTGACGGCAACACAGACGATTCCCGATCGCCGAACGGAACGACGTCATCTTTCGCATGCACGCTGGCACAGCGAATGTTCGGCAGTGCTCTGCGCAGGTCCTGTTCAACATGGACCATGAGGCCGGCATGCGGCGCGCATTCCTCGACCAGCACGACGCCTCGACTTTCTGCCGCAACGCTTCGTATGGTCTCTCTGTCGAACGGCCAGATGGCCTTCATGTCGACAACGCGCGTCGTAACGCCGCCGGCCTCAAGTCGCGCAGCCGCTTCGAGACACACGAGCGACGTATAGGAGTACGAAACGAGCGCAATATCGCGGAGACCTGCTGCGGCGTTCGGGAGAACGCTCGCGCGCTCTATGTCGCCGGGATGGGACGAAGCAAGATCGGCTGCGCGGCCAAGATCATACGGCTCGTACGGGATTCCCGGAAGAAGAAGGGCGCGATGTTCGAGGATAACCGTGAGGCCTCCCTCCCGCACCGACCGCCTCACGATCTCGTACGCGTCGTCAGGAAAGAAAGGAGCGAACAGTTTCACGTTCGGGATGGCGATCAGGTGGCCCACTGCGGCTGACGAGAGATGCGGGCCCTTCCACGCGTAGCCGCCGAAACAGGACCGTACCACGACGCCGCTTGCGAAGTCCCGCCCGTAGAGCGATTGCCAGAGCCCCGCCCGCCAGAGGTCGTCGAGAGCGATCGCCAGAAAGTCCGCGTTCACGAACTCGACGATCGGCTTCAGTCCCCCGTTCGCGGCGCCGAGCGCCATGCCCGCCAGCAGATCCTCGACGAGCGGCGTGTCGACGACTCGCGCCCTGCCGAAACTCGCAAGAAGGCCTTGCGTTGCCCCGAACCGGCCGCCCAGCTCGCCGATGTCTTCTCCCAGCAGGATTACGCTGCCGTCATCGCGCATGACGTCGCGAAGAGCGGCATTGATCGCCTCGGTATATGATCGGTTCATATGATAGCGGCAACGGCCGCGAACGCTTCTTCGTGGACGGCGGCAAGGGAACGGGAATCGGCGACGCGAAGCGCGCGAAGCTTGCGCTCGAGCATCCCGATCGGGTCCCGTTTTTCCCACCGTTCCTGCTCCGAAACGGAACGGTAATCATCGGGATCTCCGAACGCGTGCTCCTTCATGCGATAGGTCATGAGCTCGATGAACGCCGGCTTCGCATCTTTGCGCACGGCTTCAAGTTCCTTTTTTACGCGCCGGCACACCTCGAGAACATCATTGCCGTCGACAGCACTGCTTCGCATCCGGTAGCTTGCGGCATGATCGGCAAAGCTGCTCGCCGCCGACAAAAGCGAACGTGGAGTAGAGACCGAATACTGGTTCGTTTCGCATACCCAGAGGATCGGCAAGCCCAGGAGCGCGGAGAGGTTCATCGCGCCATGGAACGTGCCGCGCGTTGCGGCGCCGTCGCCGAACACGCACACGCATACGCGATCGGCCCCGGAGCTCTTGAACGCAAGCCCCCAGCCGAGAGCAAGACCGAAATGCGCGCCCAAAGAATCGGAAAAGGGGGCGAACCCCTTGTCAAAGAACTCCCGGGAGTCGGGCGCGGGAAGACAATGGAAAAAAGCATCCGTGTATTTTTGGAGCCCCACGTTTCTGCCCACGACATAGGGAATGACGCGATAGTTGAGCGTCAAGAGAAACAGATCCCGTTCCGCGGCAGCCGCGCTCACGCCGATCCCGCACGCCTCCTGCCCGTAACTGGGGTAGATCGGCCATTGCAGCTTATTCTCTTGCGCAAGGCGGATAAGCCGCCGTTCGAACATCCGGGCACGAACCATGTTTTTATAGAGCCGAAGGCCGAGCTCCGGTTCGCGGAGCAGCCGCAGACCGTTCCGGAACATTGCGGGACGTGGTATGTGCATAGTCCGAATCACGCCGCCTCGCGTCACTCCGCGAGCGCCTTTGCGTCATGGAACACGATCTTCCATCCGTCACCGCCGCGGCGGAAATGGAGCGTGAGTTCTGCCGCCAACCGCGTTTTCCAATCGCCGCTTCGAAACATGAAATACGTTCCGCTCGCAGAAGCGCGCGTCCTTTGGGGATCGAACTTCAGCCGTACGTCGTCAAAATACGCTCCAAGAACCATGCGGATCCCCCGCGCTAAGGATCCCGAGGCATGAGGCATGGTCATGGTGCTTCCCCGTGAGATAACGAAGTTGAATTTCGCATCGGGGGAACAATGAGCAAGCATACGTGCCGGAGCGTGGTCATTGTACGCCTTAAAATAGTCGGCAATAACGCGCTGCACCTCAACCTCATCGTCATCCCCTCCCTTTTCTGTAAATCGAACATAGTCCTTGCGTCGAGAGCGAAGAGAAAATGTTGCCGGCAGCAGGTCGGCATCACTCATATCGAACTGCGGGAAAAAGGAGGCGTGTTTCATTTTTACTCTACGAAAATCATGCCGTTTTGCGATCCGTCTCGTCAATGACCGTCAGTGTCTTCCCCGCCGATGTCGCGGGGAGCGCGCGAACAACTGTTACGCGAGGGGTGATGCCGAACTGCTCGCGGAAGCGCGCCCTCACTTCGTCCGAAACGGCGGACGAGAAACCGCCCGCCGGAACGATCCGAAGCTCCGCCCGCAGCGAGCTGACTTTCGCAAGTTGATACCGCATGATGCTCGCATGGAACTGGTCCATCGCGAACTCAAATTCGACGCGGTGAAT
>Ga0156266_143_pt3 | contig 13488 bp, 15 predicted proteins | sample RifCSPlowO2_12_FD_107915 | JGI IMG/M metagenome (GOLD analysis project Ga0156266, IMG submission 107915) | Candidatus Liptonbacteria bacterium RIFCSPLOWO2_12_FULL_60_15 | reverse complement strand
ACGTCCTTGCCGCGCCGACGGATCGCGCCCTTGCCGATCGGCACCGCGTAGATGCCCTTCGGAACCGGCGCTTCTTCTCTGTAGAGCCAGCGGTCGTCGATGAAAACAACCGGGTTATTGTCCCTGACGGCCGAGATCAAAAGGCCCTTGGCGTCGTACGGCGTTGCCGGCATGACCACTTTAAGCCCGGGGATATGCGCGAAAAGCGCCTGGAGCGCCTGCGAGTGCTGGGCCGCCTGCTCGCCGCCGCGGTTAATGATGCCCCAGATCACGAGAGGTACCGAGACCGCCCCGCCCGACATGTAATGCCAGTTCGCCGCTTCGTTGATGATGGGATCCATCGCGTACATCATGAAGTCCAGCCGCGGGTGGACGACGACCGGCCGCATGCCCGCGATCGCCGCCCCCACGGCGGCGCCGGTCGTGGCATTCTCGGAGACCGGCGTGTCGATCACGCGCGTTTCGCGGAAGCGCTCGATGAGCCCCGTTGCGGTGTTGCCCACGTACCACGGGCTTTTGACGCCTTGGCCGATGAGGAAGACGCGGCGGTCCTTCGCCATCATCTGGTGCAGGGCTTCGTTGATAGCCAAACTGTAGGAGAGCTTTCTATTTCGCATAGACATAACGGCTTAAATCCTGAGGTTTCGGGTAGGGACTTTTAAGCGCAAAGGCGTGCGCTTCCCGCACCTCCTTCTCGGCCTTGCTGACGATGCCGTTCAGTTCTTTGGCGGAAGCGAGCTTTTTCGCAAGCAGAACGCGCTCCAGGTTTTTCAGGGGGTCGTTCCTCTTCCAGCGCGCGATCTCTTCTCTGGGCCGGATGTCGGTATGGCTTCCCTGGATGTTGTCGTCCGGACCTACGTGGCCGCGATAGCGGTAGGTCATAAACTCCAAAAACACCGGTCCCTTGCCCCGCCGCGCGTGCTCGACGGCGCGCTTTCCGGCGGCATAGGTTTTGAGGACATCCTGACCGTCCACCTGTTCGTAGTGGATGCCATAGGGCGCGCCGATCTCGAAGATATCCGGCGTGGTGCGGCACTCGGTGATAGGGAGATGGGTGGAGTAAAGGTTATTTTCGCAGACGTAGATAACCGGGAGCTTCTTCAGGGCCGCGAAGTTCAGCGACTCATGGAGCACGCCCTCGCCCACGGCGCCGTCGCCGAAGAAGGCGACACTCACGCGGTTTTCTTTTCGCATGCGTGACGCCAGGGCGGCACCCGTGGCAAGCGAAACCGTGCCCGCGACGATGGGAGCGGCGCCGAGCATGCCGCGTTTCACGTCGATCACGTGCATCGAGCCGCCGCGGCCTTTTGCGCAACCGGTTTCCTTGCCGTAGATCTCCGCGACCATCTCCTTCATGCCGCCGCCTTTTGCGATGTAGTGGCCGTGTGAGCGGTGCGTGCCGAAGACGTAGTCCTTATCCGTGAGGTTGGCGCAGACGCCGGCCGCGACCGCCTCCTCGCCGACATAGAGGTGGACGGGACAGCGAATGTCGCCCTTAAGGATGGGCTCGACGAAACTTTCTTCCACGAGCCGTATCCGCACCATTGTGCGGTAGAGGTTCAAAAGCAGGGCTCTCGGGAGTTTTTCCTTCATAAAAATAAAAAGGCGGAGCCCTCCCATTATAGGAGAGGCGGGGCTAAAAAAGAAGCAGCCCCGTCCCGCCTTTCGCAATTTGGTATGCGATTGGCGGGAGCGGGGCGGGGGCTACCACTCGGGGTGGCGGCCGAACTGGCGGGGGAACTCGGCGGCCGGGTAGGTGTCCGGAGCGCTCGGGTCGAAGGGTTTCACGCGGTACTCGACGTAGACGCACTCCTCGAGCGCCTGCATGCGGTGGAGCACCCATGGCTGCATCACGAGCTCCACAGGTCCCGAACCGGCGTCCAGGGTCGCCCGCCACTCGTTGCCGTCACGGTCGAGGAACTCGGCGTACATGACGCCTGCGAGGAGCAGGAAGCGCTCCGGGTTCTTGGAGGGGTCGAAGCCCATGTGAAAGTGGGAGGCGAAGCGTTCGCCCTTGAGGCGGCGATAGACGCTCACCTGCGGGCCGTCTGTCATCTTCCACTCCCAGGTGCGCTTGCCCCGCTCGTTTCCCGCGTTCGCGGGTGCGAGCGCGCGGAGGGAGAAGGGGTGCGGCGCCATGCCGCCGTCCGGGATTCCGTCCATGCAGAACCTCCTCGGTTGAGATGAGTTGCTGGGAGCTATTCTATCTAATTTTTACGAAAAAGTCAACGAAACCGCTACCGACCGGTGAGCATCTTGCGGATAGTGAGAAGGACGATCTTGATGTCAGTCCAAAGTGAACGCTCGCGCCAGTACTTCAGCTGGAGGCGGATCTTCTCGGGGCGGATCTTCTCCATGTAGTCCTTGTCGGGGTCAGAACTCCCCGCGAGCACCTCCGCTTCGTTGATATCCCAGAGCGAGGCGTAGTCGGTGATGCCGGGTCGAAGCTCCAGCAGCACCTTCTCCTTGTCGTCGTAGAGGTCGGTGAACTTTTTCACCTCCGGACGCGGCCCCACGATGCTCATCTGGCCCGAGAAGACGTTCAAAAGCTGGGGGAGCTCATCGAGCTTTGTCTTCCTTAGGAAGCGGCCGATGGGTGTTACGCGCGGGTCTTCCTTGGTGGTCGAAGATACGCCGGTCTTCTCGGCGTTCACAACCATGCTGCGGAACTTGTAGATGCGGAAGATCGTGCCGCCGCGCCCCACGCGCTCGCCGCGATAGAAGACCGGTCCCCGGTCATGGAGCTTGATGAGGAGCGCCAGAACCAGAATGACCGGCGAGAGGAGAATAAGCCCGACAGAGGATAGGAGGAGGTCGAAGAGCCGCTTCAGCATCTTGGGTCGGCGACCTATTTTTTCGGTTCCGAGAGAACAAACACCATCATCCAGGCGTGGCGCCGGATATAGGGAACCTTAAGCAGTACGGCATCGACCTTCTCCATGGCGTTGAGGAGCTGGCTGAAGAACGGCAGCTTGCGGAACGGCACCGTGAGAAGCGTTGCGAGGTGGAAGAAGCGCACCTCGACCTTGTTGAAATACTTTCTTGCGAGCGCGATGTCCTTCCGGGCGTGCAAAATATGTTCGGCTTCGAATTCCGTTCGCAGATGCGGCGTCAGCTTGCGATATGCCTGGATGAACGGATTATGCGCCAGGGGCTCGGTGGCGATGGCGGCGCCGTCCGGCTTCAAGATGCGCGCCATTTCGGGAAAGGCCTTCGCGCGGTCGAGGTGGTGGAGGACGCCGGCGGTGCAGATGACGTCGAAAGAATTATCCGGGAACGTCGTCGCTTCTGCGTCCATCACGAGGAACTCTGTGTTCCGGGAGAGGCCTTTTTCTTTTGACGCTTCGGTCGCTTGGCGGATGCCCACATCCGAGATGTCGATGCCGGTCACGTGCGCGCCCAAGCTCGCCAAAAAGAACGAAAAGCTTCCGGTGCCGCAACCGTACTCGAGCACTTTTTTGCCCGGTCGGCAGTGTTTGCGGAGCCAGTCCTCGACGTATGCGATGCTGCCGCGCGTAACGGCATAAAACTTGGTGTTCGAGGTGTACCGCTTGTGCTCCTCGGTCCCTTCCTTTAGGTTCCGCAGGAAGTTGTGAAACTCTATCTCTTTCTCTTTGCGCTCTTCCATAACGGGTATTCTAGGTCAATTTTACGGGTTGGTCTATGCAAAGCTATTTGCGCGCAACGATCCATGTACTGATCGGATAGCGGTTTTGGTTCTTCGTTGCGATCGCATGCCGGAATCCCCATTCCGGAATTCTCATATTCCGAAAGCGGTCGCCGAGGAAACAGACCATGACGGCGGCCCAGTTACCCCATCCCTCGCACTGGATGATCTCGGAAAAACTCCGGCATAGGAAGCGGAGCGCGTCCGGCGAGAAGCGCCAGAAGTCCCTCGGGGAGGGGTGAAACTGATTGATGAAGCAGGTAGTATGGACGGCAACGCCGCCCTTTTTGAGCACTCGGTATGATTCGTTGATCGCTCGCACCGGATCTTCCACGTGCTCGAGCACCTGATCGCTGATCACGGCATCAAACATTGCATCGGGGTAAGGCAGATGCTGCATGTCGACATCGGGATAGCTGGTTTCCGTGATCTTGCTCCGTTCATTGTCGACGAAAAATCCGATCTCGCCCAATTCGCTGATGCTCAAGATCTTGCCGTTGATCTTGTTCGGCAGCGCAGCAGCAATGCGCCGATACATAAAATAGCGCGTCAGGCTCATTTGAAGTCGGACTTATTTTATGCCACAATTGGCACAAATTCAATGAAAGAAAAAGTCGGCGTTGTCGGCCTCGGCTATGTCGGTGGAGCCGTGCACCACTGGTTCGACCATTTCTGCCTCGACCGTGTCGAGTTATTTTCATACGACAAGTACAAACAGATCGGTTCGGTATCCGACGTTAATCGGGCGGATATCGTGTTTATCTGCGTGCCCACGCCCTATCACGAGGATGGACGCGGGTACGATGATTCCGCCATCCGCGAATCACTCTCGATCCTCACCGGTTCGAAAATCGTGGTAATAAAGTCAACGATCCTGCCGGGCTCCACGGAGCGGTTTCAAAAGGAGTTCCCCCAACACAAGATAACTTTCAATCCAGAGTTTCTGGTCGCTAAGACGGCAGTAGAGGATTTCCTGCATCCCCAGCGGCAGATCCTCGGCGTGACCGCCGAGAGCAAGGCCGAGGCCGAGCGGGTCCTCGCGCTTCTTCCGTTCGCGCCTTTTGCGCGGATTATGAGCGCTACAGAGGCGGAAACGGTCAAATATTTCGGCAACGTATTCCTTGCTACCAAGGTCATTTTTGCGAATCAGATGTACGATATCTGCGAAAAGCTCGGCATTCGCTACGATGCGGTGAAAGAGGGAGCGGCAGCAGATCCGCGCATCGGCGCGAGTCACCTTGACGTTCTTCACGACGGCTATCGCGGCTACGGCGGCGCTTGCCTGCCCAAAGATACAAAAGCGCTTATCGATTTTGCGAAGAGCGCAGGCGTAGATTTTGGACTTATAAAAAAAGTCGACGAGATCAACTGTGCGCTCACCGGGGGAGCGTCACGATCCCTTGTGAGCGTCATCATCACCACATTCAACCGGCCGGCCTACTTGCGTGAGGCGATGGCGGGGGCGCTTAACCAGGACTATCGCAATTTCGAACTTATCGTAGTTGACGATGCCTCCGGTCCGGAAACGCGGCAGGCGGTTGAATCATTTCGTGACCCGCGGATCCGTTATGTCAGAAATGACCGCAATCTTGGGAGCGCGGAGAGCTTGAACCGGGGCCTCCGCGCGGCAGCCGGCACCTACGTTGCCATTCTCGATGACGATGACCTCTGGCTCTCGGAAGGAAAGCTTTCCCGTCAGGTCGCATTTCTTGAGGCGAATCCCGACTATGTGCTTGTCGGCACGAACGTGGTCGTGGTGGATTTCGAAACAGGCAAGGAAATGGTGAGAAGCAGGGCTTCTTCGAACGACGAAGACATCAAGAAGAACTTTTTGTTGGCAAACCCCATCGCTCATTCCTCGGCGCTGTATCGGCGGGAGGCGGCGATGCAAGCCGGCGGTTACGACGTTCTGCTTGAGCGCGGAAAGGATTACGATCTTTGGTTAAAGCTTGCGAGAAAAGGGAAGGTGACCGTCCTGCCGGACTACTTTCTTAAGTACCGCGAGGTTCCGGTTGGCGGAAAGGCGAGGAATGCTCTCGCGATGCGGGCGAAAGACGCGAAGTTCAAGCTCAAGGTGGTGTGGCGACACCGCCGGGAATATCCGCACGCGCCGCGGGCTCTTGCAACAGAACTCTGCCGCCTCGGACTTTTTGTCGCGCTTATGCGGTTTCCGCTCGTGGCGCGGAAACTCGTCTCACTCCGCGATGTTTTCGCTCCCGCCCGGTGAGGAGATGCGTATCTCGATAATATAGCCGTGCTCGCTCCAATCGCCGCCCCAGATCTCCGGGGAGAGCTTTAAGAAACGCGGCTCGCTGTCGGGCAGGATTTTTCGAAAGAGGTTCCGGAAATTGTGTGCCCAGTGATCTTTGAAAATCGAAGAATCTGAATCGGTATGCCATTCCACAAGTACGATCGCTTTTTTCGCTACGCGCGCCATTTCTCGGAGCGCTGCTTCGATCTTCTCCGGCCCAACGTAGACAAGCGCAGCGTCGCTCACGACAATGTCAACTGACTGGGAAGCGAATTGGGTCAGGTGTCCCGTCTTACCGGTTTCGAGAAAAACGTTCGAGATCCCTTGGCTCGAAAGCCAGTTCCTGCCAAAGGCAATGGCTTTTTGGCTGATGTCAACGCCGTAGAGTTTAGCGGCAGGAAATCTTTTGGCGAGTAAATAAAGATTTGGTCCGGAAGCGCAGCCGACCTCCAGAATGCTTGCGAAGGGTCGTTGGCGCTCGATCGTTTCAAGCAGGAATTTTCGATGCGGATGCTCGAGCGATGCGGAAGCGACGTACGTTTCCGCCCAGTGAGGCGAACCGAGATGGCGGAACCGCCAGTAGAGTTCGTCGGTAGCCGTGCCGAATATTTTACCGAGCAGTCGCTTGGCGCTCCTTAGCAATTTCTTCATACAGTCGGTTCATTTTCTCCATCTCCCGGGAATAACTGTTTCGCTCCTCGATAACGCGGCGGTTGTGGGTGCCGAATGATTGCCTTGTTCCCTTGTCCTGCAGGAGCGATGTCAGTTTTCCCGCGAGCGCCTTCGGGTTGCGGCAGGGCACGACGAATCCGCCCGCTTGTGGTGAGCCCGTCGAACCATCCTCGACCCATTTTCTGTTGTCGCCCGAATCAGTTACGACTACGGGAAGGCCACTGGCCATCGCCTCGGCGGTCGAGGCGGCAAGGCCGCTATCCGAGAGTGAAGTTGAAACGTAGACATCGGCGGCGGCAAGCTCGAGCGGTGCCTGTTCCGCGGAGATCTTGCCGATAAACCGGATGGAGTTTGCAACACCAAGGTCTTTGGCAAGCGCCTCAAGCCGCGCCCGCTCCGAGCCGTCGCCCGCGATCACGAACTCCGCGTGCGGGAAGGGTCCGAGAACGATGGCCGCCGCGCGGAGCAAGGTTTCGATGTCATAGACGGGCTCCAAGCTGCGAATGGAGATAATGCGGGGCGGACCCTCTTTTTTTGTTTCTGGGCGCGGCCTGAATTTCTCGATGTCGGTGCCGAAGAGGATGCGCTTGATCTTTCTGGGATCCGCTCCGAGGCGGGCCATTGCTTTGGCGGTGTTCTCGCCGTCCGTGGTGATAAGGTCGGCGGCACGGAGGATCCTTTTTACGATCAGGCGCTTCAGAAACGCGCGGGGATTCAAAAGCACGTCGGTGCCCCACGCGGTGAGCACGAAGGGATGGAAGCCCGCAAGGAGCGCCACAAACCCATAGATGCCAGCGGAGTGCGCATGAAGCACGTCAGGGCGGACCTCCTGTGCGATGCGTTTCACTATGCGTGCATGTGCGAAGGCGCTCAGGGGGAAAGGGAGGGAAGAGATAATTTCCCGATAGCGGATCGAGGGCAGGATCGGCTGGATGGTGCGCGCAAAGGAGACGACATGCACCTCGTGGCCTGCATGGGCGAAGTAGTTTGCCCAGCGGTGGCTGTGGATCGAGTTCGTGCCGGCGAGAAACAAGATGCGCATATTACGAACGTCGTTCCGGCAGCAACAGTTTCAAGAACCCCATGAGCGAGCCGATGCCGTAACCGAAGTGGCGTATTGCAAATGCCGCAATGAGGAAGGGGAATAGCGTGGGGCGCTTTGCGCGAACGGCGAGGGTGAGCGAGACCCCTGCGATCACGGACAGGTAGGGCGCTGCAATGGCAAGAGGAAGGACGAGAAGGGGCCGATAGAGCAGAGCCGCTGTCCCCGTGCCGAGAAGGCCGAGCACAAAAACGAAAGGCGCAAGGTGGCGAAGCTTGAAAAGGCGCGCGCCGTACTTCACGGGAAGGATGGCCCAGATGCCATCGGAGATGTTGTGCGACCAAAATTCATGAAGCGTTGCTTTCGGGTAGTAGGTGGTCGATATGTCGGGCGCAAGGATGATCTTGCCCCCAGCTCTTTTGATCCGCATGCTGAACTCCATATCCTGGCTGCGGCGCAGGTGCTCGTTAATAAGGCCTACCTTCTCAAAAAGCTCGCGCCGGTAGCAAGCGTTGAACGCCGTATCCACTTCCCGGACGGAGGAAGTGCCGACGCGAAACGAAGAGCCGCCCGTGCCAAGTCTGCTCTTCAGAACTTCCGCGATCGCCTGCGCGGCGAGCGTGTTGCGGCTGGGTTTCGTTTCCAGTGTCCCCCCCACTACATCGGCATTGTGCCGTTCAAGGTGGGAAACGCATTTCTCGACGTAGTCGGGAGCGAACGAAGAATGGGCGCCTGCGAGGAGAATGAAGCCGCCACGTGCGTTCTTGATCCCCACGTTCATCGAGATGGGAGTGAACTTCTTGGGATTCTGAAGGAGTTTGACCGAAGGGTGCGTTGCGGCGTACGCGGCAACGATCTTCTCGGTATCGTCCTCGCTCGCGCCGTTCACTGCAAGGATCTCGATCTGGTCTTTCGGATAGGTCTGTGCAAGCAGGGAGTCGAGACAGCGCTCGATGAACCGCTCCTCGTTGCGACAGGGGATCACGACGGAAACGATTTTTGAAGCAGCGCTCATAATGTCTTACTTGAAGAAAGTGCGGATTGCATCGGCAATCCGTTTCTGAGCTGCAAGCGACAGTTCCGGGTACATCGGCAGCGAAAGAACCTCTTTTGCCGCGCGCTCGGCTTCCGGATAGTCACCTTTTTTATAGCCAAGAGATTTGAGGGCCGGCTGCAGGTGCAGCGGAAGCGGATAGTGGACGGTGGTAGGGATGCGGCGCTTCTCGAGGAACGCGCGGAGTTCATCGCGCCGGGAAGTGCGGATGGTGTACTGGTGAAAGATGTGCGTGTTTCCGGGGACAACGAGAGGCGTTGCGATCCCGGAGAAACCCTTAAATGCGGCAGTGTAGCGGGCGGCGATCTTCTGACGGGCGCGGTTCCAGCGGGCAAGATAGGGCAGTTTTGCAAGGAGGATCGCCGCCTGGAGCTCGTCAAGGCGGGACGAGTAGCCGAGCATGACGTGGTGATATTTTTGCGCGGAGCCGTGGTTTCGGAGAAGCCGCACGCGTTCGGCAAGTGCCTTATGGTCGGTGGTGACCATTCCTGCGTCGCCGGCCGCTCCCAGATTCTTAGTCGGGAAGAAGCTGAAGCAGGCGATGTCTCCCGCTGCTCCAGCCATTACAAAGCGTTTGCCATGAAATTGGAAGGCGCCAAGTGCCTGGGCGGCGTCTTCGACGACGAAGAGCTTATGCTTATGCGCGATACGGTTGATGGCGCGCATATCCGCCATCTGACCGTAGAGATGAACGGGCATTATGGCGCGCGTTCTTTTGGTTATTCTCTTTTCTATTTTGTAGGGGTCAATATTGAATGTAAGCGGATCGATATCTGCAAAAACAGGTTTTGCTCCGGCATGTGCGACAACTTCAGCGGTGGCAATGAAAGAAAAAGGGGTTGTTATTACTTCATCACCCTTACCGATGCCAAGCGCTTTGAGCGAAAGAAAAAGTGCATCGGTGCAGGAGTTAACTCCTACCGCGTGAGAAACTTCGCATAAGGCGGCGACGGAGCTCTCGAGTTTGACGCCGTTCTTTCCCAAAATAAAACGGCCACTCTCCATCGTTCTAAGGGCGGCTTTGTCCACCGCTTTTCTCACCGTGCGGTACTGTGCCTCGAGATCAACGAATTTCATGTACGTATGCGGTCAACGACCGAAGCGAGGTCGCGGATGCCGGCAAGAAGGCGGGCGGGGCGCTCCCTGCGCAGCAGCGCCCTTGAGCGCCACCCGCCGGTGGTCGCAATGGTAATGAGACCCAATGCTTTTCCGGCGCGGATATCGGTTTCGCTGTCACCGACTATAATATCGCCCTTTCGGGCGAGTTTGCGCAAGGATTTTGTCTTTCGTTCCGCCCGCTCTCTGCCCTGGACCGGAAACGAGACGACTTTGTGAAAGTAGTGTGCGATCCCGAACCGCACGAGTTCCCGGTGAAGCAGCAGCTTGTTTCTCCTTAAGGTGATGAGATAAAGCGGATGCGTGTTGGCCAGGTGCGCGAGGACGTTCTTAGCTCCCGCAGCCAAACGGTCATGCGCCAGATACTCAGGCGATTCGATATGCGTCTCCCAGTATTTTTTGAAGAACCAAACGTCGTTCCGGCCGCGGCTCTTGCGGAGAACGTCCTCGAGGAGTGGTTTCGCGCGCTTGAGCCGCAGGTAGGACCGGTACGAGAGAGGCCTCCCGTCCAACTCCCGTATGATCGTACGATAAAGAAAATAGCTTCGGCGCGAGGAATCTACGAGAGTCCCGTCCAGGTCGAGGAAAATATTTTTTATCGCGTCTCGTTCCACTTTTTTATCAGTATGGCGAGGCCTTTCTTGAAATCGGTTCTCGGATGATACCCCAGAATTTTTTTTGCTCTTCCGATGTCGAGAAGGATCTCTTTTTTCTGCGGAGCGGCGTTCTTTTTAAAAACGAACTGCGGCTTTTTGTGGAGAAGCTTTCCGATCATCTTCGCGACCTCGATGGTGGAGTAGCTCCGGCCACTCCCTATATTGAAGACGCCCGCCGCATCTTCAGACATTGCCAGCGCAAAGGCTCGGGTTACGTCTTCCACCCAGACCCGATCCCTTCGCTGCGACCCGTCACCGACGATCTCAAGCGGCGAGTCAGTTTTGAGCTTTGAAAAAAAGTTGAAGAGGGCGCCCTCCTTTCTTTGCGCCTCGGGGCCGTATACGTTCGCGATCCGCAGGACCGCAAGCGGCCAACCGCGTTTCCTCGAAAAAAAGTCGAGTATCACTTCGCCGCAAAGCTTGCTCATGCCGTAGTGTTCGGTGGGGCGGACCGGGTCACTCTCTGTGATCGGGATTTTTGCCGGAGTGCCGTACACGTTGTTGGTGCTCGCGTAAATGACTTTCGCCTTTTTGTTCGATGAAGCGAGGTTGTGCGCCATCTCGATATTTTTCGTGCAGTCCTCTTCAGAGATGTCGGAGCCCTCCGGTTTTATCGCCGCAAGGTGGAATACGAAGTCCGCATTCTTTAGATACGGCGAGAGGTCATCTTTCGCAATATCGCACTTGATATATCGGACTGTTTTTGAATTCACGCGACCCTTCGTGTCCCGCATGAGCGCCAGCACCTTGCGATCACCCTTCTCAATCCTCTTCAACAGATACGAACCCAGGAAGCCGCCGCTTCCGGTTACCACGATCTTCGTTTTAGGCCGCATTATTTTTGCGTCTTTCCTCGAACACCTTGACATGCCGCTCCACTTCATCGAGCGAGGTAAGAATGGGATGGCAGTCCATCCCGCGGATCCAAACCAGGTTTTCGGGAAGGGGATTCACCTTTTTCTTGATCTCCGGATAGGGTTCGTTAAAGGCGAGTTTTACGAAGATATAGGGCATGTTGAGGCCCGCTCTGGTGAAAAACTCGTGGGTCGTGAAGAATCTTCCCGCATTGATCTCCGTGGGATTCGGAACGCCCGCTGTATCGTAGGTAAGATCAACGCTCATAATGCCGTGGGGCTTGTCGGTGATCGCCAAGATGGCCTTTTCGGCGATCTCGTCCACCAGGGGGTCTGAAACAGTCACGGCTCCGCCGGTCGCTCCGGTAATGCCCGAAGGGGAGATCTTCGCCAGTTCCCAGTAGAGCCTTTTCCTAGTTTGGGCGACGATGAGCTTTCCGTCTTTCCAAATCGACTGCCACGTGATGGATTGCGGCGAGAGATATTCAGCCGCAGTGAATTTTCCCCAGCCGCCTTTGAAGTCGATCCAGGATTTTGTCTGGCCGAACGTTTCGGCGAGAAGCGATCCTCTGCCGCCCGATCCCTTTATTTCTCGCACCCATATTTTTTTTCCGAGCGTCCGGAAAGCGGCCTCAAGATCATCGGGGGTATTCAAAAACATCGTCTTCGGCTGGGGGAGGCCCCCTTCCTCCCAACGCTTGTAGCTTTCGAACTTATTTTCGCAGATTCTTATGGTCTCCTTGTCGGGGAGAAAATAGTTCGTTTTGAACTTCTCCCGGTTCTCTGAGAGTATAGCGAGCTCCGCGCTGTTTTGCGTATGAAGGAAGTCCGCCTTCGTCTTCACGATGACGTCCGTCAAAACATCAAGGTAATCCGGTTCGTCTTTCGAGGGTATGAGATACCGCTCATCCGTTTCTGCTCTTTGGAGGTAGTACTTATTGGCATCCACTCCGATAAAGTGGAATTTTTCGGGAGATTGCTTTAGCGATCTTACAAAATTCGTGGAAGGCGCGCCGCCAGCCCCCGTAATCAAAAGGCGCTTCATACGATCGAGTCGAACTCAATTCCTGCGCTCTTATACATGTCATTGATCAGGGCCGTGGCCGGGATAGCTTCTGCGGGAGTCACTCCCTTTCCCCGGAGAAGGTCCCGGTACACTTCCCGATGCAGATTTTCGTACGACAAGTTGTCTTTCGAGGAGAAGTTGTAGTCAGCCCCGTTCACTCTGAATACCCTTCGTTGGCTGTCCTGCAGTTCGTCGGTCGAGAGGCGCCAGGCGCAGGAGTAGTTGTTTCCTTCGAAGCTGCCCGACGCGGTTTTCGGATCGTAGGAAACCGGACCGGCGGTCGTGGGTTCGCCGAAGAGGTGGATCAAAAGGTCGAAGTAGTGAATGCCGAGGTTGAAAAGAATTCCTCCCGAGAGCTCTTTTTTGCCCTTCCAGCTCTCGTAGTACTTTTTGTCCCGGTAGACGGAGATATCCATCTCAATACGGTGCTCGCCACCTCTCGATATTTCTCCGGCAAGTTTTGCAACAAGCGGATGATACTTGAGCTGGAGGACGGTAAAAATATTTGGCCGCGCGGCGAGCGTTCTCAGCTCCTCCACCCGGAAGCTCAGCGGTTTTTCGCAGAGCACGATCTTTTCGGCGTCTAATGCGGCCATCGCCATAGGAAAATGCAGGTTGTTAGGCGCGAGGATCACTACGCAGTCGGCCGCGGTTTCTCGCACCATCTTCCGCCAGGCATCCTCCCCGTGGGCGGTGTTCGCCACGTCAACGATCTTTCCGCCAACCGCATAGATTGCTTCGGCGTGACGGGGCATGATGAAACCGGTCCCGATAAGCGCGAATTTCATGGTCAGGTGACGATATGCTCCGCTTTCCGTTGTATCGCATTCCGGGTATCGATGACAAGTTTTGCGGTTTTCGCGATCATGCCGTAGTCGTAGGCGGAGTGGTCCGTAAGGATTACGACGCAGTCCGCCTGCTTGAGCGCGGCCTTAGTGAGTGGAACCGACTTGAGCGTGGCGCCATTCACACGAAGTTCCGGAATATAGGGGTCGTTGTAGTGCACTGTGCCTCCTTTGCGCAGCAGGTCCCAGATGATGGGAATTGCCGGTGATTCGCGCGGGTCGTCGATGTCTTTCTTGTAGGCAACGCCTAAAACAAGGATTTTCG
>Ga0156266_133_pt1 | contig 14042 bp, 15 predicted proteins | sample RifCSPlowO2_12_FD_107915 | JGI IMG/M metagenome (GOLD analysis project Ga0156266, IMG submission 107915) | Candidatus Liptonbacteria bacterium RIFCSPLOWO2_12_FULL_60_15 | reverse complement strand
AAGAGGACCACGTGTTCGACTGCGGAATCCTTAAGCGCCTTCGCGAGCGGGGCGTAGTCCAGGTTTTTGTCCTTGCCTCCCGCGATAAGCACGGCCGGGTCTCCGAACGAGCGGCAGGCCGCTGCGGCGGTGTCGGGGTTCGTTGAGGCGGAGTCGTTATAAAAGCGTATGCGGCCTACTTCGCGGACGAACTCGAGCCGGTGCTCCAGGCCGCGGAAGGCGCGCACGGTGGCACGGATGGTCTCTTTGGACACGCCGAGGGAAGCGGCGATGGCGAAGGCCATTACGGCGTTCCGGAAGTTATGCATCCCTGGCACGGCCATATCGGCAGGCGCGATGAGACGGGTCCGAGAGGGCAGAACCGCGATCTTCTTGCCCTTGCCGAACTTGGCGACCCAGCGGCTCCATCCGCTGTCGGCGAAGAAGACGCGGTCATCCGGCTTCTGGTTCCGCGCGATGCTGCTCTTTGCCTCGACGTACTCCTTCATATCGCGGTGCGCGTCCTGATGGTCGGGAAATATCTCGAGCACTCCGGCGACCTGGGGCGAGCGGTCGAGGTCCTGGAGCTGGAAGCTCGAGAGCTCGAGGATAACGAGGTCGTTCTTGCGGAGCCGGGGGAGAAGCGCCACAGCGGGCAGGCCGATGTTCCCTGCAAGATATACGCTGCGCCCAGTGCGTTTGAGTATCTCGTAGAGGAGCGTGGTCGTAGTGCCCTTGCCTTTGGTGCCGGTGATGCCGATTATTGCGCATGGCGCGTGTTCGAAAAAGTAGCGCGTGACGCTTGAAACTTTTACCCCCTTCCGCCGCGCTGCTTGGAGCTTGGCGTTCATGAAGGGAAACCCGGGTGTGCGGAAGATGAGGTCGAATTGCCGGAGGTTGTCGAGATAGGCGGGACCTGCAACAGCCCGAACATTCTTAGGAACTGATGTTTTCTTGTTCCGGTCGAGAACGGTGATAGTGGCCGAGCGATACACCGGATCGCGTTTCAAGGCCGCAAGCATGGCCTGGCCCTCGCTCCCGAACCCGAGAATGGCGATGCGCATACCGATAGTGTAGCGCGATTTACTTGCCTCGTGCGAGAAATTGAGGTATACTGTGCTTCGCGGGGAGGTGCTCCGGTTGCACGCGAGGCTCATAACCTTGTCGTAGTAGGTTCAATTCCTACCCCCGCAACACGCTTCCGGTTTACAGTTTTCGTGAACCGCGGTTTAATTTCTCCAGCGGCTTTTCGCCCCATGCCGGCGTAGCTCAGTGGCAGAGCGAGGGACTCATAAGCCCTAGGTCGCAGGTTCGATCCCTGCCGCCGGCACCAAGAATCCCATGGAAATCTCCATCCGATCAGAAAAAGAAGAAGCGCTAAGAAAACAGCTGGGAGAAAAACACGACCCGGAGAGCGCGAGGATGGCGCGCTTTCTTGCGATGCCCGACCTGTCCCGGACGCCGGAGAGCCCCATCCATGAACTTGCGGAGCGCATTACGCGCCTGAAGGATTTTGCCGACTTTGACGTTATCCGGGTGCCGGAGATCGTGCCCGCGGACGTCAGCTTTGACCTCTTCGATTTTCCCAAAGACCACCCGGCTCGCTCTAAATCCGATACGTATTACGTAGACGATAACACCATTCTAAGAACCCATACCACGGTGATGTGGTACTACTGGCTGCAGCAGGCCCTAGTGAAAGATAAGATAGGAAAAGGGGAGGGCGTCGGGGCGCTATCCTATGGGAAGGTGTATCGCAAGGACGAGATAGACCGGCACCACATGAACGTCTTCCACCAGATGGACGGGTGGTATCTGTGCAGAAAGGACGAAAAGGTCATCACGACCAAGGACCTGGAGAACGTACTGATCGAGATAGCGAGGGCGGTGTTCGGCAAGGATGTAAAATATCGCTTCAACGAGGACAAGTTTCCTTATACGGACCCAAGCTTGGAGATGGAGATAGAGAAGGACGGTGCATGGATCGAGGTGCTGGGAAGCGGCGTGGTGAAGGGAAGCGTGCTCAAGAACTTGGGCGTCGACCCCGACCGCTACAACGGCTGGGCGTTCGGGTTCGGCCTGGAACGGCTTGCGATCGTCAGCATGGAATTGCCCGATATCCGCCTCTTGTGGTCCGAGGACGAGCGGATAAAGCGCCAGCTGAAGCTAGGGAATAAATATAAGGAAGTCAGCAAATACCCGCCCATAACCCGGGACATCTCATTCGTGGTCGGCAAGGATTTTGTGCCGAACAATTATTTCGACCTCATCCGCGATATCGGCGGGGAGCTTGTGGAAGAGGTTGCGCTCCTGGACAAATACGAGAACGCGGAGAAGTTCGGGGCTGGCAACGTAAGCTATACCTACCGCATCGTTTACCGCTCGAACGAGCGGACCCTTACAACTACAGAAATAGAGCCCCTCGAGGAGAAGCTTGCCGAAGAAACCAAGAGGCAATTCGGGGCCGAAATCCGCTGATTTTGCGACGTTTTTGCCCTTCCGTTCCTGGTCGCTTTATGCTACCCTTAAGGCATTAGAAAGCCCGCTTTTTGAGCGTAAAAACGGCACGCAAGCAAGGCGGCTTTTTTAGTCCCAAACACCCGTCATGGCCAAGGAAGAAAAAGCGAAAGAGCAGAAAAAAGAGAACCAAGGGGGGTCCTACCAGGCGAAGGACATTTACGTTCTTGAGGGCCTCGAGCCGGTGCGCAAGCGCCCCGGCATGTACATCGGCTCGACGGGCGTGGACGGCCTGCATCATCTGGTCCAGGAGGTCGTGGACAATTCGACCGATGAGGCGCTCGCCGGCTATGCCAAGAAGGTGCGCGTCGAGCTTTTGCCAGGGCATAAGGTAGCGGTCACGGACGACGGCCGCGGCATTCCCGTGGACATCCATCCGCAGACCAAGGTCTCCGCGCTCGAGACCGTCATGACCACGCTCCATGCCGGCGGCAAGTTCGGCGGCGAATCCTACAAAGTGGCCGGCGGCCTCCACGGCGTCGGCGTCTCGGTGGTGAACGCGCTCTCTTGCTTGCTTAGGGTCGAGGTGTGCCGCGAAGGCGGCCTCTACGTCCAAGAGTACGTGCGGGGGAAGCCGAAGGCAAAAGTGAAAAAGACCGGAACCTGCGGAGAGACGGGCACGGCGGTAACGTTCGAGCCGGATCCTCAGATCTTCCAGACGATCCAATTCGATCGGAAGCGGATCGCCGACTGGCTTCGCGAACGCGCCTACCTCACGAAGGGCATCAGGATCGAGCTTATCGACACGCGGGATACCATACCCGAATACTACGCGTTCCAGTTCGACGGAGGCCTGTTGTCCTTCGTAAAGTATTTAAGCCGGAAGGCGCACATGCTCCACGACAATGTCTTCTACGTGGACAAACAAGCCGACAAAGTCGAGGTGGAAGCGGCGTTCCTCTACACGGACGATATCGAGATCAAAGAGATGAGCTTTGCGAACAACATCCACACTCCGGACGGCGGCATGCACCTGACCGGTTTCCGAACGGCGCTCACGAGGACGCTGAACGACTTCGGCCGCTCCGAGGGCTACCTCAAGGGAAGCGAAGAGAACCTGACCGGCGATGACGTTCGCGAGGGTCTGATCGTAGTAGTTTCCGTAAAGCTCCGCGAGCCGCAATTCGAAGGGCAGACAAAGGCCCGCCTGGGCAGCCCCGAGGCGCGCACCGCCGTGGAATCTGTGGTTGGCGAAGCCCTGAAGGAGTTCCTCGAAAAGCGGCCGGCGGACGCGCGGAAGATAATCGAGAAGTGCCTTTTGGCGGCCAAGGCCAGGAAAGCCGCCAAGGCGGCCAAGGAAACGGTGCTCCGAAAGGGGGCGCTCGAGGGGCTCACGCTCCCCGGCAAACTGGCCGACTGCACCTCGCGCAACGCCGCCGAATCGGAGCTCTTCATCGTCGAGGGCGACAGCGCGGGCGGCAGCGCCAAACAGGGCCGCGACCGCCGCATCCAGGCGATCCTGCCCTTGCGCGGCAAGATCCTGAACGTGGAAAAATCGCGCATCGACAAGATGCTCTCCTCAAAGGAGATACGCTCGCTGGTCGTCGCTCTGGGCACCGCGATCGCGGAAGAGTTCAACCTCGAGGACCTGCGCTATCACAAGATCGTGCTCATGACCGATGCGGACGTGGACGGCTCGCACATCAGGACGCTTCTTCTCACGCTCTTCTACCGGCACTTCCCGAAGATCATCGAAGGCGGGCATCTCTACATCGCCCAGCCGCCGCTCTATCGCATTCAGATCGGCAAGGAAGCGCGCTATGCCTACAGCGACCCGGAAAAGGACAAGATACTGTCGGCCGCGAAAGGAGGCGCGCAGCCGTCCATCGCGCGCTATAAGGGTCTTGGCGAGATGAATCCTGATCAGCTCTGGGAAACCACGATGGACCCTGAGCGCCGCCTCTTGAAAAAAGTTATGGTGGAGGATGCCGAGGAGGCGGACCGGCTCTTCGATATCCTGATGGGCGAAGTTGTCGAGCCCCGGAAGCAGTTCATCCTGACGCACGCGGCGCATGTCAAAAATCTTGACATTTAGCCGCTTGCTTCGTATTTTAAATAGCGACCATGATAAGTAAATTAGGAGCGTTCTTACAAGAATCCCGGCAGGAGCTCCGCCGCGTGAATTGGCCGACCCGCCAGGAAACGGTGCGGCTTACGCTCATCGTGATCGGCATCTCGCTGGGACTGGCTCTCTTTTTGGGCCTGTTCGACTATCTCTTTACGATAGGCATCACGCGATTTTTCATATAGACCTTTTTGCGCCCATGACCCCCCGAATGATGAAAGGCACAATGGAGAAGGTAGGCGAGCGGCATTGGTATGCCATTCATACCTATTCCGGCTACGAAGACGCGGTGGCGCGCTATCTGAAACAGCGCGTGGATTCGCTCTCCATGAACGATAAGATATTCAGCGTTACCGTTCCCAAGGAAAAGAAGATCCGCGTGAAGAACGGCAAGCGGTCCGTGATAGAGGAAAAGATCTATCCGGGGTATGTGCTTGTCGACATGATCCTCACGGAAGATTCCTGGTACGTGGTGCGGAATACGCCGCGCGTGACCGGCTTCGTGGGCTCGAACAGCACTACGCCGACGCCGCTCTCGAAGGAAGAGATCGACGATCTCATGATGCGCATGGGCAAGGAGGAGCCGAAATTCAAAGTTGACTTCCGGGTAGGCGAAACGGTAAAGATCATCGACGGTCCCTTCAAGGATTACGATGGCAAGGTGGAGGAGGTCGATCTCGAGAAGGGCAAGATCAAGGTCATGGTGGGCATGTTCGGCCGCGAGACGGCCGTCGAGCTCGACTCTATCCAGGTGCAAAAACTTTAGAATCAACACGATCATTATGGCAAAGCCAATTAAAACGACGCTCAAACTCCAGCTTCCCGCCGGCGCAGCGAATCCGGCGCCTCCGGTCGGTACCGCGCTCGGTCCCCACGGCGTGAACATTCAGGAGTTCTGCAAACAGTTCAACGAAGCGACCAAAGAGATGACGGGGGATATCGTGCCCGCGGAGATCACCGTCTACGAGGACCGGAGCTTTACCTTTAAGCTCAAGACCCCGCCCGCTTCGGCGCTCTTAAGGAAGGCCGCCGGTATCGAGAAGGGTTCCAGCGAGCCGCACAAAAAGAAGGTGGGCACGGTGACCAAGGAGGACGTGCGGAAGATCGCGGAGCGGAAGATGGTGGACCTGAACGCGAACGATATCGATGCGGCGACACGCATCATCGCGGGTACGGCGAAGAATATGGGGATTGAGATCGTCGAATAACGGCGAGGATAGGCAAAAAAGGGCGGCGTTGAGCCGCCCTTTTTTTGTTGTGCACAGGCCAGAGGGCAGCACTGCCGGTATAATGATGGCAACGTGGCCAAGGTTCGAAAAGCAAAAAGCGGGGAGCGGAAAGCGGAGCGACCGAACTGGGACGAGTTCTTCATCATCCAGGCGCTCTTCTATTCCACGCGCGGCACGTGCGACCGTCTCCATACCGCGTGCGTCCTCGTCAAGGACAAGATCATCGTCGGGGCGGGTTATAACGGTTCACTGCCCGGCGAGCCCCATTGCGACGACGTGGGACATCTGATGGCGGGCGGCCACTGCGTGCGCACCATGCATGCCGAGGCGAATGCGATCCGGAACTGCAAAGACCAGGCGGCGCTCGCGGGAGCAACGGCGTACGTGATCCACACGCCGTGCCTTCTCTGCCTCAAGGCGCTCATCAGCTACGGCGTTTCTCGGATCGTTTTTACGTCGCCCTATGACAACACCAGCTACCAGTGGTCCGAGGATGAAGGATTGAAAACTTTCGTGGAATCTTTAAAGCACAACAAGGCCATCTCGATCGAATTCTTGCGGATCAACTTCGTGAAACTGCTCCAAAAGTTTATTGACCGCCTCCAGGGTCCCGGCGGCGCCCTGGAGCGCTTGCCAAAGATCGGGATACATTAGCCCTATGGCAGGGAAGTTCGTTGTATTCGAGGGCATTGACGGCTCCGGGAAAGACACGCAGCTGTCGCTTGTAAGTCAGACGCTCCAAGAGCAGAGCGTGCCGTTCAAGACCATCGCATTTCCGCGGCACGATCATCCCGCCGGTTTCTTCGTCGACAAATATCTCCAGCCCGACCATCCCTATGGAACGCCCGAAGCGGTGGGGCCGTGGCGCGCCTCCCTGTTCTACGCGCTTGACCGGTATGATGCGAGTTTCGAGATACAAAGCTGGCTCAAAGAGGGGACGCTCGTGATAGCCGATCGCTATCTCACCTCGAACATCGGGCACCAGGGCGGCAAGATAGCGAGCGAAGAGGATCGGGAGCGGTACGTGAACTGGCTCTATGATCTCGAGTACCGCATCCTCGGGATCCCGCGGCCCGATTTCCATATTTTGTTCCTGCTTCCTGCGGACGTTGCGCAGGTCCGCATAGCGCGCAAGAAGCCGCGCCTATACCTTGGCGGCGCCCAAAAGGATGCGCACGAGGCGGACCGTCGGCATCTCGAGGGAGCGCTTTTGGCATACCGCTGGATAGCCGCCCGGGAGCCGGAGCGGTTCTGCGTCATCGAATGCGTCGAGGGCCGGAAGGAACTCTCGCCCGAGGAGATCCACGAGAAAGTGATCCGCGCTCTTAGGCCCTTCCTCGGAACCTAGTCCAGGCGCGGCCATTGTCTTTCCGCTCGATATGCGCTATGAACAAAGCAGCAAAGCTTGACATACGTTAAGGGAGGAGGCCCGGTATGGGAACGTCGCGCCGCACCAAAGCGAAAGCGAACGCGCGCAAGAACGCGCGCACGCAGATCATCGTCGCGACCGGCATTTCGGGATGCGGCCGCAAGGAGTATCTCGAGGCCTGGGAGCGCTACGCCAAGCGCCGCGGCAAGAAGGTCAAGATCTTTTCGGTCGGCGATCTGATCTTCAAGCACGCCGAGGCGATCGGGATGACGCTGAACCCCGAGAACATCCTGAACGTGAACCTGGACACTCTCCAGGCGCTGCGTTCTGCAGTGCTCACGCGCATCCTGGACGAGGTCGAGGATGCGAAGTACGACACCGCCATCATCTGCGTGCACGGCTGGTTCTTCTGGAAGAAGCGGCTCATGGTCGGCATGGACCGTTTTCTGAACCAGTTCCAGCCGGACATGTTCCTCTCCTTCATCGATGACTTCAGGAACATCCTGAACCGGCTGGATACCCGGCCGCAGTGGAGGGGCGAGGAGCTCTCGATGTCGGAGATCCTGCTCTGGCAGAACGCCGAGGTCGAGCTCACTGCGCTCCTCGCCGAACTCCAGCGGAAGCCGTTCTTCACCGTGCCGACGTGCCAGCCGACGTCGACGCTCTACAAGCTCGTCTTCCACCCGGAGATCGAGCCGGTGTACGTGGCCATGCCCATTTCGCACTTCCGCGACCCCGCGGACCGGAAGCGCATCGACCGCTTCATCAAGCGCCTCGACCGCTACTTCACGGTCTTCAACCCGCTCTCGGTGGAGGTGGTCGGCGCGGTGGAGATCCGCAAGAACAAGCAGGAGTTCATGGCAAACCTGCCGGTCTACCACCATATCGTCTATCGCGACCTGCGGTGGTTCGTGCGCGGCGTGAAGAAGATCATCGTCTTCTGGCCGCGGCCGAAGCCGCCTGCCGCCTTCGCGAAGAACAAGAAGTTGGCCGCTCTCTGGCCCGAGACCGTGCCCTCTCCGGGCGCTGACCACGAAACGCACGTCGCCTTCACGGAAGGCAAGGACGTGTGGGTGGTCTTCCTGCCCAAGAAGGCGAGCCCCTTCATCACTCACTATTCGACGGGTATGTTCCAGAGCGAGAACGAGTTTTTCCGTTTCCTCGCGAAGACATATCCCGAGCGCGCCACATACAAGTGGTAACCGCAAGCCCCCTCTCCCGGAGAGGGGGCTTCCAAGTTCTTATTTGACGAGGGCGCGGCGCCATGCGTAAATGGCTTAAGTAATTTCTCATCATGGAGGAGAACACGATGAACTTGTGTCCGGGAAAGAGCGTGGGCGCCGTCATCCGCGACAAGGATGGCGCGATCCTCGTGCTATACCGCAAAAAGAGGCCGCTTGGCCTGGCGCTGCCTGCGGGCCATATCGACGAGGGCGAAACGCCGCCCGATGCCATGCAGAGGGAAGTGTATGAGGAGACCGGCCTCGAGGTGAAACGCTATCGCGAGGTGCTCCACAGCACCTTCCCAAATCCCTGCAGTCGCACCGATGCGGCCGGCAAGAGCTATGACGGCCACGAGTGGTGGGTCTACGAGGTTGTCGAGTGGAGCGGGGTTCCTCGGCTCATGGAGCCGGACAAGCACGAGTTCGTCGCTTTCAAGGATCTGGGATTTCTCCGCTACTCCTTGGATCTTGAGCTGGGGCATGCACCGGACCCCGCCGATGCCACGAACTGGGACCCGGCGTGGCGCGACTACATCCTGCCCGCACTGAAGATCATCTGACCCCCAGGCCCCGCGCACCGCGCGGGGTCCTATTTTTCCCCTTGAGCAGTGCCCCGCCATCCGCTACTATCAAGATACTTATGACGGCGGCGAAGTGAGGATGGAAAGCGCCTGGGCGTTTTCTCCGAACAAGCCGACGCATAAAATTTCTGAATTTTATGAAGAGCGTTGTTTTTTGTTCCAGCCAAAGGTTTAAAAAGGAACTCGCCGATTTTATCGTCGAACTTCGGGCGCACGCGGGGAAGCGGGGACTCCACCTCGTGATCTTCGATCCCGAATTCGAGGACCGGCCCGACGATCTCCACCTTGCTTCCGAGAAGGATCGGCTCGCCGACCCCCAGTACCGGAACTCTGTTGCCGGCCGGGTCTACGACCATCTGTTCAGGAAGGTGCGCGTGGCCGATGTCTGTTTCATTTTCAATAAGGACGGTTATCTGGGCGCGAATACGAACGGCGAGCTTTTTGCCGCCGCGGCATTGGGAAAGACGATCTACGCGCTCCACGAAAAAACGATGATGGGCGCTTACCCGCACGATCTCTATGAGGAGCCCTCCTCGCGGAAGCTCATCCACGAGGTTGTTTCCGACCCCGACGCGCTCCTAAAGCGTTTGTCATAATGGTCAGGTATCTGCCAACGATCGGTCTCGAGATCCACGCCGAGTTAAAAACGGCGTCGAAGATGTTCTGCGACTGTCCGAATGACCCCGCGGAGCGGCACCCGAACGCGCGCGTCTGCCCGATCTGTCTGGGCCACCCCGGCACGCTTCCGACCATCAATAAGCGAGCAGTCGAGGCCGTCCTCAAGGTTGGTTTCGCGCTCGGCGGCACGGTCTTCAGGTCCGGACGCACTAAATTCGACCGTAAGAACTATTTCTATCCCGATCTCCCGAAGGGCTACCAGATATCGCAGTACGACGAACCGCTTGTCGAAGGCGGAACGCTCGCAGGCGTCGCCATTACGCGCGTCCATCTTGAAGAAGACACCGGCCGGCTCGCTCACGAGGGCGAGGCGAGTTTGGTGGATTTCAACCGCGCCGGCGTTCCGCTTATGGAGCTCGTGACCGAGCCGGTCATAAAGAGCGCGAAAGAAGCAACGCGTTTCGCGCGCGAGCTGCAGCTTATTCTCCGCTATCTCGGCGTTTCGGATGCCGACATGGAAAAAGGCCAGATGCGCGTCGAGGCGAACGTCTCGGTGGCGGAAGAGGGGAGCGCCGCGTTGGGGACCAAGGTGGAGGTAAAGAACCTGAACTCGTTTCGCGCCGTGGAAGGAGCGGTCGCGTTCGAGATCGCCCGGCAGGGGGAACTTCTCGCCCTGGGCAAGAACGTGGTCCAAGAGACGCGCGGCTGGAACGAGGCAAAGGGAGAGACGTTCTCACAGCGGCTTAAGGAGAAGGCGCACGACTACCGCTATTTTCCCGAGCCGGACCTGCCCCCGCTTATGCCGGAAGCTTTTGACCTCAAAGCGCTGAAGCTCGAGATCCCGGAACTGCCGGAGGCGAAACGGGTCCGTTTCGCGAGCGAATATGGCCTCCCCGCGGCCGACACGGAGCTTTTGGTCCAAGAGCTGCCCGCAGCCGATTTCTTCGAGGGGGCGGTATCTGAACTTAAGGCGGACTACCCCAATGCGCCCGTTCAGTTGCTTTTTAACTATCTCGTGAGCGATCTCAAGGGGCTTATGAACGAAACGGGCACAAGCTTCGGAGAGCTGCGCTTGAGCGCGGAGAACTTCGCGGACCTCATCGGTCTTGTAGCTCAAGGGAAAGCATCTTCAGGAACCGCCAAGGTCTTTCTTAGGCAGATGCTTGAAACCGATGTTGATCCGGAGCAGCTTTTGGCCAGCGAGAAGCTCCTTCAGGTCTCGGACAGCGGCGAGCTTGCAGTTATCGTGCGAGAGGTCTTAGAAGCGGAAACCGGCGCTGTCGCGGATTATAAAAAAGGCAAGAGTGGAGCCCTTCAGTTCCTGATCGGCAGGGCGATGGCAAAACTCAACCGTCGGGGCAATACGGAAGTACTGAAGCAGCTTTTCGAGGAGTCCCTAATGGCGAGGGGCGAGAATGAAACGCAGGTGCAGTAGGGCGTGCGTTTTTTGAGCCCCAAAGACACGGCGAAGCCGAAATGAGTGAGGCCCCGTGCGCATGAGCGCCGGGGCCTTCTCTAACGAAAGGTACGTGTGGGCTAGCCGCCCACGAACTTCTTGACCAGGGAGAGGGCGGCGTCCTCGTCGAGAACGGGGTTCTCCTTGAGGTTGCCGTCGGTTTCCACCTCGATCCTGCGGTCGTTCAGCATCACGGTGAACTCCTTGAGGTTCACGGCGTGGCCCTTGGCGCGGATCGCCTCGACGAGCTCGCCGAGGGTGGCGCCGCGGGTCACTTCGACCTTGCCGAGGTAGTTCCCGTGGATGGTGACGTCGACGTTCACCGAGTCGCTCGAAGGGCCGCCGTGGCGTTCCCGCTCGCGTTCCATGCTAGTCCTCCTTGTATTCCTTGCCGGAAATGATGGGGAGCTTCTCAAAGTTTAGCAGGATCTCGATGAAGCTGTGAAGCCCCCCGTTCGCGTAGAGCGCGAGAATCCTGGCTATCGCGGCCGCGATAGCGAAGATGGTCGGAATGGTGCGCTCGTCGGCGCAGGGGGCGGGGATCGCCTCCTCATCCTCGTAGAGCGTCTCTTCGTAGCGGCGCACCTGGTCGGGGTCCCTGGGATCCAGGGCGTAGACCATAGCGCCGTCGCCGCCCGAACGGGCGTCAACGAAGAGCGATACGTCGGCCCGATATTTTGCGGCTTCGAACGCTTCGCGCCGCGCTTTCATGTTGTCGACCGTGACGACGACGATGCCATGGAGCGGGGTTGCGCGGTTGACGCGGCCCGGAACGGGCATGACGGCGGCATCGGCGGCGCCGAGGTGCCGGAGGAGCGCCGCGAGCGCCTCGGTTTTCGGGGCGCCGGCGTCCTCCTCGCGATAGAGCTGGTTTCTGGCGTTCTTCGGCTCGACCGTGTCGAAGTCGAAGAGCTTGAGCCGCCAGCCGAAGGCGCGCGCCATCTTGACGAGGGCGAGCGCCGTGAAGCTGCCCAAGCTTCCGTTCCCGATGATGTTCAGGTCCCTTAGCGCCATCGCCAGTCCCTCATCTCTCTCGAGGAGAGGATGCGGAGGTCCATCTTTACCTTCTCTGCGATCTCGGCCCGGACGTACGGAACGCGGTCCTTGATGAGCGCGCGAAGCTCGTTGCGTCCAAGCTGGGGAATGGTCACGATATCGCACCGCTCGACGGTCTCCCGCGGGTCGTAGAAATCGGCCCGTGCGGCAAGCTCGCCAAACTTGTTCCCGACCACGCTCACCCACCACTTGGGTGGGGAAACCGCGGGGTCGAACGACTGCCAGTTACCGATGTCGAAGTTCTGGATGTTCCCTTCGTCGATGTCCGAGAAGTACGCGGAACCGCAGACGTGGCTATGCCACCAGAAATGGTGCTCGTTGATCTCGCGAGCCAGCCCTCTCCGGACCATGGCGTTCTCCCAGCGGCCTTTGGCCTCGGGGTCGAACTCGGTGGATGCGGACGAGCAGCTCTGTTCGAAGATAACCACCTCTTTCACGAGAAACTCGCGTTCGCCCATCCGCTCGATCCTGCCCAGCCCCGATATCTCCACGGGGCAGAGGAGGATGGCGGTCATGACGTCCGCGAGCGCTTCGGGAGCGAACATGATGCGCATCGCTATCCTCCTTTGTCAGCGAACCGAGCTCAGAATGCGTCCAATGAGGAGCTCGGCGGCCTGCGTGAACTTGCCGGAGGCAAGGCACTTCAGGACGCGCCGCTTGAACTTCTCGTCGCTCGTCTCAAACGAATGGTAGTTCGAGACGCAATCAAGCTTTTCGTAGCCGATGATCCAGGGCGACCGTTTGGGGTCGAGCCAGATCATGTGGATCGAACCGGTCTTCTGGCTCCAGAACCACACCTGGAGCGACTTCTCGAACACCCGGGCGTAGAGCACGTTGGGGTTCGCGAGGAGCCGCAGGAGGGCGTTCCGCGCAGAATCCGGCAGGGTCACGAGCCGCTGCCGAAGGAGCTTCACGCGCTCCTTGAGCTCGTTCCGTTCCCGCCGCGCGGTGTAGTAATCCTTTGTCACTGCCGTTTCCTTTTCCAGAAGTTCCTTGAGCCGCTTACGGCTCTTGTTGGTATGGACCCGCATCAGGATCTCGCTGACCACCGCGATGAAAGCATCGCGCTCCTTGGCGCGGTCATCCGCGGAGGTATAGGCAAGGCGGGACTCCTCCTCGGCCGCGCGGCTCCGTCCGTGTTCGTTCTTTCGCGGATGAGCACTGTTGAGCCGCAGGAAGGTGAGCAGAAGATGCACAAGCGGCACGATCTCGAAGTCCGCTACGAGCTTATTAATCGGCTCGTTCAGGTCGCTGCCGAAGCACACCTGCACCGCTGCCGGTCCTCCTTGCGCCGCTGTCAGCGCGTGGAGGTGCGTGTGGCTTCCTTGCGAATCCTGGATGAACCGGACCGCCTCGCGTCCCGTCCTCGAGGTGTCGATCTTGATGCGGAAGGAGCCGATATCATACTTTACTCCCTCGAACTCCTGGAGGATGGACTCGGTATAGACGGTGATGGCCGGAACTTTGCCGTCTTCCGAATACTCCGCCTCAATGCGGAGGATGCCGACGCCTTCCATCCGGAGGATCTGCTCGAACTCGCGTCCGATGTCCTCCCTGCTCTTGATGTGGGCCTCGGTGTGGGCCAGATACTCCTCGATCTCGCTGATCTCGCCCAGAGTGGCGAGCCGTTCGCGTTCCTTCGCCGCCATCCGCTCGGTGATCTCGCGGATCTCGCGCTCGTGGCGTTCGATGAACTCCTGAAGTCCTTGGCGGACGAGGGGAACGTAGGCCGCCTCGATCCGCTTCTTGTCGCGGCGCAGTTTGCGCTTCAGGACCGCGCGGAGCGCCTTGGCGCGTTTGCGCGCGTGCCCATCGGGGAGCGCTTTGGGGAGCGTGCAGGCGAACATCATGTTCGCCATCTCTTCCGCGTTTTCCCAGTCATAGCCCAAGGCATTAAACAGGAACGAGAATGCTCCCGGCTGGGCCTGGGCGATGCGGTTCGATTCCGG
>Ga0156266_136_pt1 | contig 15797 bp, 15 predicted proteins | sample RifCSPlowO2_12_FD_107915 | JGI IMG/M metagenome (GOLD analysis project Ga0156266, IMG submission 107915) | Candidatus Liptonbacteria bacterium RIFCSPLOWO2_12_FULL_60_15 | reverse complement strand
GATATCCGCCGCCGTTATGTCGTTGAAGCGGAAGATGGTCTGGATGAGGCGGTTTTCTTCATGCTCGATCGCGCCCTCCTTTTCCGCCACGCCTGCAAGGAACGCGATCTCTTCTTCCGAGGTCGTCTTCGGCACAGAGCCCAAGAACGGCCGGGTGATCTTTTGGATAAGCCAGGTGATCGGCGTGAAGATGCCGGAGAGCGCAAGTACCGCCGGAGCGGCGGCGAGCGCGACATGCTCGGCGTACCGCTCGCCCAGCCGTTTCGGGGCGATCTCGCCGAAGACCATCACCAAGAAGGTAAGCACGGCCGCGAAAGCTCCTACCCACTCCTCACCGAACACGCGGTCGGCGATGATACCGGTCATGACGCTGCCGAGGATGGTGATGAAGTTCGAGAGCGCGATGAGCGTGGTGATGGGACGCTCCATCGACTCTTTAAGCGGCAGGAGGATCTTGCCCAAGCGGTACTTGTCCGCCAGGAACTTGGCGCGATGAAGCGGCACCGAGTAGATGGCCGCCTCGGCCGCCGAAACAAGGGCGTCGAGAAACAGGAGGAGAAGTACGAACAGGATGAGGGTACTCATTCCCCCCTACTGTACCGGAAGACGGCGCCTATTTCAAAAGGCGCCCCGATGTACATCGGGGCGCCTTTTGTTTCCGCCCTTACTGAAGCTCGACGGTTGCGCCCACTCCCTCCAATTTCTGCTTGAACTCCTCCGCCTCCTCCTTTTTCACGCCCTCCTTCACCACCTTGGGCGCGGCATCCACGATGTCCTTCGCCTCCTTGAGGCCGAGACCGGTGATCTCGCGAACCGCCTTGATCACGTTGATCTTCTGGTCGCCTGCGGCTTTCAAGAGAACGTTCCAGGCCGTCTTTTCTTCGGCTTCGCCAGCGGCCGCTCCGCCGGCCGCCATCGGCATCGCCGCAGAGACGCCGAACTTCTCTTCCATCACTTTGATGAGTTCGGCAAGCTCGACCACCGTCAGCGTTTCGACTTTCGAGATAATGTCCTGAAGTTTGTCCATGGTACGTGTTCGATTTTAATTATTATTGTGCAGCGGCAAGCTTCTCCCGCCGACCAGAGAGTACGTAGAGAAGCACCCGAAGCGGAGCGGACAGCCCGCCCACCACCTGGGCAAGAAGCACATCGCGAGAGGGAAGCTTCCCGATCGCAATGACCGCGTTCGCGTCGAGGAACGCACGTTCCTTGGTGTCGTAGGCCCCGAGGACGGTCAACAGCTCCTTCCCTTGCGCTCGCGCCAACGCTTTCGAGAAACGGTAGACCGCCCCCGCAACGCCCGGGACGTCGCCGGCCGAGAACACCGTGCCGACCTGCGCCGCGAACTGGAGCGGATCGAAGTCGATCCCCGCCTCTTTGAGCGCGATCTTCAGGAGCCGCTTCTTTACCACCTTCATCGTTGCACCCTCTGCGCGCAGGTCCGCGCGAAGCTTTCGAAGCCCCTCGACAGACGTGCCGGTGAAATCAACAAAAACGAGCGTCCGGCTCTTTTTGAGCTCGACCGCGGCGTCCTGGATCTGTTTTGTTTTCTGAGCTTTTGTGAGTGGCATATTCCCCTTAAAAACAAAAATCACCGCGAAATCCGCAGCGACCTTTTCTACAAGGTAATTGATCCCTCGGCAGGATTTAAAGCCGCCATCACGACGACATACCTGCGGTCTGCGGTTACGAGGACAGCGTACCGCGCATCGGGAATCCCGTCAAGAAACCGGCGTCAGACGATGAGCGCCCAAAGTCCCATGAACCTTACCAGCGCCTCGCCCCAAACCAGCGCGATGCCTGCTGCAAGCAGAAGCGGAACGCCCAGCGTAGTGAGGGCTTCCCGAAGCGCAATAAGACGGGCGAGGGAGGCAAACACCACCGCCGCGAAGACAAGAGGAAGAAAGACAACAAAACCGGGCCAACCCGCGATGAGCGCCGCAAAAAAACCGAGCTCGGTCTCCCCTTCGTCGAAAAAACGCGCGTTGCGCCGCTTCAGTATCCGCAGGAAGAGGTAGAAAGCCGCGGCGACCAGGATCGTAAGAAGCGGATTGAGCCAAAACCTGCCCCACGAATAGACGAGAAAATATCCGAATGAGCTTTCCGTAAGATGCGGGATAGCGCTTAAGAGCGTCTGCGCCTTATCGCCTGCGGGAAGCGTAAGCAGCATCTTGGTAAGATCGTTCTCCGTCCAAAGAAAAAACTGACCGACGGATGCAAGCGCGGCGTAGAACAGCCGCCCCCCCAGTACTGCCCACGCGAGCGCAAGGAACGTTTCCCGCGCCGGCCACATCCTCGCGCGAGGAAGAAAATAGAAAATCGCTCCGGCGCAGTAGGCAGCCGGAAGAAATAATGTCGGTCCCCAGTCAAGAATCAGGATAAGCAGGGACATGGGATGGAGCGGGATACCAGAATCGAACTGGCGTCTCTTGCTTGGGAAGCAAGCGTACTACCACTGTACTAATCCCGCGAAGATTCTCGTTATTCTGACACAACACCGCCGTTGTTCCAAGAAAATCCTGGTATGAGCAGGGTAACCCGCGCGGCCTGCTTTGCGGCGAGGAGCCACGCATCAAGCTCCTGCTGCTCCAAAAAGAGACGGCCCTCGAGGATCTCGCGCTCTGCCTGAGGAACGAGCAGGTACCGCCGCGCCCCTTCGCTCGTGAGCCCATAAAGTGTCAGGGCCGCGCTCGGAAAATCAGGGTCCTTAAGCGCCTCTCTGATCTTATTCTCCACGACCGCGCCGAGTTCCTTGGGCTCGCGGCGCAGCAGTTCCTCATGGACCAGCGCTTCTTCGACAAGCCCTTCGAGCACCGCCCGCCGAAGCTCGCGGCGCTCGGCCGCGCCGAACGCGGCCGCGTCTGCGTACGTGGCAAGCGCGCTCCGGTAATACGAGAGCGCGGCAGAATATTTGCTCCCGTACATCTCGTTCGAGATGGTCGTGCCGTTCACGAGCACTACGGGGTAGGCGCCTCGAAGGACCGCGTAGGCGGCGGCAGCCCCCACCACCGCAAGAGAAAGCACTATGATGGTTCGTTTCCCCATAGGAAGCGGCGCGTTACCGTTTAGGCACCACGATGATGAGCTCCTCTCCGGGCGACTTGTAGTTGAACCGGGCGCGAAGCTCTTTTTCGAGATTGTCCGGGTTCGCGTAGTACAAAATGTCCGCCTCAAGCTTTGTGTTCTCCTCGAGAACCGCGCGCAGCTCTCCGGCGACGGACGAGAGCTTTGCCGCCGCCTCGTTGCGCCGCGCGTTCAGGCCAAAAAGCTGCATGCCGATCGCGAGCAGAACGAAAAGCGCCAACGCCAGGAATATCTTTTTCATGGAACATTCCGTCTTGCCTATTTCCCGGGAGCGTGATTAGAATGGGGCAGCACACTTCCATTTTACCTATTTAGCGTACAAGGAGGAACCTATGGACTTCCGGACGCTCCCCGACTATCGCGGCCACAAGCTGGTGGCCATGATCCATGACGAGCAGACGGGGCTCCACGGCTTCATCGCGATCCACAACGACGTGCTCGGCCCCGCCCTCGGCGGGACGCGCATGTACCCCTACCCGAACGACCTCGCGGCCGTCACGGACGTCCTCCGGCTCTCCCGCGGCATGACCTACAAGGCCGCGCTCGCCGGGGTGAAGTTCGGCGGCGGCAAGGCGGTCCTCGTCGGCGATCCCAAGAAGGACAAGAACGAGGCCTACCTCCGCGCCTACGGCAGGCGCCTGAATTACCTGAACGGCGCCTTCCTCACCGGCGAGGACGTGGGCATCGCGGTCGCGGACATCGAGATCGTGGCCAAGGAGACGCCCTACGTGAACGGCCGCTCCGAGGGGCTCCACGACGGCGTGAAGGGCTCGGGCGATCCGTCGCCCGTGACCGCGCGCGGCGTGCTCCACGGCATCCGCGCCGCCCTCGAGACCATCTTCGGGAACGACACGGTCACCGGCCGCTCCTTCGCCATCCAGGGTCTCGGCAAGGTGGGCTTCCGCCTCGCGCGTCTGCTTCACGAGCAGGGCGCGCGGCTCATCGTCGCCGACGTCGACGACCACATGGTCGAGCGGGCCCTGACCGAGTTCCGCGGCTCCGAGGCCGTGGAGCCGGAGGAGATCCATCGCCAGCAGGTCGACGTCTACTCGCCCTGCGCCCTGGGCGCGGTCCTGAACGACCGGACGCTCCCGGAGCTCCAGTGCCGCATCGTGGCCGGCGCGGCGAACAACCAGCTCGCCACCCCGGCCCACGGCGATACCCTCTTCTCGCAGGGCATCCTCTACGCGCCCGACTACGCCATCAACGCCGGCGGCCTCGTGAACGTCACGGACGAGCTCGAGCCCGGCGGCTACGACCGCGAGCGCGCGCTCCGGAAGGTGGCGCACATCTACGGCACGCTCAAGAACGTCTTCGAGCGGAGCGCCCGCGAACAGGTCCCCACCTACCTTGTGGCGGATCGGATGGCGGACGAGATCCTCGCCGCCGCGGAGGAGCTCAAGAGCCGCATGCGGCGCGCGAGTTCTCTCTGAAAGACGGACATTACGGCGTCCCGCCTCTGGCGGGACGCTATTTCTTTAAGAGCTCTTTGAACACTCCCGGCGGCAGTTCGACTCTGCCGCTCTGCTTCAAACGCTCCTTGCCGCGCTTCTGTTTTTTCCAGAGCTTCATTTTGCGGGTACGATCGCCGCCGTACAGGTAGCCCGTCACGTCCTTTCTCTGCGCTGGGATCGTTTCGCGCGCAATGATGCGGCCGCGCACCTTGGCCTGAAGCGCCTGCGCGAACTGCTGTTTCGGCAGAAGATCTTTAAGCCGCTCTACCATGGTGCGCCCTTCGTGCTCCGCCTCGTCCTCCGCCACGATGCGGGTGAGACCCGGCACCACCTCGTTCGCCACAAGGACCTCAAGCTTCGTCACGTCGCCCGGCGCATCCTCCACGAGCTCGTAGTTCAGCGAGGCAAAGCCCCCAGAGAGCGATTTCAGGTTATCGTCGAAGTCGCGAATGAGATCCGCAAGCGGCATCCGCGAACGCACCATTACGCTGTGCGCGAAGGTTTCGGTGCGGATATCGCTCATATGGAACTTCTCCTTGAGGCGGAGGACGTCGCCGAGATAGCTGGGCGGCGTAAGGACCTCTACGTTCACCATCGGCTGGAGCACCTGGTCGGGATTGTCCGGAAAATCCTTGGGATGCTTTACGGTCCGCCATGCGGTCCCCTCCTTTACGCGGTAGGTCACCGACGGAAAGCTGTTCACGGTTTTGAGACCGAACTCGCGCACAAGACGCTCCGCAACGATCTCGAAGTGCAGGCGGCCCAAAAAACCGCAGGCGAAGCCCCGCCCCAGGACCTCGCTCACCTCCGGCTCGAACTGAAGCGCGGAGTCGCTTAACTTCAGCTCCTCAAGCGCGCGCTTCAGGTCGTCATGGTCGCTCTCCTCCGCCGGGTAAAACGCGACGAAGACCACCGGGCGCGGCTCCTCGTAGCCCGGCAGGACCTCGCCGCCGACGAGCGAAGCCATTGTGTCGCCGATCCTTATCTTCCCGGGCTCCTTAATGCCCGTTGCGATGTAGCCGATATCGCCGGGATAGAGCGCGTCGGTCGGCTGGAGTTCGGGATGGAAATAGCCCACTTCTTTCACCTTGCACCGTTCTCCGGCGGCGATAAGCGCGGATTCCTCCCCTGCCTTAAAAACCCCGCCCGTAACGCGCACGAATGCGATCGCGCCTTTGTGGTCGTCGTAGCGCGAGTCGAATATGAGCGCCTGTTTGGCGTTGTTCTCCGCCTTCGCTTCGCTTTCCGCCTGCGAGCTCGGAAAACGTGCACGCCCAGCGGCGTTCACGTCCAATCCTCGCTTCTTGGCGGTCGGCGGCGGCACGCGGCGAACGATGGTACGGAGCAATTCCGGAACCCCTTCCCCCGTCTTTCCCGAGACGCGCAGAATGTCGTCCGGCGAACATTCGAGAAGCGTCGCAAGGTCCAAGATCACGTCGTCCTGCGCCGGCGGCTTAAGATCGATCTTGTTCACCGCGCCGATGATGGCAAGGCCCGCCTTTTTGGCATTATGAAAATTGGCGAGGGTCTGCGCCTGGATGCCCCGTGTTGCGTCGACCAGAAGCACCGCCCCTTCGACGGCCGTAAGCGCGCGCGAAACCTCGTAGCCGAAGTCGCTGTGCCCGGGCGTGTCGATGAGGTTCAGGACGAACCGCTCGCCGGCGGACGGCGCGTATTCCATGCGCACCGGCGCCATCTTGATGGTGATGCCGCGCTCGCGCTCGAGCTCCATCTGGTCGAGATATTGCGGCTTCATGCGCCGCGCCTCGACGGTTTTTGTGGCCTCAAGCAGCCGGTCGGCAAGGGTCGACTTTCCGTGGTCGATGTGGGCGATTATTACAAAGTTACGGATATTCTGCATTGCCGGGCAAGCATACCGTACCCAACTCCGCTCATCAAATCTTCTTGAGCGTAAGCGTCGTCATCACGCGCTTCGGCGGGTCCTCGGATTCGTAAACGTACCGCGTGTCGTTTGCCTCCCGCCAGATGTAACCGGGTGGCGCTTCAAGCTCGTAGCGGATGCGCTCGCGCACGCCACTTTGCTGCTCCAAGATCACCGCGAATTCTCCGCCGTCCGCGAGCGGCATCGGCACGGGATTCTCGTACCGCGCGCGGAGCGTGCCGGTCGTCCCCGCTTTCACGGTGAACCACGCCCCGATCGCCTTCTTGCCGCTCTCGCGTTCGTTCGCTTCAAGCCGGACCACATCGGGATCCGCGCGGTAGCCGTTCTTTTCGTAGTTGATCGGAGCGCGTACGGTCTTCGGCGTATCGCCCGTAAGAGAAACCAATTTGACGTCCGGCGCGACGAGAAGACGCAGGTAGTTCTGGTTCGTCGCGCGGTACCAGCTGTAGCGCGCGTTCGCTCCGGTATGGGTCCGCTTCACCGTCACGTCCGTCTTCACCATGCCCTGAACATCGATGGCGCTTCGCACGGCAACCTCTTGCCGCATGTAGATGTCGGTCTTTCCGCCGGCGACGTTCCCGTTCACGACGGCAAGATAGTCGCCGAAGAACGGCTGGGGCAGGTCGGCTGCGGCGCCCGCGAGTCCGTGCGCCAGAAAGAAGTTCTGCAGCGAGAGGTCACGGAAGTAAAACGTGATGTCGCCATGCTCGAGATGCGCGGCGATCCGCAGGGCCAGAGCGCGCTTCCCCGCATCATCGAGCGCGCCGAGGCGATCGAGAATGATCGGCGTGGCATCGCGAAGGATGCGCTTCGGCTCCCCCACACGCTTCGACTCCCCCGCCTCCACCTCCTTCTGGACCTCCTCAAGGAAGTTCCCGGCGTCGAGCGTGAGCTTGTATTCCGGAAGCTCGACGGGGCCGACAAGCTCGAGCACCGACTCGATGACGTCCGTGTTGACCGCGATCGCGCCCTCGAAGACGACGCCGCGCTCCTTGTACATTTTTGAAGCCTCGAGAAAACCGATGACCTTTTGGGCCGAGGTCGGAAAGTCGAAGAACCAGTTCGCGTCGCGCGCGCCCCAGCTCGTCGTAATGGCCTGGAGCGGTTTCGGCGGGATCACCTTCTCATCAAGCTGGCCGTCCGGGTCGTAGATGTCGCGTACGTCGAGCCCTTTCATCGCGCCCCGCTCGACCGTCACATCCGCATAACTGCCGATGAAGCCGCCGCCGGGCCGCATCTCGGAAGGATTCTGGAAAAAGAGAGCGACGTGCCGCTCCCCGGGAGCGCCGAGAAGCGCAAGAACGCCATCCATGAATTCCTCGGTGCGCAGGAACTCCGTGTTCCATTCCAGATAATTGTCCGGGATGGGAAGGGCGACGAACGATTCGAGGTCGCTTGAGAGCGCGGTGAGCTCCTCTCCCAGCTTCCGTATCTTCTCCGCGTTCGCGCGCACACTCTCCAATTCCCCAAGGAGCTTGCCTCCCTCGCCGGAGGTGAAGTAGGCAACGCCGTTCGCCTTAAGCTCCTCCGCGCTTCCCGCGATCTCGATCGCGGAGCGGGTCAGCGCCTCGACGAGCCGGAAAGCGCGCGGAAAGCGCTCAAGCGTCGGCCATATCTTTCCCCCGACCTCGGCGACGCTCCAGATGCCGTACTGCTCCCCGCGGTCGCGGATGTCCTTGAGCTCCTTGTCGGCGGACTCCAGCGAGCGCTTGGCCTCGCCGGGGTTGAGCTCGGTAAAAAACCGCACGGAGTCCTTAAAGGCCTCGACGGCGGCGCCCATTGAGGCGAGAGCGCCTCCTTTCTCGCTATAAAGGAGGCCTCCATACACGCCGATGCCGAGAAGCAAGGCCAGAAGAGCGAGGAGCGCAATGCGGCCTGTCCGGAAGCGTGTGCGGGTGCGGGGTGGCGGCGCCGATTCGATGCGGACGCCCCTGCCGAACGCCGACCGCGGCGAGGGCGTCCGTTTCGGCGGCGTGGAGATGCCGTGCCTGCCGGCAGGCAGGCGCCGCCCGCCTGCGGGCGGCTTGATGTCGGACAGCACGCCCGAAATGTTCTTTTTTGGTATGCGCGGCATGACAGCTTCCCTACGATTCTACACGAGCTCGGAGAAAATTTTCCGCATCTCCCCGGCCACGCGCGGCCAGCGGAACCGTTCCGCATTCTCGAACCCTTTGCGTATCGCCTCGTTCCGCGCGGCTGGGTCGGAGAGCAGCGAATGCGCGGCATCCGCGATCTCCTCTACCCGCCATGGATCCGCGAGCGACGCCCCTCCGGGGAGCGGAGAGAAGACCTCGGGCAATGAGGTGCGGTTCGAGACGACTACCGGCGTGCCGCATGCCTGCGCCTCAAGCGGCGGAAAGCCGAATCCCTCGAAGAACGAGGGGTAGACGAAAAGCGATGCGGCGGCATAGAGAAGCGGCCGTTCTTCGTTCCGTACTTGGCCGAAGAACCTGATGTCATCGCGGAAGGCGGAGTTCTGCGCTTCTTCCAAGATCTCGCCGTAGAGCCAGCCCCGGGGACCCGCAAGCACAAGTTCGAGCCCGGCGAACCCTTCCTCGCGCTTGAGAAGATTGAACGCGCGTATCACGGCGCGAAGGTTTTTGCGCGGCTCGATGGTGCCGAGATACAGAAGGAACGGCCGCTTCAAGTCGCGGTTCCGCCGAAACTCCGCGACCTTGGCCTCATCCTGCCTGCAGAAAAGATCGTTCACGCCGGAGTGGACCACGCTGACCCGCTCCGCGGGGATGCCCAAAAGGTCCACGAGATCGCTTTTGGTGAACTCCGAAACGGCTACGATGCGGTCGGCGCGAAGCGCCTGGCGGCGATAGTCCTGGAGCCAGTGCCAGAGCCGATGGCGAGCCCTGAAAAAGTCGGGACGGTGAAGGAACGAGAGGTCGTGAAAGGTTATAACGCGCGGGGCTCGCGTCCGGGGCAGGATGTTGAAGTGCGGGCTGAACACGACATCGGGCAGGAAATCGCGCTCGATGTCCGGAACGCGGAGCGTGCTCTGCCCGCCGGCAGGCAGGCGCGAGAGAAGGTCGAAGAGCTTGTTCGGCATCCTCCGGTCGATTACCGTAACGCTCGGCTCCCTAAGCCAGCGCTCGGGAAGCGGCGCCTTCTTGAGGCCGTTGTAGAAAAGACCAAGCTCGTTGTTGCCCTCGTGAAGCAGAGCATCGATGAGCGAACGGGCATACTCCTCGATGCCGGAGGTCTTACCGCGGCTCAGAAGTCGCACGTCTATCAGGATTCTCATACTGCAGTGGGGTCGGAGAAGACGATCGCGACCGTCTTCCCGATGATCTTGAGATCGGCAAGAAGAGAGGGGTTCCTCACATAGCGGCTATCGAGCTCGAGTTCCCTAAGAAACGGCAAACTTGAAGCGCCGTTCACCTGTGAAAGCCCCGTCACGCCCGCCTTCGCGAGGAGCAGATGCTGGTGCTCGCTAGGATAGTGGATCACCTCCTCCGGTTCGTGCGGCCGCGGCCCCACGAGCGCCAGTTCCCCCGTAAGGACGTTCACGAGCTGCGGAAACTCGTCGATGCGGAACTTCCGGAGCACTTTGCCGCTTCTCGTGAGCCGCGGATCGTTCTTGATCTTGAAGAACGGCCCGTCCCGCCGTTCGTTCAGGTGCGCGAGGGTCGGCTTCATCGCGTGCGCGCCGTGCATCATTGAACGGAACTTGTATACTTTTATCACCTTTCCCTTGCTCACGCGGGAGAGCTTCACCAGAACCGGCCCCGGAGACTCCCAGAGGATCGCCGCGGCGATCAAAGGAACGAAGGGCGAGATCGCGAGAAGCCCCAGTGACGCGCCGGCGATGTCGAGAATGCGTTTCAGGAAGACGTGAATCACACTACAATTATAGGTATGCGGGTGGCCCTAGTCCACGACTATCTCAATCAGTACGGGGGCGCGGAGCGCGTGCTTGAGGTACTCGCCGAGATGTTCCCGAAAGCGCCCATCTATACGCTCCTCTATGACGAGGAGAAAACTTACGGACGCTTCAAGGGGCGCGTGCGGAAGACGAGCTTTCTTGACCACCCGTTCGTTTCGCGGCGGCACCGTCTTTTCATTCCCCTCCTCCCCTTGGCCGCCTCGCGGCTCCGCCTTCCCGACGCGTACGACCTTGTCGTCTCCTCGACCGCCGGCTATGCGAAAGGCGTTTCCTATGGAAACGTGAGGCACGTTGCCTACTGCCACACGCCGCTCCGCTATGCTTGGGAACCGGACTATCTTACGGCCAAACTCGGCACGAACCCCGCGGTGCGCGCCGCGCTTGCGCCGCTCCTCTGGTATCTGCGCCGCTGGGACTATCGCGCCGGCCAGAAGCCGAACATTGTTATCGCGAACTCGCGTTTCATCGCGGAGAAGATCCGCCGCGCCTACGGCCGCGAGGCGGAGGTGGTGCACCCGCCGGTGGATACCGCGGTCTTCTATCCCGACGCGAGCGTACGGCGCGGCGACCGGTATCTGGCCGCCGGGCGGATGCTCCACTACAAGCGCTTCGATCTTGTGATCGACGCGTTTAACAAGCTTGGCCTGCCGCTTACGATCGTGGGCGACGGGCCGGAACGCGCGGCGCTGAAGCGACGCGCCAGCTCCACGATCGAGTTCCTGCCCTTCGTCCCGGATACCGCCGAGCTTCGCCGTCTCTACTCCTCCGCAAAAGCGCTTATCTTTCCCCAAGTCGAGGACTTCGGCCTCGTAGCCGCGGAGGCGCTCGCCTGCGGCACGCCCGTCATCGCCTACGATGCCGGCGGCGCGAAAGAGATCGTGGCGGACGGCCGGAACGGCGTCCTCTTCCCCGAGCAGACGGCCGAAGCGCTCATCGCCGCGGTGCGCCGTTTCGAGACACTGCCATTTGATCGAAACCGCGTCGCTGCATCGGCGCAACGATTTTCAAAAGAAAAGTTCGTGGAGCATATGCGGCTTGCCGTTGACCGCTGCTTAGATCGCTGATAGGATTCCGGGCAGTAATTCTTTATCGCTCAAAGGAGATGCGCGTGGAAACGCTCCTCGCGAACGCGTTCGCGTACGGCGGGATGATCATCTCGCTTGCCGGTGTCAGGGCCAAACGCGACATCCAGAAGTGGTGCTTCTTCATCGGGCCCCTTCTTCTCATGGCGGGCGCCTATCTCTTCGGCAACACGGTGTTCATCCTGCTCCAGGCGGTGATCGTGCTCGCCGGCTTGGGCGGCGTCCTGAACCTGAAGCCAGCGCTCCTGTCGTGGCTCACCATGCTCGCCGCCGCTCTCGCGCTTGCCGTTCTCTCTACGGGCGGATACGTCCGAGCTGACTGGGGACTCACGGGACCAGTCGGCCTCGCTCTCGTCGCCCTCGGCGTAGCATCCGCGCCGCGCCCCATGAGCAATCACCTCCTCTTTTGGGCCGGCGTGCCGCTCTTCATCTTCAGCATCATCACGCACGCCTGGCCGTTCGCGGTCCTGAACTTTCTCTGGGGCATCGTTCTGCTCCATACGATGCTCACCAAGCGGCCCCACTCCTAGTGGGGCCGTCGCTTATCTCAATGCACACTCCGCGATCCGAATTCGTTCCCAATAGCGGTAGCCGGAGCGTTCTGTCTTGTCCACGTCAACCGTGCCGCGCCTCTCAAGATGCCGCACCCACTGTCGGCTCTCTGCGCTAAGCCCCGAAAAGACCGGCGGTATCTTAAGCGGCACCTTGAGCGCGTCCAAGAACCGCACCGCGAACTTTTCCCGGAAAAGCGGCAGCGCAATGTCTTCCGAAAGCGAGCTGAAACAGATATAGAGGCGCGCGCCGGGATGGAGCATCGTTTCGGCCCTCTCGGCGATCTCGCGATAGAGAAAGAGCCCCTCGTAGGGGTTGTCCTTCCCCGCCGCGGGGCGCGGAATGTAGGGCGGATTGCAGATGACAAGGTCGTAGCGGCGGTTCACATGAAGCGGGGCGCCGATGCGATTGTGGGAGTAGAAAACGTCCGTACCGCGCCGCGCCTCCTCGAGGTTGTCGAGCGCACACGTAATGGCGTCGCGGTTGATATCCATAAGATGGGCAAGCTCAAGGGGCGTCCCAAGCGCCCGTTTTTTCATAAGGACGTATTTTGCAAGAAAGCCGCTCCCGCACCCGATCTCAAGGAGGGAGCGCGCCTCCCGCAGGCGGCGGGTGCCGACGAGCGTCTTCCGGAGCGCCCGCGCGAAGAGCATCGTATCGATCGAGGGCGCCCAGACGCCGGGATAGTCCGCTTCCGACCAGTAGACGAAGACGCCGTCGTATTCCGTAACGCGGCCGGGAAATTCGTAGGTTTTCACGACCGCATCGCGGAGCGTGGAAGGCAGTTTTGCGATCGCGGCGTTATCCGTGAGAAGCCGCGGGTTTTTGAAGGTGTGCACTAAAAACTCCTTCGCGCCGCGGTTCCCGCCCGTCACCTTTTGCACCTCATCCCCGAGCGCGTAGAGGGAGAGCGTCGCAAGGTCTTTGTCGAGTACGAGCTTCATGATCTGAGCATACAATACGCAACCATTACTTCGGGGATCGCCGGCTTGTCGCGGCGGTAGGAGAAATACTTATCCGCAAGACAATAGGTGCAATCCGGGACCGTTTCCACCCTTTTGATCCCCGCTTCTTCTGCCTGCCGCACGAGAATCCCACGCAAGTCGACAAAATGCTCATCTCCTTTTCTGGCGGCAAAACTGGCATAGCCCTTCTCTTGCGCAAGATCAGTATATTCCTTGAATTGTTCAAGCACATCATCGCGGACAGAAAAATGACACTTTTGGATGCCGGACCCGATACCGAGAAGAAGGTCTTCTGGCCGCGAACCGAAGTGCTCGCCGAACGCCTCGACCATCCTGCCAAGGATATTCTTCACCGTTCCGCGCCAGCCGGAATGCGCCAAGCCGATCGCTTTTCGGATCGGATCATAAAAATAAAGCGGGAAGCAGTCCGCGACGGTGACAGTGAGCACAATTTCCGGCATCTTCGTCACAAAGCCGTCCGCGCGCGGCATCTCCTGCCAGTTCTCACCGGAGACCAGCCGCACCTCGCTGCCATGCACCAGATACGGAATAAAGATGTTGCCGGTCGCTCCTTCTCGCTCGAAAAAACGCCGGCGGTTCTCGAGCGCTACTGCGTCGCGCGCCGGATCGTTCGCGGTCTTAACGTTCATAAAGCCGTCCTTCTTTTCAGAAAGACCGTGGCGCACATCAACAAATGGCCTGAACATCTCGAACATCGCTACTGACCAGCCCATGGCATCACTTTCAGCTTAGGCCATAAATTCATCCATCTGTTTACTTTGTTTTCATACATTTTTTGAGTGAACAGGGATTGTACCGGCTTAACGGTCATTTCGAACACGCTATCTAGCCCATAGGGCGCAAAAACCTCGAACTTGTTATTTATGCGCCTTACCCCCACGCAGGTCGCCGTGGTCGACCAGCTACTTATTGCGTCTTCGACCGACTGATATGGCGGAATTTTGAAACCGAACTTCTGTTCGAACCAGAGGTGCACTCTCGCCTGATTCTTGATCTCAATGACCGCCGGAACGTCCGCGAACAATCTTTTTCCCTCTCGAATATAAGAGTCCTCCCCTTCATAGGAAATATCGGACGGATCGTAGTAAACCAAGTCATAATCTTTGATGCCGAAATCCGATGAGAAGCCGTGCAATGTATTCCAAACCGTCTGAGAAATGCATCCCGCCGCAAGGTAACAATTGGGCATTCGAAGTTCCGGGGCGCGCTCCAAGATTTTACGAATGTTGCCATTCGTTGTCAGGATCTTTTCTAACTTTTCAGTTACATCACTTCCCATGGCACTTTTTATACTTTTTTCCGCTGCCGCAGGGGCAGGGATCGTTCCTGCCGACCGCTTTGACCGGCGCGCCGCCGGCTGACGCAACGGGCGCAAGAGGCACGGCCTGCGGCGCGGGCGCGGCACCCACGAATCGGAAGAGGTTGGCAAATATCCAGCCGTCGAAGTTCTCGAGAAGCTGTTGGAAGAGGCGGCGCGCCTCCCGGCGGTACTCGACCAGAGGATCATGCTGACCGTATGCGCGAATGCGCACGGATTCCTGAACTCCCTCCATGTCTTCAAGATGGTTCATCCAAAGAAAGTCGAGCGCGGAGAGGAGCCGCCCCGGGACTTGCGGTTCGCTCACGACCTGCGTGAGCCGCCGCGCGACGAGCGCTTCCGCGAACTCACGGAGAAGATCGCGGCCAACCCGCGGATCGCTCTCTGCGATCTTCTTCGCCGCCTCATCGAATGTTTGGGGGATATCCAGGAGACGCGCCTCTTCGAGAATATTTTTCATCGTGCCGAGCTGCCATTCGGAAATAAGTTCCCCGACCGCGATCTGCGAGATCAAGAGCTCCATCTGGCGCGTGAGCGCCTCCCCGATGATCGCTGTAAGGACGCTTTTTTCCACCGCCTCAAGGATCGCCTGCCGGCGCCGATAGATGTTGCTCCTCTGCATGTTCAGGATGTCGTCGTACTCCAAGAGGTGCTTGCGGCTGTCGAAATGCATGCCTTCGATCTTGCTTTGCGCCTGCGCCACGGCCCGCGAGACGAACTTGGAATGGATCGGCACGTCGTCCGGGATGTTGAAGTTCGTCATGAGGCGCTGAATGCGGTCGCCACCGAAGATGCGGAGCAGGTCATCCTCGAGCGAAAGGAAGAACCGGCTCGAGCCGGTGTCACCCTGGCGTCCCGCGCGGCCGCGGAGCTGGTTATCGATGCGCCGCGCCTCATGCCGCTCCGTGCCGATCACATGGAGACCGCCCGCCTCCCGCACAAGGCGCCCCTCCTCGGGAGTCGGCGGGTTGCCTCCCAGGATGATGTCCACGCCGCGGCCGGCCATGTTGGTGGCCACCATTACCGCGCCGGCGCGGCCGGCCTGCGCGATGATGGCGCCTTCGCGTTCGTTGTTCTTGGCATTCAGCATTTCGTGCGGAATGTTCGCCGCCTGGAGCGCAGCCGAAACGAGCTCGTTTTTGGCGATGGAGACCGTGCCGATCAATATCGGCTGGCCTTTGGCGCGCCGCTCTTTCACTTCTTGCACGATCGCCGCGAGCTTGGCGGCGGTATTCTTATAGACCGCGTCCGGCAGATCCTTCCTGACCATCGGCTTGTTCGGCGGTATGCTCACCACTTCAAGACCGTACACCTTGTGGAATTCCTCGGCCGAGGTCTGCGCGGTGCCCGTCATGCCGCCGATCTTTTTATAAAGACGGAAGTAGTTCTGGATGGTTATCTTCGCGTACGTGCGCGACTCTTCCTTCACGAGCACGCCCTCCTTTGCCTCGATCGCTTGGTGCAGACCGCCCGAATAACGTCGCCCGTGCATCATCCGCCCCGTGAACTCGTCCACGATGACG
>Ga0156266_124_pt1 | contig 19081 bp, 17 predicted proteins | sample RifCSPlowO2_12_FD_107915 | JGI IMG/M metagenome (GOLD analysis project Ga0156266, IMG submission 107915) | Candidatus Liptonbacteria bacterium RIFCSPLOWO2_12_FULL_60_15 | reverse complement strand
CCGGCAGCGACACTTCTTGTTTCGTCATCTGCGCCTTTTTTGCCGCCGCCCGGGCCAGATCAAGAATGATGCGCTCGCGTTCGCGCCTATAATTGTTCACGTCTACGAACACCGTCTCCCGATTTTTGCTCCTTCCGACCATCTGGACGAGATAGTTCACAGCGGCCACAAGTTCCATGATCGATTTTTTGATCGGCACGTATTCGTCGTTAATGAACACGGAGATGCGCCGCCCCTCGGGGTCGGCCTCCACGCGCGCCTCGGCAAACCCCATGTGCGCGAAGAGCTCCTTAATGAACTGCTCCCACTGTTCCAGGTTCTTTTCCATGGTTGGATAGGTTCTTTCCCAGAGACCGCTTGATGAGATACTGCTGTCCCACCGAAAAAAGGGCGGTGGTGGCCCAGTAGAGACCCACTGCGGCCGGCATACGATAGAGAATAACGAGAGTAAGAAGCGGCCCCAGAAACACCATCTGCCGGGCTAACTTGTCCTGCGCCGAAACTTCCTGACCCTCTTTATGCTTGAAAAGCGCGAGCCGCCCTTGGAGAAACTGCGCAAGCGCCGCCAGTCCGACCATCAGCGTACTCCGCTCGTTCAGGTTTAGCAAGCCGAAAAAATCGTAGTTGATCTCCATAGGACGCTCTACGAACGAATACAGGTACGAAAGCGTCTCGCCGGAAAATCCGTAGTAGAACACCTGGTAGAGCGCGATCAAGATCGGCAGCTGCAGGAAAAGGAGAAAAAATCCCGAGAACGGGTTTACGTTCCGTTCCTTGTAGAACGTCATAAGAGCGCGTGCTTGTTCTTGCTTGTCGAGTTTTTTGTTTTTTTGGATCGCTTCGATCTCCGGACGAAGCGCTTGCATGACAAGCTGGCTTTTGGTGCTCAAATGAAAAAGCGGGAAGAGCACGACCCGAATAAGGACCGTGAGTATGACGATCGCCACGCCGAGATCGTTCGCCGCGATGGTGTCGTAGAGAAACACCAACGCGTTGAAGAGCGGGCGGTAGAGCAGTTCGTTGAAAGCAGCGGAGATCATACCCAGCATATCAACCTCGACTGTTAGAGAGATTCGCCACTGGAAAAAAGATTAGCATGGTTGAAGTTACGTTTTCTTTACTCATACCGTTGTTCTTGAGGCCGCTGCGGCCGGTCGAGGTTGTATTACTGGGCATACGAGGGAGAGAAGTTCTTCTTTAAGTTCTGCCGCGGATGCGGACGCAGCGGGGGGTTTGAGAATCACAATAACATCCTCTGCCGCTTTTTCGGAAATCCTCCCGAGAACCCGGTACGCAAGCCGCTTCAGGCGATTCCTCCGCACGGCGCTTTTCGCGACCGTCTTGGATACGATAACCCCGAAACGGCGGAATCCTTTGGCGTTCTGGGCTACTTTGACCGTAAGGAACCTTCCTCGCAGGACCTTCGATGGATGGGAAGGAAAAAGTCCGACGGGGACGCGGCGGACCTTGGACAGCATAGAGGATCAAACCGCGAGGCGCGCCCTTCCTTTTCGGCGCCTCCGGAGAAGGACGTTGCGCCCCCCGGGGCCTCGCATCCGGCGTAAAAAGCCATGCGTGCGGGCCCTCTTCTTCTTTTTGGGCTTGTACGTCTGCGACATCACCAAAAATCCTACCAGGAAAAAAAGCTTTCCACAAGTCGTCCCCACGTTATACAGTTTCACGGACGTTGACGAACTCCCCCTGGTCCCTACAATTAAGCGTGAACAGAAGAGGTGGTAAGGGACCGCATACGTTCTCCGAAAGAAAGAATGGAAAGATCATCCGCCGCGAACCGCAAATAAAAAAAGAACTCTTTTCCTCCTCATGGACCACGACCAGCTCTGGCAATCCGCCCTCGCGGAAGTGGAACTTCAGATCTCCCGGCCGAACTTTGCCACCTGGCTTAAAAGCAGCCAGCTCCTGAGCACCGAGGAGGGGGTAGCGCTCGTCGCTTTACCGAACGTATTCGCCAAAGAGTGGGTAGAAAAAAAATACTGCAAGATCATCCTGGGCGCCATCCGAGCGATCGACGTCTCGACGAAAAAAGTGGAGTTCGTGGTGCGCAACGCCTCCGCCCCCGTCTCCGCGCCGCGGTCGAGATCTTCCTTGCCTTCGGCGATCGGCGCGGAAAAAACGGAGAAACAACTCATCTTCTCCGAATTCAAAGTAGATCCGGCCACCAATCTTAATCCGCGCTATACCTTTGCGACGTTCGTTGTCGGTTCCTCGAACGAACTTGCGCATGCCGCTGCGATGGCAGTGGTGAAGGAAGTGGGGACGAAATATAATCCTCTTTTTATCTACGGCGGCACCGGACTCGGGAAGACGCACCTCATACAGGCGATCGGGAACGAGATCAAACAACTCTACCGGGATAACGTGAGAGTGAAGTACGTCCCCTCGGAACGGTTTGCAAGCGAGGTCGTTGCCGCGCTCCAAACCCGGCGCTGGAACGAACTGAAAGACAAGTACCGGAACGTGGACGTGCTGATCATCGACGACATTCAGTTCATCGGCGGCAAAGAGAAGACCGAGGAAGAGTTTTTTCACACGTTCAACGCACTGTATGAGAACTCAAAACAGATCATCATCTCCTCCGACCGGCCGCCGACAGCGATCCCGACGCTCCAGGAGCGGCTCCGTTCGCGCTTTCAGGGCGGCATGATCGTGGACGTGAACTACCCCGACTACGAGATGCGCATGGCGATCATCAAGACAAAACTGCAGGAAAACGGCCGTCTGCTGACCGACGATCTTGTTGGGGTCATCGCCGACCATGTGCGAAAGAACATCCGCGAGCTTGAGGGCATTCTGAACAAGATCTTCTTCTACCAGGACACAAAGGGAATGACGCTCACTGACGAGCTCATCAAGGAGATCATCGACACGACCATCCAAAAGCCCACAAAAAACATCACGGTACCGCACGTGCTTAAGGCTGTTGCCGACTTCTTCGAGGTCTCGCCCGCGGACATCGTAGGCCGCTGCCGCAAGCGCGAGATCGTGGAGCCACGACAGGTCTCCATGTATCTTCTTCGGGATATGCTGGAGATGTCCTACCCTTTTATTGGGGAAAAAGTGGGGAAGCGGGATCACACCACGGCGATCCATGCGTGCGAAAAAATCGCGCACGAGATCAATAAAAACGCATCGCTGAACCAAAAAGTACTGCTTATCAAGGACGCGATCTACAAAAACGCGTGATGGAAGTTATCCTTCCGTTATCCTCTCCTCGTCCCTCTGTTCGTCCCGACATCCTCAACAGGGCAACGCGAGAAGTGAAGCGCTCAGCGACGTCCTATCCACAGAAATACGAACACTAACAACAACTATAAGTTCTTTATAATACTATGAATATTATTATTCTTAAGAAAAACCTGCGGGATGCGCTCTCGATCGTAGAAAAGGCAAGCGGCGAGAATTTCAATCTTCCCGTTCTTAAGAATATTCTTATAAAAACCGATGGCGCGCGCCTCAAGCTTGTTGCAACGAATCTCGAGATCGCAGTAACCTCGTTCGCTTCCGCGAAGATCATCGAGGCCGGGGAGATCACCGTTCCCGGTTCTACGTTAACCGCTATCGTCTCGAATCTGACGAGCGAACGCGTCACTCTGGGAACAAAAGGAAACACGCTTCGTTTGACGACCGACACGTATGAGGCGACTCTCCAGGGGCTTCCCGCGGAAGAATTCCCCGTTATCCCCGAGCTTAAATCCGAGGAACGGTGGCTCGAATGCTCGTCAGCCGTGTTTAAAGACGGCGTAAGCCAGGTGATCTCGGCTGTGCAGATATCCGACCTCAGGCCGGAGATAAGCGGTCTTCTTTTCTCTGCGGGAGGCGCTTCGTTCACGATAACCGGCACGGACAGTTTTCGTCTCGCGGAAAAAACGATAGGGGAAAACCAAATCAAAACTTCGCTCGACGAAGGAGTGCGCGTGATCGTGCCGCTGAAGACCGCGCAAGAACTCTTAAGGAACTTTGGCGATGACAAGCCGCTCACGATCACGTTCGACGAAAATCAAATAGCGTTCCGCACCGATGATTTTACTATCATCTCCCGGCTCATTGACGGCACGTATCCCGAATACGATCCGATCGTTCCTAAATCGACGGAGACCGATATCGAGGTACAGCGCGAGGAACTCATGAATGCGCTGAAACTCACAGGGGTCTTCACGAGTCGCGTGCATGAAGTGAAACTTTCGTTGCGTGACAACAAAAAAACACTCGAACTATCCTCGGTCGACCAGGCAATCGGCGAGAACCGTTACCTATGCGCGGTCAAGGCGAAAGGGGAACCGGTCTCGGTGTCGTTCAACTGGCGTTATCTTTTGGACGGGTTAAAGGCCCTCAAGGGAGAATCCGTGATGCTCGGTTTGAACGGCGACGTGAAACCGGCCATGCTCCGCTCCGCGGGCGACCAGTCGTACTTTTACGTTCTGATGCCTATCAAAAGCGTCTGACTACTGGAAGACGATCACGGTCTTCAGAGCGACGTTGCCGAACGCATCGGTGATGCGCACGGTGACCGTGTTTTGAAGTTCAAGCGCGGAACGCGGGATCGTAACCTTGTAGGCGAAGGCGGTTCCCAGCGGGCCGCTCTTGTGGTCGACCGCGGTGCCGTTCACGATCACCTCGAGTTTTATTCCTTGAAGCGGCGCCTGCACGGCGGCCTCGATCGTGAGATCGCCGGAAACGAACTGGCCGTTCACGGGAGAAACAAGCGTAATATTCGGCTTCAGTATCTCTGCGGTCGCTTCCAGTTGCGTTCCCGGTGTCTGCTCCGCCGGCGTAAAGCCGCGGTTATACAGTTCGTAGTTCGGAAGGTTCCGGCGCGCCCACGCCTGGACCGGTTCCTCCCAGTTGCGATACTGCGGGTCCCGCTCGGGGCTCGACGGTTCCTGGCCGGCAGGGTCTTGTTTATCGACGTAGTGCAGGATGTCGTGGATCCGGTAGTCGGCGAGGTAGTTTCCCATGAGGATCGGCTTTGACGAGAGAACGGGGTCCGGCTTGGTGAACGTTTCCGTCGGCATACCCTCAAGCGCGTTCTTCATGAATGCGTTCCACATCGGCACTGCGGCAAGAATGCTTCCGCCGCTCTTCTGCATCGGCGCGTTATCGTTGTTGCCCGCCCAGACGCCCACGACGAGCGAAGGCGTATACCCGACGACCCACGCATCGCGGTAGTCGTTGGTCGTGCCGGTTTTGAGCGCTACCTGGCGGTCGGGAAAGAGCGTCAGCCCCAAACTGTTCTCGAAGAGCGGCGCGCGCGCGGCCGGGTCGGAGAGTATGTCGTTCACGAGCCGGGTGTACTGCGCGGGGATCGCCTCCTCGGTGTTCTCCTGCCACTCCTCGAGCACCGAGCCCTTCGAGTCGGCGACCGTGAGCACCATGGCCTGCGGACGGCGCATGCCTTCCTGCGCGAAGACGGAGTAGGCGGCGACCATGTCCGCGAGTTTTACCTCGCCGCCGCCGAGGACCAAGGAGAGGCCGTAGCGGCTCCGTTCTTCAAGCGTCGTGATGCCGATCTTTTTTGCGTTCGTTATCGTGTCGTCGACGCCAGCGAGGTAGAGAACCTTAACGGATGGGACGTTCACGGACTGGGCGAGCGCGTTCCGGAGCGAAACGGGACCGCGGAACCGCTCGTCGAAGTTGTGAGGGTGAAAACAGCGGGTGTTCTCTTCGTCGTAATCAATGTTCAAGATCGGGCACTCGTTCGCGTACGTCGAGAATTCGGTCGGAAGATCGAAGAGGACGGTCTCGGGCGTGTATCCTTTCATGAAGGCCGTGAGATACGCGAACGGCTTAAAGGAGGAGCCCGGTTGCCGGAGCCCTTGGGTGGCGACATTAAAGTTCCCTTCGAAGCGGCAGTTTTTTCCCGGCGTGCAGCCGGCCGGTTCCGGCTCGCCGAAGTAGTCCTTCGATCCCACAAGAGCGAGCACCTGTCCCGTGCGCGGATCCTCGGCGGTGAGCGCCGCGTTGTGCCCTTTGTAGAGTTCCTGGTTTCTCGTCGCGCCGTCCAGAACGGCCTGTTCCGCGAATTCCTGCAGCTTCCAGTCGAGCGTGGTCGTCACGCGGAGTCCGCCCGTGCGCACGTAGTCTTCCCCGTATTTCTCGTTCAGATACTCTTGGACCGCGATCACGAAATGAGGCGCCTTTATGGAGGTTGCTTGCGGCGCGTACGTTAACGTTTCCGCTTCCGCCTTTGCGCGCGCGTCTCGATCGATGAAGCCGGCCTCCGCCATCTGGGAAAGGACCGAGCGGCGGCGCGCTTCGAGTTCCTTCGTGCGGTTTCCCCACGGCGAGTAGTACGTCGGCGCCTTGGGAAGCGCCGCGAGCGCAGCCGCTTCGCCCAGCGTAAGTTCGTCCACATGCTTTTCAAAATATGTCCGGCTCGCTGCCTCGATGCCGTAGGCGTTTCCACCGTACGGGATCTGATTCAGGTACAGGGCGAGGATCTCGTCTTTTGAATAGCGCTCCTCGAGCTGGATGGCGACAACGATCTCCCTGATCTTCCTTGTTATCGTCTGCTCAGGTCCGAAAAACGCGTTTTTGGCGAGCTGCTGGGTTATGGTCGAGCCGCCTTGGCAGCCGCCGTCGCAGTTCAGGAACAAAAAGCGGCCGCGAGAAAGATTCTTAAGGACAGCCCGCGCCATGCTTTTCCAGTCGAACGCGGGATGGGAGTAGAAGTTCTTGTCCTCGGCGGCGAGCGTCGCCTGTTTCACGAACTCCGGGATCTGGTCGAACGCCACGACGGTGCGCTTCTCCTCGCCGCTCACCTCATAGAGAAGCACCTTGCCGGTGCGGTCGAAGATCTTGGTGGACTGGCTTACGCGCCTGTCCTGAAGCTGTCCCGGCGAAGGGAGATCGCTTACGACGTAGGCGGCAAAAAGAAGCGCCGATGCGGCGCCGAGAGCGAGAGCCACCGAGGACGAGAACACGAAAAAAGAGCGTGTTCGCCTGGGAAAGGTTTTCATAGCATCCGTTTTTATTTTACCTCTGCCGCTCTCACAAAGGAACCGCCCAGCACTTTCTCTGAAGCGCTGGGCGGTAGGGAGCTACATCGCTCCGTCTTCGCTGTCTCCCGTTTTTTCCTCTTCTTCCTCATCAAGGGCTTCCTCGCCCTCGAGCGTTTCTTCTTCCTCTTTGACGAGGTCCTCGTCCTCCTTCACGTCGTCGTCCGCGAAGAGAGAGGGGTTCGTTTGCTTGCACGCTGTCGCTTGCGTAATGAGCATAGGATGCGAATACTGCTGTCGACCTTTTTATTTATATTCGAAACCAGTATAGAGATGGGCAGATTCTTGTCAATGTGGATTGTGGAAAACTTTCTACCGGTGGAACCGGTACTCACCGGCCGCCGTGATGGCGACCGCGAGCGCATCGGTCACGTCATCCGGACCCTCGATCTTCGGGACGTGGAGGATGCTCTTGACCATGCGGGCCACGCCTTTCTTGTCCGCGGCGCCGTATCCCGTGACGGCCTTCTTGACCGAGGAGGGCGCGTACTCCGCGAGCGGGATGCCGTGCCGTTCCGCGGCAAGGAGGATCACGCCGCGCGCCTGCGCTATCGCAAGGGCCGCCTTGCTGTTCTTTGCCACGTACAGCTTCTCGACGGCGACCATGGCGGGGCGATGCTTCCGGATGAGGCGTTCCAGTTCCTGCGCTATTTCGTGAAGGTGGTGGAGAGACGACGACGGAGAGGAACGGACGCGGAGCAGGCCGCAGTCGATCAAGGTCGGCGTTCCGGAGCCGCGGATGAGGCCGTACCCGACGCGTGACGTTCCCGGGTCGATGCCTAGGATGACGGGAGCGGTCTTACGCGGCGTTGTGATAAACGTTTTGTACGTCATCGTGCTCCTCGAGGTCGCGGACAAGCTCCTCGAGCTTCTCCCGTTCTTCGGCGCCGATCGCCTGCGGGAATTTTGCCTGCCAGTCCGTACCGCCGGCCGGGGGCGGCGTGAACGCCCATCGGACACTGCCCGGCTCGGCCCACTTGGCGCCATGGTCAGCAAAGATCCTTTTTATCTCGGGCACGGTCCGGTTCGAATTGTCGGTGATCGCGACGATGAGGAGCGCGATCCCGCCCGGACCGTATCCCTCGAGGAGCAGTTCCTCGAGTGCTTCGCTCCTTTCGGAGGCGCGTTTCACTGCGCGCTCGATGTTGTCGAAAGGAACGTTGCCTTCCTTCGCTTCCCGGATAGCGGCGCGGAGTCGCAGGTTGAACTGGGGATTCGAGTCGTCCTTCGCGGCGATGGTGATGGCCTTGAGCAGTTTCGAAAAGAGCAGGCCGCGTTTCTGGTCGGCTGCTTCCTTTTGGTGCTTGATCTGTTTCCACTTTGAGTGTCCTGACATCTCAAAGAAATAGTAAGTAGAAAATAGAAAGTAGTAAATAGAAAATAGAGTTCCCTGAAAGAAGAATCCCCGCCAGGACAGGGCCTGGCGGGGCGGGGGATCTAACGGAAGCTGGTCTTCCGCAGGATCCAGGAGTCGGACTGCTTGGAGGTGCCGGAGACGGAGAGCCGCTTCTCGGCGGAACCCACGATCTTGCCGCTCGTGTCCGTCGCGGTCGCGACGAGCGAGAAGCGTGCGGACCGGGAGTCCAGGTTCCAGAAGCGATGGACCGCCGTCTGGCCCGGAGCGACGATCTGGCTGTTCTCGCCGGAGTCGTCGAGCAGGGTAACGGTGTAGTTCGTCGCGTTCACCACCTTCACCGTCATGGTGTGGTACATGGTGTGGTAGGGGATGTTCGAGACGACCTTGACGCCGGCGCCCGGCCCGATCGAGTAGGCGCACCCCGTGGTGAGGATGAGAGCGAAGGCGCCGAGAGCGATAGCGTGCACGCGCGTTCCGTAGCGGATCAGGTTCTTCATGGCGACAGTGCTCCTTTCTCCTCCCACTGCGGGAGGCAGACGATCTTGCGGTTCGATGTTCTAGCGCAATTATACATCATTTTTTAATAGTTTGTCAAGTTACGGGGGGAGCCCCGTTTTACGAAGGTTTTCCTTTGACGGAGGACCGGTTATGGGGGATACTGCCAGAAATGCCTATTTCTCGGGGTTCAAAAGGCGTGGAGGAGAAGCTCCACAAGCTCGAGCGGGAGGCGGAGGAGCGCGATGCCCAGCGGCGGGCGGGCGCCAAGGGACATACCTACAAGGACTTGGTGACCACCTCGGTCGAGATCGACGCCCTCGAACTTATTCCCGAGGAGGAGGCGCGCCGCGTGAAGGCGGCCGGCCTTGCCCTGAAGGGCAGGCGGCTCGCATTGGCGTTCTATGATCCCGACACCGAGGATGCAAAGGCGCTTCTTCTGAAGCTCGCGGGCGAGAAATACGAGATCCAGGCGTTCGTGGTTTCGCTCTCGAGTTTGGCGCACGCCTGGAGTTTCTATAAGTACGTGAGCGCAGAAGCGGGCCAGATCACGGGAAAAGTGAGGATCGACGAGGCGCGCTTCCTTGTGTTCCGCGAGAAGCTCAAGAACATCAAGGAAACCACGACTGTCATCAAGAGCGCGCTCGAGGCGAACGAACTCTCCGTCACGGAACTGTTCGAGGCGATCCTTGCGGGCGCGCTTTCGTCGCGCGCCTCCGACATCCACTTCGAAGCCGGCGAGGCGAAGTCCAAGATCCGTTACCGCGTGGACGGCCTGCTCCACGATATCTACGCCGAGATCCGCGCGGAACCGTACCGTCTTCTGGTCTCCCGCATCAAACTGCTCTCCGGCCTCAAGATCAACATACGCGACGAGGCGCAGGACGGCCGTTTCACCATCAATGCGGGCGGCAAGGAGATCGAGGTCCGTGTCTCCATTATCCCCGCGGAGTTCGGCGAAACGGTGGTGATGCGCCTTCTCGACCCCGACACCATCCGTCTCACCCTGAACGACCTGGGACTTCGCGTCGATGACCGCACGATCGTCGAAGCCGAGCTTAAGAAGCCGAACGGCCTCATGTTGAACACCGGACCTACCGGGTCAGGCAAATCGACCACGCTCTACGCGTTCATCCAGCACGTGAACGACCCGGAGACCAAAGTCATCACGATCGAGGACCCGATCGAGTACCATCTGGAGGGCATCGAGCAGACCCAGGTGGACACCGAGGCCGGCTATACGTTCGCGAACGGCCTGCGTTCCATTCTTCGGCAGGACCCGGACATCATCCTGGTCGGCGAGATCCGCGACCAGGAAACCGCCGAGATCGCCATGCACACGGCCTTGACCGGCCACATGGTGTTCTCAACGCTCCACACGAACGATGCGGTCGGCGCGATCCCGCGCCTCGTCGACATCGGCATCAAGACGACCATCATCGGACCGGCTCTCGCGCTCGTGATCGCCCAACGTCTTGTCCGGCGGCTCTGTCCGGACTGCAAGGAGGCCTCTTCGCTCCCGGCAGACCTGAAGGCCAGGGTCAAAAAATTCCTTGATCAGCTGCCGAAGCGCGTAGATAGGGCGCCCTACGAGAAACCGCAACTCTACAAACCGAAAGGGTGCGCGAAATGCAACGAGCTTGGCTACCGGGGCCGCATCGCGGTCTTCGAATTCTTGGAGGTGACGCCCGAACTCGAAGAGCTCATCAATAAAGAGGCCTCCGAGGTGGTGGTCAAAAAATTCGCCAAAGAGCAGGGGATGGTGCGCATGCAGGAGGACGGCGTCCTCAAGGTGCTCTCTGGCGTCACCACGTTCGAGGAGGTGGAGGACGCGACCGGGCAGATCGCGTGGGAGGCGGCGTAGTCCTTTACAACAAAAAATCGGACCTTGGGTCTGTGGGCACTTCTCCCGTGAAAGAGAATAGTTGTGTGTCTTTTTCCGGAAACCGGAAAAAGGTTAGAATTCCTCCGAGGAACAGTCCAGCCGAAGCCAGGCCGTCCGCATGACTAAAAGGAATTCCTGCCCACAGACCTAAGGTTCGATGGCCACATACTATCACAAAGATAATTTTTTGTCAATATGCCGGAATCCACACACAACCAGGACGATCTGAACGTCGATTTGGCGCTTCGCCCTTCCACATGGAAGGAGTATGTGGGTCAGGACAAGGCCAAGCAGAATCTCGCGGTCATCATCGAGGCCGCCCGGATCAGGCACGAACCGATCGACCATCTCCTTTTTTACGGCCAGGCGGGGTTAGGCAAAACCACGCTCGCCTACCTGGTTGCCAAGGAGGCGGGAGCGGCGCTCAAGGTGACCTCGGGGCCGGCGATCGAGAAGATGGGCGACCTCGCCGCCATCTTGAGCAATCTCGATCCGGGCGACGTCCTTTTTATCGACGAAGCGCACCGGATGAACCGGCTGATCGAGGAGATGCTCTATCCGGCGATGGAAACGCGGAAGCTCCACCTGGTCGTGGGCAAAGGACCCGGCGCGCGCGCCTTCTCCCTGGACCTGCCTCCCTTCACCATCATTGCCGCGACGACGCGCGTGAACCTTCTTTCGGGCCCGCTCCGTTCCCGTTTCGGCGCCACGTTCCGCCTCGATTATTACGAACTCGATGATATTAAGGCGATCATCGAGCGCTCTGCGAAACTGCTCGGCGTGAAAGTCATGCCGGAAGCGGTCGAGGTGCTCGGCCGCGCGTCGCGCGCGACGCCGCGCGTGGCGAACCGCCTCTTGAAGCGCGCCCGCGACTTCGCGCTTGTGCGGAGCAAGGGCGTAGTGACCTCGGATATCGCAGCGCAGACGCTTGCGCTCCTCGAGGTCGACCATCTGGGACTCGAGCCCTCCGACCGGCGTCTGCTCTCCATCGTCATCGAGAAGTTCAACGGCGGTCCGGTGGGGCTTTCCACTCTTGCTGCGGCGTTGAACGACGACAAAGGGACGGTCGAGGAGGTCTATGAGCCCTATCTGATGTCGATCGGTCTCCTGCACCGCACGCCGCTTGGCCGCATGGCGACGCCCGCGGCCTATCGCCACCTCGGCATTGCGCCCAAGGATTCTCTTTTATAGTCCGCGCCGCCATGCCTTTCATCTCCGAGATACTGCCCAATCCCAAGGGGAGCGATCAGGGCGCGGAATGGGTGGAACTCGGGAACAACGGCGCGGAAGCCGTATCGCTCGCGGGTTGGACGCTGCGCGACGCCTCGGGAAAGCGCATGGCGCTTCGTGGCGAGATCGCTCCCGGCGGCTATCGCGTGTTCGAAGGGCCGGACCTCGGTCTTTCCCTGAACAACGCGGAGGAGACGCTCATTCTCCTCGATCCGAAGGGAACTGCGGCCGATACCATTTCATGGAGCGCAGCGCCGGAAGGCGAGAGCTTCGCCCGCGACCGCTCCGGTTTTATGTGGACGCAACTCCTCACGCCCGGAGCGGCGAATCGCGTGGAGGGCGCGATGTTCGAAGATCGGCTTCTCCTTGCACGCGAGGGAACGCTCGTCGGCGCGAGCGGAATAAGCGCTGTGTTCGGCATCGCTCTCGTTCTTGGTCTCGCGGCGGCGTTTTTTGCGCAGCATCTCAATGCCAAGGCGTGACGATGCGATCCATATAAGTCGTTCTCCGCGCGCTACAAAACTCGCGGCGCGCTTGCTTGCGCGGAACATTCTGCGGAAAGGACCACGACGGCGCGCCGTCGTGGTCGCGCTTGCGGGGGAACTGGGAACCGGGAAGACCGTCTTTGCCCGCGGGTTCTTGGGGGCGCTCGGGGTGCGCGGGCGCGTTCTGAGCCCCACCTTTATACTTGTCCGTTCCTACCGTCTGCCCAAAAATCGCGGGGAATTTGTCCGCGCGTATCACTTCGATCTCTATCGCTTGAAAAACGCGAATGAGCTCCGTCGTGCCGGCTTCCGTGAAGCGCTTAGCGACGCGAAAGCAGTCGTTCTTGTCGAGTGGCCGGAGCGGGCCGGCAGGGCTCTGCCGAAGGACGCGGTCCGAGTGCACCTCAAGCACGGAGCGGATGCGCGCGAACGGCATGTGCGCTTTGTGTGGTGAAATAAGAACATGAAGCGTTTCCTCGTTTTTGACGCGAACTCGCTTGTCTACCGGTGCTTTTACGCGCTTCCGCCCTTGACCGCGCCGGATGGCGCGCCCGTCGCCGCCCTCTACGGCCTTGCGAACATCCTCCTGAAGCTCTGGCGCGCCGCAAAGCCGGACTATGCCGCGGCGATGTTCGACCGCAAGGAGCCAACCTTCCGCGACAAACTCTACAAGGAGTATAAGGCGCACCGGCCGCCGATGCCGGACGATCTCGCGCCGCAGATCGAGGCCGCGCGCGGCCTCTTCGCGCTCTTCGGCGTGAAGTCCTTCGACCTCGCGGGTTTTGAGGCGGACGATCTCATCGGCACGCTTGTCGAGAAGTTCAAGAAGGAAAAGAACGTGCAGTTCGCCATTCTCTCCGGCGACGCGGACGAACTCCAGCTCGTAGAGGGCGACCGCGTGGTGGTCGAGATGTTCAAAAAAGGCGTGAGCGACATTGCGGTCTACGACGCCGCCGCGGTCAAGGAGCGTTACGGCGTCACGCCCGAACAGTTCGTGGACTACAAAGGACTCGTGGGCGACACCTCGGACAACATTCCCGGCGTCGCTGGCATCGGTCCCAAGACGGCTGCGGAACTTTTACAGGTGTACGGCTCGATCGAGGGCGTCTACAAAAAACTTTCGCCTAACGTAAAGGGATTCACGAAGCTCGAGGCGAAGAAAGAAGATGCGTTCCTCTCAAAAGAGCTTGCAACCATACGGCGCGACGCTCCGGTAGCGTTCGGCGCGCTCGCCGATCTTGTCGTGCCGCCGCTCGAAGAGGGGGCGCTTGTCCAAGAGTTCTCACGCCTGGGTTTTGAGAGCATCGTGAAGCGGCTCGCGGTGCCCTCCGTTCCTTCCCTTAAGGAGAACAAGAAGCCGGAACTCGATCTTAAAAATATTCTCTTCATCGAGGCCGCTCCTTCCGCGCTGTCCGACAAGGCGCTCGTATCTAAAAAAGTTAAAGTCGGCTTCGATCTCAAGGATGGGCTTAAGGCGCTCTGGCGGTCGGGGCGCGACATGGCGCCGCCCTACGCCGATCTCGGTGTTGGCTTCTGGCTTCTCGACTCCGATCTTAAGGACTACCGTCCCGAAACGATCGGCCGGCGCTTCTTCCGCGAGTCCTGGAGCGGGACGCCGGAAGAACTCCGCCGCGCCTATCGCTTCCTGCTTGCGGAGTTGGAAGCAAGCGGCCTCCGCCGCATCTTCGAGGAGGTCGAGATGCCGCTTCTCCGCATCTTGGCGGAAATGGAGCGCCGCGGCATACGGGTCGACCGCGACCGGCTCCGCGCGCTTCGTCGTGAGCTCGACGGCGAGCTCGCCGAGCTCGTTCGCACCATCTATGCTGCCGCCGGCCAAGCGGTGAACCTGAATTCGCCCAAGCAGCTCTCCGCGCTCCTCTTCGACAAGCTCGGCCTTGCGTCGAAGGGCGTGAAAAAGACGAAGAGCGGCGCGCGCACCACGGATAGCGAGGCGCTCGAGACATTGAAGGGAGCGCATCCCATCGTCGGGGAGCTCATCCGCTACCGCGAGCTCTTCAAGGTGAAGTCCACGTATGTGGAGCCGATCGAGAAACTCCTCGACAAGAAGGGCCGGCTCCACACGGTCTTCGTCCAGACCGGGACCGCCACGGGCCGCTTGAGCTCCCGCGAGCCGAACCTCCAGAACATCCCGCAGGAGACGGTGTGGGCGCGGAAGCTCCGCGAGAGCTTCGTGGCGGAGAAGGGTTTTTCGCTTGTCGCCTTCGACTATTCGCAGATCGAGCTCCGCGTGCTCGCGGACGTGACGCAGGACCCGCTCTTGCTCGAGGCGTTCCGGAACGGAGAGGATATCCATCGCCTCACCGCTTCCCGGGTGTTCAAAAAAGCGCCCGGCGACGTGTTGCCTGCCGAGCGGCGGCTTGCGAAGACGCTGAACTTCGGCATCATCTTCGGCATGGGCGCGGACGCATTCGGGAAGACAGCCGGCATCCCGCGCGAGGAGGCGCGGAAGCTCATCGATGAGTACTTCGAGACCTTCAAGGGCGTGCGCGGGTGGCACCAAGAGATCAAAGAGCGGGCGCGGCTCGAAGGCGTGGTGACGACGAAGACCGGCCGCCGGCGCACCTTCTCCGCACAGGCCGCCTTCTCGCCTCGGCTCCAGGCGGAGATCGACCGCATGGCGATCAATATGCCCATCCAGGGCTACGAGGCGGACATCCTAAAGCAGGCGATGCTTGACGTGCACGCGGAACTCATGAAGCGCGGCGTCTGGGACGCGGAGGCGCGGCTTCTTCTCTCGATCCACGACGAATTGTTGTTCGAGATAGCGGATGATATGATGAAGAAAATCGTTCCCGCGATCCGCGAGCGGATGGAACGCGCCGCCGTGCTTTCCGTGCCGCTCATTGTCGAGACGAAGAGCGGGCCGTCGTGGGGGACGCTTCAGGCCCTCTCTCAACAATAATTCCTAACGCGCTATGAGCTATTCCATCTCGATACCAGGCACGACGACGCAGGCGTACCTTTACGGTACGTCAAGGAGGAGTAACGCCGTAGCGAGGGGGAATAGCCATAGCCCTTCGGGTTGCGCGCACGCGACACGATCGCCGCGTTGCTCCTCGTCGACGTACTCTCCGAGTACGACTTCCTCGTCGCGCCTTGCGCTCTTGTCGCGTGCTGGCAACGCGTTTGAGGATTATTATCGAGAGAGGGCCTAGTATGGATCTTAAGCGTTTGTGGGGTGACCTCAAAGTGTATGCCGCGTTGCCGGAGATGCGGCCGTTTTGGATATTCGCGCCGGTGGTCCTCACGATCGCGGTCATCAATATCGTCTATCTTTCCGGCTTTTGGGCTGCGGTCTCCGTCGGCCTTTTCGTGCTCCTCGGCGTTCTCATCTTTTTCACCAACCTGCGGCTTGCGCGCTCGAACCTCCAGATCAAGGTGGAGCGGAACCAGATGCAGAGCATCATCAAGACCCTCGAGAACGGCATCATCGCCTATGACCCCGAGTTCCGCGTGCTTGTCTTCAACCCGGCGGCGGAGTCCATATTCGGCGTGCAGGCGGCGGAGGTTGCCGGCAAGGCCTTCACGCCCGACAAGGCGCAGGAACCCCGCTACCGCGTGCTCGCGCAGACCATTTTCCCCTCGCTTGCGCCGCTCGCGCTCACGCGCTCGCGGGCGGGAGAGTATCCGCAGGTCGTGGACCTTTCATTCGACGAGCCGCAGTTGGACCTTCGCGTAACAACGACGAAGATCATCGACCAGGCGGGGAAGCTCTTGGGCTTCATGAAAATAATCCAGGACCGGAGCCGCGAACTCGGGCTCCTGCGCTCGAAGAGCGAGTTCATCACCGTGGCGGCGCATCAGCTTCGCACGCCCTTGGTCGCGGTGGATTGGGCGTTCGAGAACTCGCTCAAAGACCCCGCGCTTCCGCAGGGCGCGAAGGAAGCCATCGAGCTTGGCAAAAAGGCCAGCACAAAACTGCTCCGCACCGTGAACGACCTCCTCGACGTCTCGAAGATCGAGGAGGGGAGGTTCGGCTACCAGTTCGAGAACATCGAGTTCATCGGGTACGTAGAGAAGATATTGGGCGAGGTGTCGCTTATCGCCAAGGAGTACGGCGTGAACGTCTACTACGACCGGCCGCAGGAACCCTCGATCGCCATGTACGTCGACCCCGCGAAACTCTCGATTGTTTTTTCAAATCTTTTGGACAACGCCATCAAATACAACATGAAGGGAGGGAGCGTTACGCTCAAGGTGGAGCGCATGAAGGACAAGCCGTATCTCACGGTCAGCGTGAAGGACACCGGCGTGGGCGTGCCGCCGGAGCAGGTGCCGAACCTTTTCAAAAAGTTCTTTCGCGCGGAGAACATCATGAAACTGGAGACGGAAGGCACGGGTCTGGGGCTCTATATCGCAAAAAATATCGTGATGCGCCACGGCGGCCAGATATGGGCGGAGTCCGTCCTGAATCGCGGAACCACCGTTTCGTTCTCGTTGCCGACGGATCCCAAACTTATTCCTCCCAAAGAGATCATCTACGAAGAGTTGTGATCATTGTTCTCTACGGTACCGACGCCTATCGCCGCGTCGGGCGGGCCGGCTGGTGGATGGAGGAGTACAGGAAGAAACACGGCCTCTCGCCGGCGCTCCGTCTCGACATGGCGGACGAGGCAGCGCTCCCCGCGCTTCGCGAGTTCTTCGCCGGCGTTTCCCTGTTCGATCCCTTCAAGCTGGCGGTGCTTCGGAACACGTTCGGGTCACCTGATGCGCCCGCGCTCGCTAAGTTCCTGAAGGACCAGGCGGAGCAGAGCGAGAACGTCATCATCGTCTCCGAGGAGAAAAAACCGTCCGCGGCGTTCGCGTTCCTCCTAAAAGCGCAACGGTGCGAGGTATTCGATGCGCCGACCGGGCCGGAGCTCCAGGCGTTCGTGAAGCAGGAAGCAGCGCGGCGCGGCATCGGGCTCGAGCCGGCAGCTCTCTGCGCGATCGTGCACGCCTCGGGCGGGAACACCTGGTGGATCGCCACCGAACTCGACCGCGCGGCGCTTCTTGGCGTACCAACCATCGTGCTCCGGGATCTCCCCGAACTCGACCTTGAGGCGGCGGACGTCGAAGGACTTCTGTATGAACTTAGCTCGTTCTCGCGGAGCGCCCGTCTTGCGGCCTTGGAAAAGTTCTTTCGGCGCCGACATGATCCCGCAATGGTCTTCAACCGTCTGGCGTATCGCGATGCGAAAAAACTGCCGGTCTTCGCCGACTACGACGTGCTGGTGAAGAGCGGCAAACTGGATTACGAGGAGGCCTTGCTCGCCTTAGCGATTGCCTAGGGCCTGTCTCGCTCATAACTCCTAACGCGATACGAGCCAATTTCGCTCCAGACCGAGGCGCGACGAGGAAGTCGTACTCGGAGAGTCCGTCGACGAGGAGCAACGAAGGGCTGGGCGAAATTGGCCGTATCCCTTCGGGTTGCGGTCTCTGTGCGCCTGCGCTGCGTTACTCCTCCTTGACGTACCGTAAAGGCACGACTGCGTCGTCGTGCCTTGCGCAGGCGCACACATCCTCGCAACGCGTTGGAGGGTTATGAGCGAGACAGGCCCTTAGCGAGACGGGACTTCAAGCGGCTCGCCGTGTTCTTCTTGATGAGGTTCGCCTTCGCGCTTTTATCGAGCGCCTTCTGGACCTGCGGGAGGAACGCACCGGCTTCGTCGAACTTTTTTTGGGCAACAAGCTTGCGATATTGCTTTACGGCCTTCTTAAGCGCTTCCCGCCCCTCGCGGTTCGTCACGCGCCGGCGGATATTCTTTCGCGCTTCTTTTTTTGCGCTTTTTGTGATCGGCATACCAAACAATGGTATGCACGCGGTATAATAAAGTCAAATGACGATGCCGCAATAATGTCATGATCTACACCCTCCAGGGAACGCTCACTGCGGTTAAGGAAAATTTTGCGGTCGTGGAAACCGGCGGCCTCGGGTTCAAAGTGCATTGTTCGCCGGCCACCCGGTCCCAGCTTCCGCCGCCGGGGAGTCGCGCGAAGTTGTTCTGTTTTCTCTATGTGCGCGAGAACGCGCTCGACCTCTACGGCTTTCTCTCGGAGGATGAGCTGAAGCTCTTTGAGCTCTTGAACTCGATCAGCGGCGTAGGACCGAAGTTGTCGCTCGGCATCTTAAGCGTTTCCGAGGCGAAATACGTGCGCGCTGCGATCAAGGAGGGGCGGACCGAACTTCTGACCAAGGCCTCGGGAATCGGCAAACGAACCGCGGAGCGCATCATTTTGGAGCTGAAGAACAAAGTGGAGGCCGTGGACGCCAAGGAGACGGTAAGAACGATGGAGGCCGCAACGGACCTTGAGGAGACGCTCACCGCGCTCGGCTACTCAAAGGCGCAGGCGCGGAAGGCAGTCGAAAAAATTCCCGCTTCCGCGAAGGGGTTCGAAGAGAAGCTGCGCGAAGCCCTGAAGACGCTCAAAAAATAGAGTCCCTCCATGCGTCTCATCCGCTCGATCTGGCATTTCGCGTGGGCGCTGTTTTCCGCCGCCTCCTGCGGTTTTCCTTCGCGGCGGCTTACGGTTATCGGGATCACCGGTACGAAAGGCAAGTCGACGACGCTTGAGCTCTTAAGCGGCATGTTCGAAGAGGCGGGCGCGAGGA
>Ga0156266_129_pt1 | contig 22432 bp, 18 predicted proteins | sample RifCSPlowO2_12_FD_107915 | JGI IMG/M metagenome (GOLD analysis project Ga0156266, IMG submission 107915) | Candidatus Liptonbacteria bacterium RIFCSPLOWO2_12_FULL_60_15 | reverse complement strand
GGGATAACAGGCTGGTCTTGCCCGAGAGTTCCTATCGACGGCAAGGCTCGGCACCTCGATGTCGGCTCGCCCTAGCGCGGGGCTGGAGAAGGTCCCAAGCGTTTGGCTGTTCGCCAATTAAAAGGGCACGCGAGCTGGGTTCAGACCGTCGTGAGACAGGTTGGTCTCTATCTGTTGCAGGCGTTGATACTTGCGGGGAGTTGGCCCTAGTACGAGAGGACTGGGCTGAACGTACCTCTGGTCTACCGGCTTTGCCACCAGGCGAACCGCCGGGTAGCTATGTATGGACGGGATAAGCGCTGAAAGCATCTAAGCACGAAGCCCACCCCAAGATTAGGTATCGTCCGAAAGGACAAGATCTCCTCGAAGACTACGAGGCTGATAGGCTCTAGGTGTGCGCACCGTAAGGTGTTTAGCCAAGGAGTACTAATGATCTCCCGACCATTCCAAAACTGACGTTTTATCCGAAGTCATGAGCGTTTACATGTGCTGGTGTTTTACTTGCGCGTGTCCCACCTCTTCCCTTTCCGAACAGAGAAGTGAAAGTGCGCAAGCCCGATAATAGTCCTTCGGGGCGAACGTAGGGTATGCCGGCACATGCAAACGCTTATTTTTATGGTTTGGTAAACTCACCATCATGAGCCTGCCGAATGATTGTTTGGCGTTTCTCAAGTACAATTAAGACACGAGCCATGCCTTCCTCCCGCACCGCCAAGCAGATCGTCTACGGCATTTTCTACTTCGTCGTTTTTTCCGGGATCGTGAGCGGCGTCTACTTCGGGTTCTTGCGGAATCCCGCATCGTGCTTTGACGGCAGGCAGAACCAGGGCGAGGAGGGCGTGGACTGCGGCGGTCCGTGCGAGTCCTGCGAGATCAGGAAGCTCATGCCGCTCACGGCGGGTTCCGTGAAGGTGCTGTTTGCCGGCGCGAATGCGACGCTCTTTGCCGAGGTGCGGAACCAGAACTTCACGTTCGGTGCCGCTTCGCTTACGTACGCCTTTGAGGTGAAGGACGGCGCGGGCCGCGTCGTGAAGGTCGTTTCCGGCGAGTCGTTCGTCTATCCGGGCGAGATAAAGTATTTCGTCGAACCGGCCGCGGGCGTGTCGCAGGGCGGCGTGAGCGGAGCGAATTTCACGATCTCGAACGTCGCGTGGAAGCGGAAAGAGGAGTTCCCGACGCCTTTGATGCAGTTCCGGGAGGTGAAGACCGAGGAGAAGCAGGGCGGCACCCTTACGACCTCCGGCGTGATCGTGAACGGAGAAACGGTGCCGTTCCGCCGCCTCATCGTGGGCGCGCTCTATGTGGACCAGTTTGGCGCGGTCGCCGGCGCCTCGACGACGGAACTCCGCGACGTGAGACCCTTTGAAGAGCGGTTCTTCCAGATCACGCATCCCGCGCTTCCCGGTTTCGATCTCCGAGCGACCAAGCTCTACTTCGAGGGGCGGCGATGAAAGCGTTAGCGCGAGTGCAACTGCTTATTCCCGCGGGGGTCGTCCTCGCCGCCGGGCTTCTGGTGTTTCTCTCTTCCGCCCGCCATCTCTTTTGGTATCAGCTTCTCTGGATAACGTTTGGACTCATCGTCTTTGTGGCAGTAGAGCGTTTCGACTGGCGGTCGCTTGTCAACGTACGCTTCCTCGTGGGCGGCGTGTACGCGTTCGGGATACTGCTCCTTGTGCTCACGCTGATTCTCGCCCCTTCGATCCGGGGGGTGCGGAGCTGGCTCGTTCTCGGTTCTTTTCAGTTTCAGGCGTCGGAGTTCATGAAAGCCGCGCTCATTCTGCTCTATGCGCAGTTCTTCTCCCGCGGACATATGCGCATCGCGCATGCCGGCACGCTCGTCACCTCGTTCGCGTTCGCCGCGCTGCCCGCGGTGCTTATCGCGCTCCAGCCGGACCTCGGTTCGGCGCTCATTCTTTTCTTCATCTGGCTCGGGTTCGTGCTTGTCTCCGGCATCCGTTTGCGCCATCTCGCGCTTGCCGCGATCCTCTTTGCCGTGTTGGGCGCGCTCTTGTGGGGCGTCTGGCTTGAGGAGTACCAAAAAGAGCGCGTCATCGGCCTCTTCGTGCCGGAGCGCGACCCTTTGGGCGTGAACTACAACGTCATCCAGTCGAAGATCGCGGTGGGCTCCGCGGGGTTCTTCGGCAAGGGCTTCGGGCAAGGGACGCAGGTGCAGCTTGGATTCCTGCCGGAGGCGTCCACCGACTTCGCGCTCTCCGCGTTCATCGAGGAGTGGGGGCTCGCGGGCGGCGCGGTTGTCGTGGGCGCCTTCTTGTATCTGCTTGTTGCGATCCTTAGGATCGGAGCGGCTGCGGAAAAGAACTTCGAGAAGTTCATTTGTCTTGGGACGGTCATCATGCTCTCCACGCACTTCGCCATCAATGCGGGTTCGGCCCTGGGATTCCTTCCCGTGATCGGCGTGCCCTTCCCGTTCTTGAGCTACGGCGGCTCGAATTTATTGACCAGCGCGTTCCTCGTTGCTATCATTCACTCCATTGCAGCGCGGACCTGACATCTGGCTCATCGTGGGCGTTCTCGGCATCGCTTCGGTCGCGATGCTTTTTGGTGCGGCCCTTGTTTTTGCCCAGTTGCGGCCCGTCGGCGGCACCGCGGCGGAACGGCCCTTCGTGGTCCAGCCGGGCGAAGGCGCCCGATCGATCGCGGAACGGCTGGAAGGAGCGGGGATCATCCGCTCGCGTACCGCCTTTATGCTCTTCGGCGCGTTTTCGGGCGCTGTGCGCACGCTGAAGCCGGGCCAGTACGAACTTTCGCCCTCGATGTCCGCGCTCGTTATTCTCTCCTCGCTCCGTGAAGGGGCGAACCGCGAAGTGGCGGTCACGATCCCAGAAGGCGTAACCGTGCGCGAGATCGACGGCATTATGGCGGAAGCCGGCGTGACGCCGCGCGGTCGGATCATTGAGATCGCGGAGGCGCGGAAGCTCGAGGGCCGGCTCTTTCCCGACACGTATCGCTTCTTCGTACCGAGCGAACCCGAGGACGTGATCGCTCGGCTCACCCTGACCCACGAACAGAAAGCGCTGCCCATCCTTCTCCTCGAGCCCGCCCGCGCCTACGAGAATCTCATTTTGGCATCGCTTATCGAAAAGGAAGTGCCGGATTCCGAGGAGCGGCGCATCGTTTCCGGCATCTTGCGCAAGCGGCTCAAGGCGGGCATGGCGCTCCAGGTGGACGCCTCGATATGCTATGTAAAAAAAGGGCCGTGCCACCCCGTGACCGCGAACGACTTGACGCAGGATTCGCCTTATAATACATATAGATATAAAGGACTGCCGCCTGGTCCGATCTCGAATCCCGGCACGGATGCCCTCCGGGCGGCGCTCGACCCCATCGCCTCCCCGTACTGGTTCTATCTGAGCGATCCTAAGACCCAAAAGACCGTATTCGCCAAGACCCTTGACGAACACCGGCAAAATCGTGTTAAATATCTGAACCAATAATATACGAGGCGCCAGAAACGCTCTGCGGGTTCTTTTTTGTTCGTATAAGTCCGCGGCAGGCCATGCCTACCGGCAGGCAGGCAGGCCGTGCCCCGGAAGGGTTGTGTGTGTGCCGTCACCTATGCTCTCCTGATGCCTAAACTTCCCACAAAAGTTTTTTCGTCCCACGCCGGCCTCCGCGTTCCGGAGACGAATCTGGCCGAGCTCCAGACCAATTCCTTCAACTGGTTCCTGAAGGTTGGTCTTAAGGAGCTCTTCACCGAGATCTCGCCGGTCCGCGACTACACCGGAAAGGAGCTCGAACTCCACTTCGAGGATTTTTATTTTGACGAACCGAAGTTCGACGAGGCCTACGCGCGCTACAAGGACCTTACGTACGAGGCGAGTTTGCGCGTGAAGCTGCGTCTTTCGAACAGGAAGAGCGGCGAAGAGCGCTCGCAGGAGGTGTATCTCGGGGACTTTCCGATCATGACCGACCGGGGGACCTTTATCATCAACGGCGTCGAGCGCGTCGTGGTCTCCCAGCTTATCCGTTCATCGGGCGTCTACTTCACCGCCGAGATGTGGCGCGGACGGAAGCTCTTTGGCGCCAAAGTGATCCCGAACCGCGGCGCCTGGCTCGAGTTCGACACGGAGTCCGACGGCTTTATCGGCGTGAAGATCGACCGCCGCCGCAAGACCGCCGCCACGGACCTTCTGCGCATATTCGGCATCGATGACGTCGAAGAGATCAGGCGCCTGCTCGGAGGCGCGACCGACGGCCCCATCAACTTCCTCGAAGCGACCCTTAAAAAGAGCCCCGCGAAGAGCGCGAACGACGCGTATATCGAGATCTACAAGCGCATCCGGCCGGGGGACTTGGCGACCGTGGAGAACGCGAAGAGCCTGATCGACGCGATGTTCAAGCGGTTCGACCGCTACGATCTCTCGAACGTCGGCCGCTTCAAGCTGAATCAGCGCCTCGGCCGCAGCGCGACGGACTCGCGGCTCCTGGAGAAAGAGGACGTGGTCGCCATCATCCGCGAGATCATCCGCCTGAACAACGACCAGGCCGCGGAGCCGGACGACATCGACCACCTGGGCAACCGCCGCATCCGCCCCGTGGGCGAGCTCTTGGAGAACAAGCTTCGCGTCGGTTTTGCCCGGCTTCGCCGGGTGATCCAGGACCGCATGTCGACCCTGGACCCCACGGTCCTTACGCCCGCGCAGCTCGTGAACGCGCGCCCGCTGGTCGCGGTCGTGCGGGAGTTCTTTTCGTCCTCGCAGCTTTCGCAGTTCATGGACCAGATCAACCCGCTGGCCGAGGTGGAACACAAGCGCCGCCTCTCCGCGATGGGTCCCGGCGGCCTGGTGCGCGAGCGCGCCGGTTTCGAGGTGCGCGACGTGCATCGCTCGCACTACGGGCGCATCTGCCCCATTCAGACTCCCGAAGGCGCGAACATCGGTTTGGTAAGCCACCTTGCCTCCTTCGCGCGCCTGAACCCCCTCGGCTTTTTAGAGACGCCCTATCTTAAGGTTACGCGGGGCGCGGTAACGTCCGAGATCGTCTGGATGAACGCGCACGAGGAGGAAAAATACAAGATCGCGACCGCCGGCATTCGTCTCGACCGGGATGTCGCCATAGTGGACGACGTTGTGGAGGCGCGCATCAAGGGCGAACCCGGAACCTGTCCCCGGGAGGAGGTCGAATATATCGACGTGGCGCCGCACCAGTTCGTGAGCGTTGCCACGTCCCTCATCCCGTTTTTGAAGCACGACGACGCGAACCGCGCGCTTATGGGTTCCAACATGCAGCGCCAGGCGGTCGTCTCCGTGCGGCCCCAGGCCCCTTATGTTTCGACGGGCGTCGAGGAGAGCGCGGCCCGGGATTCCGGCTATCTCATTCTCGCGGAGGGGGATGGCGAGGTGCTCACGGTGGACGCGAACCACGTCAAGGTCAAGTACAAGAAAGAGACAAAAACCCACACCCTCCACAAGTTCAAGCGCTCGAACCAGTTCACCTGCATCTCCCAGCGGCCTTTGGTCGTGCGCGGCGCGAAGGTGAAGAAAGGGGATCTCCTTGCGGATGGTCCGGCCATCGATAACGGCGTCCTGGCGCTCGGCCAGAACCTCGTCGTGGCGTTCCTCTCGTGGGAGGGCGCGAACTTCGAGGACGCCATCATCATCTCGGAGCGCGTGGTGGAGAACGACAACTTCACCTCCATCCATATCGAGGACTTCTACTGCGACGTGCGTGATACCAAACTCGGACCCGAGATCACGACCCCCGACATCCCGAACGTTTCCGAAGAGAAGCTCAAGAATCTCGACGAGGAGGGCATTGTCCGTATCGGCGCCGAAGTGCGCGCGGGGGACATCTTGGTCGGCAAGATATCGCCGAAGGGCGAGACGGAGCTCACGCCCGAAGAGCGGTTGCTGCGCGCCATCTTCGGCGAGAAGGCCTCCGACGTGAAGGACACCTCGCTCACGCTCCCGCACGGCAAGTATGGCCGCGTGGTCGGCGTGAAGATCTTCTCGCGCGAGCGCGGCGACAAGCTCGAACCGGGTATCATCAAGCGCATCCAGGTGGAGACCGCCCAGCTCCGCAAGGTTCGCGCGGGCGACAAGCTCGCCGGCCGCCACGGCAACAAGGGCGTGATCTCGCAGGTCCGGCCCGTCGAAGACATGCCCTATCTCGAGGACGGCACGCCGGTGGATATCATTTTGAATCCCTTGGGCGTCGTTTCGCGCATGAACCTCGGCCAGATCCTCGAGACCCACTTGGGCTGGGCGGCGAAGACCGCGGGGTATCGCGCCATCACGCCTTCGCTCTCGGGCGCCTCGATGGAGGAGATCCAGGACGAGCTTCAGGCGGCGGGACTTCCCCGAAGCGGCAAGGTAAAGCTCTACGACGGCCGCACCGGCGAGTCGTTCCATAAAGAGGTGACGGTCGGCGTGATCTATATGATGAAACTGAACCACTTGGTGGAGGACAAGATCCACATGCGCTCGATAGGGCCGTACTCCCTTATCACCCAGCAGCCCCTGGGCGGCAAGGCGCAGTTCGGCGGCCAGCGCTTCGGCGAAATGGAGGTGTGGGCGCTCGAGGGGTATGGCGCGTCCTACACGCTCCAAGAGATGCTCACCATCAAGTCCGACGACGTCTTGGGCCGCTCGGCCGCGTACGAGTCGGTGATCCGCGGCGAGCAGATCAAAGCGCCGAACATTCCGGCATCGTTCAACGTGCTGGTGAACGAGCTGAAGGCGCTCGGTTTTAATGTCGAGCTCTTGAAGGACGGCGCTCCGTCGGTTGACGGAGCGAGCGTAGCCGATCCGCTCCAGGAGCCGGAGAAATAACGCTTCTCATGGAAAATCCCGTCATAGAAAATTTTTCCCGCATCCGCCTCAAGATCGCCTCACCCGAGGACATTTTGCGCTGGTCCTACGGCGAGGTGACGAAGCCCGAGACGATCAACTATCGCACCCAGCGCCCCGAGAAGGACGGTCTCTTCTCCGAGCGCATTTTCGGTCCCACCAAGGACTGGGAATGTTATTGCGGCAAGTACCGCCGCATCCGCTACAAGGGCGTGGTCTGCGACAAGTGCGGCGTTGAGGTGACGCGCGCCATCGTTCGCCGCGAGCGCATGGGCCACATCAATCTTGCCGCGCCGGTCTGCCACATCTGGTTCCTGCGCAGCGTCCCTTCGAAGATAGGCCTCGTGCTCGACGTGCCGGTGCAGCGCCTGGAGCGCGTGATCTACTACGCGGCCTACATCGTGACCAAGGTGCACGAGGAGAACCGGAAGCGCGTGCTGGACGAGCTTGAGCGCGAACTTTCCGCGCGGAAGAAGACGGCCAAGAAAGAGAAAAAAGAGAGCGTCGCGGAGCTTCGCACGGCGGCCTCGAAGACGCGCGCGGAACTTGAATCGCTCCAGAAAGGCAAGGTGCTTATTGAGTCGGAGTATCATGCGCTCTCCCGCAAATTTGCGGACGTGTTCGAGGCGGGAAGCGGCGCCTCGGCGGTTCGCCAGATCCTGGAACAGGTTGACCTTGAAAAGGAGGTGAAGAAGGTCGAGGCCCAGATCGGCAAGGGCGCACTCACGCGTTCACGGTCGCAAGCGAAAGCCAAAGCGGAAGCGCGCACTCAGGATACGACCGCCGAACGCCGCCTGCTTCGCCGTCTGAAACTTTTGCGTCGCATGGCGAAGGCCGGCATCCGCCCCGAATGGATGATCATGACCGCGCTGCCGATCCTTCCGCCGGATCTCCGGCCGATGGTGCCTCTGGACGGGGGCCGCTACGCGACCTCGGATCTGAACGACCTCTATCGCCGCGTCATAAATCGCAACAATCGTTTAAAAAAACTTCTCGAGCTCAAGGCGCCCGAGGTCATCGTGGTGAACGAAAAGCGCATGCTGCAGGAGGCGGTGGACGCGCTCATCGATAACTCGGCGCGCTTCGGCACGCAGCAGCTCTCCTCCCAGCGCCGCCCGCTCCGCTCGCTCGCGGACATGCTGAAGGGCAAGCAGGGCCGCTTCCGCCAGAACCTTCTGGGCAAGCGCGTGGACTACTCCGGCCGCTCGGTCATCGTCATCGGTCCGAAATTGAACATCGACGAGTGCGGCCTTCCCAAGCGCATGGCGCTCGAGCTCTTCAAGCCGTTCGTCATCTCCACGATGATCGAACGCGAGTTGGCACACAATATCAAAAGCGCGAACCGCCTGATCGAGCAGGCGCCGCCCGAGGTGTGGGCGATCCTCGAGGAGGTGATAGCCGACCGCAAAGTGCTTCTGAACCGCGCTCCGACCCTGCACCGTCTCTCGGTCCAGGCGTTCAAACCGCTTTTGATCGAGGACCTCGCGATCCAGATCCCGGCTCTGGTCTGCGCCGCGTTCAACGCGGACTTCGACGGCGACCAGATGGCCGTGCACTTGCCGCTCTCGCACCAGGCGCAGCGCGAGGCGACGAACATCATGCTCGCGTCGCGGAACCTCCTGAAGCCCGCGACCGGCGAACCGGTGGCGGTCCCCTCGAAGGACATCGTCATGGGATGCCACTATCTCACCAAGCTCGATCCGGAGGCGAAGGGCGCCGGCCGCCGCTTCCTCGACTTCGACGACGCGCTCTCTGCCTATGATTACGATAACATTGCGGTGAACGCTCCCCTTGTCATCGGTTCCGGCGGAACAAAACTGGAAACCTCGTGCGGGCGGATCCTGTTCAACAAGATCCTGCCCGCGGATTTCGGTTTCGTGAACCAGACCCTCGAGAAGAGGTCGCTCTCCAAGATCACCGCCGACGCGGTGACCCGCTTCGGTTTCGAGGTGGGGCAGGACGTGCTGAACAAGATCCAGGAGATCGGCTTCGAATACGCCACGCGCTCCGGCATCACCTGGGCGATGGACGACCTTGCCATTCCGGCCGAGAAAAAGGAGATCATGGGCGCCGCCGAGGCGGCCACGGCGGAGATCCGAGCGGAGTACGAACAAGGCCTCCTCACCGAGAGCGAGCGGCGCGCCCGCATCATCTCGATCTGGGACAAAGCCAAGGCCGACATCGCCAAGGTGGTGCAGAGCGCGCTCCAGCCCCAGAACTCCATCTATCTCATCATCGATTCCGGCGCGCGCGGCACCTGGTCCCAGCCTATCCAGATGATGGGCATGAAGGGCTTGGTGCAGAATCCGAAGGGCGAGACCATAGAACTCCCCATCAAGTCCTCGCTCAAGGAGGGGCTCTCGGTCCTGGAGTATTTCATCTCCACGCACGGCGCCCGCAAGGGTTCCACGGACACGGCCTTGAAGACCGCGCAAGCCGGATATCTCACCCGCCGCTTGGTGGACGTTGCGCAGGATATTGTGGTCCGTGAGGAGGACTGCCGCACCAAGGAGGGCATCGACCTCGTGCGCGCCGACGGCGCCGCGTTCGGCCAGTCCTTCGCGAACCGCATCTTCTCCCGCACGGTGCTCGATGACCTCAAGGCGGGCAATAAAGTGCTTCTCAGGGCAGGCAACGTGATCGACGCGAAGGCGGCGGAGGCGATCGACAAGGCGAAGATCGAGAGCGTCAAGGTGCGCTCGGCGATCTCCTGTAAGACGCTCTACGGCGTCTGCGCGAAATGCTACGGCTATGATCTCGGCGCGAATGAGCCCGTACGGATGGGCGAGGCGGTGGGCATCATCGCCGCGCAGTCCATCGGCGAGCCGGGCACCCAGCTTACGATGCGCACCTTCCATACCGGCGGCATCGCGGGCGCGGATATCACGCACGGCCTGCCGCGCGTAGAGGAACTCTTTGAGGTCCGGCCTCCCAAAGGCAAGGCGGTCTTGGCGGGAGCGGACGGCGAGATCGAGAGCATCGAAGAGCGGGGCCTTTTGAAGGTCATAGCATTGAAAGCGAAAGCGCGAGTGCAGACCGATGGCAAGAAAACAAAACTTGTCGAGTACCCGGTGCATCGCTCGACGACGCTTTTCGCAAAAGAAGGCGACCGCGTGAAGCGGGGCGATCAGCTCTCCGAGGGGCACATCGACCTTAAGGAGCTCTTCGAATACCGCGGCGCGCAAGCGGTGGAGCGCTATATCGTGAACGAGGTCCAGCGCATCTACTTTTCGGAAGGCGCCTCGATCAACAATAAGCATATCGAGATCATCATCCGCCAGATGTTCGGCCGCGTGCGCATCAAGGAGGCGGGCGATTCCGACTTCGTGCCCGGCGACATCGTGGAGAAATCCGAGTTCCTCGAGGTGAACCGCGCGCTGCGCAAAAAAGGCGGCACGCCGGCGAAAGCGGTCCAGCTTCTTATGGGCATCACCAAGGTAGCGCTCTCGTCCTCGAGCTTCCTTTCGGCCGCCTCCTTCCAGGAAACGGCCCGGGTGCTCGTGAACGCCGCAAGCGAAGGCAAGAGCGATTATCTGCGCGGCCTCAAGGAAAACGTCATCATCGGCCGCCTTATCCCGGTCGGTACGGGTCTTGCGATCGGCGAGGAAAGCGCCGCGGATGCGGGACGCGGCGGTTCGTCAGCCGACGGAGCAAGCGCAGCCGACATCTCCGGCAACGAGGCTCGCCAAGACGGCGGCCATGCGGCGGCGGAGGACGAGGAATAATTTGACGACAGAACCCGCACCCTATACCCTTACCCTGTATATGGAAGAAGAAAACGCAAAAAAAGAATACGAGCTTACCTTTCTGACGCGCGCCGAAGACAAAGTCGAGGAAGTGATCGCGGTGCTCAAAAAGAGCGGTGCCGAGATCACGAGCCAGGGAACGCTCGTGCGTCAGCGGCTCGCCTACCCGATCGAAAAGGAGACGCAGGCGGTTATGAGTTCCCTGAACTTCCGGCTCGACCCGGAAGCAGTGGCCGGGCTTGATCACGAGCTGCGCTTCAATCCGCACGTGCTCCGTTTTCTCATGGTCACGCCCCCGATCGCAAAACCGCAGGGAATAACGTACGAGAGGCGGACGGCGTTCGGAAGCGAAAGCGCGAACGCAAGCGGAAGCGCGCACGCAGGCAGACCGGCGGGTCTCCCGGACGGCTCGCCTCGCTTCGGCGAAGCGGGCCGGCAAGACGGCCAAGCGCGGCCGCGCCCGGCTGGAAGCGAAAGCGCGCACGCACCGAAAAAAGCGGAACCGGCGCCCGCAGCGGCCTTGAGCAATGAAGCGCTCGAGAAGCGGCTCGAAGAGATCCTGCAATGAACCTCAATAAAGTTTTCTTAATAGGAAATCTGACCAGAGACCCGGAGCTCAAGGCTTTGCCCTCGGGCGCTTCCGTGGCCTCGTTCGGCGTGGCGACGAACCGCGTTTGGAAAGACCAGAAAGGCGAGAAAAGGGAAGACGTCCAATTCCACAATGTCGTCGCTTTCGGCAGGCAAGCCGAAGTCGTGAATCAGTACCTTAAAAAAGGCAGCATGATCTTCGTTGAAGGTCGCCTGCAAACCCAGTCCTGGGATGGTCCGGATGGCGCGAAACGCTCCAAGACCGAGATCGTTGCCGAGCGCATCCAGCTCGGGCCCCGCCCCGCAGGCGGTCAGGGTTTCAGGGCTCCCGGCAAGAGCCAGGGAGTTGGTGCGGCCCCGCACGAGGAAATTCCGACCATCGAGATCGAGAGCGGCAATCCGTCAGCTGACGGAGTGGGTGCCGACGCGAGATCGGAGGACCTGCCGTTCTAGAATGCTAAACGCAAACCATTACCGCGTATGATGCAATGCTACTTCTGTTCGCAAAACCTGAACGAGATCGACTATAAGGAATCGGAGCTTCTGAAGCGCTTCATCTCCGGCCAGGGAAAGATCATCGACCCCAAGTATTCTTCAACGTGCGCCAAGCACCAGCGTCGGCTCGCCCAGGCGATCAAACGCGCCCGCTTCCTGGGCCTGTTGCCCTTCGTGCGCCGTTAGATGTACTACGACCAGATCGTTTTTTCCGCGCTTCACGTTCTCGCCGATCGGGCGACGCTGCTCGATGGGGGCATCGTTTTCTTGTCCCAGTACCTGCCGTACTTCCTTATCGCCAGTTTGCTTCTCGCACTCACGCGCGTCTCCGGATGGCGTGAGCGCGTTGAGCTCGCCGTCACGATGGCGCTAGGCGTGATCTTTGCGCGCGGTATCCTCACGGAGATCTTCCGTTTCTTCTACGACCGCCCGCGGCCGTATGAAGTGCTCTCGTTCGAGCCGCTTCTTACGAACGGCTCCGGCTCCTTCCCCTCGGGCCATATGGCGCTGCTCTTCGCGCTCGGTACGGCGCTTTTCTTCCTAAACCGCAGGTGGGGCGTCTGGTTTCTCGCGCTCTCATTTCTTGTAGGCCTCGCACGCGTCGCCGCGGGCGTCCACTGGCCGACGGATATCCTGGGCGGCGCCGTCTTGGGCGCTCTCTCGGCGCTTCTTGCCAAGCGTCTCGTCTGGCCCCGCGACCAGCAGGCATCTCGGGAATAATAAAGAACAACGCGGCCCCCGACGGGACCGCGTTCTGCATCTGTTTCGCATCTAAAACGAGTGCGACTGCCCGCAGCCGCAGCTTGACTTGGCGTTGGGATTCACGATGACGAAGCCGCTCTGAAGCCCTTCGGTTTTGTAGTCGATCTCCGAACCGTTCAGGTAGAGGTAGCTTTTCGCGTCAACGATCACCCGGACGCCGTATGCGGCGAAGATGCGGTCATGCTCGCCGACGGGCTCGTCCGATATCTCGAGCGTGTAGGTGAAGCCCGAGCAGCCGCCGCCCGCGACGCCGACGCGGAGGTAGAACGTTTCGTGATCCTTGCGCTTTCCCCTCGCGGCCGCCGCCATATGCTCCCGGACGCGCGCCGCCGCGGTCTCAGTGATCTTGACCATCGTTCTTCTCCTTGGTGCATCCCCTGGATGCGCTTCAAATTGCTGTTCTTATAGTACTGCGAAGGCCCCGTCATGCAAGACGGGGCCTCGAACTATCCGAGTTTGGAAATGAGCCAGGCGGCGCCGCGGCAGATCCCCAAGAGGGGGAAGTAGACGGCGGCAACGGCGCACCAGGCGGCGGCCATGAAGAGCACGACCACCAGGAAGAGAAGCGGCGAGACCGCGAGAAACGAGAGGATCTCCAAGCCGGTCATGGCTGATCTCCTTGTCCCCTAGGGGACATCTACTTCTGCGATGAGCGCGTTGGCGGCGGCGAGAAGCGCCTCCATTTCCTCCGCGTTCGGCAGGGGCGTAGGGAAGCGGCCGAGCGGAACCGTTCCGCTCTTCACCTTGATGCCTCCCTTCCAGATCTTGACGAGACACTCGAGCGGTTCGTCCGCTGTGGTCGGCAGCCAAAGTTCCACGTAGAAGTCCCCTCGAGTGAACTTATCGTAACGCTCCATGCGCACACCTCGCTTTCCTTGTTACGGGCTGTAAAAAGTATATACCAAAAAACAGCAAAAGTCAAGAATTTGTGGTGCCAGGGGAGGGAGTTGAACCCTCACACTCTTGCGAGTACAGGATTTTGAGTCCTGCGTGTCTGCCAATTCCACCACCCTGGCGAGGACATGGATACTATAAAATCGTAGCACTCTTTGTCAAAAATCCGATTGTTCGCTATCCTGATACTAAATTTATGGCAGACGCAAGCGACAGCGCGGGAGCACCGGAACAGCCGCAGCGATCCGCCGCGAGTCCGGAGCCGCGCGCACCAGAGGGACACGACTTTGAAAAGAGCGGCGTCGCCGCCGTTCCCGAAACGCAGAGCGCGGCGCACATCCTGCCGCATGCCCCGTCGGGTGCTGTGCGTGGAGCGCCGCCGCCGGCCCACCAGACGGCCATCTTCCACATCGAAGTCGACAAGATCATTCCGAACCGGCATCAGCCCCGGCGGTATTTCGACGAGGAAGCGCTCCGGGAGCTTGCGACCTCGATCCGCGAGTTCGGCGTGCTTCAACCGCTTGTCGTTTCGAAGATCGAGGAGGACACGGAGGCGGGAACGAACGTGATCTACGAGCTCATTGCCGGCGAGCGGCGCCTTATGGCCTCGAAGATGGCCGGCCTCGAACGCGTGCCGGCGATCGTGCGGAACATCTCCTACGACCGTGAGCGTCTGGAGCTTGCCGTCATCGAGAACCTCCAGCGCGAGAATCTCGATCCGGTCGAGACCGCGCGGGCGTATGCGCGCCTTCAGGACGAGTTCCGCCTTACCCAGCGCGAGATAGCCGCGCGCATCGGCAAGAGCCGCGAAGCGGTGGCGAACAGCATCCGCCTGCTCCAGCTTCCCTCGGAGGTCCAGGAGGCGCTCTCGCGGCGCATCATCAGCGAAAGCCAGGGGCGCTTGCTGCTTTCCGTCGATGACATTGCCGAACAGCGGGCGGTCTTCGAGAACCTCTTAAAAAACGCAATGAGCGTGCGCGAGCTCAAAAGCCACATCGAACGCCGCCGCATGGCGCGCGCAGCCGCCGCTCCGACGTCGCCCTTGCCGAGCGTCGGAGCCGACCCGGAGGCCGAAGCGCTTAAGGAACGCCTTGAGACGCTTTTGGGCGCGCCGGTCACCGTCTCGAAGAACGGCGAGAGCGGCAAAATCGTCATCTCGTTCTATTCCGGCGAGGAACTAAACGCGATCATCGCGAAGCTAGTGCGCGAGGGCGAGGCGTAAAAACAATTTGAAGGGCAAGAGGGGTTCGCTAAGAACACCCTCTCGCAGGCCGAGCGGGCACGGTGCCCTGATGGCTGTGGCTTCGCGGAACCGCGGTCCGCTCGCTCCAGCGGCTCGCGTCCGCTGCCTCTCGTCCCGACGCGGAACCAAGCCGTCGGGACTCCGAGAGCTTCCTTAAAACCACAGCCATCAGGGCGAGCGAGGCCGAGAGGGAGCGCATCCCGCTCGCTGGGCGGGATGATAGCGTGGTGTTCGTGCGAACCCCTCTTGCCTATATGAGAAGACGGTAGCTGATCTCCCGCACCTCGCGGATCGTTTTGAGCTTCAGGACCAGCTTCTCGATCTTCTCCTTGTCGGCCGTGTCGCATTTGATGCGCAGGACGGGAAATTTCCCCCGCACCTCGGGATTTTGCGTGTTCAAGCTCACGATGTTGAGGTGTGAGCGGGAGAGCATGACGGAGATGTCCTTCAAAAGGCCGATGCGGTCCTCGACCGTGAGGCGGAACTCGACGTGGGTCGGCGCGCGGCTCACCTTGGCCAAACTGCCGGACGCGCGGCCGGAATTCCGCAGGCGCATCCTGATGTGATGCTTGGCGGATGCGGTCGTTACGAACTCAAGCCATGACTCCGAAGGAAGCTTGTTCTTCTGCGTCATGATCTCCACGACGTCGCCGGACCGGAGTTCGTAGTTTAGGGGCACGATCTTGCCGTTCACCTTGGCGCCGGAGCACGTGTCGCCGATCGCGCTGTGGACCTGGTAGGCGAAGTCGATGGGCGAGGCGCCCGCGGGCAGATCCATCACTTCGCCCTTCGGCGTGATGGCAAAGATGCGGTCCCGAAAAAAGTCGATCTTCAAGGAACTGATGAACTCCTCGGGGTTCGTGAACTCTTTCTGCCAGCTCCGAAGTTGCTGTACCCAGGCAAGCTCCTTCTTTTCCGCCGTGACGGCCTGCCGCCGCGCGTACGCCTTGCCGCCCTTGATCTGCTCGTACGCCCAATGGGCGGCGATGCCGTTCTCGGACTCTTCGTGCATCTCTTGGGTGCGGATCTGGATCTCGGTGATCTTCTGGTCGAGACAGAAGACGGTGGTGTGGAGCGAGCGGTAGCCGTTCGGCTTGGGGAGCGCGATGTAGTCCTTGATGCGGCCGGGAAGCGGCGGCCAAAGCTTGTGGATGATGCCCAGGGCCGCGTAACACTCCTCGACGCTCGAAACGACTATGCGGAGCGCGACCAGGTCGTAGATCTTCTCGACGTCCATCTCGTAACGGAGGAGCTTCTTGTACAAACTCGAGTACCGCTTGGCGCGCGAGTCAACCGTGAGCGGCGTGATGCCGTTCGCGGCGAGCTCCTTCACCGCGATCGGCTTGACCCGGTCGAGATAGCGCTCGCGTTCCTCATAGCGCTCGCTCACGTTCTCGATAAGCCACTTGTATTCCTGCGGGTAGATGTACGGAAAGGCAAGGTCCTCGAGTTCTCCCGAGAGGCCCTGCATGCCGAGCCGGTAGGCCAAGGGCGCGTAGATGTCCATCGTTTCCAAGGCGATGCGCCGCTGTTTCTGCGGCGGCAGGGCCGCGAGCGTCGTCATGTTGTGAAGGCGGTCGCCGAGCTTTACGATGACCACGCGGATGTCCTCGGAGAGCGCAAGGATCATCTTGCGAAGATTTTCGACCTGCGTTTCCACGCCGCGATACTTGATCTTGCCGAGCTTGGTCACGCCGTCCACGAGGAAAGCGACGTCCTCGCCGAACTCCGTTCGCAGTTCCTCGATCGAAATGGAGGTGTCCTCCGCGACGTCGTGAAGGAGCGCCGCCGCGATGCTCTGTTCGTCGAGATTCCAGTCGGCGACGTGCTGGGCGGCCGCCAGGGGGTGCGCGAAATAGGGCTCGCCGCTCGTTCGCTTCTGGCCCGCATGCGCTTTTTTAGCCAGGGCATACGCCCGGCCGACGAGCGAAGCGGGATTTTTTTCGGAAAATTCCTTGACGTTCATTCGCCTTCCAGTGTATGCTTTGCCCAGCTATTTTTCCACTTTAGTTCGCGAGAGAGGGGAGAGCGGATGAAGACCGGAAGCGATGGTGCGAGAGCAAGCGCGATGCGCCTGAACCCCTACACCGATTCGGTGATGCGGGTTTGGCTCACGGAGTACGTGCCCGCGCACGTCGCCGTGCTCTACGGCAAGATCGAGGAGACGGCGGCGGCGATGGCGGTGGCGGAGATGAAGATCCCCGATTGGAAGCTCCCGGGCGTGTTCCCGGAAGACAACCGAGCCTTCGTCATCCACAACTTCTGGCTGAACACGGTGAACTTCGCGTTTTCGCACTTCGGCGGCAAGTACAACAAGTACCAGCTGCCGGGAAGCCCGATGTTCGTCGGTGCCTTCGCTTGCGCGGCCGCGTTCATGCGCGGCTTCAAACAGATCGCCGACCGCGCCTCCGACGAGAGCGATGGGGAAGCGACGGTTGCGCAGATGTACGACATCACCTTGTCCTTGAAGAAGACGAAGCGCTTTTTCCGCGGCGAGAACGGCATCCCCATGGCCGGCGAACGGCGCAAGAACATCGAGGTTGCCGTGGGAGCGCTGCTCCAGAAGTACGGCGGCGAGCCCCGGAACATCCTCGAGGAGGCGGACTGGTACGCCTACGAGCATGATGGCGGGAAGCCCGGCATCACGGACCTTCTCGTGCGCGACTTCGGTTCGGTCTTCGACGACCGCGAGACCCTCGTGCTCGACTCGGGCGTGACGCGCGAACTTCTCTTCATGAAGCGCGCCCAGCTCCTGCCGCTCATGATGCACGGCCGCGCGCTCGGTTCGCGGGGCGAGCTCCCCGCGATCCGCGACATCGCGAAGATCGGCCCGGTGGCCGACTACTCGGTGCCGAACGCGCTCCGGCATCTCGGCATCCTCGAGTACTCGTCCGAGCTTCGCTACGCCGTCGACAACCGCTTCGAGATCGCGGCGCACTCGAAAGCCGAGATCGAGATCCGCATGTCGACGGTTGCGGCCATGGCCGAACTCCTTGCCGAGACGAACGCGCTCCGCGAGAAGGCCGGCAAGCCGCCGATCACGATGGCGGAGCTCGACTACAAGATCTGGTCTCTGGGCCGCAAGGCCAAGTACCTTCACCATCTCACGCGGACGACCGCGTACTAGAACGATTCGGCCCCGCCATTCCGGCGGGGCCTTCTCTTATTTCGCCTTTTCGAGTTTATGAGGGTTATGGTTCGGGCAGGTTTTGTTCGAGCACCGCTCGGGGATCGTTTTCGTGCCTTCCATCATAAGCGAGCCGCACATCGTGCAGATGCGTCCGGTCGGACGCGCTTTGATCGCGTTTTTGCACTCGGGATAGTTGGAGCAGGAGTAGAACAGGCCGAATTTGCCGCGCCGCTCCACCATCTCTCCCTTCTTGCAGAGCGGGCACGCGACGCCCGTTTTTCCCTTGGCCTCTTCTGCCGGGTCTTTCTTTACGAACTTGCACTTCGGATAGTTGCTGCATGCGATAAATCGTCCGAAGCGCCCTTCGCGCTCGATCAACTGGCCAGTGTGACATTCGGGGCATGTTTCGCCGATCTCCTTGGGCGGGGCGATCTCACTGCCATCTTCTTTGCGCGCGCCGAGGCACTTGGGAAAGTTAAGACAGCTCATGAACCGGCCGGAGCGGGAGAGTTTATAGATCATCGGGCCGCCGCAGAGGGGGCAGGGGAACTCCTTCGGTGCGTCGCCCATATTGGTGATCTTCTCTATTTTCGCCTTTCCCTTTACGGCCTTGTGAAAGGGCGTGTAAAAGTCCTTGAGGGTCTTTTCGTAGGTGCGCTTTCCCTCGGCAATTTCGTCGAGCTCGTCCTCCATCTCCGCCGTGAAGGGGTCGCTGATATATTCGCCGAAGTTTTTCTCGACGAACGAGCTTACCACGTCGCCCGTCGCGGTGGGCACAAGCGCGCGGTTCTGTTTCTCCACATAACCGCGGTCCTCGAGCGTCTTGATGATGGAGGCGTAGGTCGACGGCCGCCCGATGTCGCGCTTCTCGAGCTCCTTGACCAGCCCCGCCTCGGTGTAGCGTCCGGGCGGCTGCGTTTCTTTGCCTTCCGACCGGACATCCACGAGTTCGAGCGGGTCATCCGCCGCCGTCTTCGGGAGTTCGACGTCCTCGCCCCGGGCGGCCGGGTCGGCCGCGAGCCAGCCATCGAACACGACCCGCGAACCGTTCGCGGCGAAGTCCGGAAGGCTCTGCCTGCCGGCAGGCAGGGAATCATTCGCAACGGCGGTGATTATTTTTGTGCGCAACACGCGCGCATCGGACATCTGGCTCGCGAGCGCGCGGGCCCGAATGAGCGCGTAGAGCTTTTTCTGTTCGTCGTTCCCGCCGCAGCTGCGCTTCGCGGCAGTCGTGGGGCGGATCGCCTCATGCGCCTCCTGCGCGGACCTGCTCTTCGTCTTGTACTGCCGCGGGGAAGCGTACGCCTCGCCGAACTCCTTCTTGACGGTTGCGATGAGGTTCGCCTGCGCTTCCGCCGCAAGATTGGTGCTGTCGGTGCGCATATACGTGATGTGGCCCGCCTCGTAGAGTTTTTGCGCTATGCGCATGGTGCGTGACGGGGAAAAACCGAGGCGGGTGCTCGCCGCCTGCTGCAGGGTCGAGGTGGTGAACGGCGCGCGCGGCGAGCGTTTCTGCTCGAGCTCGTCAACAGCCTTGACGCTCCATGCTCCCGCCCGGGCGGCCTTGACCAGCGCGTCCGCATCCCGCTCGGTCTTTGGCTCTTCGACGCAGGTCGCGGTGAACGCGTCGCCCTGCTTTGTCTTAAGGTCCGCGGAAAGGACCCAGAACTTCTCCGGCACGAACGCCCGTATCTCGCGTTCGCGCTCCATGAGTATCCGGAGCGCGGGGGATTGCACGCGACCCGCCGAGAGGCCGTAGCGGACCTTTTTCCAGATGAGGCCGGAAAGATCGTAGCCGAAGAGGCGATCCAAGACGCGCCGCGCTTCCTGGGCGCGCACGAGTTCGTCGTCGATGCCGCGAGGGTGCGTGAGCGCCTCCTCGATGGCGCGCTCGGTTATCTCGTGGAACGCGATGCGTTTCGGGTTCTTGAGGCCGATGGTCTCCGCCAGATGCCGCGCGATGGCTTCGCCTTCGCGGTCGGGGTCGGTGGCGAGGAACACCTCGTCCGCCGATCCCGCGGCTCGGCGAAGATCGTCGATGACCTTCTGTTTTTCTTTCACTATCTGATAGCGCGGCACGAAGCCGCCCTCGATGTCGACGGCGTCTTTGTTGCTCTTCGGGAGGTCGCGGACGTGTCCGTAGGAGGACATGACCGTGAAGTCCTTACCGAGGAACTTCCCGATGGTTTTCGCTTTCGTGGGCGACTCTACGATGACCAGCTTCATGAATGTTATGCCGCGTAATAATTGGCGCCGCTTTCGATCACGAGGCCCTTCAGCGCAAGGAGCGCGAGCGCCTGAGTGATCTCGTGAGGTCCGAGGTTACTCCGCTCCACAAGTTTGTCAATAGAAAGCGGACCGTTTTCTTTAAGGAGCGCGAGCACATCCGCTTCCGTTCCATCAAGTGCGGCATCCGCGCGGTCCGCTGTCCCGGGCGCGATACCAAGGTCCTCCAAGACGTCCTCGGGCCGCGCGACGATGCGCGCCCCGTCGCGAAGAAGCGCATGCGAGCCGCGATACTGCGGCTCGTTTGGTTTTCCCGGAACGACGAACACGTCGCGGTTCTGCTCGAGCGCCAAGCGCGCCGTGACGAGTGCGCCGGACTTTTCGGGGGCTTCAATGATGATAACGCCGCGCGCGAGCCCGCTCACGATCCGGTTGCGCTCGAGGAACCGGAACGAGAACGGTTCCACGCCCGGCGGATATTCGGAGACGAGGGCGCCACCCGCGGCAAGGATGCGTTCCGCGAGCTTGGCGTGCGCGCGCGGATAGACGAGGTCGAGGCCGCACGGAAGCACGGCGACGGTCGGGGCGCCAACCGAGAGCGCTCCTTCGTGCGCCGCGGCATCGATGCCGTAGGCGAGTCCGCTTACGATGGCGGCGCCGGCGCGGCCGAGCGTTGCGGCGAATTGGTGCGCGGTCTTCTCTCCGTAGGCGGTGGCTCGTCGCGTGCCCACGATCGCGAGCGCATGGTCGGGGGGCAACGTTCCCTTTGCGTAGAGGGCGAGGGGGGCGTCGGGAGCTTCGAGGAGAAGCGAGGGGAAACGGGGGTCGTTCCGGAGAACGAGTTCGATGCCGTACGCGTCAAGTTCTTGGGCAGCCGCTTCGCGATCGGGGAGCGCGATGCCGCGCTCTTGGAGCGCGTTATATGCGGCGGCAAAACCGCCGTATTCCCTGCACAGCAACGTAATGGCGCGGGCACTGCCCTCTCTTAGATGCGCAAGGGCATGGTACGCGGCCGTTTCCTCCTTTAAATGAGCCATTGAACGTTAGAGTACCGCGAACGAGGCGGACCATACAACATCACTACTCTCCCTTGCTTGGCAAGAGCGGGGGTGATATGCTCGCGGCAGATAAATTGACAATTCAGAAAAGGAGCACAATGTGAGTTACGACAATGTGCTTGCGGACTGGAGACCGCGGGCCCTCGAATTCGAGCGTCAGCTCGGACGGGTGCTCGTGGAACAGGAACGTCCTATTCGGCTTCTCACGATCGCCGTGTTCTCGCGAGGGCATGCCCTTCTCGAGGGCGGCGTCGGCGTCGGCAAGACGACCATGCTCAAAGCGGTCGCGCGCGCCCTGGGAGGCGGCTACAGCCGCATCGAGGGCCGCATCGACCTGAAGCCTGGCGATCTTCTCTACTACCATTACATCACCGAGGACGGTCAGATCCGGATCGACAAAGGACCGCTCTTGGAGCACGGAGAGAATCTCACGACGTTCTTCTTCAACGAGGTGAATCGTGCCCGTCCTGAGGTGCACGCGCCTCTCTTGAACGTGATGGAGGAGCGGTTCGCCCGGGCGTTCAATCGCATCTGGCGGCTGCCCTATCTTCTCGTGTTCGCGGACAGGAACCGCGTCGAGAAGGGCGAGACCGACGAGCTTACGGCAGCGCAGCGGGACCGCTTCCTCATGGAGATCCTGCTCGACCTGCCGACCAAGCCGGAGAATCAGGTCCTGCTTTTCTTCGATACGAAGTTCCAGAACACCGACGCGCTCATCGAGCGCGAAGTGCGGGAGGGACTTCTGCCGTATCGCGAGCTTCACGAGGTCCTCTACCCTGCCGTTCAGAACGGCATCGGGGCCACGGACGAGCTCAAGGAATATCTGCGCAGGCTCTGGGATGCCACGTGGCATCCGGATGCCTACGACGTAAAGATCGCAGGCGGAAAGGCGGGCGAGTTTCTCGACCCCGCAAAGGTTATCGAGGCGGGTGCCTCGACGCGCGGCGGCGGACTCTTGGTCCGCGCGGCCCGCACGGCAGCGTGGCTCAATGGCCACGACACCATCCGCCCCGAGGACGTTCATCAGATCTTCTTCGAGACGGTCGCGCATCGCGTCTTCTTCAAGCAGCTCTTCGAGGGCCGGCGCTCCACGCTTGCGCGGGAGCTCATGGGCGGGATCTTGAACACGATTCCCGCTCCGGCCTGACGAGGGATGCTATGAACGCGGAACAGCTTATCCAAGAATTCAATTATAGGATCGCTTGGCGGTCGCGCGAGCCGCGGCCCGGACTGCATCGGAGTTTGACCTCCGGCAGCGGGTTCGAGTTCCGCGGCTACGCGCCGCTCGTTTCGGCGGATTATGCGCGAGAGATCGACATCGACGCCACCCTACAGGACCCGTTCCGGCATCCGCAGGTGCGCGTGGTGCGGCAGAGGTCGGCGATCGCGGTCTACTGCATCGCCGATCTCTCCGCGTCCATGGCGTTCGGCACCAAGATGCGGTCGCTTGCGACATTCGTCGCTTCGCTCGCGTACTCCGC
>Ga0156266_139_pt1 | contig 24901 bp, 25 predicted proteins | sample RifCSPlowO2_12_FD_107915 | JGI IMG/M metagenome (GOLD analysis project Ga0156266, IMG submission 107915) | Candidatus Liptonbacteria bacterium RIFCSPLOWO2_12_FULL_60_15 | reverse complement strand
GAGCGGCTTGTGCCGCTCGAGTGCGGAGAGCAGGGCGGAATTGGTTGAATTTTCGATGTCGATCTCAACCCGCATCTCGTTCTCCTTCTGTATGCAATTTTCAATTCGATCTTTTCAAAAGATACCCCCGAATTTCATAAAAGAGAAGCCCCGCACCAGAGTCGCCAGAGGCGACGCGGGTACGGGGCTGTAATCACAGGTTGGAGACCGAGAGGCCGCTTGAAGGCGGCTGACTGCGCTGGCCCCGGAGGACCCGCGCCCGCTTCCGCCAGCGGTCCGGCATGAAATGCTCGGAGTTGCACTCGAGGAGCGCAAGGTCCGTCATCCAGTTGTACGCCGCCACGTCGCGGGTGGGGATGTATCCCTGCTCCGCGCGCCGCAGATGCTCCTCCGCTACGGGGATGCCTTCTGCCGAGGCGAGCTTGTACGCCTTCTGGATGATGGCCTCGATCTCGGCGCCGGTGAAGCCGATCTCGTCGTCGGCCTCGCCTTGCTTCCGGCTGTGAAGGTCCGGATCGCACGGCACGAGGCCGGAGCCCGGCTTCAGATGTCGGTGCAGCGACCAGCCGAACTCGGCGAGGAAACTTTCGCCGACGCGGTACTCGAAGGGCAGCTCGACCTCCTTGGCCTGGATGGCGAGCTTCCGAAGCAGTGCCGGCACGATGGCCCCGCGCTCTTCCGCGTTCGGCGGAAAGAAGGGGATCTTCTCGTCGAAGCGGCCTTCCCGCTTCATCGCGGGATCGAGGAGGTCGGGCCGGTTCGAGGCAGCGATCCAGAGGACCTTGCCGCGGTACGCGGTGTTCGACATGAACTCGAAGAGCGTGCCCTGCATGCGCTGGTTCACGCCCGTGTTGTCGCCCATGCCGCCCCGGGCCTGGAACTGCTGGTCGATCTCGTCGACGAAGACGAGCGCCGGCTCGTGGGCGATGATGAGTTTGAGCGAGAAGTCGAGATTCCGCTCGGAGCTTCCCACCCACATCTGGCGCGTGTTCTTCAGGACGAGCATCTGGATGCCCGCCTCGTAGGCGAGCGCCTCCGCGAAGACCGTCTTGCCGGTTCCGGGAGGGCCGCAGAGCAGAACGCCCATCGGCACCGCCAGGATGTCGCCGCGGCGCATGGCCTCGATGATCTGGCCGATGTAGAGCTTGTGGATGTCGAGTCCGCCGATGACCTCGCGGCCCCAGAGCGGCCGCTTGACCTCGAGAAGGCCGCCCGAGAGTACTTCGATGATGCGCTTTTTCTCTTCGAAGACGCGCTTCTCCGTGATGGGAAGCCCGAGGTGTGCGGATTCGCATATGAGCTGCGCGATGCCGCGCCGCGTCATGCCGGCAGAGATCCTGGAGAGGGTCTTGGGCGGCACTTCGATCTTCACGCGGTTCCCGTGCTCCGCAAGGAGCGATGTGAACACACGCTCCCGTTCTTTGACGTCGGGGAAGGGGAGCTCGATCGGCACGATGCCGTTCGTCCGCGAGCGCATGGCCGGAGCGACCGAAACGACGCTGTCGGCAATGAAGATCACGAAGTTCCCGGCGCGCTCGATGCGCTTGTTGCGCGCCCAGACCAGGAACGTCACAAGGGCGTTCCGGTCCGGCGGCTCGCCTTCCGCCGAGTTCGGCGGCGCGAGCGTTTCGGCGTATTCGATGACGGCCGCGAAGAACGTCTTGTCCTTCGGGAATTCCATGCCGGGGAAGGCCTCGGCCAGGTTCTTCACGAACTCCTTGTCCTCGCCCGAGTGGGAGAGTTCGAGGAGCTTCGAGAAGAGCGAGAGCATGTAGGCAACGTCGGTCCGATGCCGCTGGAAGACCTGGATGGCGATGTTCTTGTTCGTTCCCGGCTCGAGGACGGGGAACTGCAGCTCGAGGAACTTGAGGAACAGCTTCTCCATCTCCGGCGTCGCGAACTGGATGCCCGTGCCGCGGTTGAAGAACCCGATGAAGGTCGCGTCCCGGACCGGCTCCTGGGCGACGAGGTGCTCCGCGAGGCTTTCGAGCCGCTCGTTCCGGAGCACCGCGTCCGCCACGTTCAGGTGGAGCAGGAAGGCGTGTGCCGCCTTTGAGGCGCGCTTGTTCTGCAGGTCAGGAAGCCAGTTCATAGCCCTCCCTCCTTCCCGGATTTGAGCCGGAAGATCTCATCGACCAGCGGGTCGCCGGGGACGAGGATCTTGTCGATGACTCCTGCCTCGAGTGCCTGCTCCGCCGAGAGATAGGTCTCGGCGCCGAGGAACTCCTTCACGAACTTGAGCCGCTTCTCCCGTCCCTTCTCGGTCGAAGGGTCGAGCGCGGCCGCCGAGTTCTCCTCCCACTCGTCGCGCACCCTCTTCAGGAAGTACTCGGGGAGTTTGGTCTCGAAGGCGAGGATCTCGTGCATCTGGCCATGGAGCCGTTTCGCGAACTTCTCGGCGCGCTCGACCTCTTCCGGCGTGCCGGCGATCTGCTGATGGCCGGAGTGGAAGTGGACGAGGGCGCGCGGAAAAGAGTAGCGGTGGCCGATGGAGCCCGTTGCGAGGATGACCGAAGCCATGCTCGCCGCGGTGCCCATCACGACCATCCGTACCGGGACGCCGTTCGCCTTGAGGTGCTCGATGGCCTGGATGATGGTGATGCCGGCCTGGACGGAGCCGCCAGCGTTGTTGATGAGGAGCGTGATGGGCTCCTTGCTCTCGCTCCCCAAGATGAGGAGCGAGGCGGTCACGTTCTCCGCGAGGAAGGGGATGCTCTCCGACGTGATCATGCCGATGTCGGTCGAGGCATGAATGGAGCCGAAGAGCGTCAGCGTCCGCTTGTCGCGGTTCAGAAGCACGAAGGGACCCACGATGGGCCCGGTTGGTTCCTTGGACCAGGGCTGCATCGAACCAGGCATGGACGTGCCTTTCTTACAACGTATGTAATTTTTTGGCGTGCTTCTCCTAGTGTACCCCCTTGAGAAAGGAGCGAGCAAGAGCAAGCGCTTTGCGGGACGAACTGACCCAAGAGATCTCGGGGTCCCGCTTGAACCAGGTCATTTGGCGCTTGGCGTATTTGATAATGGCGCGCCCGAGTGCCTCTTCAAGTTCCTGTCTTGTTTTGATCTCGCCTTTGAGGTAACGGGCGATGAGAGCGTATTCGAGGCCGAGCTCGTTAAGGCGGCGGAAGGAGAGCCCGTCGCGGTGCAGCCGCTGCACTTCTTGAACGAGGCCGCGTTTCAGGTCCCGTGCCAGACGCACGCGGATCCTTCGCGCCAGCTCCGTCTTGGAGCGCGCAACGCCGATCTTCAGCGTCTCGAAGCGAAGGGTCCGCGAGAGCGGCCGCGCAGAGGTGCCCGTCGCGGCGATGATCTCAAGCGCGCGGATGAGGCGCCTGCGATTGTGCCGGTCGATCGTTCGGGCGCGGGCCGGGTCGCGTTGTTCGAGGAGAACGAAGAGCGCCTCGGTCGAGAGCCGCTCCATCCGCTTGCGAAACAAGGGATCGGGCGCTCCTTTGGCAAAGGTGCCGCCGTAGAGCGCCGCGTCGATGTACAGGCCGGTGCCCCCGCAGAGGATAGGCACCTTGCCCCGGGCAAGGACCTTCTGAGTGGCCCGCCCAGCATCCTTTGCGTACCGGGCGGCGGTGTATTGGCGGCGGGGATCGGCGACGTCGAGAAGATAATGCGGCACGCCGCGCATCTCCCGTTTTGTGATCTTGCCGGTGCCGACATCGAGGCCGCGGTAGACCTGCCGCGAGTCGGCGGAGATGACTGCGCCGCTTAGCCGGCGCGCAAGCTCGACCGCGAGAGCGGACTTGCCGCTCGCAGTGGGACCCAAAACTACGATAAGCCGAGGGAGGCGCTTACTGCTTTGCACGGATGCGCTTCGAAATTTCGCGGGCGAATTCGCGGAGCCCGAGCGCCCGGTCCTTTTCACCGCCGCGTTCCCGGACCGAGACGGTTTTGCCCGCAACCTCCTTTTCGCCCACCACCACTACGTAGGGAATTTTTTGCATTTCAGCTTCGCGTATCCTTTTGCCCAGCGTTTCGCTGGCGCCAAAAAGGCGGACCCGAATGCCTTTTTTCTCCAGCGTTTTGATCACCCTTTTTGCGTATCCCGCTTGTCCCTCGCTTATGCCTAAAACCGCCACTTGGACGGGCGAGAGCCAGAGCGGCAGCTCCCCGCCGCAATGCTCCAAGAGCATGCCGATAAACCGTTCGAACGAGCCGAAGATGGCCCGATGAATGACCCACGGCAGTTTTTTCGAGCCGTCCTCGGCGATATAGTACGTTTCAAACTGCTTAGGCAGCATGACGAGGTCCAGCTGGGCCGTGCCCATTTGCCAGTCGCGGTTCTGGGAATCTTTTAGATGGACTTCGATCTTGGGACCGTAAAACGCTCCTTCGCCTTCGGCGACGGCAAAACTTTTGCCGCTCTTCTCGAGGGCCGACCGCAGGGCCTTTTCGGCCATATCCCAGTCCTTTTGGGAGCCGAGCGCCTTCTCCGGGCGCGTTGCGAGGACATACGACGGCTGTAAGCCAAAGAGCGCATAGAACTTCTCGATCATCTCGATGATCGAGACGACTTCTTTTTTCACTTGCGCGGGCGCGGCGTAGATATGGGCATCATCCATCGTAAGCTGGCGGACCCGGAACAATCCGCCCAAGGTGCCCGAGAGTTCGTTGCGGTGCAGACGGCCGATCTCCGCGAGCCGCACCGGCAGGTCTTTGTAGCTTCGGGTTTTGGCATTGTAGACGTACGTTGATTCCGGGCAGTTCATCGGCTTTATCACCAGATGCTCGTCGGCATCGCGCGGGTTGTCGAAATAAAACATGTTCTCGCGGTAGTGCTCCCAGTGGCCGGATCTCTCGAAGACCTCTTTTTTGACCATGATCGGCGTCGAGATCTCTTCGTAGCCCGTTTTATCCAACTCGGCGCGCAGGTAGCTCTCCAGTTCCTTAAAAATGATCATGCCGTTCCTGTGCCAAAACGGCGCGCCGGGGGCGATCTCGTGGAAGGAGAACAGATCGAGCTTTTGGCCGATGTCGCGATGATCCCCGCTCTCGTGCTGGCGCTCGCGCTTTTCGCTCTCGTCGTTCATACGTTTAACTATACTACAGCTCCTGCGCGTTTTCGCAGATAAGCTTCGGTTCTCCGTTCCGCAGGGACATCCGGCAGCCCATGATGATCGCGTTATTCTCTTTCCAGACGTCGGGGACTCTGGCGAGGATGTCCGAGAACGCGATCACTTCGGTGGTGCCCGACGCGTCCTCGATCTTCGCAAAGAGCATAGGCTGGCCGGTCTTGGTGGTTATTTTTTTCACTGCGGAAATGATGCCGGCGACCGCGAACCGCGTCCGCTCGCTCTTTTCGGTGAGCGCCTCTTTGATGGGTCTCGCTCGTACGCTTTGGATCCGCGCCGCATGCTGGTTTAGGGGATGGTCCGACACGTAGAGGCCGAGGAGTTCCTTTTCCCACTGCAGTTTTTCCTTTGACGTTGCTTCGGAGGCCGGCGCGAGCGCGAGAGCGGAAAGGCGCGGTTGGGGCGCGCCGAAAAGCGAGTTCTGCGTCTCGTTCCTGGCGCGCTTGGCGCGGTTGGCGAAGGCAAGCAGCTCGTCGATGTTCGCAAGCGCGGTCGCCCGTTCGGCACCGAGGGAATCAAGCGCGCCGCACTTGATGAGACACTCCAGCGAGCGCTTGTTCATGTCCTTATGCTGAATGCGGTGGAGAAGGTCGGCCAGATCGCGGAACGTGCCGGAGCGCGCGCGATCCATGCTCACGGCCTCGACGACGTGGATGCCCACGTTCTTCACCGCTAAAAGCCCGAAGCGGATGGCGTTCCCGTCCGGCGCAAAATATGTTGCGCTGCGGTTGATGTCGGGCGGCAGGATCTCGATGCCGAACCGGCGCGCCTCGCCCATCAGGAACGAGATGCGGTCGATGTCGTCGGTGTCGGCGTTCAAGAGCGCCGCCATGAACTCCACCGGGTAGTGGACGCGGAGATAGGCGGTCTGATAGCCGACCATGGCGTAACAGGCGGCGTGCGATCTGTTGAAGCCGTAGCGCGCGAACGGCGGAAAAAGCTCCCAGATCGCCTCGGCCGTCCGCTGGTCAATGCCGTTTTTGACCATGCCCTGGATGAGTTTCCCCTGCTGTTCATCGAGCAGGGATTTGATCTTTTTGCCAATGGCTTTCCGGAGCGTGTCCGCTTCGGCAAGCGTGAAGCCGGCAAGGTCGCGCGCGATGCGCATCATCTGCTCCTGGTAGACGCCCACGCCGTACGTGTTCTTGAGGATCGGCTCCAGCTTGGGGTGGAGATACGAGACCCGCTCCTGGCCGTGCTTTCGGAGGATATAGGAAGGAATAAGTTCCATCGGCCCGGGACGGTACAGCGCGACCATGGCGATGAGGTCCTCGAGTTCGCTCGGGCGGAGCTCTTTGAGGTAACGGCGCATGCCGCTCGACTCGAATTGGAAGACGCCGGTCGTCTCGCCGGCCTCGAGGAGCGCGTAGGTTTTTTTATCGTCGAGCGGCAGCCGTGACACGTCGATCTCTTCGCCGCGCGTATCGCGGATAAGGGAGACGGCGTGCTCGATGATGCTTAAGTTCTTGAGACCCAGGAAGTCCATCTTCAGGAGTCCGAGGTCCTCGATCGCGTGCATCTCGAACTGGGTGATGATGGCGTGCTCGTCCTGCGGGGACTTCTGCAGAGCTACATGCTCTATAAGCGGCTCTTTGGAGATCACTACGCCGCACGCATGGACCGATGCGTGCCGTGCCACGCCCTCGAGGTGGCGGGCGGCATCAAGGACGCGTCTCGCATCCGGGTCTGCTTGGTACTGCCCCGCAAGTTCGGGAATGATCCTCATGGCATCCTCGAGCTTGGCGTTCACGGTCACGGGCACAAGCTTCGCCAGGCGGTCGCAGAGCGCAAGCGGGATCCCAAGGGCGCGGCCCGCATCCCTAATGGCGGCCCGGGCAGCCATCGTTCCGAAGGTGATGATCTGGGCCACGCGGTCCTCGCCGTACTTTTCTTTCACGTACGCCAAGACCTCGTCGCGGCGCGTATCCGCGAAGTCGACGTCGATGTCCGGCATCTGGACGCGGTCGGGGTTCAGGAAACGCTCGAAGAGGAGGTCGTATTTCAGGGGGTCGATGTCGGTGATGCCGAGAATGTAGGATATGATGCTTCCCGCCGCAGAACCGCGGCCCGGACCCACGATAATGCCATGCGACTTCGCCCACTGGATGAAGTCCTGGACGATAAGGAAGTAGTCGGCGAAGCCGGTCTTCTCGATAACGCCAAGTTCGTACTCGATGCGGTCGAGGACCTCGTTTCCGCGTTCCGGGTAGCGGGAGGGCAGGCGGTCTTCGGCCAACGCGCGGAGGTGCTGCATAGGAGTTCGGTCTGCGGGAAGCGGGAACGAGGGGAGGTGGATCTGCCCCAGCGGAAGTTCTACGTTGCACCGCTCCGCGATCTTTGCCGTATGCTCGATCGCCTCCGGGACGTCGGCGAAGAGCTTCGCCATGTGCTCCGGCCCCTGGAGCGAGAAGTCGTCGTCCTTGAGCGTGAGGCGGTCTCCGTCCGAAAGCTGAGTGCCGGTCTGCACCGCGAGCAGGATGTCGTGATACTCCGCGTCCTCGTGTTTCGCATAATGAATGTCCTGCGTGGCGACGAGTGGCGCGCCGGTCTTCTGCGCAAGCCGGATGAGCGCTTCGCGCACGGGCACGGTATCCGGAATATTCGGGTGCGTGCCGATCTCAAGAAAAAAGTTTTCTGTGCCGAAGATGTCCTGGTATTCGCGGAGCGCCGTTTCGGCCTCTTCCATTTTGTGCTGGGCAAGGAGGCGGGGGATCTCGCCGGTCAGGCAGGCCGAGAGCGCGATCAATCCCTCGTGATGCTCGCGGAGGATCTCCTTGTCCATGCGCGGCTTATAGTAGAACCCTTCCAGGTTCGCGCGCGTGACGAGCCGGAGAAGGTTTTTCCAGCCCGTATTGTCTTTGGCGAGCAGCACGAGGTGATAGTAGGGGAGACGGCCTGCCTTGCCGGTAGGCAGGCCCGTTTTGGCGCCTGCCTCTCCTCGGTCCCCCCGCGCGCCCGGGGCAAGATATGCCTCGACGCCCAAGATCGGCTTTATGCCCGCCTTCTTCGCTTTTTTATAGAACTCGATCGCGCCGTAGAGATTGCCGTGGTCGGTGAGCGCCAGGGCGTCCATTCCCAATTCTTTCGTGCGCGCTACGAGCTCATCGATCTTGGCGAGCCCGTCGAGCAGCGAGTAGTGCGAATGGGTGTGGAGGTGGACGAAGCGCATATGGTGTCCTCATCGTAAAGAAAAAATTATCCCAACGCAACGACATTTTTGAAAATGGACGTGCCCCTCGGATGAGGGGCACGGAATGAGGTGCCTGCCTGCCGCTCGGCAGGCTTAATCGTCGTTTTCGTCTTCGCCGGGACTGGGCCCAGGCCGCTCGGCGAGCCGGAGGCGCATGGTGTGGTACTGGCTTGCGCCGCGGAGCACGAGAAGAGAAACCTCGTCATCCGGGATCGCCTGGATCATCACGAGCTTCATGAACGCCTTGACGTCCGCGATGGGCGTCTTCGCGCCTTTGAGCGTCGCCTCGAGGATCATGTCGCCCGGTTTCAGATCAGCTTTTGCGGCGGGGGAGCCGGGTATCACCTGCACCACCAGCACGCCAAGCTGTTTGGGCGGTTCGATCTTCATGGCCTTGTAATCCGGCGGGTAGAGCTCCCAACTGTTCTTGATCGCCGCTCCCGCCAAAGCGTGCTTGAGCTCGCCGCCGAGCTTGAGGCGCGGAAGAACGGCCTTGAGGTGGTTGAACGGGATCGAGAATGAGATGGGGTTCGGACCCGCGATTGAGGTATTGATGCCCACCGCTTCGCTCTGTGTCGTGAGAAGGGGACCGCCGGAGTTTCCGGGGTTCACCTTCACGTCGGAGATGATAACCGAAGGATTCGTCGTGGCAGGCAGCATCTCGTCCGGCTTCGTGACCACGCCCTTGAAGGCGAGAAAAGGAATGCCGAGCGGAGAGCCGATCGCGATCACGGGATCGTCCGCCTTTAAGGTGTCCGAGTTGCCGAGGCGGATGGGCGCAAGTGCCGGGTTCGCGTTCTTAATCTCCAAGAGCGCGAGGTCGAGGAAGGGGGAGTACCCTACGACACTCAACTCAAGCGGGGGAACGGTCTTCTCCGCCGTCCTCGCCCAGAGCTCGTTCGCGCCGACGACCACATGATAGTTCGAGACGACCATGAGCTTGCCGTCCACGGGAACCACGAACCCGCTGCCCAAGGAGCGCGGGGAAAGCTCGCCCTTGGGGTCTTTCGCGTACGCCTGGATGAAGACCACCGAGCGCTCGGTCTCTTTCTGCACCTGGACCAGCGTCTTCGGCGGCTGCTCGTTGCCGACGAGTTTCGCCGCGGGCGTGAGCGCTACGCCCACTGCCGCAAGCGCGAGCCCGCCCGCAAAAACCAGAAGGAGGCGTTTCCGCGTCATGTCATCCTCCGATCCTTTCAGCCGATTTTCAATACATTCTGCTTGTTCTACTATAGTTTCGTGCCCCGGGAATTGCAACATAAGAGGAAAAAAGGCAAGTACCTCATCGGTATCGACGAAGTGGGGCGGGGGGCGCTGGCCGGCCCGGTTCTTTTGGTCGCGCTCGCGTTTCCCCGCATGCATCCATTTCGCGGGATCCGCGACTCGAAAAAACTTACGCCGCGGGCGCGGGAGGAATGGTTCGGCAGGTTTCGAAGAGATCCCCGCATCGTGTGGGCCAGCGCGACATCCGGGCCAGAGATCATCGACCGCATGAACATCCGCCGCGCCGCCGACCGCGCCGCCCGCCGTTGCTACCTCCGGCTCACGGCCCGGTATCCGGAGTTGGCATCCGCGCGCGTTGTCCTGGACGGCGGGCTTTCTTTGGGCCCGCACATCCGCCATACGGCGCATGTGCGCGGCGATGAACGCTTCCGAGCCATCGCATCCGCGTCTATCGTCGCGAAGGTCAAGAGGGACCGTCTCATGAACCGTCTCCACGGCCACTACCTTCGGTATGCGTTCAACGTCCACAAGGGTTACGGCACGGCGATGCACGCCCGGGCGCTTCGGAGGCACGGCCCGTCCGGCGCTCACCGGTTGACCTTTGTCAGGAATTTTACTAATCTGAAGCCACGGAATTAATCTCATTCGAACCCTAAAACCATGGGCGGCGTACCGGTAAAACATCATTCAAAATCGAAGGTGGGTCGCAGGCGGTCGCACCTTGCCTTGAAGCGGACAGCGCTTATGGCCTGTCCCTCGTGCGGCGCTCCGCTCCTGCCGCACCGCGCGTGCGGTGCGTGCGGTTACCGCCCGCAAAAGAAGAAGTAGGTCCAGGGGCGGCCTTTCAGCACCTTATGGCAACTCGACACCTTGCGCGCTCCATCGTCCTCCAATCGTTGTACGAGTGGGAGTTTTACCATAAGACGCACGAGCTCAAGGAGATCGTTCTGCGGAACATGAACGAATTTTCACCCGACATCGATGAGCCGGATTTCTTGTGGCGCATCGCGAACGGCGTCGTCGAGCACATGCCGGAACTCGATGCGATCATCGAGAAGGCGGCGCCCGAATGGCCCATCAACCAGATATCGCCGGTGGACCGGAACGCGCTCCGCATCGGCCTTTTTGAGCTGCTCTATGCCGATCCGAACGAGGTGCCGCCCAAGGTCGCCATCAACGAGGCGATCGAGATCGCCAAGAACTACGGCGGTCCGAACTCCGGCCGGTTCATCAACGGCGTCCTGGGCACGGTCTATCGCGAGCTCGCGGCCCAGCGCGGCGAGCCGGAGCAGAAGAGTTCGAAGGAAAACAAGAATCGTGCACCAGACGCCGCTTAAAGAAAAAATCGGATACGCGTTCAAGAACGAGGACCTTCTCAAGGAGGCGCTCACGCACCGCTCATATCTGAACGAAAATCCTTCCTGGCGGTACCCCCATAACGAGCGCCTGGAATTTTTGGGCGACGCGGTTCTTGAGCTTGCCGTGACCGAGGTCCTGTATGCGAAGTTCCCGTCCGAAGCGGAAGGGCGGCTGACCACGCTCCGGGCGGCGCTCGTGAACTACCAGCGGTTGGCGATGGTGGCGCGCGATCTCGGTCTCGAGGCGGAGATTTACCTTTCGAAGGGAGAGGCGAAAGACACGGGCCGCGGCCGCGAGGTGATCCTTGCGAACGCCTGCGAGGCGCTGGTGGGCGCCATGTACCTCGATGCCGGCTACGAAACGGCGAAGCGGTTCGTGGAACGTCACGTGCTCGCGTATCTCGAGGAGGTCCTCGAGAAGGGACTCTACCGGGACCCCAAGAGCACGCTCCAGGAAACGATGCAGGAAGAGGCGAAGCTCACCCCGCAGTACGAGGTCTTGAGCGAAACCGGTCCCGACCACAAAAAGACCTTCCGCGTAGGGGTTTACGCGGGCGAGAAGCTCCTCTCCGAAGGCATTGGCCCTTCGAAGCAGGACGCCGAGATCGACGCGGCGCGGCAGGCGCTCGAAAAGCTTAAGGTCCGCTAAGCCATGTTCCTGACCAAGCTTGAACTGATGGGCTTCAAATCGTTCGCGGCGAAGACCGCCCTCGAGTTTCCGCGCGGCATCGTGGCGATCGTCGGGCCGAACGGCTCCGGGAAATCGAACGTGATAGACGCCGTCCGCTGGCTCCTGGGCGAGCGGGACGCGAAGAACCTCCGCGGCGTCCGGGGCGAGGACCTTATTTTTGCCGGCACGCCGACCCGGGCGCGCATGAGCATGGCCCAAGCGAGCCTGCATTTCGACAACCGCTCCAAGTTCTTCCCGGTGGACTACGAGGAGGTTTCCGTCACGCGGCAGGTCACCCGCGCCGGCACGTCGCAGTATTTTCTGAACAAAGCCGAGGTCCGGCTCAAGGACATCGTGGATTTCTTCGCGCATTCACGGCTTGGCACCAAAGGCCTCATCATCATCGGGCAGGGGCAGAGCGATCTTTTCATCAAGGCAACGCCCCAGGAGCGCCGCGAGATGATCGAGGAGATCCTGGGACTTCGCGAATACCAGCTCAAAAAGAGCGACGCGGAACGCAAGCTGAAGCACACGACGGAGAACGCGGAGAAGGTTGCCGCGACGATCGAGGAGATCGCGCCGCATCTGCGGCTTCTGAAGCGCCAGACGATGAAATGGGAGAGGCGCGAGGAAGTCGCGGCGGAACTCCGGGGACTCGAGACGGCGTATTTCAGCCGGAAGATCGGCGCGATCAAGAGCGAGCTCGATGACGCGAAGCCGCGCATCGCCCTTGCGCTGCGGGCGCTCACGGCCGCCGAGGAAGAGCTTAAGGGCGTCCACGTAAAACTCAAGGAAGCGCAAGCCGCGCATATGCCGGACCAGAAGGCGCTCGAAGGGCTTTTGACCGGGGAGCAGGAACTCATGGCGACGCGCGCAAAACTCGAAAAGGAGGCGGCGCGAAGCGAGGCGAAGCTGGAGTACCTCGAGACGAGACAGGCGTCCGATTCGCTTGACGCGGGAACGCTCACTGCGGCGCTCAAGGACGTGAAGGAGAAGCTCGCCGCGGCGCTTCAAGGCGAAGCGGATTCTCTGCGCGATGCGGCGCGCGCAGTCATCCGGATCATCGAGGAGCTTTGGCAAAGCACGCCGAAGCAGCGAACCGATGCCGAAGCGCGCCGTCTCAAAGAGGAAGCCGCCATCCTCCGCGGAAAGCTTTCAGCGTCCGACGCCGAACTCAATGCGCTCCGCGGCGAACGCCAGAAGCTCATAGAGAATACCCAGAACGTGAACACGCTTTTGGGCGAGATGCTGTCCGTTTTCGAGAAGAAGAAAGACGAGATCGGCCGCCTGGAGAGCGAAAAGAACAAGCGTCTCTTCGAGGAAGAGCGGCTCAACCTGCGCCTCGAAGACATCCGGCACGAGGCGGAGCAGGTCGGACGCGACGTAAGCGAGTTCAAGCCCGTCCAGGGCGCGGACGGCGGAGAGGGGGATGCGGCGGATGCGGAGAAGCGGATGCTCCGGCTTCGCGGCGAGCTGGCCTCGATAGGCGACGTGGATGAGGCGCTGGTGCGCGAGGCGAAAGAGACCGAAACGCGGCATGCGTTCCTCTCCGCTCAGCTCGAGGACCTGAACCGGGCGGCCGCCGACCTCGCGACGCTCATGAACGATCTTGACCAGCGGATCCATCAGGAGTTCACCGGCGCGCTTGGCACCATCAACGCGGAGTTCCAGAAGTTCTTCCAGCTTATGTTCGGCGGCGGCAAAGCGCGTCTGAAGCTCAAACTGCCCGAACTCAAGGCGCGGACGGCGGAAGAAGAAGGCGCAGAAGAGCAGCCGGCGCGCAAGCGCAAAGAAGAAGAGGAGCGGCCGGAGGACCGCATGACGGAGGCCGGCGTGGAGATAGAAATGTCGCTCCCGCGCCGCAGGATCACGGGACTCGAGATGCTCTCCGGCGGCGAGCGCAGCTTGATCTCCATCGCGGCGCTCTTTTCCCTCATCTCCGTTTCGCCTCCGCCGTTTCTGGTGCTCGACGAGATCGACGCCGCGCTTGACGAGCGGAACGCTCGGCGTTTCGCCGAACTCATCAAAAGTTTCTCGAAGAATACTCAATTCGTCATCGTGACGCACAACCGCTCGACCATGGAGGTGGCGGACATACTCTACGGGATCACCATGGCCGAAGACGGCGCCTCCAAGATCGTGTCGCTCAAGCTGGAAAATTAGAGCAGGGGAGACAGGGTTTGCTTTTCTGTCAAAATTTCTATACCCTAGGTGCTATACCCCAACCCCAGAACATGCTCGCGATCAAACTCAAAAGGATAGGCAAAAGGAAACAGGCGGCGTTCCGCGTCATCGTGGCCGAGAAAAAGTCAAAGGTGCACGGCCGCTATGTCGACGATCTCGGTTCCTACAGCCCGCACACGAAGGTCTTGAGCGTCAACAAGGACCGTGCTGTTTTCTGGATCGGCCGCGGCGCTCAGCCGACCGCCACGGTGCACAATCTTTTAGTGAAGAACGGCGTCATCTCCGGAGCGAAGATCCCCGTGCATAAGCGAATTCCCGCACGAAACAATGCGGAGGCGGGAACGCCAGCGGCATAAAAGGTCGCAAACGGCAGGATCCAGGAACCTATCAGGAATGTCCAAAACGCCCGATCAAGAATTTTTGGAATACGTCGTACGGTCCATTGTCGACCATCCCGAGGACGTACATGTCGAACGGAAGGTCGATGAGAAAGGCATACTGCTTTCTCTTCGCGTTGGCCGCGAGGACATGGGGCAGGTCTTGGGCCGCAAGGGGGCGACGGCGATCGCCATCCGCTCCTTGCTCCATATTGTCGGCATCAAGAATAGCGCCCGCATCAGTTTGAAGATAGAGGAACCGGAGGGCTCCACGTTCGTTCGCGGCGAAAAGAAGGAGGGACAGGAATCGTAGGACCCGTTTGCCGCCGCGGGGCGCTAGAGCCATGCTTACCATCAACGACCTCAAGAACGGCGATTTTGTCGTCATCGACGGGGCGCCGTATCAGATCCTTTCCGTAAAGCACCTCCATATCGGGAGGGGCGGCTCGAGCGTGCAGACCAGGATCAAGAATCTCAAAACCGGCCAGGTCTTCGAACGGAACTACAAACCGTCGGACTCCTTTGGCGAAGCCGATCTCGAGAAGGTTAAGGTACGGTTCATCTACGGGCATCGCGGCGAGCATTGGTTCATGGAACCGGGCAAGCCGCAAAGCCGTTTTGCGCTCAACGAGGAGATGATCGGCGGGGCGAAGGATTTTTTAAAGAAGGACCTCGAGGTCGTGGCGCTCAAGTGGAACGGGCAGATCATCGCGATCGAACTGCCCATCAAGGTGGATTATGTCGTTGCCGAAGCGCCTCCGGCCGTCCGCGGCGACACTGCCCAGGGCGGAACGAAGCAGGTGGAGCTCGAGACCGGTTATAAGGTTTTGACCCCGCTCTTCATCGAGACGGGTGACACCATCCGCGTGAACACCGAGACAGGCGAGTACATGGAGCGGGTTTCGAAAGCGTAGCCGGACCCTCGTCCGGTTGACTTCAATAAAAAAGCGAGGTACAATTTCGACCAGAAACTTGCGGCACAACCACAGCTAAGGAGGGAAAAAGGATGGCACAGAATTCGGCGACCCAATCCGCTGCCCCGAAGGACCGCGTTGCCGCGTCTCCGCGGTTCGTGATCGTGAAGGGCGTGGTCACGACGCTCAAGGAAGCCGCCGATCTCCAGGGCCGCGATCGGAAGTCGCTCGAGTAGTTCCGTTCCGTCGCAAGCCCTATCCGCACCGCAGACGCACCCCCGCCCCCGTGGGTGCGTTCCTGTTTACAAACGATCTTAACTGATGCTACAAGGATGGGAGCAATTCGAAAGGAGGGACGAGTGAAGACGTTTGTCGCGGCAGTGTTCATGCTCCTTTCCGTTCCCGTCTCGGCATATGCCGAACATGGCCCAACGCTTCGGGCGCATTACGATACGCTCTCGCCGGGGGATCGTTTCACCGCGCTTCCGGCAGCGCTTCTCGCGTTCGAGCTCGTGAAACGCGAGGAACTCCGCGACATCACGCACTACACCTACGCGCACGTCCTCTCGCACGCGTTCGCCCCGCAATCCAAGGAGAATAAGTTCTCTGTCGAGTTCCTTGAGATCGCGGTGCGGAACGGAGCGGTGCTTCGCATGTATTACGAGTTCTGTAAGGACGCCTCGCCCGGCCCTGATGGTCTTTTTCTGCACAGCGAGGAGTGGGGCTTCTGCGACGTGAGTGAGTCAAAAATGGGCGATTTTCGCCCCGCACAATAATGAGGGGCTCCCCGGAGGGGAGCCCTGAATCATTTCTTGAATATCTTCGCCCAGGCGATGAGCTTCATCGCGTGGGCCCAGGCGAGCGGCGTATGTTCGCCGGGATTCCCGTCCACGTAGAGTTCCGGGACGGCATCTCCGATCATAAGGGCGGTCGAGCGGTCGAACCAGAAGCGCGCCTCCTCCATTTCATGCCGCTGGGCGTGGATGATGGAGAGCCAATCGAAGCCGAGCACCCACTCGGGAGAAACGCCGTCCTTCGAACGATGTGGCCAGGCGTCATCCCAGTAGCGGTTCACGCCATGCCGCTGTACGAGCCGGGAGCGCACGTTCTCGAGGATCTGGTCGGCCACGCCGTTCTTCACGATGTGGTAAGGCCAGATGAGCGAGAGTTGCGCCATGTCGCAGTCGCGGCTCGCGGATTCCCGGGGCAGGAGCCGGTCCAGGGCGTCACGCCCGCGCGAGATGAGCTCTTCGGGAACCGTGATCAGACGCTCGCGTTTCCCGTAGTCGAGACCGGCGACGCACGCGCCGATCGAGGAGCTGTGGAGTTCCCAGCGGTCCTCCCACATTCCGAAATCGGGCCGCTCCCAGTAGCGGACGTTCCTCAAATAGAACGCGAGCAGTTGGAGAATGTCGCTGTCGGTTTCGTCGCGCCGCACGTCGACGTTCTTGAACTTCAGGTCGGCGGCGAGGTAAAGAAAGAGGCCGATGGCATCGAGCTGGTGGTGTCCCCACTCTCTCGTGAGCTCCTCGAGCGTGTCCGGATTGACCTTGGCGTTCAGATACTCGTAGCTCTTTCCCGGGTCATCCGGAAAGCTCAAGCGCTCGAGCTTGTAGCGCTCTTTGCGGAAGAAATCGAAGGCCACCTGCATCCCGCGCTTCAGTTTTTCGTACTCCCCCAGGTAGTAGTAGGAGAAGACGATAAAGAGGTGATCGCGGAGCCAGAAGGCCCCGTAATCCTCCGTACGCGCGGCGACGAAGGCTCCGGAGGGCCTCCGCATCGACTCCATGACAGCGAGGGTTCGCTCGGGCGAGAAGGCCTGCCTGCTCGCCTCGCTCTCGCTCTGGCGAAGCGGGCCGCTCGGTAAGGCGCTCATGCGCGCTACCTCCTTTCTCGGTTGGAAAGGTTACGTGCTGCCCTGGTTATACCGCATCTCGCCACGTTGCGCTACAAGAACTCCGGCGGCAAGAAACAGGGCAATGATGTTTGTATCCTGCCGTCCAGAACAAAAAGGGCTATTTAAAGTTGTCGGTTAATTAGACTTTTAATTTTGGCTCAACGCGTTTAAGCAAGACGGCGTTTGTCGCCACAATGATAGAGGAAGCCGACATCAAGAGGGCAGATATTTCCGGACGCAACGACCAGCCGAGGGAACTGTAGAAAACGCCGGCGGCAACGGGAATTGCCAGTACATTATAGATAGCCGCCCAAAAGAGATTCTGCTTCATTTTGACAACCGTCGCTTTGCTTAGACGAATGGCGGCTACAATGTCATACGGGTCGGACTTCATAAGCACGATATTGCCGGTCTCGATCGCAACGTCGGTCCCCGCGCCGATAGCGATGCCAATATCGGCTTGGGCCAAAGCCGGCGCATCATTGATGCCGTCGCCGACCATTGCCACAAACTTGCCTTCGTCCTGCAATTTTTTGACATATTTCGCCTTGTCTTCCGGCAAAACTTCAGCGAACACCCGGTCAATGCCAAGTTCTTTAGCAACCGCTTCTCCCACTTTCGCATGGTCGCCTGTGATCATCACCGCTTCCATGCCTAGATCTTTAAGCGCCGCTACGGTTTTCTTAGAGTTGGGCCGCGGCGGATCCGCGGCGGCAATAACACCGACAAAAACGCCGTCAACAGCCAACAAACTCAAGGTCTTCCCTTCTCCGGCAAGCCGGTCAAGAATTTTTCTCATCGGCTCGGTGGCAACGCCGTTGTCTTGAAGCAGTTTTTCTTTTCCGGCTAATACAATTTTATCGGCAATCCTCGCTTTAAGTCCGTAACCAGCAATCGACTCAAAATTTTCTATCGGTTTGAGCGGCAAGGCGTTGCGCCTCTCGGTTTCTTCAAAAATCGCCTTGGAAAGCGGATGGTTGGAGCCCGATTCCAAACTGGATTCATAGCGTAAGACCTCATATTCACTGAAATTGTTAAACGCTATGACATCGGTAATTTTCGGCTTCCCTTCCGTAAGCGTCCCGGTTTTGTCTAAAATGATCGCGTTGATCCGCGAAGTGTTCTCAAGCGTTGCCGCATCTTTGATGAGGATATTATATTTAGCACCGATACCCGTACCGACGGCAACGGCGGTAGGGGTAGCAAGACCGAGAGCATCGGGGCATGCTATCACCACCGTCGAAATCGCAAAAGTCAGAGCCGTAAGGATCCCGGCGCCCGCGCCAAAGTACCAGCCAAAAAATGCAGCGACACCAGAGCTGACGGCGACAATCACCAGCCAGCCGGCCGCTTTGTCGGCGATGCGCTGTCCGGGCGCTTTGGAGTTTTGAGCTATCTCCACAAGTTTAATGATTTGAGCCAGGACCGTCTCTGAACCGACTTGCATCGCTTTGAATTTAACCGTGCCGGTTTGGTTAACTGAACCGCCGATAACTTTTGCGTCGACAGCTTTAAAAACCGGTAAGGATTCTCCAGTCACCAGTGACTCATCAATAGAGGTTTCACCTTCGGTTATTTCACCATCAACCGGCACCTTATCGCCGGGCCTTAACACTATAATGTCGTTATGAACAATCTCGGCGCTTGGAATACTCGTTTCTTTGCCGTTGCGAATAACATTCGCCTTTGGCGGCACGAGATCAAAAAGAGCGCGTAAAGCGTCCGAGGTGCCGCGCCTTGATTTCATTTCCATCCAATGGCCAAACAAAACAAAAGTTACTAAAAGCGCCGCCGCTTCATAAAATGTCTCCGACTCCGGCCGTATGAGGGTCAACAGAACACTGAAAAGATATGCCGCCAGCACGCCGGTAGCGATCAAAACCGACATATTGAGTTTGCGCGCTTTGAGCGAGTAATAAGTGCCGGTAATAAAGATCGAACCGGTCCAGAAAACAATCGGGGTTGAAAGGAAAAGAAGGAGCCAATTGACAGGAATAGGCGCCGGCAGATTCAATCCGAAAAAGTTGGTTGCAACCGGCGAATAAAGAAAGATGGGGATAGAAAGAAGAAAAGAAACCAAAAACCGGCGGCGCATGTCCTGCTCCATTTTCTTGGCCATTTGCGGATTGGTCATCGCCGCTTCGTGGTCCTTGTGGCTCAACTCCGAAACATCGTATTCCGTTACGCCTCCGTCAACTTCTTTGGGAATAAGATCCATGCCGCACCCGGGGCAGCGGCCGGCTTCCGATCGCCGAACTTCAGGATGCATGGGGCAGGTGTAAATGACCGCTTTCCCCTTCATTCTTTTATTATCTTGATTTGTCGTATGACTGTGTTGGTTCATATTATTTATTCTCTATTCCATTTGAATGAGCGTTCGGGGACTCCGCCGACGCCTTTAATTTTCAGTTCCACAGAAGGCGGTGTTGGATTTATTGTGTCGAATATCAATACTCCTTCGCGATGATGACCGCCGGGCGGATCTCCATTCCAAGTGATGGGATAGTAGCTTTCATTGTCGACGATTAAAACGGCGACCTTGGTTAAGTCATCATTCAATTCCACCGAATGGGTGTCAAGGGTTATTTCAACCTCCCAGCCGTCATTTGCTGATTTACGAGGCGCAACAGAAATCGTTGCCGCTCCTTCATTATTTGTCTGCGACTCCAAATCGATAGCTGGAGTACTAGATTCTGTGGAGGTCGATATTCGTTGCGGTTCTTTCTTTTCGTTGAGTTTATTTAAAGTTTGAAACCCGGCGGCAACAACAAGAAGCGCCGCAAGTATAACAATGATGGCGTAGCCCTTCTTCATAGTCGATTGAAAATTATTACTTTTCTGCCAATGTAAGCGATGCCGGCAACATTGGAAGCTAAACCGATCCAAAAAAGCTCTATTTGATATTGACCCACTAAACTAATAATTCCTACGGCCCCGATAATCGGCAAAACATTTGCCAGATAGTGGGCGCAGCAAGAGAGCATAGCCACGGTGGAGGTTGTGCCAGAAACAGCCAGAATCCCGCTTGCGGCGCTTTTCTTATGAATAATAGATTTTAGATAAGTATAAAGCCCGATCTGGATGCCGAAGCCAATCGCCAAGCTGACGATAAAATACCAAAACTGGCTGAATTGGCTCAGGGCAAACGGCCAGCCAGAAATTAAACTAACAACGGAAAAATATACGGCAAGCAATGCCGTCATACCGACAAGGCCGTATAGCGTGGATTGCGCGATCATTATCGATTTATTCGATCACTTCTTTTATTAACTTGCCGATTTTCAATACCTTAGCGAATTTAAGAACTTTCAAAAAATTAAAATTGAATCCTACCTCAAATAATTCACCGGGCGATAAATCGGATAAAATCTGCATAATATCCTTCCATTGGTTTTGAGCCAGGTTCACATAGAGTTTTTCCGAAATAAGAAACGCCCGCCTCCACTTTGGACCGATATATTTTTGCCAACTTTTATCATACTCTTTAAGAGCTGATTCGCTGAAATCGCTTGAAGACAGCGCTTTATCTATCACCCTGGCCGCCATTCTGCCGGAATGAAGCGCGGGCCTGATCCCTTCGCCGGCTAAAGGATTTATCTGCATAGCCGCATCGCCAATCGCCAAAAAACCGTTCTTAGAATGTTTTTTAATGCCGGCGTTAATATAGATATTCCCGCCGTGTAAATCTATGGGTTGAACATTTTTCAATTGCGGAAACCGAGCAATAAACTTTTTTAAAACTTTCATCATATCAGTGATGCCGTATTCTGCCTCATCGATGCCGCGTTCCTTAGCTTTATAAACCGCCACCCCGACTTTTAAAGAATTTTGGCCGAATGGAAATATCCAACCATAGCCGTAAGGAACATAATAATCGCTGAAATAAAAAGCTAAGGTATCCTTGAACTCTTCGGGCGTGTTTTCCACTATTAGTTCTATCCCAATGCTTGCCGAACAAGGAACCTCCTTTCTCAATCCGATTTGTGACGCCAACACGCCCGTGGGTCCAGAGGCGTCAACAACAACCTTGCCCCTGGCTACGCCTTCTCCAAAGGCGCCTTTATACCTTACGCCGGCGATAAAATCATCTTCTATAATGGGCGCTTCTGCAGAAGTCCCGACTAAAATATCGGTGCCGTTTTTTATCGCTTCGCCAACCAAAAACTTCTTAAGTTTATTGAAATCAAAGACAGAGCCCCTGGTTTCTTTATAATCCCAGGTTTTAGAGTCGTTATAAGCCGCAATTAAAATCTTGGACCAAGAGCCCCGGCCCAATTCTGGGGGCAAGTCAAAATCTTTAAATGTTTCTCGGGGCGTGCCACCGCTTGAGAAATCAGGCCGTCCGATGCCCGACGATTTCTCAATGATCAAGACCTTTCTGCCCTTTTTTGACAATTCTCTGGCACATTGGCCGCCGGCCGGTCCGGCGCCGACAACAATTACATCAAATTTTTCTCCATTTACATTATTTATCATATAATTTTGGCCTCTAGAAACGAGACATCAATTGCGCTACGGCGCCGATAGTCTTTAGTCTTATTGCTCATACTGTTTTAATGGCAGCAGCCGTGTGATTTATGGGATTGTTCTTTAATCATCGCTTTTCGGTATTCTTCGCGGCAATTTTCAGAACAAAACTTCTTGCCGAATTCCTCGGGATACTTTTTGTCTTCTTCCAATCGCATCCCGCAAACCGGGCATTTTTTCTTGAACAAATTAAACATGTTATGTGTTTTTCGAGAGTTTGTATATTTCCATGATTTCCCTTATGGATTTTGGTTCCCGGCCGGATTTAATTTGGTGGATAACGTGAGCGGAAAGGTGATTCTCCAACATCAAACCCTCAACGCTTGAAAGGGCGTGCTTCACGGCAGAGGACTGCCGGAGGATATCAACACAATACTTTTCTTTCTCGATCATCTTCTGGAGACCCCGGACTTGTCCTTCCAAGATCTTTAATCTGCGGAGCATTCTTTTTTTGATCGCTTCTTTCATACATTCCCAATATACCCCAGGGGGGTATATTGGGTCAAGGCGGGTTATCCGCTCCTCCTATGCTTCCTACTGCACGCCGCACGAGCCGCCCGCGTCCTCTGAAACGGGCTCTACTTCGCTCAAGACCCGCTGATAGCCCGCGGCGCTCGAGTAGCGGTAGCCGAGCGCCTCTTTCGGATCCACGGCATCCCATGCGACGCCCTTCTTTTCAAAATAGCGTTCGATCGTCGCATACGTGTCGGGGAACCAGAGGGAGTTCGCGACGAGCGCGGCGCGGTAGAGTTCCTGCTCGGTCGCGCCTTGCGAGGCCAGGAGTTCGAGAAGCGCGAGCATCGCCATGCCGTGATTGCAGTCCGGGAAGTAGGCGGAGTTGCCGCAGCACGGGCGGTAGATGTTCTTCGAGGTCCGTTCCACGAGCGCCTGTTCCTCCGGCGTGAGGGTGATGAATGCGTGGCGCGCGTAATGCTCCATTGCGTTCCCGCGCGCGAGGGTCCAGCCGGCCGTCGAGGCAAAACGGTCCGCGCCGCCGTACGCTCGATCCATCATCGGCCCTTTCTCGAGAACATCGTTTTTATTTCCGAGGCCCAGGGCCCAGAGGAGGTTCAAGAGCAGGCCCGCATTCCGCGAGGAGATGCGGAGCGGTTCCGTAACGTCCTCCGTGAGCATCCGTTCCGCCTCCTTCGCGAGCACGGGATCGGCGGCATAGAGCGCGAGGAATTGCTCTTTGTCGATCACGCCCGTTTCGGCCAGTCCGCGGCCGAGCGTTCCCCAGTGGACGGGAAGTTCCGTTTCGGCATCCTGTGCGGGCCGTTCCACGGCCGCACTCCGCTCGCGAACCGAGGGAGAAGGCGCGGCCCAGAGTATCGCTCCACCGATGGCGAGCGCGCCCAAGAGCACGCTCGCCGAGAGAAAGAGATTGTCTTTTGACATGATTAGCAGCATTGTTCCAATTCTTTCACAAGACGCTCGCGCGTTCCATGCCCGCCCGGCGTGCCGCGGGACGGAAGCAGAAAGAACGCGGAAGCGGCGATGATGCCGACCGAGGCTGCAAGTCCCAGGGGCCATAAGCGCGCGAGAAGCGCATAGGCGGCAAGGAAACCGAGCGGCACAAGGACCGCCTTCATGAGGAGCGGAGAACGGCTAGCGCGGCGCTCGAGCTGGTAGACGATACCGACGACCGAACCGCCCATAAGGAGAGCGGGGAGCACGGGGTCCATGCTCACGCCATACCAGGAAGCGAGAAGGAGCCAGGCCCAGGTGCCGGCGACACCGGCGCAGATCGGGCAGAGCGGCACCCGCGCGAGACGCCGAATGGCGAACGCGAAGGCGGTGAGAACAGCGATCGAGGCGAACGCGAGGAATATGATCATGATCAGAGGAGGAAGATGAGGCTGCCCAAGAGGATCATCGCGATCCCTCCCCAGAGGCGCATGGAGGAGCGCTTCTCGCGTTGCCATGTGCGCACCCGCTCCACGAGCGCCGCGTTGCCGGCGATGAACAAGATGATGACAAGCGGCAGGACGAAGATGAGGTTATAGAGGAGGAGATACCCTACGCCTGTGAGATACGTCGCCTGGTCCTTAAGGAGGCCTATGACCAGAAGATAGGGTCCGCCGGTGCACGGGAATTCGCAGAGGCCCACGAGCGCGCCCAGGAGGAGCGCGGTCGGGAGCGATATCTTTGCCATGAGGTTCGCGATGGCGCGGTGCGCCGCGTGCGGTATGCGCGGCGCGATGGGAAACGATGGGAAGAACTCTCCGATGATGCTGATCGCTCCGAATGCGATGAGAAGCGCGGAGCCTATCTTCGCCATGAAGTGCGGCGTGCTAAAGAGATGCAGCGCTCCCAAGAGCCCCAGGCCTATCGCCATGTAGGCGAGGAAGATGCCGGCAAGATAGATGCCGCCAATCGCGAGTATCTCGCCGCGCGCGCGGCCGAGCGAGAAGAGGAAGGCGATGGTGAGGAGCAGGATCGAGAAGGCGCACGGGTTGATGCTGTCGAGGAGCGCCGCCACGATGACGAGCGGCAGAAGCCACGTACCGCCGTTCGATATGTTCCAGACGAACGCCGCGGATGAACCGCCCCAGAAAAGCAGGGCGATCGCGCCGAAGAGCACGGCTCCGGCAGCCGCAAGGAGGATGAGCCGTCTCATGCTTAAGGGGTCACCTGTCCGGTAATGATAACTTCGAGGGGTGCCGACGAGTCATTCTCGAGGGAAGCGACACGCGTGATTGGGCCGATGCCCGCGGGGCCGTGCGCGTTCGGGTCGAAGGTTACGCGCACGATCGCGGACGCGCCCGGTTCGAGGACGGCGTCCAGACGCGGCCCAAACCCGTGGCCGGGCATTCCGAACGGTCCATACTCGCGCCCTATCATGACGAGGGTTGCCTCGGTGCACATGCATGACGTGAAGAGCTGGGTCAACGCGACCGGCGCCGTCCCGGTATTCCTGAACTTGAACTCGTGGGACACTTTGCCGTTCGCCATCCGGATCGCGCCGAAGTCGTAGGCGAGCTCTTCGGCTACGAGAAGGGAACTCTCGCTATCGGTACCGAGGGTGGCGGTCTTCGGCTCTGTCGTGCCCGGCTGGGCGAACCAGATGCCGACGCCGAGAACGACCGCAGTGATGATGAGAAGTGTAAGTGGTTTCATGAGAGTAGAGTTAGTTAATGGGGAAACGCGAAAACGCCGCAGTGCGGCGCTTACGCCCCGATGGACATCGGGGCGTCTAGGCGAACGAGGGGCTCTGCTCGTGGAGCGAGAGCCAGCGCGTGAACTTTCGAGTCGGTGCGCTGCGGGGTTCTGACGCGGAAAAAGATTGCCCGTTACGGCACGTCGCAGAGAACAGCGATCGTTTTTCTCTTCGCGCGAACATGGCGCACGCGAAAACGAAAAGAACGAACAGCGTGAGGATGGAGAGCGTAAGCCCGCGAACATGTCCGGCGTGGAACAGAAGCGTTTCGAGAACGCCCGCGCTCGGCGGACAGGCCGTTTGTGGCGCCACGGGG
>Ga0156266_125_pt1 | contig 25849 bp, 43 predicted proteins | sample RifCSPlowO2_12_FD_107915 | JGI IMG/M metagenome (GOLD analysis project Ga0156266, IMG submission 107915) | Candidatus Liptonbacteria bacterium RIFCSPLOWO2_12_FULL_60_15 | reverse complement strand
GCATCCCCAAGGAACAGCAGGGGCACATGTACGAGAAGTTCTTCCGCGGCGACAACGTGCGCGCGACCGATACGACCGGCACGGGACTGGGCCTCTATATCGTAAAATCCCTGCTCGATACTGCAGGGGGAACCATCCGGTTCGAATCGGAGGAGGGGAAGGGCTCCGTCTTCACGGTGACGGTGCCGAAGCAACGGCCGGGGAACGCCGGGAGTTCTTCTTCTTAATGTCGGGCCGGAGGGAGTCGAACCCTCTGTCACACCCACCCCAAGGGTGCATGTTAACCGTTACACTACGGCCCGCCGTTCCGATTGTACCCTAAACCGCCGCCTTCCTGGCAATCGTCTTGATGCACTTAGTGCACGCCAAGACACGCTCGCCGGACGCGAGGCGGGTCTTCTGCAGATTCGGATATTTCCGCATCGTGGCGACCGCGTTATAATGACCGCGGAGAAGCTTTCGCTTCGAGCGGACCACCGAGCCCTTTTCGCATAGTGCGCATTGCCGCATTGTGTAGAGGATAGAGAAACGATCACCAACAGTCAACATGGAAAGCGCCCTCATACCGATCTCTCGCATCGTCATACTGCTCTTCTCGGTCGTGATCCACGAGGTCTCGCACGGCCTTGTGGCATACAAAATGGGGGACCCCACGGCGAAGTTGGCGGGCCGGCTGACGCTCAATCCCCTGAAACATCTCGATTTTTTCGGCTCGTTCGTGCTGCCCGTCTCGCTCTTCTTCTTGACGAGCGGGGCGTTCATATTCGGCTGGGCCAAGCCCGTTCCGTACGATCCGCGGAACCTCAAGAATCCCCGGATCGGCGAGCGCCTCGTTGCCGCTATGGGCCCCTTGAGCAACCTGCTCGTCGCGGCGGTGTTTTCCACGGTCCTTCTGCTTTTGCCCTTGAGCGCGCCGGAACGGATCGCCATCACCGGAGCAACGTTCGTTCCTTCGATGGCAAGCGCCGCCTTGGCGACGCCGCTTTCGTCCTTCGGCTTCTTTATTTCCCAGGTCATCTTCATCAATATTCTTCTCGGCATATTCAACTTGGTGCCCATTCCGCCGCTTGACGGCTCCAAGGTGCTGTTCTCGCTGCTTCCCCGAGGTGCGGACGAGATGAGATACCTTCTTGAGCGGTACGGACTTTTTCTCTTGCTTCTCTTCATCTTCTTCGGTTTTGGTCTCATCACTCCCGTCATCCGGACGCTCTTCTTGTTCTTCTCCGGAGCGGGGATCTTCTTCTGAAAGGAGCGGGTTGACGCATCGGAATTTTGTTTGATATAGTATCTGCCGTGCCGACTATCCATCAGCTCCTCACACGAGGCAGAAAATCGGTCTCCAAGAAATCAAAATCGCCGGCGCTGGCGCGTTATTTTAATACGCTGGAAAACAGCCCGGTCTTCTCACCGTCGCCCTTCAAGCGGGGTGTCTGTCTGAAGGTGTTTACCACGACCCCCAAAAAGCCGAACTCCGCGCTTCGCAAGGTTGCGCGCGTGCGGCTCACGAACGGCATGGAGGTGACCGCCTACATCCCGGGCGAAGGCCACGAGCTTCAGGAACACTCTGTGGTGGTGATCCGCGGCGGCCGCGTCAAGGACCTTCCCGGCGTCCGCTATCATGTCGTGCGGGGCATCCTGGACACGAGCGGCGTGAAGAACAGGAAGCAACAGCGCTCGAAATACGGCGCGAAAACCGCAAAAAAGTAGTATGAGAAAGAAGCGCGTATACCGCAAACATTTCGGTCCCGATATCGTCCACGGCTCGATCGCCGTGGGACGCTTTACGAACTACCTGATGCAGGAGGGCAAGAAATCGGTTGCCGAGAAGGTGCTCTATGACGCGTTCGACATCGTAAAAAAGAACGCCAAGCAGGAACCCTTGGCGGTCTTCGAAAAAGCGCTGGAGAACGCCTCTCCGGTCGTCGAGGTCTCTTCCCGCCGCGTCGGCGGCGCGAACTATCAGGTGCCGCGCGAGGTGCGTCCCGAGCGGCGTTTTATGCTCGCGTGCCGGTGGCTTATTGATGCTGCGCGCGCCAAAAAGGGCCGCCGCATGGCGGAAAAGCTCGCCGAGGAGCTCGTTGCCGCATCAAAGAACGAGGGCGCGGCCATCAAAAAGAAGCTCGACGTGCACAGAATGGCGGAAGCGAACCGCGCATTCGCGCACTTCGCCAGAAGGTAGAAAAAATCGTAGCAATGAAAAACAGCAGATCACTTTTGAAATCGGCATGTCTTTTCGTAGCAGTTTCTGTGGGGTTCTCGATTTTTTTATTGTTTACACTCGGTGACATTGGCAACGGAGATCCTGTTTATACTCCGTTGAGAATCGTAAATAGAAACGTTGGTGCGATAGGCGTTGCTATGATTTTAGTGATCATTTATCTTTGGAAACGGGATAAATAAATTATCTTCATGCCACGCACGTATCCGATCGAAAGAGTCCGTAATTTCGGCATCATCGCGCACATCGACGCGGGCAAAACAACCGTGTCCGAGCGCGTGCTGTTCTATACCGGCGTTTCGCACAAGATCGGCGAGGTGCATGAAGGCGACACGGTGATGGACTGGATGGAACAGGAGCGCGAGCGCGGCATCACCATCACCGCCGCGGCAACGACCTGTTTTTGGGTGCCGACCTACGCGAAAGGGGACACGGCCCTTGAACATCGCTTCAACCTTATCGATACGCCCGGCCACATCGACTTTACCGTCGAGGTGAAACGTTCGCTCCGTGTCTTGGACGGCGCGGTCGTGGTCTTCGACGGCGTCGCAGGCGTCGAGCCGCAATCCGAAACGAACTGGCATTACGCCGACGAGTACAACGTCCCGCGCATCTGCTTCATCAACAAGCTGGACCGCACCGGCGCAAATTTCGAGAACAGCTTGAAATCCATCCAGGAGCGCCTGAACCCGAACGCGATACCGCTTCAGCTGCCGATCGGCCTGGAGCAGGAGTTCCAGGGCGTCGTGAACCTTCTCGAGATGAAGGCCTACCGCTTCGAGGGCGACAAGGGGGAGCGCATTGTGGAGGCGGAGATCCCGGCGAACATGCAGGAGGAAGCGAAGAAGCGTCGCGCCCAGCTTATCGAACGGATCGTCGAGCACGATGACGCGCTCATGAGCCGCTATCTCGAGGGCAAAGAGGCGGACCTTGCCGACCTGAAGCGCGTACTGCGCAAGGCGACGATCGCGGTGGACCTCGTTCCGGTCCTCTGCGGCTCCGCGCTCAAGAACAAAGGCGTCCAGTTCGCGCTCGATGCCGTTATTGATTATCTGCCGGCGCCGACCGATATGCCGCCGACGAAGGGCATAGATCTGAAGACGGGCACGGAGATCTTCCGAAAGCCGAACGATCAAGAGCCCTTCACCGCGCTCGCCTTCAAGATCGCAAGCGACCCCTATGTGGGTTCGCTCACCTTCTTCCGCGTGTATTCCGGCACGCTCAAAAAGGGCATCTACGTTCTGAACTCCCTAAAAGGGGAGCAGGAGCGGATAAGCCGCATCGTGCGCCTGCATGCGAACGATCGCGAGGAGATAGACGAGATCTACGCGGGGGAGATCGGCGCGCTGGTCGGTCTCAAGAACACCACGACCGGCGACACGCTCTCCGATCCCGAGCACCCCATCATCTTGGAGAAGATCGAGTTCCCCGAGCCGGTTATCAGTCTGCGGATCGAGCCCAAGACGAAAGCGGACCAGGAAAAAATGGGCATCGCGCTCCGCCGCCTCTCGGAGGAGGACCCGACCTTCCGGGTCTCGGGCGACATCGAAACGGGCGAAACGATCATCGCGGGCATGGGCGAGCTCCACCTTGAGATCATCGTGGAGCGCATGAAGCGCGAGTTCGGCGTCGAGGCCAATGTCGGCCGCCCGCAGGTGGCGTACAAGGAAACCATCAGGAGCGAAGCCGAGGCGGAGGGCAAATACATCCGCCAGTCCGGCGGCCGCGGCCAGTACGGCCATGTGCGGCTCAAGGTCCGTCCTCTCGAGCGCGGCAAGGGCTTTGAGTTCATAAACGCCATCAAGGGCGGCGCCATTCCGCAGGAGTTCATTGCGCCGGTTGAAAAAGGCATCCGTGAAGCGCTCGATAAGGGAGTGGTCGCCGGCTACCGGCTCACCGATCTTGAGGTCACGCTCTACGACGGTTCCTATCACGAGGTCGACTCCTCCGAGGCGGCATTCAAGATCGCGGGCTCCATGGCGCTCCAGGAGGCGGCGAGACGGGCCAAGCCCGTCATTCTCGAACCCATCATGGCGATGCAGGTGATCGCCCCCGCAGAATTTTTGGGCGATGTAACGGGCGATGTGAGCGCCAAACGCGGCGCGATCGAGGCCATGAACGACCGCGGCCTGGTCAAGGTGATCGACGCCAAGGTTCCCCTCTCCGAAATGTTCGGCTATGCGACCAGGCTCCGCTCGATGACCCAGGGGAGGGGCAGTTTCACGATGCAGGCCGACCACTATGAAGAAGTGCCGGCCTCGATCGCCCAGCTCATCGTCGAGGGAAAGAAATAGCGGACCATGGAGAACGGAAGCACGTTCGACAAGATCAAAGAGGTGCTCCGGACGGGGAGCGGGAAGTGCATCGTGCTCGAGGGCGCAGAGCCGCGGTATGTGGTCATGACCTGGGAAGAATACCGCAAGGTCGAGCGTCAGATCGAGGACCTGAAGCGGGATTGGGAGACCGTCGACATCAACAAGATCCCGCTCTAGAAGCACTCCCGATTTCGCACGAACACCACGCGTCAGTCGCCCCGGCGTGGCGACTGCGCTCCCTCCCTGCCTTGCCGGCAGGCAGGTCGGCCTCGCTCGCCCTGCCGCTCTGCTTCAGAGGAAGCTCTCGGAGTCCCGACGGCTCGGTTCTGCGTCGGGACGAGAGGCAGCGGCTGATTTCCGCAGGAGAAATCAGACCGCGGTTCCGAGGAGGCAGAGCGGCAGGGCACCGTGCCCGCGAGACCTCCGAGAGGGTGTTCTTAGCAAGATCGGGAGTGCTTGGCTTATAGTAGTTGACAGACAGCAGTTCTCCCCCTACACTAGGTAAGTTAAAAAAGGTCATACATAATTATTAATAATACCGATAACGATGGCAGAGAAAGAAAAGTTCGAACGTAAAAAGCCGCACGTGAACGTCGGCACCATTGGACACGTCGACCACGGCAAGACGACCTTGACCGCCGCGATCACGCACGTGCTCCACATGAAAGGCCTGGCCAAGAAGGAGGAGTCGGTCGATCAGATCGACAACGCTCCCGAAGAGAGGGCGCGCGGCATCACGATCGCCCTCCACCACTCCGAGTATGAATCGGAGAAGCGGCACTACGCGCACGTGGACGCGCCCGGTCACGCCGACTACATCAAGAACATGATCACGGGTGCCGCCCAGATGGACGGCGCGGTCCTGGTGGTTTCGGCCACGGACGGCCCGATGCCGCAAACGCGCGAGCACATTCTTTTGGCGCGTCAGGTAGGCGTTCCGGCGCTCGTCGTATTCCTCAACAAGGTGGACATGGTCTCAGACAAAGAGCTTATTGACCTTGTGGAATCCGAGGTGCGGGAACTTCTGAAGAAGTACGAATTCCCCGGCGACGAGATCCCGGTCATCCGCGGTTCCGCCCTGAAGGCGCTGGAGACAAAATCGCTCGACGATGAAGCGGTAAAGCCCATTCTCGATCTCGTGGACGCGCTCGACAACGCCATCCCCGATCCGGTGCGCGACATCGACAAGCCGTTCCTCATGCCCATCGAGGACGTGTTCTCGATCGAAGGCCGCGGCACGGTGGTCACCGGCCGCGCGGAACGCGGCATCGTTAAGGTCAACGAAGAGGTGGAGATCATCGGTCTCCGCCCCACCCAGAAGACGGTTGTCACGGGCATCGAGATGTTCAATAAGCTTTTGGACGAAGGCCGCGCGGGCGACAACGTCGGCGTTCTTCTCCGCGGTTTGAAAAAAGAGGACGTGGAGCGCGGCCAGGTGGTCGCCAAACCCGGTTCGGTTACGCCGCACACCGACTTTGAGGCGGAAGTATACGTCTTGAGCAAGGAGGAAGGCGGCCGCCACACGCCGTTCTTTAAGGGCTACAAGCCGCAGTTCTACATCCGCACGACCGACGTGACGGGCGAGGTGGAGCTCCCGACCGGCATGGAAATGGTCATGCCCGGCGACACCGTGAAGATCAACGTAAAGCTTATCGCGCCGGTCGCGCTTGAGGAGAAGCAGCGCTTCGCGATCCGCGAAGGCGGCAAGACCGTGGGCGCGGGCGTCGTGATGAAGATCGCGAAGTAACCGGGCAGAGAGAGCGTTCGGTTTGTTCCTTGAGATCGGCACTATGGCGAAAAAAAAGGAGGAAGCACACAAAGAAAAACTTCGGCTCCGGGTGCGTGCCTACGACCATAAGCTGATCGATAATTCGTGCCGCCAGATCATCGAGACGGCCGAACGGAACGACGGCGAGGTCGTCGGCCCCGTCCTCCTGCCGACCGAGGTGCGCCGCTACACGGTGAACCGCTCCACGTTCGTCCATAAGGACTCGCGGGAACAGTTCGAGCTTCGGGTGCATAAGCGCCTCATCGACATATTGAATCCCACGCGAAAGATCATCGAGGCGCTCTCGAACCTCAACCTGCCCTCCGGGGTCGATATCGAGATCAAGATGGTCTAAGCCAGAACGCGCGAGCAAAAGCCCCGGAACGGGGCTTTTGCTTTATTGACAACACGAGTAGGTTCGGATAGTATTTTGGGAAGTTAGCCGTCTCTTTTCGGTCATAAAGGCGCGGACTAATGTGCCTCGCGGGGGTTTCCGCCGTCGCAGGCATCCTCATTTATTCATGCGATCTCAAAGTCGCCATGTCAAAAGTTCTGCTTGGAAAAAAAGGGACCATGTCCCAGATCTGGAAGGGCGAAAAAGTGATCCCCGTCACGCTCATTCAGGCACTCCCGAACACGGTTTCGCTCGTTCGGACCAGCGATAAGGACGGGTACGAGGCAGTTCAGCTCGCGCTTGGCAAGAAACGGCGCGAGTTTCGCGTTTCCGCGCCCGCCTTGAAGGCCGGGGACACGGTGAACGTCTCCGCTTTCGCGGAGGGAGACCGCGTCAGCGTGAGCGGGCTCACGAAGGGGCGGGGATTCCAGGGCGGCGTAAAACGGCATGGTTTCCATGGCGGTCCCAAGACGCATGGCCAGAAGAATCGCCATCGCGCGCCCGGCTCCATCGGTTCAACGGCTCCCCAGCGCGTCGTTCCCGGCCGCCGCATGGCCGGTCATATGGGCGTCGAGCGGGTGACCATAAAGAACCTCGAAGTGGCGAGTGTCGATGTGGAGAAGAATATTCTAATGCTCAAAGGAGCGGTGCCCGGACACAGGGGCGCACTGCTTGAGATCCGCGGATAACAAACCCGACTATGATACAGGTTGATCTCTATAACGCAGGCGGTTCGATCATCGGCAAGGCGGAACTGCCGGAGGCGATGTTCGGCCAGAAATGGAACCCCGATCTGGTGCATCAGGTGCTCGTGGCGCTCGAATCCAACGCCCGCCGTCCTTTGGCGCATGCCAAGGGACGCGGAGAGGTCCGTGGCGGCGGAAAAAAGCCGTGGCGCCAGAAGGGGACCGGCCGGGCGCGGCACGGCTCGATACGCTCTCCGCTCTGGAAGGGCGGCGGCGTGACGCATGGTCCGCTTAAGGAACGGAACTTCGAAAAGAAGATCAATAAAAAGATGCGCCGCGCGGCTCTCTTCTCGGTTCTTTCGCAAAAGACGAAAGAGAGCGAGCTCCGCATCGTCCGGTCATTCGACGTTTCCCTGCCAAAAACAAAATTGGTGGCAGGCCTTCTTGCCGCGCTTCTCGGCAAGGGCACGGCGAACGCGCTTATCATTCCCGCACAAGAAGGGGCGGCGATGTTCCGTCGAGCAGCCAGAAACCTCAACGGCGCGGAAAGCATGGCGCCCGATACGATCAACGTGCGCGACATCTTGCGCCACAAGTACGTGGTGATAGAAGAGCCCGCGCTCGCGGCGATGGAAAAAGCATTTGTTCGCTGATATGGCCGATCTCTCCCTTATCATAAAACCGTGGGTCACCGAAAAAGCCAACGCCTTGAGCCGGATGGGCAAGTATGTTTTTATGGTGAAACCCGAAGCGACCAAGAACGAGGTGAGAAAAGCGCTGAAGAAGCTCTATGGCGTGGACGCGGTCAAGGTTGACGTCGTGAACGCCCGGGGAAGAAAGCGCCGGTTCATGCGCACGTTCACGCCGGGCAGGAGATATAAGAAAGCGATAGTGACCCTCAAGACGGGCCAGACGCTCGATATTATTCCCAAGTAACCCTCAATGAAGCACTACGCTCCCACAACGCCCTCGCGGCGGCACATGACCACGGTTGACTACGGCACGCTCACCAAAGAGCGTCCGGTCAAGCGTCTTTTGCGCAATCTCAAGCAGCACGCGGGTCGGAACAACCAGGGCCGGATCACGGTGCGCCATCAGGGCGGCGGCAATAAAAAGCTGTACCGTCTTGTTGATTTCCGCCAGCAGCGGATGGACGTTCCGGCGACGATCGAGGCCATCGAGTACGATCCGTACCGCACCTGCTTCATTGCGCGGCTTCGCTACCGCGACGGCCAAGTGGCGTACGCATTGGCGGCCAACGGCGTTAAGACAGGCGAGGAGATCGTGACCTCGGACTCCGCGCCGCAGAAGACCGGCAACCGCATGCGGCTCAAGAACATTCCGGTCGGAACCTTGGTCCATAACGTGGAACTGCGTCCCGGTCAGGGCGGCGTATTGGCCCGTTCGGCGGGTTCGTCGTCGCAGGTCTTGGCTCACGAAGACGGTTACGCGCACCTCAAGATGGCCTCGGGCGAGGTGCGCAAAGTGCTCTGGGACGGTTTTGCGACGCTGGGCCAGGTTTCGAATCCCGATCACAGCTTAACGACGATCGGCAAGGCCGGACGTTCCCGGTGGCTGGGCATCCGCCCGACGGTGCGCGGTTCGGCGATGAACGCGGTGGACCACCCGTATGGCGGCGGCGAAGGCCGCGCGCTCCGCGGCACCAAGCGGCCCAAAACCGCCTGGGGCAAGGTTACCGGCGGCCGCAAGACCCGCAACAAGAAAAAATGGAGCAACCCGCTGATCGTAAGCAGGCGTCCGAAGTAAAAGTAATCGCATGTCCAGATCATCCAAAAAAGGTCCGTACGTGGACCCGAAACTCCTGAAGAAGATCGCCGGCCTGAAATCGGGAGACCGGACCGTTATTAAGACATGGTCCCGCGACTCGGAGATATCTCCCGAGATGGTCGGGTTCGTGTTCGGCGTGCACAACGGCAAAAGTTTCATCGAAGTGCTGGTGACCGAGGACATGATCAGCCATCGGTTGGGGGAATTCGCGCTGACGCGCAAATTCGTTAAGCACGGCGGTAAGATGCAGCGCGAGCTTGAGGCGGGCAAGGAAGCGGCCGCGGCAGTTCCCGCGCCTCAAGCTGCTAAGAAATAACAATGGCTCACTCAAAGATCACGCGAGACCAGTTGAGCGGCGTCCGTGAAACGGCCGCGTTGAATTACCTGCGCGTTGCGCCCCGCAAGGTCCGCGCCGTAGCAGATCTTATTCGCGGCTTGCCGGTTCAAGAGGCGGAAGCGCAGCTTGCGCTCTCTCCGCGCCGTCCCGCGCAGCCGCTCCTCAAGCTCTTGCGCTCGGCCGTGGCGAACGCCAAGAACAACAGGCAGCTTCCCACGAACCGCCTGATGATCGAGGAGATCCGCGTTGACCAGGGTCCGATGCTCAAGCGTTTCATGCCCCGCGCGCGCGGCTCGGCTTCGATGATCCAGAAGAAAATGAGCCACGTAACGCTGGTGCTGGCCGAAACCAAACAACAGCTTCCGGAGCGGTTCACCATCACGGTCAAGAAGAGAACAAAAGCGCAAAAGATCGCGCGGAAGAGCGCGCCGGAGCGCGCGCAGGAAGCGGAAAGGGCTCGACCGGCCCCGAAGCAGCCAGGGCTTTTCAAGCGCTTGTTCCAGCGAAAATCCGTATAACTATCATGGGAAATAAGATCAATCCGAATTCGTTCCGTCTCGGGATCGTGAAGCCGTGGCAATCGCGGTGGTTTGTCCGTAAGAATTTCCGAAACCTCCTCGAGGAAGACATGGTGATCCGCCGCACGGTCAAGGAGAAGATAGGCCAGGCGGGCGTTGTCGCGATCGAGATCAGCCGTACTGCCGGAATGTGCCGCGTCATGGTGCGCGCCGCGCGCCCCGGGCTCATTATCGGACGGGGCGGCCAGGGCGCGGAGGATCTCAAAAAGGCGATCGAGAAAGCGCTCCGCAAGCTCGGCAAGGAGCGGACGCATGCGCCCCAGAGCGTCAATCTTTCGATAGAAGAATTAAGACGCTCGGAGCCGTCCGCTCTCCTTACCGCCCAGCAGCTTGCCTGGGAACTCGAAAAGCGCATGCCGTTCCGCCGGTTGTTAAAAAAGACCCTCGAGCTGCTTATGCAGAACAGGGACGTTTTGGGCGCGAAGATCCGCATGGCCGGCCGTCTGGACGGCGCCGAGATCTCGCGCGACGAGTGGCTTGCAAAGGGCAAACTGCCGCTCCAGACGCTTCGCGCGAACATTGACTACGGGGAGGCGACCGCCTACACGACCTTCGGCACCATCGGCATCAAGGTCTGGATCAATAAAGGCGAGGTCTTCGAGAAAAAGGCGAAGAGCGCAAGCGATAGCGCGAGTGCAACGTTAGACGCGAAGCGTTTTTCATAAAACGATGCTTATCCCGAAGAAGGTAAAACACCGCAAGTGGCACAAGGGGCGCTCCCGGAAGCGCCTGTTCGAAGCGCGCGGGACGAACATCTCCTACGGCTCGTATGGCCTGAAGGCCTTGGAGGCGGCGTGGGTCAATTCCCGGCAGATCGAGGCCGCGCGCCGCGCGATCTCGAATTTCGTGGAGCGCGAGGGCAGCGTGTGGATCAGGATATTCCCCGACAAACCGATCACCCAAAAACCGCCGGAAGTCACCATGGGTTCGGGCAAGGGAGCCGTGGATCACTACGTGGTCCCGGTAAAGCCCGGGCGCATACTCTTCGAAATGGACGGCGTACCGGAGGAGACGGCACGCCAGGCGCTCCGTCTTGCGGGCCACAAACTGCCGGTCAAGACGAAATTTGTCGCAAAGGAATAACCATGCTATGAAACGGACGGAGATCAATGAACTCAAGAAGAGGCCGGCGGCAGAGCTGCAGAAACTCCTCGCGGAGAAGCGGGAGAAGCTTCGCGTCCTTAGGGCGGACCTGGCCATGGGGAAATCCGCGCAACTCAAGGAGCTCCGCGACCTCAAACAAACCGTCGCACGAATAAACACCTTCATCAATGCAGGAAACCGTTAAAAAAACACGAAGTCTTCTCGGCGTCGTCGTCTCCGACAAGATGATGAAGACGCGCGTGGTTGCCGTAGAGCGTCTCAAGAAACACCCGAAATATTTAAAATATTATCGGGTACGCACCACGTTCAAAGCCCATGACGAGAACAATGAATATAAGACCGGCGACCACGTGATCATCGAGGAAACTCGCCCACTTTCGCGCGAAAAAAGATGGAAGATCGTCGGTAAGGCGTAACACTATGATACAAGAACGCAGCTTGGTCAAAATAGCGGATAACTCGGGCGGCAAGATCGTCCGCTGTTTCCGCATTCTCGGAGGCACCCGCCGGCGCTATGCGTCGGTCGGCGACGTGATCGTCGCTTCGGTGCAGACCGCCGAGCCGCGCAAGAACGTCAAAAAGAAGGATAAGGTGCGCGTGCTCATCGTGCGCCAGCGGAACTCCATCCGCCGTCCCGACGGCTCGTACGTCCGCTTCGACGAGAACGCCGGCGTTATCATCGACAACAAGCTCGAGCCAATAGCGACCCGCGTGTTCGGCCCGTTGCCTCGCGAGCTCAAGGAGCTGGGCTACGACAAACTCATGACGATGGCAGAAGAAATAGTGTAACGACCATGAGGATCAAGAAGGGCGACAACATAAAGGTGCTCTCGGGCAAGGAACGCGGCAAGACCGGCACGGTTATCTCCGTCGACTCCGACCGCGAGCGCGTGGCCGTCGAGGGGCTGAACCTGTACAAAAAGCATACCCGCCCGCGGCGGCAGGGCGAAAAAGGGCAGGTCATCTCCGTATCGCGGCCGATGCACGCATCGAACGTAATGCTGGTTTGCCCGAGCTGCAAGGAAGCGACCCGCATCGGCTACCGCACGGAAGGCGAACGCAAGGTACGATATTGTAAATCATGCAACGCAACCGCATAACAATCGAAAAGGTGGTGGTGAACTGCGGCGTGGGCCGCCGGAGCCAAGAGCCCCAGTTCGAGGAGAAGATACTCCCCGGGGTCATGCAGGACCTTGCCGCGATCACCGGCCAGAAACCGGAGATCCGTACCGCGAAGAAATCCATCGCCGGTTTCAAGCTGCGCATGGGTCAGACCGTCGGCCTTCGGATGACGCTCCGCGGCAAGCGGGCATCGGACTTCGTACAACGGCTGGTGCATGCGGTGCTTCCCCGCGTACGCGATTTTCGAGGTCTCCCGCTCTCGAACGTCGACCGCGGCGGGAACTTGACGCTCGGCATCCGGGATCATATCGTATTCCCCGAGATCAGCCCCGAGCACACGAAAGTGAATTTCGGTTTTGAGATCACCATCGTGCCGACGCCGCGTGACCGCGATCGGGCGCTTGAGTTCTATAAAACGCTGGGAATACCACTACAATGGCCAAAACATCGGTAATCGCGCGGTCAAAAAAGAAGCCGAAATACTCGACGCGCCTCGTGCGCCGATGTTTCCGCTGCGGCCGCAAACGCGGCACGATGCGCGATTTCGGCCTCTGCCGCATCTGCTTTCGAGAGCTCGCCGGCCGAGGAGAGATCCCGGGAGTGAAGAAGGCCTCGTGGTAATAATGAGATAGATTCCTACTATGTATTACGACATGCTCATCAGAATAAAGAACGCGCAGGCGGCCAAGAAGGGGTCGCTTAAACTGCCGTACAGCACCATGGATATGGCCGTTGCCGAGATTTTGGTGGTGAAGAACTACCTGAAGAGCGCGGTCCGCAAGGGGCGGGGCGCCAAGCGCGTCATCGAGCTTGTCTTGACGGATGCGCCGGCGATCAACGGCGTGCGCCTGGTGAGTAAGCCGTCGCGAGCCATCTATGCCGGCTATCGGGACGTGAGATCGGTCAAAAGCGGCCATGGTATCGCGGTTCTCTCGACGCCAAAGGGCATCATGTCGGGCGATCAAGCGCGAAAGCAAAAAGTCGGGGGAAAGATGCTGTTCGAAATCTGGTAATTATGTCCAAAGTAGGAAAAAAACCGGTATCGATACCCGAAGGCGTGACCGTTTCCGTCGCGGATGGCGCGGTTTCGCTCCAGGGCAAGCTCGGCGCCTTGCGCGTCCCGATCCTTTCCCACACGAACGTGGAACAGAAGGAGCGGGAGCTTGTGGTCACCATGTCCGGCACCGGCAAACAGGCGTCGGCGAACTGGGGCACGATGCGCGCGCATCTGGGGAACGCGGTCATCGGCGTGAGCGAGGGGTTTTCGAAGGTGCTCGAGATCGAAGGCGTGGGATATCGCGCCGCGCTCGAGGGCAACGTCATCTCATTTTCGTTGGGATATTCGCACCCCGTGAAATTCACGGTCCCCGAGGGCGTGACGGTCGCGGTAGAAAAGAACACGATCCTGCGGTTTTCGGGCATAAGTAAGGAGGCGGTCGGTCAGACGGCGGCCAAAGTGCGCGCGCTCAAAAAGCCGGAGCCGTACAAAGGCAAGGGTATCCGCTACCGGGGCGAAGTGGTCCGCCGCAAGGCCGGCAAGAAGGTCGCCAGCGCTTCCGCATAAGAAATCCCATGAACAACAGGACCAAAAAAAATCAGATCAGGACAAGGAGAGCGATGCGCACGCGGGCGCGGATCTTCGGCACCGCAGCCGCCCCGCGGCTCTCGGTCTTTCGGAGCAATCGCTTAAGTTATGTCCAGCTCATCGATGACGACAAGGGTCATACGCTTGCCGCCGTTTCTGCGAATGACCTGTCTGCCGCTGACCGGAAAAAACCGAAGGTAGCGCAGGCGTACGCAATGGGAGAACTCTTGGCCGAGAAAGCGCACGCGGCCGGCATCGCGAAGGCGGTCTTTGATCGCGGCGCTTACCGCTATCATGGCCGGGTCGCGGCTGTCGCCGAGGGCGCGCGGAAAGGCGGTTTAGCACTATGAACCAGCAGAACAACAGACAATTTCAACCCCAGGCCGGCGGCCCGCCAGGAAACGCTCCGCGGCCCTTCTTCGGGTTCGGGGGCCGCGGCGGCCCGCACGGACGTGACGGCTCGCGCCGCCGCGAACCTCGGCCGATGCGCCGGGAGGAGTTCAAAGATAAAGTGATCGACTTGCGCCGCGTCACGCGCGTTGTCGCCGGCGGCAAGCGGTTCCGTTTTCGCGTTACGGTCGTGATCGGCGACGAGAAGGGCAGGGTGGGGGTGGGAGTGGCCAAGGGCCTTGACGTGATCACGGCGATCGGCAAAGCCAAAGAGGACGCCAAGAAAAACATCATTGCCGTCCGTCTCAAGGGCAGCACGATCAGCCACGACGTCGAGGCGAAATACAGCGCCGCCAAGGTCCGCATCAAGCCCGCCTCGGAAGGAAGCGGTCTTCGGGCGGGCGGCTCAGTGCGCGTCGTTCTTTCTTTGGCCGGCGTGAAGGACGCGACCGCAAAATGCCTCGGCAGAACGCCGAACAAACTCACGAACGCCCTGGCAACCGTTGAAGCGTTAAAGCAGCTGAAGGCCTAACAACAGATCCCAATATGCAGCTCCATACCCTCATCCCCAATCACCCCTCTAAAGCGAAGAAGCGCATCGCGCGCGGCGGCAAACGCGGCACGTACTCGGGCCGCGGCATTAAGGGCCAGAAATCCAGATCCGGCCACCGTATCCGCCCCGCGGAACGCGATCTTATCATCCGCCTGCCGAAGCTGCGCGGTTTCAAGAATAAGTCGCTCGTCCTAAAACCCCTCGTCGTGAACGTCGGCGATCTTGTCGCGCTTGGTCTTGTCGATATCACCAGGGAAACACTCATAGAAAAGGGCGTCCTGCGGCGGCGCCGGGACAGCGTCAAGATCCTGGGCGGCGGAGAACTCTCGAAGCCGGTGCACGTAAAGGGGATTTCTGTTTCGAAATCTGCTAAAATGAAAATAGAGAAGGCGGGCGGTTCCGTCGCCTGATTTCTCGTTCTGATGGCAACTCTGTTTTTCCGGGTCCTTAAATACGGGCTCCAGAACTTCTGGCGCAACGGCTGGCTCTCCACCGCGACGGTGGCGGTCATGGTCATTGCGCTTCTTATGTTCCTGGGGCTCCGCATCTTCGACGCCATCATGGTGCAGGCGCTCGTTTCCGTGCGCGACAAGATCGACATCAGCGTCTATTTCAAAACGAACGCTCCGGAGGACGAAATCCTCAAGATCCAGCGCTCGCTCCAAAGTTTGCCGGAAGTGAAGCAGGTTGAATATATCTCCCGCGACAAAGCGCTGGATCTTTTCAAGGAGAAGCACCAGGACGACCCAACCGTTTCCCAGGCCTTGACCGAGATAGGGGAGAATCCGCTCTCAGCGTCCCTGAATATCAAAGCTGACGATCCGGAACAATACGGCGTCATTGCGTCCTACCTCGAGGCGGAAGCATTCAAGCCGCACATCGAGAAGGTGAGCTATGCCCAGAACCAGGTGGTCATCGAGCGATTGGTCAGGATCGTCAATGCCGTCGAGACAAGCGGGTTCGCACTCACCGCGTTCCTCGCGCTCGTTGCCGGTCTCGTGACCTTCAACACCATCCGCCTCGCGATCTATTCGAATCGGGAGGAGATCGGCATCATGCGGCTGGTGGGCGCTTCGAACGCTCTCATCCGCGGTCCGTACCTCGTCGAGGGAGCCATCCAAGGAGGCGTGGCGGCGCTCTTGAGTTTGCTTATCGCCGTGCCGCTCATAGGCATCTCTTCGCCGTACGTGAAGGTATTCATCTCCGATATCGACCTCGGCGCCTATTTCAAGAGCGGACTTCTTATATTCTTCGGCTATCAGATGCTCTTCGGCGTCGGCCTTGGCGTCGCCTCCAGCTTCGTCGCCATTCGCCGCTACCTGCGGATATAGGACGACGTTCTTCGGAACGCGGGCCCCGAAATGCAAAAGCCCCGTCCGCCGGTGGGCGGAACGGGGCCGAATCGTCGAAGGAGAGGGTCAGGAGGTAACGCGGGCGACGAGCGCGCCACGCCCTTCTGCGGCGCAGGCCAGCCGCTCATCGGTGGCGCGGCCTTCCGGCGAGGCGAAGAGAGCGAATCCTCCGCTTCTCGCGAGCGCGATCACATAGGTCCGGGATGCGCGGACCGCGACGGCGGGGTAGGGGCGCCACGCCCCATCCTCCAGAGCTTCGACATGCCGCGGCACGACCGCGGAACGTCTCCCGTCGTAGTCGTAATCTGCCGGGAGCGTTATCACGTCCCTGGAGTCGAAGCGTATCCTGATCCGTTGCCCCTCCTCGGTGCGGAGGTCCTGAATGACCGCCGCCACGCGTCTCGGGATGGCGCGAGCCAGTTCCGCAGCGCGTGCAGAAGCGCGGGCCACGGCCTCCGGTCCCATCCGTTCTCGGAGCAGTCTGAAGCTTTTTGCCATGAAGTGTCCTCCTTGTCCCTCGATATATGCATTGCGCGAATGAGCTGGGGAAGATTTTACCAAAATTCCTTCCTTGCGTCAAGGAAACCGAGAAATGCGCGCCGCTCGCGGCCTTCTCATTTTTAGCGTCCCGTCGTATGCGGAACTCGCATCGGTCTCCCAAGGAAAGACGACCCAGTCGTTCTTCTTTTTGGTCCGGCATGAAAAATCCGGGCGCATCCGGCTGTGCGTCGTGCGGTAGAGCGTCACGACGAGAAATACTTTTTGTCGCTTGAGAAGCGCCTTGAGCGTCGCGCCGGAATCGGCGATGTCGTCCGCCACGAGCGTGCGTTTCGTGATGCGCCGCGGGTCGAGGAGGATCGGCTTTCCCAGCGAATGCGAGAGGCATACCGCCAGCACCAATCCGCCGCGCGGAACGCCGTAGATAGCGTCAAAACGGTCCGTACGGGGCCTGAGCGCCCGCGCAAGCTTCTTTACGTCCGTATCGAACTGCGCGTAGGTATACCGCTTTCTCATAATCATTGACCTTGGCCGCTCTTGAGGGGTAGTGTAGAGATAGCAAATTGCGAAAGGGGTGTTTTCCATGATAGCACGGCTTGTGGCCGCACTCTTCGTAGCGATTCTTGTCGCTGCGCTCCCGCTTCCCGCGGCAGGCGAGGAGAAATCACCGCTTACGGTGAGTATCGCGGTGGACCCGCTTCTGCGGGACCGCTTCAAGAGCCAGGAAGAGCTCGAGGCGCATCTTCTCGAACTCCTCAACCGGGCCTCGCTCATCTTCAACGCGGATGTCGGTAGGCGGTTCGTGCCCGGCGTGGTCGAGATCGGACTTCCGCCGAACACGGGCTTTTCGATCGATGATAAGAACGCCTTCGCATGGCTGGCCGAGAAGCTGAAGCGGCGCCCGTCGCGATTCTGGGTCTTTCTCATCGATCGGCCGCTCACCTCATGCAACATTCCGGGCGTTTGGGGCGGCTGCGGCATGATGAACGACCCCCGCTCCATCGTGGCGTACAACTCCGACCTGGCCTTCTCCCTGCAGAACCTGCTTCACGAGCTCGGTCACAACTGCGGGGCGGATCACAGCGAGTCGAAGGACTCCATCATGCATTCTGTCGGCCGGAACGCCACTTCGTACGGCGACAAGAGGGGCATCATTCGGGATACATGCGGGTAAGGGCGCAATGCCGCGGACGAATTCGTCCGCGGCATCCCTGTTTCTATACCTGCCGTTCTCTTTTCTTCGTTGTCACGCGGCCGCCCTGCCACTGGCCGCGATACAGGGTTCCGCCGCCCCTCACTTCCTCGAACTGGGCGTGCACAAAACGGGCTCCCAGCTCGATCTCGACCGTCACCGGTCCCTGATTGGAGACGCTGAACGTCACCGGCCCCTTGTAACCCGGCGCGACGTTGCCTGTCCGCAGAAAAAGGCCTGACCGGAACGTGGTGGTCCTGGGCTTGAAGTTGACCGTAATGTTCTTGGGGGTATTGAAGCTCTCGATCGTCTTTACCAGGTAGAAGTCCCCGGGTTTTATCCTGACGCTTTGCGTTTTGCCCTCGACATACTTCGCAATAAGTTCCACCTCCGGGGTCTTTCTGTCGGTCACGCCGAGGAACGCATCGCCTTTGATCCGGTATACTTCGCCGAGCCGCAGGTCGAAGCCGGCACCTTCGGGTTCCGTGAGCTCCCGCTCGCTCAAACCCTCCACCAAGCGTTTGGTTTTGACCAATGCCAGCAATTTTCGGGGGCCGAGGATCATATTCGGGTCAAGATTATCATTCCTGCTTAGAGCGCGCCAGTCGTGCCGAAGCCGCCGCGGGAAGGCCTGCCGAGATCTTCCACCTCTTCCCACTCGCATTTCACGATGGGCTTGATGATGCCCTGGACGATGCGGGCGCCTCGTTCCACCGTGACCGGCGCATCGGTGAAGTTATAGAGCGCGGCGGTGTACTCGTCATCGTTTCCGGAAAAGTCCTGGTCGCCGATCCCGACGCTGTTCGCGAGCATCAGGCCGCGTTTTTGGAGCGAACTCCGAGCGGCCAAGAAGAACATATGTGCTTCTGGCGTCTCGACGCAGACGTTCAGGGGCGCGTAGGCGACGCCCTTGGGCGGAACGACAACCGTCGTCCGGCTTGCAAGATCGAACGCAACCGCGCCCCTGGTCTGGTAGGCGGGAAGCGGTATGGACTTGTCGATGCGTCTGATGCGGATCTTCATATGCTGGGGGGCAGGGATTCGAACCCCGATTCACGGCTTCCTCGCCCGAGGCGAGTGCGCCTCAGGCGCAAAAGGCCGACTGTATATTTTATTGACCCACGTCCTTCGGCAAAGCTGGGAGACCAGGATTCGAACCTGGATTAAAGGCTTCAAAGGCCTCCGTCCTACCATTAGACGATCTCCCAGCTTTGCCGATGACGTTATCTAGAAATTTACGACCTTGGCCGGATTTCAAAGACCTCTCTCGTTGTACCGCTTCTGACTTTGTTTGACAAATCTCTTTGTAAACCAGCCGCCAAGGACGATGCCCTTTTGTGAAACGATTATCTCCTTTATTGTGTCGGCGTAATCTTTCAAGAGCGTTTCTACCGCTGCCAATGTACCTTTTGCCATCTTTTTCACTTTTTAGAACATAAACTTCAAACATAAGGTGTCCTACCCGCCTCGACTCGCCCCGCTCGTCGAGGGCGAGGCGGGCCATTAGACGACCCCCCAATCGTACCCCTATACTATATGCAAAGTCGCAAAATTCCAAAATAAAACCATGCGCGGAAATTACAAAGCGGAAGAGTTCGATTACAAAAGCGGCATCGAGGGACTGACCGGCAAGATGCTCGAGGAGCACCTAAAGCTCTATCAGGGGTACGTGAAGAAGTCGAACGAGATCCAGGAGAAGCTCGAATCGGCCGAGAAGTCGGAAGCGAACGGCGTCTGGAGCTACATCGGCGAACTGAAGCGCCAGGAGACCTTCGCAGTGAACGGAATGAAGCTCCATGAGGTCTACTTCGGCCATCTCAAAGGCGACGGGAAGCCGGGCGGCATCCTGCTCCAGATGATCGAAAAGGACTTCGGCTCCTTAGGCGCCTGGAAGGAGGACATGGTGGCGACGGCGCTCTCCGCCCGCGGCTGGGCCGTCACGGCATTCGACCACCGCGACAACCGGCTCCACAACTATGGAAGCGACGCGCACAACGTAGGCGCGGTCTGGGGCGCGGTGCCCCTGATCGTGCTCGATGTCTACGAGCACGCCTACTTCATGGATTACGGCGTGAACCGCAAATCCTATCTCGACGCCTTCTTTAAGAACCTGGACTGGAGCTTCGCGAACAAACTAGTCGCCGACTACGGGTTAGAAATAAAGCACGGCGCGTAAGCCAGCTACTGCAAGGGGAGCCCCGCATCCTGCGGGGTTTTTCCTTCCCATTGGGTCCTGGTCGCGACCCAGCCCTCGGGACGTAATTCGACGGCAAGAAGCTTGAGGCGTTTGCCGTCCCTTACCGTATAGACCCCGGGTTCCTCGGCGAGAGCGCGAACCTTTCGCGCGATGATCTCCGGTTTATCCTTGCCGAACTCCACAAAGCCGTCTTCCGTCTTAAATTTTCCGGTGAACGTCGCCCGGGCGTGGTCTTGCGGAGCGGGGGAGAGTTCGCCCGCGAGGTAGCGGGGGAGGAGGGCGAGGGCGAGCTTAGCGCCCATCATGGCGAGCGCCTCCTCAAGCTCCCTGTAGGTCTCCTCGCCTTTTAAAACCAACGTTTCCTGCCCCAAAATCGGCCCGTGGTCCGTTCTCTCGTCAAGGAGGTAAAGCGTAACCCCCGTCGCGGCATCGCCCTCTAAAATGGCGGCCTGGATGGGCGAGGCGCCACGGTGCCGCGGCAGAAGCGAGGGGTGGATGCCGATCGCGCCTTTGGGCGGGATCGCAAGAAGTTCTGCCGGGAGTATCTTTCCGTATGCCGCGACCATATAGCACTCCGCACCATGTCCCCGAAGTGTTTCGATAAAGCCCGCATCGATCTTCTCCGGCTGGAGCACGGGGATGCCGGCTTCCTCCGCTATGATCTTCGTGTCGGGTGGAGTGGGCATTTGTTTTCGCCCCGCCGGCCGGTCCGGATTCGCGACGACAAGAAGCGGCGGCATGCCGTCCGCAATGAGACGCTCAAGCACGACCGCCGCGAACCGCGGCGTGCCGAAAAAGATATAGTTAATTTTTCCCGTCATCGTCCGCTTCCTTCTTATAGAGCGAGCTGGCCTTGTCGATGAAAAGCCCTCCTTCAAGATGATCCAGTTCGTGCTGAAAGACGTGAGCCAAAAGGCCCCAGGCCCTGATCTTCACGGGGCGGCCATCCTTGTCCTCCGCGGAAAGCGTCACGCGCTCCGCGCGCTCCACGGTTCCGAAAACGCCGGGCACGCTCAAGCATCCTTCCTCGAGCAGGCGTTTTTTCTCGGATACTTTCTCGAGTTTCGGATTGAAAAGCGCGTAGAATTTTGTCCGGCCCTGCTCATCCGGGATCTCCGCGACGAACATGCGGTAGGGGAGCCCTACCTGGTTCGCAGCGAGCCCGATGCCGTCCGCGTCCTTCATGATGCGGCGCATCCGGACGATCAGTTCCCGGATCTCTTTTTTCGTGAGATCAGCGAAAACAAACTCCTCTGCTTTTTTGCGGAGGATTTTTTCCCTGTTGTTGCGGTTGATCGTGACGATTTCCATTGCGAAATGATTCTCATGAAGTAGGCGCCTTTGTTCTTCACGTTCGGGCGGCTGCCCACTTCCTTGGCGGCCTGGAGCAGATGCTCCGCGTCCGGCCGTTTGGCAAGGCGCATGTAGAGCGCCTTATGCGCCCGGTCGCCCAAGTACGCCGCCATGAGGAGCCCGATGAGCTGATGGCGGGAATACACCCTCGACCGTTTGGCGCGTTTCCGAAGGGTTTCGAGATACCCGTTCCCGCCTGTGGTGAGCGGTGTCGAACCACTCCGGAACAACTCCATGACTTTATTTTATGGTATTATCGTGGACGCATGCAAAGACGGCTTTTTGTCGCCATCAATCTGCCCGAACGCGCGGTGCGTGAGATCGACGCCGAGGTCGCCGCGCTCGAACCCATTTTTAAAAACGCGCCCGTACGCTTTCTCTCGCCCGAAACGTGGCATCTCACGCTCACGTTCCTGGGCGAGCAGGACGATGAGGCGCTCGGGGAGATCGTCCACGCCGCGGAAGAGACGGCTGCGGACGTTTCCGTCTTTCCTCTGCGTCTCGCCAAACTCCTGTACGGCCCGCCCGGCCGCACTCCGCGGATGATCTGGCTCGGCGCGGACCGCGAAAGCACGGACCGGCTTGCGGCGCTGAAAGTACGGTTCGACGGAGCGCTTCGCGAACGCGCTGTTCGCATCGGGGAAACGGAGCGCCGCTTCGAGGGGCATCTCACCCTTGCCAGATTCGCCGGTCACGTGCCCGCGCTCCCGCCGCTCGACATGGCGCGGCCGATCGAATTCGAAGCACTCTCCCTGGACCTGATGGAATCGCTCCCGGAGAGCGAGGGTGCCCGCTACGACTGTCTGGGCAAGGTGCCATTTAACGAGCTACAATAGAGGGACCTATGAAGCGTAAAATCGCCGTCTTCGCCGCAGTCATACTTATAGCCGGAGCCATCTTCGGAGGTGGCTTTTTCGGCGGCTTCGAGTACGGCCTTACCCAAACCAGGAACATCGTCGTCCAAGGAGTGAGCAATATGGACGAAGGGAATCCCGATGCCGATTTCGGGGTCTTTTGGGAGGCCTGGCAGACGCTTAAGGACAACCATATCGACGCCAAAAAGCTCGCCGATCAGGACTTCATCTACGGCGCCATCAAGGGCCTCGTGGGCTCCTTCGACGATCCTTATACCGAGTTCTTCAACCCGGAGGACTCGGAGAAGTTCGCGGAGGACCTGAACGGCGTCTTCGGCGGGGTCGGCATGGAGATCGGCATCCGGAACGATCAGCTTCTTGTCGTCGCCCCGCTAAAAGATACGCCCGCAGCGCGCGCGGGCATCCTGGCAGGCGACATGATCTTGGAGATAGACGGCGAGAGCACCAGCGGGCTGAACGTGCAAGCGGCCGTGAAGAAGATCCGCGGCGAACCAGGTACCGTCGTGAAGCTCCAGATCATCCGCGAGAGTTGGAGCGCGTCCCGCGAATTCGCCGTCACGCGCGAGATCATCACCGTGCCGACCCTGGACATGGAGATCAAGGACGGCAACATCGCGTACATACAGCTCTACAACTTCAACGAGAACGCCAATCCGTTCTTTTACCGCGCCATGGTGCGGGCCTCCGAGGAGGACGCGGAGGGTGTCGTGCTCGACCTGCGCAACAATCCGGGCGGATTCCTCGAAGTGGCGGTTGACCTCGCCGGCTGGTTCGTGGAACGAGGCGCTGTAGTGGTCTCCGAAGAGGACGCGCGCGGCGAGCGCAAGCCGCTTCAAGCCCGCGGCAACGCGGCGCTCTTGGACATACCGGTCGTGGTCCTCGTGAACGAGGGTTCGGCATCGGCGTCGGAGATCTTGGCAGGCGCGCTTCGCGATCTGCGCGGCGTGAAGCTTATCGGCGAAAAAACGTTCGGAAAGGGCACGGTCCAGCAGATCATTCACCTTGCGGATGACTCAACGCTCAAGATCACCATCGCCCATTGGGTATTGCCAAAGGGCACCATCATCGATAAGAACGGCCTCGAGCCGGACATCGAGGTGAAGCTGACCGAAAAGGACATCGAGGCAAAGCGCGATCCCCAGCTCGACCGAGCCTTGGCGGAGATCAAAAAGGAGATCGAAAAAGCCCGGGCGCAACTGTAGTTCCATGCGGGTCCTTCTGGTACGCGACGTCCCCGGCGTAGGAAAGAAAAACGAGGTCAGGACCGTGCCGGATGGTTACGGAAGGAATTTTCTTATTCCCCAAGGCCTTGCGCGGATGGCAACGGAAGGGGTCGTCCGTGAGACCTCCATGCGGCACGATCAAGAAGAAAAGCGCCGCGAGGAACTGCTTCTCGCGCATCGCGCAGCCGCGGAGCGCCTCAAAGGGATGAAGCTGTCATTAGAGGTGAAGGCGGGGGAGAAAGGCGAGGTCTGGAGTCCGGTTGGCGCGAAGGACATCGCAAAGGCCCTCGCGGGAAAGGGCCTAGGGAACATTGAGGTGAAATTGGAACGCCCCCTCAAGCAGTTGGGGGCGCACCGGGTAACGGTCGATTTCGGACTTGGCGTTACGTGCTCTCTCAGCGTCGAACTAACACCATCGTAGCTTTGCGCCGCGCGCCGTCAAAGCGTGTCTTGATCTTTGAGCGATACATGACCACGCCGCCTTTGAGCGCGTAGAGCGTGTCGTCGCTTCCTCTCCCGACATTCTCACCGGGAAGGTAGCGGGTGCCGCGCTGGCGAATGATGATCTGGCCCGCAGCCACCTTCTCGCCGTGCTGGCATTTGATGCCCAGCCGCTGAGAGTTGGATTCGCGACCGAGCTTTGTTGAACCGCCGGATTTTGTATGAGCCATGGAAGTTGTGCGTTACGGGGTACGGGTAGTATAGTAGAAAAAAATCGCTTCAATGTCAATTTTCCATTTCCGGGAACTCTGGAACGGGCATCGCGCAAAGATACTTATCTCCGCCGCGGCGTTCCTTTTCGGCTCCGCGAGCTTCCTTGCGGGATACCTCGTGGCGTTCGAATACCGGCCCACCCCCATTATTATCGAAAAATGCTCGTCTACTTTGTAAGGCACGGCGAGAGCGAATTTAACGCCCAGCATCTCCATCAGCATCCCGAGGTCCCGCTCTCGGAACTCGGCCGCACGCAGGCGGGATTCCTCGCCCAGCGCCTCGCACGCGTACCCCTCGACGTGATCCTCGCAAGCCCCTACCTTCGCGCCAAGGAGACCGCTCTCATCATCAACGAGCGCCTCGGGAAGCCAATCGAGTACCTCGACCTTCTCGTCGAGCTTAAGCGGCCATCAGAGATCGAGGGCCGCTTAAGCCGCGATCCGGAAGTGGAGGCGGTCAAGAACCTCATCATCGAGAACTACGAGAAGAACGATGGCGCCTGGCGCCACTCCGATGAGGAAACGTTCGACGAGTTCCGCGGCCGGGCATTGGAGCTGCTGCGCCTGCTCGAAGGCCGGGCGGAGAAGCGCGTCCTCGCGGTGAGCCACGGTGCCTTCATTAAAATGACGCTCGCGGCAGCGCTCATCGGGCCGGCGGTCGCGCCGCGCGATTTTCTTCAGTTTTACTACGGCTTCAAATCCTCAAATACGGGGGTGTCGGTCATCGAGCGCAAGGAAAACGCTTGGCGGGTGGTCACATGGAACGACCTCGCGCATCTGGACCATCTGGAATGAGCGCCCCGCGGGGTGTATTGTTGGGAATAGTCCATTGATATTTTTGAGGAGGCGCGCGTGACCAAGGACAAGATACGGCAGGTCATCGGCATCTATCGCCGCTATTTCGAGAGCCGCGGCATTCCCGCGATCGCCATGCTCCACGACGAGCCCCCGCGCACCCGCGAGGAGGCGCTCCAGCACTGCCATTCGATGCTCGACAAGATGGAAGAGTTCGTGAACAAGGGCCGCATGGACAAGGCCTTCCGCTGGCTCGGCTTCGTCCAGGCCTGCCTCTGGGTGCATACCGTGCATACGCTCGACGAGCTCATGGACCACAACCGGCCCCGCGAGGGCGATTGACAAGATACGGAAGATGTCGTATTCTATCGCACAGCACAAACTACCCGACCAAGGAGGACGTGATGGCACTGAGCACGAAAGAAAAGGCTGTCTTTCTGCCCCTGCGACTCACCGCGCCCCACACGGTCGCCAAGGTCCTGGCGCTCGTCTACTCGGACGAGGGTACGGTGGCCGCGGCCATGGGTCCCGAGGGGAGTCCGCTCCTCCAGTACGCCCACGGCATGCAGAAGAAGATGCTCTTCACCGTGCTCGAGCTCCTCAACCGCTGCGAAGGCGAACGCGATCTCAACGCCCTGAAGGAGGGCCTCCGGGCCTGGGTCACGAGAAGCTGACGGCAGGAACGCCGCAGCAAGGGGCCCCCGGCCCCTCCCAAAAACAACGGTTTGCCGGCTTTTCCATAAAAAACCGGTGCATTTTTTTATTCGGACGAACTCTTGAAGAGAAGGGGTTTGTATTGTAGAGTAGCGGCAG
>Ga0156266_105_pt1 | contig 29561 bp, 29 predicted proteins | sample RifCSPlowO2_12_FD_107915 | JGI IMG/M metagenome (GOLD analysis project Ga0156266, IMG submission 107915) | Candidatus Liptonbacteria bacterium RIFCSPLOWO2_12_FULL_60_15 | reverse complement strand
GTGGCGGACCCGCGCTTCTCGAACTACCACGTGCTCGAGAGTTTGGGCACGTCCAAGCATCCGCCGGTCCCCGGCGGGAACATCGAGTACGGCTTCTGCCAGGCGCTCCATGCCGAGGAGGCCGCGGTGGCCGCGCTTCGCGCGCGCTACGGCCGATTCGACTGGTCGCCGCCGCACCCGAAGCTCGGGCGCCGCATGACCAGTACGAACGAGGACATGGTGCTCGGCATCATCGCCGGCGCGCCGGGGAACATCGCGACGCCCTGCGGCAACTGCCGGGACATCATGATGAGCGACCTCGGCTGGGAGTTCGAGATCGTCTCGGGCGCCAAGGACGGCGGCGTCGCCGTCGTGGCCTCCATGGCGGACTACCTCTTCGAGCATCCCCGGCAGACGCAGGCCGCGGCCTACGACTGGCTGACATTCGCGCGCTGGGAGGAGCAGGTGGTCGAGGCGGTCCTCGAGTGCGGCAAGCTTGAGAACAACGCCTATATGCCGCCGAACTACCTCCATCCCGGCCGCGCCTACTACGCGGTCATCGAGACGAGGAAGGCGAAGTACTTCGGCGCGCACGACGTGATGTGCGAGTACCATCCCATCTACGCGCTCCGTGACGCGGTGCGCCAGGCGCGCCGAGCGAACGACCCCTTCGTGGAGTCGGTGCGCATCGTCGCCGAGTGGGGCGGCGGGAGCGACTATCCGCCGCACGTGATGTACAAGGACCGCCAGCACCTTGCGGAGCTCGTCGTGCAGGCGGAACTGCTTTCGGGCCGCGAGTGCGACCCGGACGTCTTCCTCATGACCTACGACGGCGAGCACTTCCGCCGCACGAAGAAGATCGTGCATCGCGCCACCTGGACGACAAGCGCGAAGGAGTGGATACCATTCGTCTTCACGCCGAAGAACTTCGGCCCGGAATTCGTGGAGCATCTCACGGCCTATTACAAGAGCAAGGGGCGGCGCTAAGCCGCCCCGTTCCATTTTTATGTTGACAGCGTGATCCGCCGTCCCTACGCTAACGTCAGCTCATAGCCATACGAAAGGAAGGTGAAGCGTGATGCGGCGCATCTACCTCGACCTCGACAACACGCTCATCGATTCGGTGCGGCGGTACGAGGACGAGCAGGAGACGGCCGAGCGGCACGGCGTTCCCCGGACGGAGTACGTCCGCGCGGTGGAGATGCTCTACGCCCGCCACGGCACGGCTTCCTACTGCTTTCCGCTGCTCTTCTCGATCATCCGCGAAACGCGGCCGGACGCGCCCGAGGAACTGCTCCGCGAGCTCGAAGCGCTCCTCGCCAAGCACTACTTCTTTCCGGACACGCTCGCGTTCCTCTCGCGCTTTTCGCGCGAGGAGCTCGTCGTCGTGACCGAGGGCCGCATCGAGTTCCAGTGGCCCAAGGCGGCGGCGCATAATCTGCTCGAGCACGTGCGCGAGGTGCGGATCTCGCACATGAAGAAGAAGAGCGAGATGATCGAGGAACGCGGACAGGACCTGCCTGCCGGCAGGCAGGCGTTCTTCCTCGACGACGCCGCGCGGCACGTGGACAACGTGAAGCGCGCCCATCCGGGCATCATCTGCATCCAGGTGCGCCCCGCCGCGCCGTGGGAGAAGAAGCAGAACGCGCTTCTCGCGGACGCGGTGTGCGCGTCGCTCGCCGAAGCGGCAGATTTTATCAGTTCCTTTCGCTGACCCGTCAGCGCCCCGCTCCGATGTACATCGGAGCGGGGCATCTCTTTTTATTGCCTTCCCGGTGCCGTTCATTTAGATTTGAGGCAGTCCATTCGCATTCGAGGAGGCCCGCGTGAAACAGCTTCGGTTCTCGTTCGAGAAACAGCGTGCGGAAACGCTCGATCTTCCGCGCTTCGACATTTCGCCCGCCCGAGGGTTCCTTCCCGCGGAGGACCCGAAGACGGACCTGCCTCCGGCGCTCGCCGCCGTTGCGGAGTTCGGCCGGGCCCTGCCGCATCTGCTTTCCGAGGAAATGCTCCGCAAGCGCTTTCGCGCCTTGATCGAGAGCGAACTGCCGCTTGTGAACCTTGCGGACGCCGCGGTCGAGGACCGCGAAACGGCTCGCGCCGTCTACCGCACCTACGCCTTTCTCGCGAGCGCCTACGTGCACGCGATCGGCGAACCCGAGGTCGCGAGGCTCCCGCAGAATCTCGCCGTGCCGCTCTGGTTCTCGGCTTGGCGGCTGGGAAAGCGGCCCATCCTTTCCTACGACGGCTACGCGCTCTGGAACTGGAGGCGCAAGGAGCCGCTCGGTTCCATCGAGTTCGAGAATCTGGAGAACGTCCAGAACTTCGTGACCTTGCCGGACGAGCCGGGTTTCATCCTGCCGCACGTGGAGATCGAAGCCGAAGCTGCTCCCGCCATCATTGCGATCGGCACGGCCCAGCAGGCGGTGTTCGATGAGGACCCGCTGGCGCTGGAGGCGGCCCTGCTTGGGATCGCGAACGCGCAGGAGGAGATGCTCGACACGCTCGAGGCCCTGCCCGAGCACTGCAGTCCCGAGGTTTTTTTCCGGGACTTCCGCCCATACATCATGAGCTTCGGTGATGAGCGCCGAAAGACGGGCATCATCTTCGAGGGCGTGAAGGCGCTCGGCGAGGAGCCGGTCTTCTTAAACGGCGAGACTGGGGCGCAGAGCTCCATCATGCCTTCGCTCGTCGCGGCGCTCGGCGTGAAGCACGCCCAGACCGGGATGACGGACTATCTTGCCGCGATGGAGAACTACATGCCCGTGGGGCATCGCGAGTTCATCCGGGCGACGCGACGCGGCCCCTCCATCCGGGAGTTCGTGCGGCGGATCGGCGTTCCGGCGGTCACGGACACCTATAACGAGTGCCTGGAAGAAATGAACGCCTTTCGGCGCCAGCACCTTTCCTTCGCGATCGAATACATCCACAAACGGATGCCGAACCCGATCGGGACCGGCGGGACCCCGTTCATGAAGTGGCTTTCGCTCCTCGCGGAAGAGACCATTCAGCACCGGCTGCCCTTATAGGGCAGCCGGAATCATTTATATAAAAGAACGCAGCCCTCACGAGGAGAGCTGCAATTTTCGCCGCATTTCGCGGGATTCGCGGATGTTCCGCAGGAAAAGTTTGAGCGCGGAAGGCGAGGCGCCTTCGCGCATGCGCCGGAAGAGGAAGCCGTAGGCGTTCCACTCGGTGCCCCAGGGCACGTAGACGTGCATGCGCGCGCCCTTCTCGCGGAGTTCCTCTTGGAGCTTCATCCGGATGCCGTAGAGCATCTGGACCTCGAGGCGCGGACCACCGCCTTTGGCGGGGTCCCGCTCGAAGCGGTGATCGCCCGAGAGCTGAAGCTCGCCGATGAGCGTGTCGTCGTGCGTGGCGGCGGCGAGCACGAGCTCCTGCGTTTCGGAAACCGCGGCGCGGTGCCAAATGCGGAGGAAACAGTCGCGCACGTCGTTCGGATGGTAGAGATTTCCGTCTTTGTACGCACCCTTCACGACGCGGAGCGAAAGCCCCGCCTCGACGAGCTTTTCGGCGAGCGAAACGCTCGAAGCGTGCACGCTCTGGATCGCCATGCCGATCCGCGCACCGGCTGCCTTGCGGACGCGGAGCACGACGGAAACCGTCTGATCGCGGGCGGCGAACTTCTCGGCGTCCACCCAGAGGAAGATGCCGTGCTCTTTGGCGCACTCTGCGATATCGCGAAGGGACTCCTCGAACGCTTTCTCATCGATCTCCATCCCGATGCGCGACGGCTTCACCGCGAGCGCGACCGCGCGCTCCGGAAACTGCCGTTGCAGTTCGCCGAGAGAGGCGAGGTGCCGCTTGTATTCGTCGAGGATGCGGGGCAGTTTGCGCCGCTTCTTTACGAACTCGCCCAGGATGTCGCTCGTTACGCCGTAGCCGTGCGCAAGGAGGACAGAGAGCGCGCGAAGCGCCTCCGCCTCGGTGCGGCCCGCTACGTACGAACGGAAGATGAGACGCATGATGCCGTAGACGGCCGCCGCCTTCAGGAGGTAGAGCCCGGCGGCGAGGAGGAGCCATTTCACTCCGCATCACCCCTTTCCGATGTCCATGAACTGGCCTCATCCTATTCCCGAATCGCGCGGCTGCGCAAGTTTGCGCTATAGTAAGCCCATGGGAAAGCTCCGCGTCGCTGTACTGATGGGCGGCCCTTCATCCGAACACGACGTCTCGCTCGAGACAGGCGCGATGGTGCTTCGTTCACTCGACGTGGATAAGTACGAGGCGTTTCCGATCGTCGTGGCCAAGGGGCGCGATGCAACACTAGAGCTTCAGAAAGACGCGATCGACGTGGCGTTCATCGCCATGCATGGAGAATACGGCGAAGACGGCACGGCGCAGGCCTTGCTTGAAGCGCTCGGCGTGCCGTACACCGGCTCGGGGGTGCTTGCGAGCGCGCTCGGCATGCATAAGCCGCTTTCTTCGCGGCTCCTCGCCGATTGCGGCCTTGCGGTTCCGGATTTTGTGACGGTAAGAGAGCGCGAATTCAGGGATGCGCCGGAAGCGGTGATGACGGAGGCGGTGCGGAAGCTCGGCCTGCCGCTCGTCGTGAAGCCGTCCGACCGCGGCTCAAGCGTTGGCGTTTCGATCGTGCGCGACCAGAACGGGCTCATAAAGGGTATCGCGGAGGCGCTCCGTCATTCGCGTGAGGCAATGGTGCAACGCTACGTGCCGGGCAGGGAGGTGACGTGCAGCGTCCTTGAGGACGAAACCGTGCCGGAAGGCGTATGCGCGCTTCCGCCGACCGAGATAGTTCCCAAAGAGCGGCCATTCTTCGACTATCATTCCAAATACACGGCGGGCGCCTCGGAAGAGATCACGCCCCCCCGCCTTCCGGCGGGGACCATTCGCGCGATCCAGGAGATAGCTTTACGAACGCATAACATAATCGGTTGTTCCGGCATGTCGCGCACCGACACAATTCTCGGCGAGGACGGGACGATCTACGTGCTCGAGATAAACACCATTCCGGGGATGACGCCGACGAGCTTGCTGCCGCAGGCGGCCAAAGCCGCGGGCATTTCATTTCCGGAGCTTTTGGATAGAATAATTTCCGCGGCACTCCGCCGTGCTGGGAATATAAGCCAAACCAAATCATGAACGAAGAAGAACATTTCGAAAGATTAAATAAGTATTACGACTTTTCGCGCTGGAAATATAGCATCTTCCTTAAGGGTTCGAAGCATTTTGGATTTTATCCTGACGAAAAACGGATTCCGACCGGGAAGGCCCAACAGTTAATGCAGGACTTGGTTGCGGAGAAAACAAACCTTAAGAAGGGCATGAGAATCCTTGATGCGGGATGCGGCCAGGGTGTTACCTCAACCTATTTAGCTCAAAAGTACGGCTGCTTAGTAGAGGGCGTTACCGTCGTTCCTTTCGAGATTGCGGAAGCAAATAAGTTAGCCAAGAAATTAGAAGTTTCTGACAGGGTTCGCTACAGCTTAATGGATTACTCTCAATTGAAGTTTGGTAACGCCTCCTTCGATGCGGTGTATACGCAGGAAAGTTTGGTACATTCTACAAACATTCGACAAACTCTGAAGGAGTTTTATCGCGTTTTGAAAAATGGTGGGAAAATTGCGCTCTTCGAGTACTCGATGGCCGAAGACGGCAAGTTCTCCCCGGAAGAGCTGCGGACCATAAAAGAAATGAACTACGCGTCGGCAATGCACAGTTTCCCTGTCATGAGGCACGGTTCACTGGAAACGCTTATGAGTGGTGAGGGTTTTCGGGATGTAAGAGTGGAAAATATAAGTTACAAAGTTGGCCCGATGATAAAGAGGTATGAAAAACTTGCCAAACCCATCTACTTTGTCATGAGATTTTTAGGTTGGACGTCTAAAATGCCGAATTTAGTGGCGGCAGCGCGAATGAGAAAATTCGGCGAGAGAGACCTGGTGCGATATAATATTTTCACTGCTCAAAAATGATCCGCGGATTGTTTTGATTATTTCGACCTGGACGGATATATACTTGATTTATGAATCGCGCAATCATTGTCCATTGTTGGGAAGGATATCCTAAATATTGCTGGTATCCTTATGTCAAAAAGGAACTTGAAGAAAAGGGTTTTTCCGTGAAAGTTCCTACCTTCCCCGAAACCGAAGCGCCGAAACAAGACGCGTGGGTTTCCTATCTTACCGCGCAAGCCGGCCACCCCGATACGAACCTATTTTTGATCGGGCATAGCGTCGGTTGCATAACGATACTTCGATATCTTGAAACATTTTCCGAAAATGAACGCGTAGGCGGCGTAGTCCTTGTCGCTGGATTCACTGATAATATCGGGTACGAAGAACTTAGTAACTTTTTCACAACCCCAATCGATTTCGAAAGAATCAGGGGCAAATCAAAAAACGGTTTTGTTGCTATTCATTCCGATAACGATCCTTATGTTGATCTGAAATTCGCACATATTTTCAAAAAGGAGCTTGGAGCCAAGATGGTTATCAAGCATGCCATGGGGCATTTCTCCGGGCCAGCAGAACAGGAAGGTTCTTGCACCGAACTTCCCGATGTCGTCCACGGCATTGAAGAATTATCAAGTCAAGCTAAGACCAAGACGGGTCGGAAGTGAATCGAAATAAACCAACAACATGAAAACTATAGTCATTACCGGGGCGAGCAGGGGTATCGGCCTGGCCTCCGCAAAAAAGTTTCTTACGGAAGGGTGGCGCATTATTGGAACGTATTTAGATACGCCGGTTCCTCTTACTGACAAGAATCTCTCAATCATCCGATTCGACCAGGGGGACTCCAAGAGTATTGCGAGCGCGGCGAAGGAGATTGAAAATATGGCGCCAGGCATAGATGCCATCGTTAACTGTGCCGGCATCATTCTTGACGCTCATGATACGAAAGCCGACTTGGAGAAAATAAGAAAAACATTCGAAGTTGATCTTTTTGGCATCATCGACCTCACGGAACGGTTACTGCCGCGGTTGCGTCCCGGCGGGCATATTGTAAATATAGCTTCCTCATACGGCGCATTTTCACTTCCCATCGACGACAACTCTTCGACCGGCTATCGTCTCGTAAAAGCCGCTCTTAATATGTACACCCGAATACTTGCTTTCCGGCTCAAGGACAGAGGCATAGTTGTTTCATCGCTTGATCCCGGGTGGATTAAGACCGATATGGGGAATGACGCAGCTACGGAAATTGAAAAGCCGGATCGCGAACCGGAAGAACCAGCCAACGATATTTATCAGCTCGTGACGAACGTCAGAAAGTCCGGCTGTTTTTGGCGGTTTGGTAAAGAGCGCGAATGGTAGCAAGAACAAATCTCACATATACTTTCTAACGCAATATGCGCGCAGAACAAAACGACACATATTTTGTTGCAGTTAAAGTTTTCCTGGAAAAAACTGGTAAGCTTCTCATATTGAAAGACAACTTTGGCGATTGGGATTTGCCTGGCGGAAGAATCAAGAAAGATGAGTTTGAAGCGCCCCTAGATCAAATTATCGGTCGCAAAATGTCGGAAGAGCTTGGTGATGGAATACGATACACCATTGGCAAGCCGGTGGTATTTATGCGCCACGAAAGGGTGGAATCAGCTCCAGGCAATCCAACCGTGAGAATATTCGCGGTGGGCTATTCCGGAACCTTAGAAGGCGGCGAGATCAGACTTTCAGAACGGCATACGGAGATGCGGTGGGTAGATTTGGTAAACTTCAAACCAGAAGATTGTTTTTCTGGTGGTTGGTTGAAAGGAGCTAAAGAATATTTAGATCTTCGCAGAAGTAGTTTTTAACCAACTTACTGCGTTAAACTCTTGAAACTAAGACATTCCCGCGAGCCATGACCGACCCCGTACGCGAAATAAAGGAGCGCATCAACGTCGTCGACTTTTTGCGTTCCTACCTGCAGCTCCTGCCCGCCGGGAGGAACTTCAAAGCGCTCTGCCCCTTCCATAAGGAGAAGACGCCGTCCTTTATGGTTTCGCCGGATCGCCAATCGTGGCACTGCTTCGGTTGCGGAGAGGGCGGGGACGTTTTCACGTTCCTCATGAAGTACGAGAATCTGGAGTTCTATGAAGCGTTGCGGGTGCTTGCGGAAAAGGCGGGGGTGGAGCTCCGGAGCATCGCGCGGACCGGGGAGCGCGAGTTCAACGTTCTCTTCGACGCGAACGCCGCCGCCGCCGAGTATTTTAAGGCGATGCTGGGGAAGACGCCCGCGGTGCTTGAGTATTTGAAAAAGCGGGGCCTGAAGCAGGAAACCATCGAAGAGTTCGGGCTCGGTTTCGCGCCGGACCAGCACGAAGGCCTCCTTTTGTGGCTTCGCGGCAAGAGCATCCGGCCGGAGGATTCGGTGCGCGCCGGGCTCGCGGGCCGGAACGAGCGCGGGCTCTACTTCGACCGCTTTCGCGGACGCGTGATGTTCCCGATCGCGAACCACACGGGCAGAGTGGTGGGGTTCACCGGCCGCATCCTACCAGAGTACGAACGTCCCGATCTGGGGAAGTACGTCAACAGCCCCGAAACGCCGATCTTCGTGAAGTCACGCATCCTCTACGGATTCTATAGGACGAAGGGCGACATACGGAACGCCAACGCCGCGCTCCTCGTCGAGGGGCAGATGGATTTTTTGATGGTCTGGCAGGACGGCGTGAAAAACGTGGCGGCTACCTCGGGCACGGCGCTCACGCCGGAGCACCTCTCGACGCTCCGCCGTTTCGCGGACCGGCTTATCGTGAGTTTCGACACGGATGAAGCGGGCTGGGCGGCGGGGGAGCGCGCCATTGACCTTGCGCAGGCGCTCGACTTTTCCGTGCGCGTGGTGACCGTGCCGGGCGCCAAGGACCCGGCCGACTACGTGGCGGCGCATCCCGGCTCTTTTGAGGGCCTTGTCCTTAGCGCGCGCCATGCGATGGAGTTTTATTTCGAGCGGTACGGATTCAAAGAGGGGAACGCGCTTTCGCTCGAAGAGAAGAAGAAAGCGGCGCGCGGCGTACTCGGGAAGGCCCGGAACATTGCGAGCCCGATCGAAAAGATGCACTGGATCAAAAAACTCGCCGAGATCTCCGGAGTGAGCGAACAGGCGCTGCTTGAGGAGATGGAGCGCCTGCCTGCCGGCCCGCCCGCCGTCCAGACGGGAAGACAGGACCTGCCGGAAAGCGGCGCGGAACGCGGTTCACAAGAAGCGTCTGGGCCGGCGCCGCAGACGCTTACGCGCCGAGAGCTTATTGCCGAACGGCTCCTGGGCCTCGCCCTCTCGGAGAATTCACTGCCCGCGCTCAAAGAAGCGGAGCCGTATCTGCCGCCGCTCTATCGCGAGGCCTACCGCGAGCTGGTGCGCGGACGTCCCGACGAATCGAACGCTTCGCCGCGCGTGCAGGAACTCGCGGGACTTATCCAGCTTCGCGCCGGCCTGGAGATGGGGGAACACAGCACGGAGCTCATGCGGCAGCTTAAGAAGGAGTATCTCAAGGACCGGCAGCACGAGCTCTCCCTGAAGATCGCGGAAGCGGAACGCGCGGGGAATGACGGGCGCCGCGACCAGCTTATGCAGGAGCTTGCGTCGGTGGCGAAGGAAATGCATACTATCTAAACTCATGCCCAAAAAGGCAGCAAAGAAGGCCACGAAACGGCCCTCTTCTTCGGTGAAACGAGCCCGTAAAACCTCCAGGAAACTCGCCAAGCGGGGGTCTTCGCGCGCGCTCAAAAAGGGCAAGGCCGCCGCGTCGCGCTCCGTGTTCGACGAAAGGAAGCTCGGCGAGCTTATCCAGCGCGGCCGGCCGCGCGGCTTCGTGACGGACACGGAGATCCTCTATTATTTCCCGAACATCGAGAAAGACATCTCTTTCCTCGAGAAGATCTACGAACGGCTCGAGGCGGCCAACATAAAAGTGATCGAGACGAGCCAGCTCATCGAGGTGCCCAGAGGCAAGGAAGAGGTGAGCGAGAAGGAGCTTCTCGAGGCGACCCGCATCACGGGCGGCACGGCCGAAGTGCCGGATGCGGTGCAGATGTACCTGAAGGAGATCGGCAAGACGCCTCTCCTCACCGCGCAGGAAGAGCGCGATCTTGCAAAGCGTTCGGAAAAAGGCGACGAAGAGGCGCGCCAGCGGCTCATCACCGCGAACCTCCGCCTCGTGGTCTCGATCGCCAAGCGCTACGTGAACCGCACGCCGAACTTGAGCATCTTGGACCTTATCCAGGAGGGCAACATCGGTCTCTCGCGGGCCGTCGAGAAGTTCGACTACCGCCGCGGCTTTAAATTCTCGACCTACGCGACCTGGTGGATCCGTCAGGCCATCACCCGCGCGCTCGCGGACCAGTCGCGCACCATTCGCATCCCCGTGCACATGGTGGAGACCATCTCCAAGTACACGCAGGCAAAGCGGCGCTTGATGCAGGAGCTCGGCCGCGAACCCTTGCCCGAAGAGATCGCCATCGAGATGGGCATCAGCGTGGAGAAGGTGCATCACATCCAGAAGATATCGCAGGAGGTCATTTCGCTCGAATCGCCCGTGGGCGATGACGATGACGATTCCTCGCTCTCCGAGTTCATCCAGGACGAGCGGAACCTTACGCCCGCGCAGATCGCGTCGCAGGCGCTCCTCCGCGACCGCATTCACGACATTCTCATCGACCTCTCGGACCGCGAGCAGTCGATCCTGCGGCTTCGCTTCGGCCTTGAGGACGGTGTTACCCATACGCTCGAGGAGGTAGGCAAGGTGTTTAACGTGACGCGCGAGCGCATTCGCCAGATCGAGGCCAAGGCGCTCGAGAAGGTCAAGGAACACAAGAAATCGGCCGGGCTGGAGAGTTATTGACGCAAAGCGGTCTGGTTCCGCACGAATACCACGCGTCATCCCGCCAAAGCCGAGCGGGATGCGCTCCCTCTCGGCCTCGCTCCCCGCCTTCGGCGGAACCGTGCCCGCGAGACCTCCGAGAGGGTGTTCTTAGCAAAACCAGACCGCTTTGCTGTTTACCCGCATCTCAAAATGGGGTATGGTTACATTAGGTGGCAAAAAGCCATCATTTTACTATGCAAAAAACAACGTTTGCGGGGGGGTGCGTGGCGGCGGCGGTGATGTTCTCGATCGTTCTCGCGCCGGCGGCAATGGCGCAGGGAAGCGGGGGGGTGACGACGGCGGAGCTGGGCGTGGAGCGTCCGGGACTCCTGCCCACCAATCCGTTCTACTTCATGAAGGAGTGGGCGCGGGGCGTTCGCCGCACGTTCACGACCGGCGCGGTGAACAAGGCGGAATACGAGCTCCAGGTGGCGACCGAGAAGGCAGCCGAACTCAAGCGGCTCGAGGAGGTGAAAAGCGACGCTCGCGCCATCGCGCGCGCGGCGGAGAACTACGCCGAAAACATGCAGCGGCTCACGGAGCGTCTCAAAACGCTCTCCGCAACGAGCGAGAACCCGAAGGTGGACAAGCTCATGGATTCGCTCGTCGAACGAACGCTGGTCCATCAGCAGCTTCTGGGCGAACTCAAGGCGAAATACGGCGAGGTGAAGGATGACATCGAGGCGGTCCAAAAAACGGTGGACGAAGTGCTCAAAGAAGTGCCGCGCACCATCGACAGCGCGGAGCAGTTTACCGACCGGCTCAAAGAAGCCATTGATGCGCGCCGCGAGAGCGCGGTGAAGGAGCTGAACGCCATCAATACGCTGGACCGTCTGAACACGAACCTGCCGAACGAGGTGCAGGAAAAACTTTCGCGCCTCAAGGACGATCTCGTGCTCAAGTTCCAGGGCAGGGTGAGCGCGGCGCCGGTCTCTCCCAGCGCGCTCGAAGAATTTGCCGGCGACGTGCGCGAAAAGGTGCTCGTGATCGACGAGGTGCGGGAGCGCGTTCTCGATGCCGGGCTCAAGAACAGCTTGAGCCAGCTTCGCGACCGCGTGCTCAAGGAGTCCGAAGACGATAAGAGCATTGGCGAAGAGGACGCGAAACGGATGATCCAATACGCCGAAGAGCTCGCGCAGAAACTTGCCGCGCAGATCAAGGAGCTGGGGGTCAAGGCGCCGACCTCCGTACAGCAGCTCTTGGAACGCGCGAACGCGAATATAGAGCAGGCCAAGACCTTCTATGCCGCGGGACAGTTCGGCGCCGCGTTCGGTCAGGCGACCGCCGCCGTTTCCGCGGTGAAGAACGCTCTTACCCAGCTCGCAGTGCGCACGCAGGATTTCGAGAAGAACATTCTTGAGCTCAAGCAGAAGTTCGACGAACTGCGGGCGATGGCGCGGAAGGCGGAACTCTCCCGCGAGAAGCATCCCAAGATCTTCGCGCTCTTCGACCAGGCGGAGCAGGCGATCGTCTCGCTCTCCACGCTTTCCTCGACCGCGCCGACCTCCGAAAAGTTCGTGGCGCTCATGCGCGAGACCAAGGCGCTCTTGGGAACCATCGAGGCGGCGATCCGCGAAGCCCTTATGCCGCAGATTCCCACCGCAAAGCCGGTTCAGCCGGAGCCCGCGGTCGTTCCGACCGTTCGGAATTTTGAGGAATGCGCGAAGGCCAGCAATCCCGTTCTCGCAAGCGATAGCGTGAGTGCATCTTTCCCGCGCCAGTGCAAGACAAAGGACGGCCGCGTGTTCAAGGAGGAGACGGCGTGCATTCAGGTTATCCAGCCGGCCAAGGACCCGCAGAGCGGTGCCTGCAAGGAGTTCCCGACGCCATGCGACGTGCCTCTCGGGTGGACGGCGGTGAACGCCTGCCCTGTTCCGGAGGCGGTGAAGGGGCCCGAGGCGAGCGGCACGCCGGGAACCGGAACGTCCGTGGTGCCGAGCACCTGGACCATCTCCATGGGTGACGACGGCTTCTTTCCCTCCGAGCTCAAAGTGCGGAGGGGCGACAAGGTGGTTTGGACGAACAAGGGTTCGCGAGACCACTGGCCTGCCTCCGCCATCCATCCAACGCATGAGCTCTATCCCGAGTTCGACGCGAAGCGTGGTATCGGGCCCAGCGAATCCTACTCGTTCGTTTTCGAAAAGGCAGGCACGTGGAAGTACCACGATCACTTGAACAGCGGCCTTACGGGCGTTATCGTGGTGGTTGAATGAACTCGCGGGAGATACGCCAAAAGTTTCTTGAATTCATGAAAGAGAAGGGACACGCGGTCGTCCCTTCCTCTTCGCTCGTGCCCGACGATCCGTCGGTGCTTTTGACGACCGCAGGCATGCAGCAGTTCAAGCGGTATTACACCGGCGAGCTCGATGCCGAGCGCGATTTCAGCGCTCGCCGGACCGCGTCCATCCAAAAATGCTTCCGCACCTCCGACATCGAGGAGGTCGGGGACGAGACGCACCTCACGTTTTTCGAGATGCTTGGCAACTTCTCGTTCGGCGACTACTTCAAGGAGGAATCCATCGTTTGGGCGTACGAATTCGTGACGGAGCGCCTCGGCGTTTCACCCGATCGCGTCCGCGTTTCCATCTTCAGGGGCGACGAACGGGTTCCGCGCGACACGGAGTCCTACCGCATCTGGCACGAGGTGGTGAAGGTCCCCAAGGAGCGCATCGACGAGCGAGGAATGGAGGATAACTTCTGGGGTCCGACGGGGAACGGCGGTCCCTGCGGTCCGACGTCGGAGATCTACGTGGACGGCGTGGAGATATGGAACCTCGTCTTTAACGAATTTTATTGCAACGCCTCCCGCGAGGAACTTTTGGCTGGCGGCGGCGCGCTCGAGCGACTGAAACTCCCGGGCGTGGATACCGGCATGGGCTTCGAGCGCCTGCTTGCGGTCCTTGGCGGCCAAGGGAGCGTTTTTGAGACCGATCTTCTGCACCCGCTGGCTTCCGAGATAGCGAGCGTGGCGCCGGGCCTTGAGCCCAGAACGCTTCGCGTTCTCACCGACCACCTGCGCGCCTCAGTGTTCCTGATAGGCGACGGCGTGGTTCCCTCGAACAAGGAGGCAGGCTACATTCTAAGACGCCTTGTGCGCCGCACCCTGGCCTACCAGATCAAGCACGACATCCATGCCGATCTTTTTCCCTATGCCGCAAAGAAGGTGCGGGAGATGTTCGGCGGCATCTATGAGGAGCTTGCCGACGAGGAGCGCATCCTCGCCGTGCTTGAGGCGGAAAAAGAGAAGTTCGAGAAGGCGATCGCAAAAGGCCTGGGGGAGCTCCAGAGGCACGCCGTGATCGGGGCCAAGGAGGCGTTCCTGTTGTACGAAACCTACGGCTTGCCCTTCGAGCTTATCAAGGAGCTCGCGCCGAAGGGCGCGGCCAAGGACCTCACGCGCGAGGGATTCGAGCGGGAGCTCGAGCGCCACAAGGAGATCTCTCGCGCCGGCGCCGAGAAAAAGTTCGGCGGCCACGGCCTTGTGTTGTCGACCGGCGAGCTCAAGGCCGCCAACGAAGAAGAGCTTACAAAGGTGACGCGTCTTCATACCGCGACGCATCTTTTACAGCAGGCGCTCCGCGACGTGCTGGGGCCCGAGGTGGAGCAACGCGGTTCCGACATCACCGCGGAGCGCACGCGGTTCGACTTTGCGTTCCCGCGGAAGCTCACACCGGAGGAGCTGAAGAGCGCGGAAGAGATCGTGAACGAAAAAGCGACTGCCGATCTGCCCGTGCAATTCGTCGAACTTACGAAGACGGAGGCCATGGAGACCGGCGCGCTCTATTTTTTCAAAGAGAAATATCCGGAGCGCGTGAAGGTCTATTTCGTGGGCGAAACGCTCGCGACGGCCTGGAGCAAAGAGTTCTGCGGAGGGCCGCACGTGTCGCGTACGGGCGCGATCGGAACGTTCAAGATCCTCAAGGAGGAGGCGGTCGGCGCAGGCGTGCGCCGCATCCGGGCAACGGTGGAATAGAGAGGGGAAGCGGCTTATACTGGAGATGCGGATGGCGAAACGGCGCAGCGCCATCCCCAGCAACTCTTTGTGAAGCTTCCCACAATTTTCAAAAAGAACGAGCGGTATCTGGCCGTTGAGCTCCTGAAGCAAGGCAACCGCGCGACTCTTTTCGGGTTGGATCGGGACAGGACCATCTCCGTGCGCCGGACGTGGTTCCAACCGCACGAAAAGGGGCTCGAACGCATGCTTCGCGCGCTTCCGAAAGGCAAATACCCGACGCTTTTGATACTCGATCCCTCATGCGCCGCCACCATTCCCGGCGCCGTGCTCCTCGAGCGCGAGCACGCCCACCGGGTGATCGATGACGGGGAGCTGGAGAATCTCATTTCCCAAGCGGTCTGGCGCTTCTTCGATCACTATCGTCCGATCGCGATGGCGCGGTTGGGCGTGAACGATCTCGACCTGCTCTTGGCCAATATTCGCATCTTGGACGTGCGGCTGGACGGCCACCACGTGTTCAACCCGATAGGGTTCACCGCCAAGGCCGTGGAAGTCGCCCTTGAGCAGACCTTCGTGGTCCGGCCCATGTTCGACGAGGTTACCAAGATCATTCCCAAGCATACGATCGAGTTCATCACCGAGGCGGGTGTCGCGGGGCTTCAAGTGCTCGCGCGCTCCGTGCCTCACAAAAAGTTCGTGCTGGGAAACCTGTTCGCGCAAGCGACCAGCTTGTATGCCTTCGAACGGCGGCCTCACGCCGCAGGCCACGTTTCATTGCCCATGGCCGAACTCATCGGCACCTTTCCCTGGGGCGAGCGGCAGCTCTTGGGGAGCGTGATGGACGAGCTGGCTGTGGAGTACCCGATTGCGAAAGCCATCGCCGCCCGGTATATTCAGAAAGACCTCTCGCCCCCCCTGGGCCGGCGGCTCGACGTTCTTATCTCGAGCGGCGTGACGTCCCTGGTGCGGCTTCTGAAGTCGAATGTGCGCCTTGCGCACCCTTTTTATCTGAACGTGTTCTATCCGCTGCCGCTGCAGAACATCGCCGAACGGCACGATGTCATGGTTGAAACGGTGGATATTCCTTCCGTGCTCGAGCGTGTGGGGTTCTCGTTCGCGAGCGCCAGCGCGAGTACGAGCGCGAATATGCCGCCGACCCATTTCCTGAGCTTGGCGGCGTTCATCGAATACTATTTCTCGCGCCGTAACGAGCATCTGGACCGTTTCGCCAAACGCCGCGCTCGCTGGCTCATTCCATGACGATGGCAAGCGAGAATGGAATGCGGGCGCGGAGCGATCACATTCTTCGAGCGCAGCCATCGCATATTGTATGAATAAAATCTTTGTAACTAAAAATGAGGACATCGCTTCCGTGGTCGAGAAAGTGCTCGAAACGGGCGACGAGTCGATCGTGCTGGTGATCCCCAAGGCATCGCGGCTTTTGGGGTCCCTCGCGAACTTCCATCTTGTGAAGCGCGAAGCGGATTCGGTCGGGAAGAAGATATTGATCGAGTCCGTGGACGAACAGATCCTGGCGCTCGCCAAAGCGAGCGGTCTCGAGGCCGTGAATCCGTTTTTGAGCGGACCGCGACGGCCGGTCAGCGACATCGTAAGTCGCGGAGCGGCATCGGACGCCGTGCGGCTGGAGCGTGAACCCTCGGCGGAGCGTCCGCAGTACGCTTCACGGCTGCGCGCTAAGATGCGCATCCGCCGAGAGGAGCTTCCCGAGGAGGAGGGGATAGCGGTGGAGGAAGCGCCGGAACCGGGGCCTCTCCCGGTCGGGACCGGATCTCCGCGCCGCTTTTTGCCTCGCATCGGCGCTCGCACCTGGGGCAGGAAGCGCGCGCTGAAACTTGCCGTTGCCGGCATCGTGATCATCGCCGCGGTTGCGGCGGCGGGCATCGTCCTGCCGCGCGCCGAGATCACCATAACGAGAAAGAAGCAGCCCTGGAGCTTAGAAAAAACGCTCACCGCCGCCACGCGCGCTGCAGAGGTTTCGCCTGCCGCGCTCCAGGTGCCGGCCCAGCTCTTTCTAGAAAAGCGGAACGTTCGCCTTTCGTTCCCGGCCTCCGGCCGGAAGACGGTGGAGCGAAAAGCTGCGGGAACCGCGACCGTCGTGAACGCCTACAGCTCCGAGAAGCAGAGCCTGGTCGCGAGCACGCGCCTCCTCACCCCGGAAGGCAAGATATTCCGCCTTGTGAAGGGCATAACCGTTCCAGGCGCGCGCGTGGAGGAGGGAAAGATAATCTCGTCCTCGATCGACGTGGAGGTGATCGCCGACAAGCCCGGCGCCGACTATAACATCGGCCCCGTCTCACGCTTCACCATTCCCGGTTTTCAGGGTTCGCCGAAATATCAGGGTTTTTACGCCGAATCAAAAGCGCCGATGACGGGCGGGTTCATCGGCGAGGTGGCGCTCCCGTCTTCCGAAGATTTGGCAAAAGGACGGGAAGAGATCACGCGAACGCTCAAGGACATGCTGTCGGGATTCTTACGGAGCCAGCTGCCGGAAGGTTTCACGGCGCCCGAAGGCGGCACGCAGTTCCGCATCGTGAAGGAAACGGTTATCGATGAGACGGATGCGGAGGGCAAGTTCTCGATCTTTGCCGAGGCCGAGATGAAGATGCTCGCGTTCCGCGAATCGGACGTGAGGACGCTTGCGGTCGCTCTGGCGCGTAAAGAGGCGGGCGAGGAGACGGAGCCCGTCGAGTTCACGCTCTCGTTCGGCGCGGTCTCGGCCGATTTCGACGCCGGCCGCCTGCAGATCCCGACGACCTACCAGGGCGTGTTTGCGGACCACATCGACCCCGGGCTTTTCCGAGAGCGAGCCGCGGGAAAGTCGGAGGCCGATCTGCGGACGCTCGTCGCCACCCTGCCCGGCTTTGAGAGCGCCAAAATATCGCTGTGGCCTTTCTGGGTGCGCAGGGTGCCGTCGAACGTGGAGCGGATCAACGTGACGATAGAATGAACGGACGAGTTGACGGCGACAAGCGAGAATGGGAAAGGGGCGGTCTGCCGCACATTTCCTTCGAGCGCGGTCGTCGCAAATCGCCGCGATTTGACGCCGCCGAATCGGCATGATACCATGCGTACCATCTCCGCAATGTTCAACAGCACTTCCGTTTCTGTCTTCCCGCGACATGGGCGGGCCTAACGGAACGAACAAAAGTTTGGTCACCGGCGCCGTCATTGAGGCGCTGCCGGGGGCAACGTTTCGCGTCCAGACGGAAGGCGGCGGCGTGATACTGGCCCACGTGTCGGGCAAGGTTCGCATCCATCATATCCGCATCCTTGTCGGCGACCGCGTGACCGTGGAACTTTCCCCCTACGATACGACCCGGGGGAGGATCATTAGGAGATTATAAATTTATGAAAGTCAGGGCTTCGGTCAAAAAGATCTGTCAGAAGTGCCAAACCGTCCGTCGCCGAGGACGGATTTATGTGATTTGCAAGATCCCGAAGCATAAACAGCGGCAAGGCTAACGGTTACCATGCGCATCGTCGGCATTTCCATTCCGGACCAAAAGAGGATCGAGACCGCGCTTACGTATATCTACGGAGTCGGTTCTTCGACGTCCAAGCGGATATTAAGCGCTACGAAAATAAGCCCCGCGAAACGCGCCAAGGATCTTACCTCCGAAGAGACCCGCCGCATTCAGGACTATCTCGAAAAGAACCATAAAGTCGAGGGCGAGCTGCGCCAGATCGTGCGGCAGAACATCCAGCGCCTTAAGGAGATCAAGAGCTATCGCGGCGTTCGTCACATGAAACGCCTGCCGGTGCGCGGCCAGCGCACGAAGACCAACTCCCGCACGGTGCGCGGGAACGTCCGGAAGACCGCGGGCAGCGGCCGGCGCAAGGCAGAACTGAAGTAATATGGGCAAGAAAAAGATCGCAAAACCGAGCGTCGAGGCGACGCTCAAGGAGGGTGAGGCGCAAGAAGGGGCGGCGCTTAAAGCGCAGACAGGCGGCGCGTCCGGCCGCCGCGTGGAGCAAGGAAGGGTGTACGTGAACGCCACCTACAACAATACCTCGATCACGGTGACCGATCCGAAGGGCAACGTGCTTGCTTGGGCGACGGCCGGTTCCCTGGGCTTTAACGGCCCCAAGAAGGCAACGCCGTTCGCCGCTTCGAAGATCGTGGCGGCGCTCGCGGAGAAGTTGCGGAAGAGCGGCCCGATCTCGGTCGAGGTGGTCGTGAAGGGGGCCGGCAGCGGCCGGGATTCCGCGATCCGATCGCTCATCAATCAGGGCTTCAATATTCTCTCGATCAAAGACGTGACCCCGATCCCGCATAATGGTCCGCGGCCGCCGAAGGTAAGAAGGGTATAATTGCCATGGAACGAAGACCTCGAGAACGGAGAGAGCGGGCGCTGGGAGAACGGCTTTTCTTGAAGGGGGCGCGTTCGCTTTCGCCTAAAGCCGCAGTCGTCCGCCGGCCGTACCCGCCGGGTACTCAGGGCAAGAACAGGCGCCGGCGCCAGCCGTCCGAATACGGTCAGCAGCTCCGCACCAAACAAAAGTTCCGGGTGAGCTACGGCCTTACCGAAAAACAGCTCAAGCGCCTTGTGAAGGACGCCATCCGGCAAACCGGGGTTACGGGCCCGAAGCTCATTGAACTTCTGGAGCGCCGGCTCGATAATGTACTCTATCGGCTCGGATTCGGACCCTCCCGTTTTGCCGCGCGGCAACTTGTGGTGCAGGGCCATATCATGGTCAATAAGCGAAAAGTGACGAGCCCGAGCTACCGCGTGAAGGAGAGGGACGTGATCTCGATCCGGCCCGAGTCGAAGAACAAGAAGACGTTCTCCGAACTGGCGGCGGAGCTCAAAAAGGCCCAACTGCCGCCGTGGCTCGCCGTGGATCAGGGAACGCTCGAAGGGAAGGTCGTCGCGCTGCCGACGAACGTCGAATCTCCCTTTGACGTCAATGCCGTGGTCGAGTTCTACTCAAAGTAATCAACGTAACGAAAGCACAAGCGCGCAAGCAATAAGCAATATTATGGAACTAATTCACTTAAGCGAAGGAGTCGTCCTGAAGACCGTTTCCGAAACGGACACGGAAGGCGTCTTCGAGATCGAAGGTCTCTACACGGGGTACGGCCTTACCATCGGGAACGCGCTCCGGCGGACCCTCTTGTCCTCGCTCCCGGGCGCGGCGGTCACCCAGATCAAGATCAAGGGCGCGGGTCACGAGTTCACCACGATCGAGGGCGTGCTTGAAGATATGGTGGAGATCGCGCTGAACCTCAAGAAGGTCCGTTTTCTCATGCACACGAACGAGCCACAGGTCCTTTCGCTCAAAGTGAAGGGCGAGAAGAATGTGACCGCTGCCGATGTCAAAGGGAACTCCCAGGTGGAGCTCGTGAATCCCGATGCGCACATCGCGACCTTGACCGCGAAGGGGGCCGAGCTCGACATGGAGCTCACCGTGGAGCGCGGCCTCGGGTATCTGCCCGTCGACGCGCGCAAGATGGAGAAGCTGCCGATCGGCACCATTGCGATCGACGCGATGTTCTCGCCCGTCATTCGCGTGACCTATTCCGTGGACAATATGCGCGTAGGCGAGCGCACCGACTACAATCGGCTTCGCATCACGATCGCTACCGACGGCACCATCACGCCGTCCGCGGCTCTCCATAAGTCCGCGAACATCCTTAGGGACCACTTCGAGAAAACCTCCGCCGTCGAAGTGCGGCAGGCGGCCGCCCAACCCGCGCCGGCTTCGGCAAAGCCAAAACGGAAGCGCGCGGCCAAGAAAAAGGAAGAGGAATAAGGCATGCGGCACGGCAAGAAGGGGCGAAAATTCGGCAGAAAGACCGGGAAGCGGCGCGCGTTCCGAAAGGGACTCGCGCATAACCTGATCCTCAAAGGGAAGATCGAAACGACCGAGGCCCGGGCGAAGGAGATCCGGCCCGTCGTTGAAAAGCTGGTCACGCTCGCCAAAAAGCAGACGCTCTCGAGCTTGCGGCTTCTTTTGGCCCGGCTTCCCAGGGCATCCGCCGAAAAGCTCTACTTCGAGACCGCTAAGCGCTACGCCGACCGGAACGGCGGCTATCTGCGCATCGTAAAGCAGATGAAGCGCCGGAAACGCGACGGCAGCCGAGTCGCCGTCATTGAATTCATTTAGAACCCCGCCCACTATGGAAGAACACGTTATTGACGCCAAAGGTCAGCGCCTGGGAAGGCTGGCGACGAAGATCGCCCGCCTCTTGCAGGGCAAGCACCGTACGGACTACAATCCGCGCGTTGACCGCACCGTCAAGGTCAGAGTGGTGAACGTCCGCGCGCTCGAGATCACCGGCAGGAAGGCGGAGCAGAAGGTCTATTTTCATCACACCGGCTACATGGGGCATCTCAAAGAACTTACCTACCGCCAGAAGCAGGAAAAGAACCCCGCGTTCGCCCTGCGCCACGCGGTGCGAGGCATGCTTCCCAAAAATTGGCTGCGCGACAAACGGCTCAAGCGGCTCGTCATAGGGAACTAACAATGGCAATCGCAAAGGACAAAAAAGAAGCTGTTCCGAAAGCGATAGCGCGCACGCAAGCAACAGCGCGCACGCAGGAACGCTACATCGAAGCGGTCGGGCGCCGGAAGACGGCGGTTGCGCGTGTGCGCCTCCGAAAAAAAGCCGGCGCGATAACGGTGAACGGCAAGAACTACGACGAATACTTCAAGACCCTCCGGCAGCGCAAGGCCGCGCTTGCGTCCCTTCTTGAAGTGGGAATGACAAACGACGTGGCGATCGAGGGAAGGATCAGGGGAGGCGGCCTCGAGGCCCAGGCGGAAGCGTTCCGGCACGGCATCGCGCGCGCGCTCACGCGCATGGACGGAGGGCTGAAACCGAAGCTTCGCCGCGCCGGTTTCATGACGCGGGATCCGCGCATGGTGGAGCGCAAGAAGTACGGCCTCAAAAAGGCGCGGCGCGCGCCGCAGTTGTCCAAGCGGTAATGGGCGACCGGCTCTTGGCCTGGCTTGCCGTCGGACTTGTCGCGATCGCGGCCTTTCACTTCTTCGCTCTGTGGAGCTTCCTCTACTGGAAGTTTCTCTGGCTTGATACCGTCATGCACTTTGCGGGCGGCGCCTGGGCAGGCGGGTTCTTCTTCTGGGCCCGGCGGCGTTTCCCCGCGTATTTTGCAGAACCCGCAAGAACGGCAGGAACCGTTCTTCAGGCGCTCGCCATGGTGGCACTCGTCGGCGTCGTGTGGGAGTTCTATGAGTTCGGCATGGACCTGGTCTTCCAGAGGGGCGTAAGCACCTATGAGCTTCTGGGCCAGCAAGGCGTTCGCGATACCATGGGCGATCTGTTCTTCGATCTTCTCGGAGGTCTCGCGGCCGCGGTGGTCTTGGTTCGCCGGAACCTCCCTCGCGCGTAATTCCTAACGCGATACGTGCCAAATGGCCCTGATCCGAGGCGCGACGACGCAGTCGTACTCGGAGAGTCCGTCAAGGAGGAGCAACAAAGGAGCAGGGGCATTTGGCCGTATCCCTCCGGGTTGCGGTCTTCAGGCGCAAGCGCTGCGTTATGCCTCCTCGACGTACCATAAAGGTACGACTTTGTCGGCAAGCCTTGCGCTTGCGCCCGCATCCTCGCAACGCGTTTGAGGATTACGCGCGAGGGAGGTTCTATAATTCGAGCGAGCGGAGCGCGCCGTTTTCGAGGAGATAGAACAGATCGCGGGACGGATCATACGCCATGGCCGTCACGGCCTCGCCGAGCGGCGTTTCGAGCACCTCGCCGTCCTCGAACAGTTCAACGAATGAAACGGCGCCTCCGCGGCGCACGAAAATATGTGCGCCGTCTTCGTGCCACAAGAATTCGTCGGCAACGAGCGGAAGCGCAACGCGTTTCGGCGTCTTCCTAAAATCCCACAGCGCGAGCGAGCCGTCCCGGAGGAGAACGATGAGCGCCTGGTCGGCTGGGGAGAAGGAAAAATCAGAAGCGGCCTCCTCGATCGTCTCCGTTTCTTTTGCGGAGCGGGGCAGCGAGAACAATCGGCCGTCCTGTGCAAGCAGAAGAAAACCGCCGTCGGGCGCTTCGCCGATCTTCAGGGTCGCGCCGGCCGCGGTGGCGAGGCGCGAGGAGGTCCGGAGGATAAGGTCCGCGGTCATAAGCGCGCTCTCGTTCCGCGTTCTCGAATACTCGGTCCAAACAAGGCTTTGGCTGCGCGCCAAAACGGCAGTAAGCTCGGCCGAACCGTCTGCCTGTCCTGCAGGCAGGCCGCCCGCGATCTGGACGATGGAGAGCCGTTCCGTATCGATAACGTAGAGGCCGTGATCCGTCCGCACCACCGCCTTTTTGGCGTCGAACGGATGGGCAATGACCTCGCGCGGCAGGACGAATCCCGGGAGTCCGAGCGTGCGCTCCTTGAGGTTATTGAAGAGCGTGGTGAGGTTCAGCGATGACTTTGCTGCACTCACGCTGGCGCTTGCGGGCAGGGACGTGAAGAAGTACGCACCCCGGTTTTCGTCGTAGCTTATGGCGGCGCTCTTCCCCGCGGTGAACGCTACGAACTCCGTTCCCGGAACGCGCACGCCGCCCAGGGCGATGCGGCCGTCCGCGAACGAGGCGACGAGCGTTTCTCCCGAGACCCGTATCGCCGCGGCGGGAACGGGAAGGGGGACGGCAACGCTCTTCCTCGGCACGAGGATAATGTGTTCCGCTTTCGTGACCAGGGACGGCTCCACCGTGAGAACGCGCCGCCATGCCGCATATCCTTCCTTTTGTACGGTTACTTCATGCGCGCGCGGCAGGAGGCCGGAGACGAGGGTGCCGCTCGAGATGAGGCCGCTCGCGTTCCGTACCGCTTTGCCGTTCAAGAGGATCTCGGCGTCGCGCGGCACGCTTTCGATGTAGACGCCGCCGGTCTTCCGGACCGCGAAGGTCTCGGGGTCGAGCCGCCAACCGTTCGCATAGAGCAAAACGCCCCCTCCCGAGACCAGGAAGAGGACGACAAGGGCGTAGAAAATGATCCTTCGCGTCGTAAGAGACATCTATTGTTTCAAAACGAGTATAGTATACTATGAGCGCATTATGAAATTTATCGTGCGGGGCGGAAAGCCGCTCCGGGGCGAGATAGAACTCATGGGCGCGAAGAACGAGGCAACCAAAGTGCTGGTCGCCTCGCTTTTAACCGATGAACCCTGCACGTTCGAACATTTTCCGCGCATAGGGGACGCCGCCATCACTGCCGACCTCTGCCGCGCGATCGGAAGCGAGATCAATGACGCGGGCGGCGCGCTCACGATCCGGACCAAAGAGATCGGCGCGTCGCACATTCCTTCGCAGAGTCGCAAAAACCGCATTCCCATTCTCACTCTGGGTCCGCTCCTCGCGCGCGCGGGCGAAGCGCACGTACCGGTCTTGGGCGGCGACAAGATCGGTCCCCGGCCGCTCGACATTCATCTGGATGCCCTTCGCGCCATGGGGGCGAATATCGAAGCGGATGAGGAGGGCTACCACGCCAAGGCGCCGCATGGTTTGAAGGGGGCGAACGTCTCGTTCCGTTTTCCCTCCGTGGGAGCGACCGAGAACACCATTCTTGCCGCGGTGCTCGCCAAGGGCCGGACGACGATCCGGAACGCGGCCATCGAACCCGAGATCATCGATATGATCGGCATGCTTCAGAAGATGGGCGCGATAATCGAGATCGGCGCGAACCGGACCATCTACATCGACGGCGTGCCGCGTCTCTCGGGCGTGCGCCATTCGCTCATCCCGGATCGCAACGAGGCGGTTTCGTTCGCGTGCCTTGCCATCCTCTCCGGCGGCGAGGTGCTCGTGCGGGGGGCGGTTCAGGAGCACCTCATGACGTTCCTGAACGCCGTGCGGCGCATCGGCGCGGGATACGAGGTGCGGGAGGACGGCATTGTCTTCTCGCGTCCGGGCGCCCTGCATGGGATAGAGCTCGAGACGGACACCCACCCCGGCTTCATGACCGACTGGCAGCAGCCCTTTGCGGTCCTTCTCACGGCCGCCCAGGGAACCTCCGTGATACACGAGACCGTCTACGAGGACCGCTTCGGCTACACCGAGGACTTGAATTCGATGGGAGCGGATATTAAGGTATTCTCGAAATGCCTAGGCGAGCTTTCCTGCAGGTTCCAGGGACACGGGTTCGCGCATAGCGCGATCATCCACGGCCCCACGCCGCTCCGCTCCGCCTCCCTCCGGGTGCGGGATCTGCGTTCGGGCATCGCGCATGTCATTGCGGCTCTCGCGGCGGAAGGGGAGTCCGTTATCGAAGGCGTGGAGGAGATCGACCGCGGATATGAGCGGATCGACGAGCGTCTTAGGGAACTGGGAGCTGATATCACACGGGAATAAAACCTATGTTCACGCGAAAGATAGGCATTGACCTCGGGACGGCGAACACCATCGTGTTCGTGCCCGGCAAGGGTTTTATCATCAACGAACCGACGATCGTGGCATTAAGCTTGCCCGAGAACGCCGTTTTGGCCGTCGGCAGGGAGGCCAAGGATATGATCGGCCGGACGCCGGAGGACATCGTGGCCTATCGGCCGCTCAAGGACGGCGTCATCGCCGACTATTACATCACGAAGGCGATGCTCGCGTATTTCATCGCCAAGGCGGTGGGGCCGTTCAACGTCTGGAAGCCGGAGGTGGTGATCTCGGTGCCGGCGGGCATTACCCAGACGGAACGCCGCGCGGTTCTGAACGCCGCGCGCGAGGCGGGAGCCCGCGAGGCCTATATCGTGAAGGAGCCGATCCTCGCGGCCCTGGGGGCGGGCATTCCCATAAACGCCCACCACGGCAACATGATCGTGAACATCGGCGGCGGCACCTCCGAGGTCGCCGTGGTCTCCTTAGGCGGCATCGTGAGCTGGGCGAGTTTGCGCGTGGCGGGGAACAAGTCCGACCAGGCGATCATGGATTACATCAAGAAGAAGTACTCGCTCTCGATCGGCGAGCAGACCGCCGAGCAGGTGAAGATCCAGATCGGTTCGGCCCTGCCGATAAAGCAAAAGCTCGAGTTCCAGCTTCGCGGCCGCGATCTCATGTCGGGCCTCCCGAAAGACGTGACGGTGACTTCGAACGAGATCGCGGAGGCCCTGAACCCGCTCCTCTTCGACATTACCGCCTCCGTCCGGAACGTGTTCAACGAGACGCCGCCGGAGCTCGTCGCGGACATCATGGAGAAGGGCATCATCCTTTCGGGCGGCGGCGCGCAGCTTCGCCATCTGGATGAGTTCTTCGGGCGCGCATTGGGCGTGGCAACCTACGTTGCCGAGGAACCTCTCTACTGCGTCGCAAAGGGAACGGGCCTCATTTTGAATCACATCGACACCTACAAGCGGACGCTCTTGAACAAGCGGTGAACAAAGCACTTGCTCCCTACAAACCGCTCCTTGAGGACCTGAAACGCGCTCACGGGAACGGCCGGCTTGCGCACGGCTATATTTTCTTCGGGGAAGACGCCGCCGGCCGCCGGGCGGCCGCCGAGGCGCTTGCCGCGTTTCTGGAACACGGTACGTTCACGGCGGAGGGAGTTCTCTCCGAGCGGCTCCTGGTGGGACCGGACGCGGAAGGGACGATCGGCATCGATGCCGTCCGCCGCGCGCAGGAATTCTTGTGGCAGACGCCGCAGGCGAGTTCCCGCCGCCTCGTGGTCTTCGACGCCGCGGAAGAGTTCTCCGACCAGGCGGAGCATGCGCTCCTTAAGATAACGGAAGAGCCGCCGGCGCACGGCCTCATTATTATCCAGGCGCACGACCCCGGCATTCTCTTGCCCACCATCCAATCGCGGTTCCAGAAGCTCCATTTCGGAAAAGGAGAGGCGTTCGCGGCGCTGCCCAAGGAGGCGGAGGCCTACGCAAAAAAGTTTCTTGAAACCGCGCCGCGCGGCCGCTCCCAGATGATCCGGGAGCTTTTGGACGACGACTCCGTGCTTCTCGCGCCGGATAAGGACGCGCGGGTGCGCTTGCTCCTCTCCGCGCTTATGCGAGAACTTCGCGTGAATGCGAAGAAGAACGCGCCGCTCCTCCGGCTTGTCTTGCAGAAATACGCGCTTCTGGGACAATATAATGTCAATAAGCGGCTTCAGCTCGAAGTCATAAATCAAGCGCTCTAATCAATCTCGCTCATGGAGAAAGCGGTGGCGGTTATCATGTTCACGGTGCTTCTCGGGATAGCGCTCTATGCGCTGCCGCTCTTTGTCGCGGTTCCCGCCGGCATCTCCCGCGCCCCCGGCGCTCTGGCGGTTTCGGTTGATGGCGGACAGAGTTTCGTCCCCGCCGTGCTCCACGCGCCTCGAAACCTCGATATCACCGTCATCGACTCGCAGCCCGCAGGAGGTCTTTTATTCGCCGGCTCGACCGGCGGACTTCTGGTCTCCAAGGACGGCGGCAAAAACTGGTATCCGTGGGACGACCTCGAAAAGCAGATCGATAACCGCACGGCGGTCTACGACATCGCGCGAAACCCGAGCCGGCCCGGCGAGGCCTATATCGCGGCGTTCGGCAACGGCGCGGGCGCCGTTTATCGGACGACCGACAACTTCTTTACGCTCACGAGGATCTGGGACGCCGAGGAAAAAGCGCCCTACGCCCTTGCGGCCGACGGGACGCATCTCTATCTGGGCCTCTCGGACGGCCGCGTGGTGCGCTATCGCTTTTCGGATGGGCAGTTCCAGGGCATCGCCGCCCTGGGCTCGCCGGTCTCCGATCTCGACGTGCGGGGGAACGGCGCGACCGTGTACGCCGCGACCAAGTCGCGCGGGATCTTCGCGAGTTTCGACGACGGCGCGTCCTTTGCCCAGCTCAAGGGCGATCTCTCCTCCTACCCCGGCGCGATGAAGGTCGCCGCGGTGGCGCCCGATGGCACGGCCGTGAGCCGCGTGTACGCGGCCTCGTTCACCGGCCTCTTGCGGTCGGATGACGCCGGCACGTCCTGGGTCGTGGTCTCGAGCGTCATTCCGCCCTCCTCGCCCGTTTCCGCTCTTGAGGTGCGGAGCGACGGCCGCGTGTTCGCCGCCGCAGGAGAGAAGCTCTATATCAGCGACGACCGCGGCGCGAGCTGGAAGATCGTTACGCCGCTCGCAACGGACCGCAGACTTTCCGCCATCGACGTCCTCTCGGACGGGCGCACGGTGGTGGTGGGAACGGCAGCCGAATAACAATGGATGATATCGTAAAGAACCTGGAGACGCAGGTGAAGGACGCCGTTCTCAGGGTCAAGCAGGATTTTCTTGGCGTCCGCACCAATCGCCCCACGACCGAGCCCGTTTCGAACATTCAAGTCGAGTACTACGGCCAGATGCTGCCGATACGGCAGCTTGGTTCGATCGCCATCATTCCGCCCCGCGAGATCGCGGTCACGTTCTGGGACAAGAACGCGGTTGGGCCGGCAGAAAAGGCCATCCGTGAGAGCAATCTGGGGCTTTCGCCCTCGATCGACGGGACGACCATCCGGCTTGCGTTCCCGTCCTTGACCGACGAGCGGCGCGCGGAGCTTGTGAAGCTCGTAAAACAGCAGGCGGAGGAAGGGAGGATCAGGATCCGCTCCCACCGCGACGAAGCGATGAAGCGCATCAACCAGGCGGAGGGCGAAAAGAAGATCAGCGAGGACCAGAAGTTCTCGCAGAAGGATCGCGCGCAAAAAGCGGTGGACGCGGCGAACGCGGAGATCGAAAAACTCCTTGTCGAGAAGAGTAAGGAGATCTCCGAGTGATGTTCCTCGCCATTCTTTTCATCGCTTTCGGCCTCTCGCTCCTCATCCTCATTCACGAGGCGGGGCACTTTTTCGCGGCAAAAGCGTTCGGGATGAAGGTGGAGGAGTTCGGGTTCGGTTTCCCCCCGCGCGCGTGGAGCACGACGATCGGCGAGACGATCTACTCGGTGAACTGGCTTCCCATCGGCGGCTTTGTGCGTCTTATGGGGGAAGTTGAAACGACCGGAGCTCCGACGCTCGTCGAAGACGAGGTCGGAGTCCCGACCGAATCGCGTCAGGACTTTCGGCACCAGGCGATCTCGAAGCGCGCCGCGGTCGTCGCGGCCGGAGTCGGCATGAACTTCTTTCTGGGCTGGCTCCTGCTCTCCGCGCTTTTTTTGGTCGGGATCCCTCCGGCCGTCGTCATCACCGCAGTGAACCCCGGTTCGCCCGCGGAAGCGGCAGGCGTTCTTCCCGGCGACCGCATCCTTGGCGTTGAATCGGTGGACGCATTCGTCGGCGCGGTGGGAACTGCCGCGGGGAAGGAGTTCTCGTTTGAGATCGCGCGCGGGGGCGTCACCTTGACCACCACGCTCGTGCCGCGCGCCGATCCAAAGCCCGGGGAAGGGAGGATCGGTGTAGAGCTTGTCGAGGCGGGCACGGCCCCCATGCCATTTTGGAGAGCGGCAGGGCATGGGTTCGTGCAGTCCCTCGTGATCGTGAAGCTCGTATTTTTTGCCATTCTTTCGCTCCTCGGCGGCATCCTCATGGGCGCGCCTGACTTCTCGGCCGTGACCGGCCCGATTGGGATCTTCACCGCGGCGAGCGGCGCGAGTTCCTTGGGGCTCCTGTACCTTGTCCAGCTCATCGCGCTTATCTCCCTGAACCTCGCGGCGCTCAACATTCTGCCGTTTCCGGCGCTCGACGGCGGGGGACTCGCGCTCCTCGTCCTCGAGAAACTTCGCGGCATACCGCTCTCGCTCCGTACCGAACGCCTTATAACTTCCGCCGGCTTCGCCGCGCTTCTCCTCCTTATGGCGGCGATTACCGTGAAGGACATTTTGAGTTTGTAGCGCCTTGCGGAAGACGAAAAATCGCGGTTAAATAGGGGCAATGCTTCAGTCACAACT
>Ga0156266_131_pt1 | contig 31040 bp, 32 predicted proteins | sample RifCSPlowO2_12_FD_107915 | JGI IMG/M metagenome (GOLD analysis project Ga0156266, IMG submission 107915) | Candidatus Liptonbacteria bacterium RIFCSPLOWO2_12_FULL_60_15 | reverse complement strand
ACAGCATCCGGCCGCACGTGCCGCAATCCGCGCCTCCCATCCCATCGTGTCTGATGTTCCGGCGGCCACAGCCATGGAGAAACATCCACAGCTTTTGCCACCATCGGGAGTACGGGTAACAGAGAGGCCTGCGCTTCGTCATGGAACGGCTCCTTCCTTGGGGCTGTTTTCGAACACTCCCCACGCGGTTCGGATGAACCGAAGATAGAGTCCGCGGGGGATCCAGTGGCTGGTACCCGCGCCCTTTCCGTGGAAGACGCGCGATATCTCCTCGAGGCGGCCGTTCCCCTTGCGAAACCTGACCTCGATCTCCTCGAATCCAAGGAGCACGCTTACGGCAACTCCGCCGTCGTCCCTGGCAACTGCGATGACACGAATTCCTTGTGCCAAGACGGTTCCCTCCTCTCTTCCGTTACCCGTAGATCAGCTTGTAGCTGAAGACGGCGAGAGCGAGCAGCAGGGAAAGCACATTCCAGATCTTCACCGGCCATGACTTGATCCTGAAGCCGTAGACGATCCATCCCACTATGCCGACGAGAAGGATGCCGTACATCAGCATCGAAATGTCCGCTGCCGGCTTCGGCGCCATCCGCCACACCGCAACGACCTGCGGCAGGAACGAAGAGGTGGTGAGAGCGCCGGAAACCAATCCGAGAACCTCCGTCCTTTTATCCACTTGTCCCCTCCTCCATGCGTAAATTTACTGCGCTCAATTATGCACTATTTTTTCTATTTTGACAAGATGCGGCCCGCGGGGTATGATTCTGTCGTTGGTGGTCCAGACGGCTACTCTGCCTTCACGGCAGGGAGGAACGTCGGGACACTCCCCCGCTTCGGCGGGGAACGGTAGCGGCTAACAGCCGTCAGCAGCAATGCAGAGGTGCGAACAGTGACGTCCCGAGGGGAAACCTTCGGGAGGACCCCATCCCAAGCTCGAAGGTCCAACTCCGCTATAGGGATAAAAAAGCGGAGGTGAAACGGCCAAATCCTTACCGAGTGCAAGGCCGCGCCCCTTACGGGGAGTGCCGCTCGAGCCCCGCAGTAATGCGGAGCCCAGATAAATTGCCGTCCCGGTCGCTTTACGCGACTATGACAGAATCCCGCGTATCGGCCACCGACCGCGAGCGCCCCGCGAGGGGCGTTTTGCGTTAGTGGAAGCCGAGGTCTGCGGGGTTCCTGCTTCCGGGGACATGCGCCACCTTCCCGCCCGCCCGGGCGAACTCTTCGCGAAGCTTCTTGACCTGCGCCGCGAGCTTCACCGTTTCCGGCGCGACTTTCTTTTCCCGGATGAACCCCCTGGACCACCAGTCGATAACGAGTTTGCTGTCGCCGAAAATTTTCTTGATCCTCCTTTTGCGCGCAAGAGCAAGGGCGTAGCGACACGCGAGGAGTTCGCCGTAATTGTTGGTGACCCCCCTGCCGAGAAGATGTTTGCCAAAACGGTTTACTTTTCCGCGTTTTAGGACATCCGCGAGAAGATCGCGACCCCGCTCATCGGTAACGCTGATCTCGACGCCCTCTCCCCTGCCGGTCCCCGCATCGAAATAGATCCCCGATTCGAGCGGCTTCTTTATTTTTTTTGCGCCATACGCAACCGGCGTTTTCCGTTCAGCATAGACGGCTCCTTCCGCAAGCCATGCCCTGGCTTCCGCCTCCATCTTAAACCCCCTATAGCGAGCACCGCTTACGCCGGAAACGATCTTTTCGCATTCAGTCCAGCTTCCCGTGACTCCCCGCACATGCTTTGCGGGAACGACGTAGGCATAATACTTCTTCTGCGCTCGCTCTTTTGCTTTCATGCGTTCCCTAGAGCCGCTTCCACGGCACTCCCTTATTGACCGGAACAGCGAATCCCGCAGCCGCCTTATGCCCTCCCCCGCCGAACTTCTCCGCAAATTTCGCAACGTTCACCGTGCCGTTCGAACGAAGAGACACCTTGATCTGTCCGTCGCGCTCGTACCAGACGATGCCCATGGGCGGCTTTTTGCTGTAGAGCGCGAAAGCTATTTCCGACCCCAAAGTCGGAGAGTTCACTGCGAGCGTCCGGATGCCGAAAAACTCCACGGGCACCGCGGTCGTGGAAACGATGCGTTCCACAAGTTTCTGCTCGTGTTCCAAAATCAACTTCCCGATCGCAACATGCTTTTTCTCGAACGATTTCTTTTCGAACTCACGCGCGAAGCGGCTCCAGCGGCGAAATTCAAAATTGAAAAGGTCGAGATAGGCGTGAACCGCATCCGTATGCGGCATCTTTTTCAAAAACAGGTCGTGGTCTTCCACGTAGCGAAGAAGTTTGGGCGCCTTCTTTCCGGGATGAAAATAGAGCCAGGCAAGCATGGCGCCGGAGTGCTCGAGGGCGTAGGAATAACGGTCCGTCATCTTGACCGCCGTTTCTGCCGTAATGTGATGGTCAATGGCCGTTACGCGCCGGTTCGCTGCGAGAAGCCGCTTTACCTCATCCTCCCTGGGACAGATGTCGATAAAGTAGAGCTCCTTGCCCTTAAGAGGAGGTAGAGGCGTCTGATGCACCCACGCCACATAGTCCGCCGTATCGCCGAACTTCTTCCATGCCGCCCAGGCACCAGTAAAGCCGTCGGTGCAGTTCGAATGGTAGAAGACGACGATATCTTTTTTGGGCACGCGCGTCCGTTTGCGCCGTTCAACGAATTTGCTCATGGAGATACTGGAGTATATCCTACTTTCGATTTTTCTCGAGGGCGACTATGCCGGGGAGCTTCTTGCCCGAGAGAAACTCGAGCATCGCGCCGCCGCCGGTCGAAACGAAGGATAGGCGTTTATCGAACCCGAACTTCTTGAGCGCCGTCACCGTCTCTCCTCCTCCCGCGAGCGAAAAGGCCTTGCGATTCTTTGCGATCGCCGCTCCCACCGCCTTTGTGCCCTTGGCATAGGAGCGGTTCTCAAAAACGCCCATGGGGCCGTTCCAGACGATGGTGCGGGCCTTCGCGATCTCCTTCGAGAACAACCGTATGCTCCGCCCGCCGATGTCGAACGCTCTCCTCCCATGCCAGACCACGTCTTCGGGCACAAGGACGTTCCGGTAGCCGAGGATCGCGCGGACCTTCTTCGGCAGCTTTTTCTCCACCAGGGACTCCCGCATGTCCATCCCGCGGAGCGCAAGAAGGGTGTTCGCAAGCGCGCCGCCCACAAGGAAACGGTCGGCGGCGCGTCGGAAGCGGATGAAGATCCCGAGCTTGTCGCTGATCTTCGCCCCGCCGAAGATCATCACGAGCGGCCGCCGGGGCCGGCGCATCACCCGCGAGAGATTTCGGAGCTCCTCTTTGAGCGAAAGCCCGCCGTGGGACGGGAGGAACCTCGTGACGGCGGCGACGGAGGCGTTCGCGCGGTGCGAGACCGGAAAAGCGTCGTTCACGTAATAGTCGCCCAGCGCGGCAAGACGTTTCGCGAAGACGGGGTCGTTCTTCTCCTCTCCTTTCTCGAAGCGGAGGTTCTCGAGGACCACGATGCCGCCCGCCGCGAGCATGCGCCGCGCCGACGCCATGTTTTGCGCGAACCGAACAGACGCGCCGATGAGCCGCGATAGGTGTACGGCATCGCGCCGGAGGGAGAGCTTCGGGTCGCGTCCCTTGGGCCGGCCGCGGTGGCTTAGAACCAGCACGGCGCGCGCATGGCGCATGAGCAAACGCACCGTGGGGAGCGCGGCGCGCATGCGCCAGTCATCCTCGGCGTTGAAATCGAGCCGGAGAAGCGCAACGCCCCGGAGCTTTGCGGGATTTACTTCGTCAACATAACGAATGGGCACGTTTCAATTATAATACGGATATATGCAATCGAAACCCCTAAAGACAATTTTGGTCCTCGGCGCCGGCTTCGGCGGGTTGCGTGCGGCGCGGAACATTGCTCGAAAGCTTCGCCGCCTCGACCTTCTCGACCGCTATGAGGTCGTTCTGGTGGACCGGAACGACTACCACACGTACACGCCGACGCTCTACGAGATAGCGACGACCTCGAAAGAAACGGCGGATGCCATCAAGCTCAAGTCCATCGTCGCCTTCCCTGTCTCCGAGCTCATCGCCGGATCGCCCGTCCGCTTCATCAAGGCCGAAGTGGAGCTCCTCGACCTCAAGGAAGGCGACGTGCATCTCTCGGACGGCCGGAAACTCACCTTCGACTGCCTGGTCTTCGCGCTGGGTTCCGAAACGAACTTTTTCGACATACCGGGCCTCAAGGAACACGCCCTGGACCTCAAGACCTTCGAAGGGGCCCGCGTGATCCGGGATGCGCTCTCGGAGCGGCGGGCGGGAGGCGCTCCGGTGCGGGTGGTCATCGGCGGCGGCGGCTCGACCGGCGTCGAGCTCGGCGCCGAGATCCTCGAATGGGCGTGCGAGATGCAGGAGCGGAGGGTATGCACCGCCTCCGTGACGATCGTCGAGATCGGTCCCTCGATCTTGGGCGGCTTCGATCCCCGCGTTACCGCGGCAGTGGAAACGCGCCTTAGGAAGCTCGGCGTAGAACTTTCGACCGGCGAAAGCATCGAATCCGTCGACGCGAAAGAGGTGCGGCTCAAAAGCGGGCGGCGCATTCTCTACGACGTCCTTGTCTGGGCTGGCGGCGTTAAAGCGTCGCGGACCATCGCTGGCTTGCCCGTGAAACGCGAGAAGCGCGGACGCATTGAGGTGACCGAGAACATGGAATGCCTCCCCGAAACGCCGGACCTCAAGCTCCACGGCGAGATCTACGGCTTGGGCGATGCGATCTGCTTTTACGACCCCGTGACCAAGCGGCCCATGCCGGGCGTTGCGCGCGCCGCGCTCATCCAGGCGGACATCGTGGCGCATAACGCCGTCGAGGACATCAAGGCGGCGGAGGGCATCTCGAGGAAGATCCGCCACAAGGTCTATCGGCCCCTGAACTATCCTTACATCATCCCCGTCGGCGGCAAGCACGCCGTCGCCAAGTTCGGTCCCGTGATCATCACGGGCCTCATGGGCTGGGTATTGAAGGGTCTTGTGGAGTTCTACTATCTCAAGTCCGTCATGCCGCTCGGCCAGGCCCTGCGCACCTGGCTCGCCGGCCTCAAGATCTTCATCCAGAACGACCGCCTTGGTTAGGACAACGTCATGAAGACGATGATCAAATCTCGACGGTTCGTTCTGCGGCCCTACCGGAAGAGTGACGCGCTCTCGCTTGCAGGGAACATTAACGACAAGACTATCAGCCAGAACACTCTAGGCGTTCCTTTCCCTTATACTCTCCGGGATGCTCGACAGTGGATAGCGAAATGTATGAAGGAAAATCGGAAGAAAACGCCCGAGACGATGTCGTTTGTAGTTGATATCAACGGAGAAGTTGCCGGTGCCATAGGGTTTCACCACCTGGTAAAAGGCCACAAGGCAGAAGTAGGATACTGGCTTGCAAGGAAATACTGGAATAAAGGAATAATGACCGACGCCCTAAAGCTTCTTACCGACTTCGGTTTTAGAAAACTCGGCCTTCGGAGAATTTACGCACATGTTTTTATCCACAACAGAGGATCAATGCGGGTATTAGAAAAATGCGGCTATAAACGAGAGGGTATCCGTAAAAACGTAGTGAAAAAGGGAAATAAGCTCATCGACGACGTAATTTTCGCCAAAACCCGCTAAAACCGGGCGGGCATTCTGTTCTTCGTCCCCCCTCCCTAAGAGCACGTCCGCGCCCTTGAAGGGGTTTCCGCAGGCGCCTGTGGCTTGGTCTCCGCCGGAGGCGGAGCACAGGCGTCGAGGCGAAGGCCGCCGCGCCGCAGGAGCGCGGTGAGCCGACCCCTGAAAGGGCGCGGATGTGCTCTATTCCCTTATCCGCTTCAGTGCCGCCGCTTCCACTTCATGGCGGTCGCGGCCGTAGCGCGCGCGGGAAAGCTCCTTGATCCGCTCCACGCGGTCCGGGTTGCCGCGAAGCGGAGGAATGGTGCGGATATTGAAGGGCTGGCTGGTCTGCCCATTTATGAGAAGCTTCGCGTAGGCGTTGAAGTTATCGATGTTGATAAGGTCCTGCTTCGTGAAGGTCGGAGTAAACTGCTTCTCGAGGAACTCCGCGTCCTGCACGCCGACGCGGAATGAAACCATCGAACCCACGTTGCCGAAAACCGCATCCCGGATCTTCTCCGTAAGCTGCGCGATGAACTGATGCGCGATGACAAGGTCCAGACGATATTTCCGCGCCTCCGAAAGAATGACGGCAATGGAGTCGGTCGTGAAGTTCTGGAACTCGTCGATGTAGAGGTTGAAGTCGCGCCGCTTCTCCGGATCGGCGATGTCCACGCGGGAGAGCGCGGCCATGAGAAGCTTGCCGACAATGATCATGCCAAGCAGGTTCGCGTTGATGTCGCCTATCCGGCCCTTCGAGAGGTTCACAAGCAGTATCTTCCCCTCGTCCATCACCTCGCGGAAACGGAACGCGGACGCGGGCTGGCTGATAATGGGACGGAGATAGTCGTTCGCGATGAAGTTGTTGAACTTCGAGGTGACGTAGGGCGTGATGTTCGCGAGCGAAGCCTCGCCGCCAGCTTTGACCGCCTCTTTCTCCCAGAAGTCCACAACCGCCGGATTCGTGATGCGCGCGAGCTTGCGGGCGCGAAAAGCGCTGTCGGTGAAGACCCGCGGCACCTCCATAAGCGTCGCCGGCTCCGCCGTATCTTCCATGAGAAGCAGAAGCGCGTTCCGCATGTACTGCTCGAACATGGGACCCATCGTTTCGGGCGGGAACAGCTTATTGAAGATTCCCTGCAACTCGTTCACCACGAAGGTCTTCTCCTCCGGCCGCATGGGGTCGACATCGAGCATATTGAGGCCCACGGGCCGCATGAGGTCGCCTGGATCGAGCACGATCACGTCGTTCTGCCGCTCCTCGGGGATGAGCCGCATCACTGCCTCAACGAGATCGCCGTGCGGATCGATGATGGCGGCGCCCTTGCCCCGCTCTATGTCGTCCGCGAGCATGTTCGCGAGCAGTACGGATTTTCCGGTGCCGGTCTGACCGATGATATAGACATGACGGCGGCGGTCCTCGTCGCTCACGCGCACCGTCTTCCGCTCTCCGCGGAACACGCTTTCCCCGATCGGCACGCCCGCCGCGGAAAGAGCCGTCGGCGGCGCGGCCTCCCTGGACTTGAGCCATTTGATCTTGGGCACCTCGAGGAACGGCGTGGGCAGATGGAAGACGCTTGCAAGCTCCTCGCTCGTGAGCGTCATCGCCTGGGAAGGATCGAACTCCCGGAACGAATACTGATAGATGAACCTCTCGAGATTGCGCGGCGTGACCGCCTTGAGCTCGTTCCGGTTCGGCGCGGAGAACTGGGTAAAGGCGCTCGCGATCGAGTCCAGGATCGCGTCCGCCTGATACTGCGACGGCGCGGAAGCGAGAACGCGGACGTTCACCGAAAAAAGCGGCTTTGCGAGCTTCGTTTCAAGCGCGTGCACGGCCTGCTCGTCCACCACGCGCGGCTCTCCCTCTTTTTTCCGCTTGCCCGGGAACGCCTCCTTGAGCGCCGAAGAAAGCGCGGCTCCGCCGCCCGAGGAGAGCACCCTCTCGAGCGTTTCGCCCGCCTTAAGCCGCTGCAGCGCCGCAGCTATCGTTTTTTTCACCTCTCCCGAGGCAGGCCGTGCGATCACCTGGATGGCCGCTCCTTCGCCGGCAGTGTTGATCTTGGAGAGACCGCTTAAGATCGGCGCGAACGTTTCGCCACCGATGTCCTGATACGTTCGAATAGGCAGTGCATAGTGATGTTTTTGGGTTACGGAGGCGCCCTGCGCCTCGCCGTGCGGGTTAAAAAGATTGTAGTCCCCCGTTTCCTCAACCTGCGCATCGGGAAAGAGGCCCTGGATCTGTCGCGCCGCCATGCCGCCATGTGCCCGGGGAACCGCGATGTAAAAGCAGATGTCTTCGCCGACGTGCGAGACCGCCGCTTCGAACACGAACGGCCGCTTTAAGGACGCGAGCGCATTAAAAAGTTGTTCCGAAAGGTTGACCTCCGCCTTCGGGTCCTTTCCCTCTTTCGAGGCGAGCGGAATACGGATGAGGTAGAGCTGAAGCTTGAAGTTCTCGAAAAAGAGCCGGCGGCGGATGTTCCACGCGTACCAAATGACCAGCGGGACAAGCGCGGCCGCAAGAAAACTTATGATGATCAAAAAAAGCGTCATGGGAGCGTCCCCGCCTACTCCACGATTCCCCGCTTCTTAAGCTCGGGGTACAGCTTGTCCACAAGCGCGTCGTGGAACGCGTCGAGGATGTACGGCCCCGCCTTTCTCGCCTCTTTGAGGCCCTGCGTGATCCCGGTATGGAGCGAAAGCTCAAGAAGCTCCTCGACCATCAGCTTGGTCGCGGCCGGCTCATCCTGCATATAGGACGGCAGGAGGGCGCTGCCGTCGTCCTCCGGGGACGGCGGTTGCGGAACCGCCGGCGTTGCCGGTTGAGGCGCAAGCGACCGCAGGGATTCGCGGATCAGTTCTTTGCTCTCCGCGCCTTTGAGTTCGGGAGATTCGCGATGCTTGCCGATCTGCTCGGAAAGGCGCGCGATGTCGCGTTCAAGCGCGGGATGCAGGTTTTGCGGGAGTTCTTCGGGCATTCTATAATCGAATGTAATGACAAAAAAGGAGATCGGCGCGATCCTGTTCCTTCTCATTATAGCCGCCTTCCTGCGCCTCTACAATTTAGAGACGACGCCGCCGGGACTCTATCCCGACGAAGCGATGAACGGCAATAACGCGCTTGAAGCCATCCGTACGGGAACGTTCAAGGTCTTTTATCCCGAGAACAACGGCCGCGAAGGGCTCTTCATCAATATCCAGGCGCTCTTCCTTGCCGCGACCAGCATCCGCGAGCCGTGGATGCTCCGCCTCCCGTCCGCGCTTTTCGGCATCCTGAGCGTGCTGGGAGCGTTTTATCTGTTTCGGGAGCTCGCGCGGACAAGCGAACTCAAGAACGACTTCCTGATCGGTTTTCTGGGGTCATTCCTCATGGCCACGAGCGTCTGGCACATCATTTTCTCGCGCATCGGCTTCCGCGCCATTATGGCTCCCTTCTTTCTTATCTGGGCGGCCTATTTCCTGCTCCGCGCCATGCGGACCGGCTCCGTGCGGACCGCCGCGCTCTCCGGAGCCGCGCTGGCCTTAGGCGCGCACACCTACATCGCGTACCGGGTGATGCCGCTTCTCCTTCTTTGTTTCGTGCCGCGGCTCCGGCAGCATGCGAAACGATGGAAGATCGCGGGGAGCGTCACTCTCGTTGCCGCGCTCGTTGCGGCTCCGCTCCTCGGCTACTACGCGTTCCACCCCGCGGATTTCCTCGGCCGCACCGGCCAGCTCTCTGTGATGAGCTCCCCCGCTCCGCTCCGGGATTTTGCGAAAAACGTCGCGCTTACGCTCGGCATGTTCAACGTCCGCGGCGACGGGAACTGGCGCCATAACATCGCGGGCCAGCCCGAGCTTTTCTGGCCGGTCGGCATCCTGTTTCTCATCGGGATCGCGGTCGGTCTCAAGAAACGCGCCCTCTACGACAAGGTCCTCTTTACGTGGTTCGGCCTCGCGCTCCTGCCTGTTGCGATCTCGAACGAAGGACTGCCGCATGCGCTCCGTGCCATTCTCATGGCCCCTCCCGTCTTCGGCATCGCGGCGCGGGGCGGCATAGCGCTCTGGGAACTGCTTAAAGAGCGGCTCGCGGACACTCATTTCTCGAAAGAGAACAGTTGGGGCTTTTTGCGCATCGGTGTTATTGCCCGCGCCACGCATCTCGAGGTCCTTGCGGTTCTCTTTTTCGGCCTGCTCTTCTACGAGGCGTACTATTCGTATTTCATGACCTGGGGACAGGATCCGAACGTACAGAACGCATTCGCAGCGGATTACGTCGAGATCGGCCACGAGATGCGCGCGCTTCCCGATACAACGCCAAAAAACGTGATCGTGGAGGCGGACGGCGTTTTGGTGCGCGGGATACCGATGCCTGCGCAAACCGTGATGTTCCTTACCGACTCCTTCCTGCCCGAGGAGCAAAAACGCAAAAATATCCGTTACCTTACGGGTCCGGAGGCGCAAACGTTCGCCCCGAACGGACCTACTATGCGCGGGGCCTTTACGTTCATCATTGAATAAGCGAACTTCTACCCCCTCATCAAGAGCGCATTCGTACCCCTGAGAGGGTTTCCGGAGGCGCCTGTGGCTTGGTCTCCGCCGGAGGCGGAGCACAGGCGCCGAGGCTAAGGCCGCCGCGCCGCAGGAGCGCGGCGAGCCGACCCCCGAAGGGGTATGGATGCGCTCGCGCCCCTTATCCGTGCCGTATAACCATCACGTCGCCGTCCTTGACCGCATAGTCCTTGCCTTCGATCCGCAGCCAACCCTTGGCCTTCGCGGCGCTCCATCCTCCCGCCTCGACGAGCTTTTCCCACTCGATAACCTCCGCACGGATGAATTTCTCTTCGAAATCGGAGTGGATCTCGCCGGCGGCTTTTGGCGCCAAGGCGCCGCGAACCGTCGTCCACGCGCGCGTCTCATCTTCGCCGGTCGTAAAGAAGCTGATGAGATCGAGGATGCGGTAAGCCGCGCGAATAAGCTCCGGCACGGCGTCCGTGTGCGCAAGGTCGGCGATGATATGTTCGCCGCCGAGCGCTTTGATGCGCGCCGCAAGCGCCTCGGGAACATCCGCCGCTGAACCGTTCAAAAGATAGAGCTGCTTTTTTGCCATAAGGAGGTTCAGGGGTTGTACGGCGGGATCGTTCGCATACTCGACGATCTGCCTGCCCTGCTCCAAGGCCTCCTTCGCGCGCGCAAGGACGGGGAGGGCCGTGAGCGCCTCCTTCTTGCCGCCCCGCGCGTCGGACTCGGCGCGGCCGATCGCCTTCTCCACCGCCTCAAGGTCCTTGAGCGAAAGCTCGGCGTGGATGATCTCGAGGTCAGCGATCGGATCGACGCGGTTCTCGATATGGACGATGTCGCTCCCCGGAAAACAACGCAGGAGGTGCACGATGGCGTTCACCTCCTTGATGTGCGAAAGGAACTGGTTGCCCAGCCCCTCGCCTTTCGAGGCGCCTCGCACCAGGCCGGCAATGTCATAAAACTCCACGACGGCAGGGATCGTCTTTTTCGACTTCGAGAGTTCGGTGAGCTTTAGGAGGCGCTCGTCCGGCACGGGCACGATGCCCACGTTCGGGTCGATGGTCGCGAAGGGATAGTTCGCCACGTTCACGGCCTGCTTCGTGAGCAGTCGAAAAAGCGTGGATTTCCCCACGTTCGGAAGGCCTACGATGCCGATGGATAATTTCATTTTGCGAATTGGATCGCGTAGAGACTGGCATAGATGCCGCCCTTCGCGAGGAGCTCCTCGTGCGTGCCGCGCTCGGCGATCCGTCCGTTCTCGAGCACCAGGATCATATCCGCTTTGCGGACCGTGCTCAAGCGATGCGCGATGATGAAGGTGGTCTTGTCTTTCATGAGCCGCTCGAGCGAGCCTTTGATAAGCGCCTCGGAACGTGCATCGAGCGCCGAGGTCGGCTCGTCGAGGATGAGGATGCGCGGATCCCGGAGGATGGCCCGGGCGATCGCGATGCGCTGTTTCTGGCCCACCGAGAGCTTGATGCCCCGCTCGCCCACCACCTGGGCATATTTCTTGGGAAACCGTTCGATGAAATCGTGCGCATGCGCCTCCTTGGCGGCCGCAGCGATCTCCTCGTCAGTGGCGCCGAACCGGCCGTACCGGATGTTGTTCTTCACCGTATCGTTGAAGAGCGTCACCTCCTGCGGAACGATGCCGATCAGGGACCGTAGAACGCGCAGATCGAGCGACGCCACGTCGTGGCCGTCCACGAGCACCCTGCCCTTCGCCGGAGCATAGTAACGCGAGATGAGGTCGACGAGCGTGGACTTGCCCACCCCCGACTCGCCGACCAAGGCGACCGTCTCGCCGGGACGCGCCGAAAACGTGATATCCCGCAGGATCCGCGCCCCTTTTTCGCCGTAGGCGAACGACACTCCCTCGAATCGCACCTCGCCCCTTATCTCCCCCGGCATCACGGCGTGCTCCGGCACGTAGACCTCGGGCGCCGTAGCCAGGATCTTGTCCGCGCGCATGATGGCGGTAAGGCCGTTCTGGATGAGATGCCAGTTGCGCGCCAGGATCGAGAACGGCCCGAAGAGCATCGCCGCATAGCCGTTGAACATCACGAGCTCTCCGATGGTGAGCTCGCCGCGCGAGATGAGAAAAAACGAGTAGACGAAGATCGTGAGTTGCGTCGTCGTTATCAGCATGCGCTGGGAAACCCTCAACCCCTGCTGGATGCCGACGATGCGATACCAGAACTCCGCCGCTTTGACGCACAAACTCTGGAAGATCTTGCGGCTCTCGTGGGCCTCCGCGCAGGCCTGTTTTACGGTCAAGGCGTTCATCACCACGTCGTAGGCGTCGCCGTACGCCCGATTATAGGCGGCGTGCATTGCGCGAAAAAGACGCGCCATGCCCGGCGTCGCAAGCGCGATAATGAGCGCGTAGACCGTGACGGCGCCCAAAAGGACAAACGCGAGCTTTGCCTCGATCGAGAACATGATGGCAAGCGCAAAGAAGATGCTCAAAAACTCCGGCGCGAGGGTCACCAGTATTCGGCTCGTGATGGCGCTCATGTGGCTCGCGGCGCGGTTGATGCGGTCGAAGATCTCTCCCATCTTCTGGGACTTATGGAAGGAGGCGGGCAGAAGAAGAAGCCGAGAGTATCCCTTGGCGGTGTAATTTCCCTCGATCTCCGTCTCGAAGCGGTCGCTCCGAATGCCGATCTGCCAATCGATGATATCCGCTACAATTTTGATGCCGAGCCAGACCGCAAGAAGCGCCGTGACCGCATCGCGGTCGAGCGATATCAGGGAGTCGATAAGACGCCCGCTTATGTACGGGACGAACGAGTTGGCGAGCGCGGAAGCCACCGCGAGCACGCTCAAGAACGCGATGGCACGGCGATACTCGCGGATGTTACGAACGAGAATGCGCGCGCCTTCGAGATAATGTGTTGTTCTTTTTGCTTTCTGCATCGAAGAAAAATGGTGCACTCGCGCTATCGCTTTCGACACTGCTCACCATAAACCGATACGGTTTCTTGGCCCAGACGGCACCGGCATATCCCACTCCCACCCGCGGACCACGGACTATCCGGGAAACGCGTACGCCCCGGTCCTCGATCCAGAGGCCGGAGCGCCGGTTGGCTGGCATATCAGTAAACGAACCGGCTATGCGAAAAGTTCTGGCGACGCGGGCGGGGCCGGAAACGCCCTCTACGCCGCGGATGAGCACGGCCGCGGGATGGCCTTCGCGCCCGGCAACGATGTTCACGAGCCAGTGCATCCCATAGGTGAAGTAGACGTACCAGCGTCCCGCCGGTCCGAACATGACCGCCGTGCGCGCCGTCCTCCGGCCACGGGCCGCATGCGAGGCAAGGTCCTCGGGGCCGGTATAGGCCTCGACCTCCGTGATCATGGCCGCGATCGTCCTGCCGCGATAGCGGCGTACGAGATACTTTCCCAAAAGTTCTCGCGCAACGATGAGCGCGGACCGCGCGAACCATGACCGCGGCAAAACCTTATGCCTCACGATCGGCGCGTATGAATTCCGAAACCTCTTGGAGGATGGCGAACGGGACGGGGTTGCGCACCGGGCTTTTACCCGGGTAGCGCCATGCGGTGATCACGTTCCGCCGTTGCGGTTCATCGAGCACCATCGCCCAGATCTCCGAGGGATGCTTTACGGAGCCGGCCAACTGCATGTAGGCGACCGTCTTCGGCACAATGCCCTCCTCGATGCGGAACGGCGTTCGGAGCACGCGCTTCACGCGCGCCTCGGAGAGGCGGTAGTAGCGCATCTTGCTTTGCGAGTGATGCGTCCAGTGCAGCGGTTTTTGTTTCTTAAGAGCAAGCTTCATCATCTTGATTATAAACGATATACTGAAATCATATGCCCTTTGCCGCTTCCTTTCTGCGATGGATGCTCCTCGGCGCCCTTCTTTTTGCCTCCGGCTCTCTGCTGTATTACGGCGCCGTGAACGACTCCGCCATCATGGACGAGCTCGCGCACATCCCGGCGGGCTACAGCTACGTCAAGTATCTCGATGATCGCCTGAACCCCGAACATCCGCCGCTCCTTAAGGCACTCTCGGCGCTCCCCCTTCTCGCGCTCGATCTCAACTTCCCGACCGACAAGCCCTCGTGGCAGAGCGACGTGAACGGCCAGTGGACCATAGGTACGCAGTTCCTCTACGAATCGAGCAACGACGCTCACAAGATAATCCGCTGGTCCCGACTCGCGCCGATCGCCATCACGCTCCTCCTCGTGCTCTCGATCTACCTGCTTGCCGCCCAACTTGTGGGCCGTTGGTGGGCATTCTTCCCTGCTCTCTTCGTCGCCCTTTCGCCCTCTTTTCTCGCCCACGGCCATTATGTGACGACCGACGTCGGCGCCGCATTCGGTGTTTTCATCGCTACCTGGAGCTTCGTTGCCTTTCTCTATAAGCAAAAAACGAGCCGCCTGCTCCTCGCAGGCGCCTGCTTCGGCATCGCCCAGCTCTTGAAATTCTCCGCCGTCCTACTCGTCCCTTATTTCTTCCTGCTGGTCGCCGTCTTCTATGCCTCCGGCGTGTGGCGGGATTGGCATGCGATCTCCCCCCTCACCCGCATTTCCACCTTCTTTATCCGCGGCATTCGTCTTGTGTCCCGCACGCTCATGGTTATGGCCTTAGGGGGCATCCTCATCTATGGCGTCTACGCCATGGTGAGCATGAACTATCCGGCGGAACGGCAGCTTTCGGATACCGTCTCCATTCTTGAATCCTATGCCGGCGGGCCGACGCCGGAGGGGGCCTCGTGCCGCATCGCGCGATGCCCGGCCGATCTTGTGATACGGATGGCGGGGCAAAGTTATCTCCGCCCTCTTGCGGAATATGCCTTGGGCGTTCTTATGGTGGTGCAGCGTTCCGCGGGCGGGAACACGGGCTACTTCTTGGGCGAAGTTTCCTCCGTTGGCTCTTGGTACTACTTCCCCGTAACCTATGCGCTCAAGGAACCGCTTGCCGTCCTCGTTTTCGTCGCGCTCGGAACGCTTCTTGGCATGATCGGCGTCATGCGGGCGATCGCACGCCGCACTGCGCGCTTCGGCGACTACCTGACCATCAACTTCTATGAATTCGCGATGCTGCTCTTTGTGCTCATCTACTGGACATGGAGCGTGAGGAGCAATCTGAACATCGGCGTGCGGCACATCCTGCCAACGTTGCCGTTCATGTATATCCTCGCGACCGGCGCCGTACGGCGTTGGCTCGAGCGGCAGGCGGTCTCGCCGCGAACGCTCTTTGTGCAATTCCTGCTCCGGCTCCGCTCGTTCTTCGTCCTCTCTCTAAAATCACTCGCGCTCTCGGCTCTCGTCGTCGCGTTTCTCATCGAAGTCGCGGCCGCTTGGCCCTTCTATCTCTCGTATTCCAACCAGTTGGGCGGCGGCGTCCAAAACGGCTACCGGTTCGCGGTTGATTCGAACTATGACTGGGGCCAGGACATGTATCGGCTTCGCGACTGGGCGCGCGGGCACAATATCGAAACGATCGCCGTGGATTACTTTGGCGGAGGAAGTCCCGGCTACGAGCTCGGCGCCGCCTTCGTTCCGTGGTGGTCGGCAAAAAATGATCCTCGCGAAGAAGGCATCGGGTGGCTTGCGGTGTCCGTGAACACGCTCCAGAGCGCGTTCGGGAAAACGGCCCCTGGATTCGTGCGTAAACCCGAGGATGAATATCGCTGGCTCGCCGCGATCCAGGATCCCTATAAGCCCTACGCGCGCGCCGGCACGTCGATCTTTATCTACAAATTAAAATAAGGAGAAGCCCCGCGAGGCGGGGCTTCAAAAGTGCGAGCGGAGCCAGTAGCTCCGTAGTTTGGGGTGTAAAAGGGCGAGGAGCGACGGGGAGAGACGGCGTTCGGGACGTGGATCGTGTGCGGGAGCGAGCAGTTCCGTTCGAGGGAGGAGTCGGTAGTCCGTAGTGCGGTCGACCGCGTGTTGCTCCTCCTAGGGCAGCCCGTGCCGGGCGTCCTGTCGCCCGCCCCCAGCACCGACGCCGTCTCTCCGCGTCGTACCGTAAGTATAGCAAACGACCCCCTCAGGGCGCAATCCACAGCCCTCGCGAACAAGCAGGCCATGCCTCCCGGCAGGCAGGGCCGCGATTCAGCGGTATTTGAGGAAGATGCGCTGGTCCGTCCGGAGATCGATATAGGCCAATTTTTCCAACTCTCCGGCAAGGTTCAGGAGAGGTTCATAGGCAAATGCGGGGTCGTTGCGCAAGCTGAACAAGACGCGCGGGCCGAGGAGAAGCTGGGCGGTTGCCTCCGCGCGCGAGAGGTCTTCAAGGACGACCTCCTCTACGGTGAGCCGGGCGCGTTCCAGCATGTCAAAGGCGATCACGAGCGAACGGAGCTGGTCCCCGGGAAGCGCCTGCCCGCCCAATGCGAGAGAACGGCCGGTCGTGTCGCGAACGCGGCGCACGAGCGCGCCCTCGGCGCGCGGCGCCGGCGAAAAGAGCATCCCTTCGCGGTCGAACCAAAAGCACGCGTCAGCGCACCAAACGCCGTATCGTTCGCGCTCCGTGATATCGATCCGTAAAATTCTATTAAAATAATCGCGATGGATCGCCGCGCCGGCGATCGCGGGATGCGAAACGCGTACCGGCGAGAAGAACGAGACGGGCCCCGTGCCCTGGCCGGGCAAGCCGCCCAAAAGCTCCTCACGAGAAAGGGAACCCGCGCCCGACAGCACCACTTCCTTGAATTCGAACAGGTTCTTTTCCCAGTTTAGATATGAAAACGCGCCGAGGACGGCGAGCAGTCCCGCAGCCAGCATCGTAAGCTTCAGTTTGAGACGGACCCTCTTTTTTTTCTCGTAGATGGTGCGTACGGAAACAGTCATGGGTTCTAAACCACGATCCTCTCGATCAGGGGATTAATGCGCGTAAGAAATTCATACGAGGTCGTGCCGCTCTTCGCGATGGCGTCGTGCATGTCGAGCGTTGCGACGCTGCCGACCTTAGCGTGCGCGTCGGTCGCGTCGATCACCGTCATGTCCATCGATACGCGGCCGAGGATGCGGGCGGGAACGCGGCCGAGGACGAAGCGCCCCGTGCCCGAAAGGGCGCGCGGAATGCCGTGCCAGTAGCCGACGGGAAGCACCGCCGCACTCGTCGGCCGCCCCAACCGCTCCGTAAGATCGTAGCCGACAAAAGCGCCGCGGGGCAGGCGTTTCACTTCGCTCACAACCGCGTGCCACGAGAGCACCGGCCGAAGTTTCACCTCCGGAAGCTGGACCTCAAGCTCGCGGGATGGGTAATAACCATAGAGCGCGATGCCGCTCCGCACCCAATCCAGATGATAGCGACGCCCCAGCATCGTACCCGCGGTCGCCGCAGCGTGACGGACGAGGTCCCGGAACCCGGCCCGCTGGAGCGCCCGCTCCGCTTCGAGAAACTTCGCGAACTGCTGCTCCGTGAACGCCGGATACGTGACGTCCTTCGCCGAAGCGAAGTGGGTGTAGAGCCCCGTAACTCGATCGCGGACGTTGTCGCGCGCGAGAAGCTCCGCCGCACGGTGAGCGTCCTTGGGAAAAAATCCCTGGCGGTGCATTCCGGTATCTATTTTGAGATGTACCTCCGGTTTCCGGGCGGTCCCCAGGTAGGCCTTGATGCCCTCGAAGGTCGAGAGCGTGAGCGTGATGCGCGAGTCCGCAGCCGCCACGAAATGCTCGGGAAGCGTGCTCCCCAGAACGAGTATGGGTTTCGTGATCCCCTCTTTCCGGAGGCGGAACCCCTCGAGGACCGAATCCACGCAGAAGCCGTGGACGCCCAGGCGATCGAGCACCTTGGCGAAGACGTACAGGCCGTGGCCATAGGCGTTCGACTTCACGACCGCCATAAGCCGCGTCTTCCGCGCGAGAAGGCCCCGCATCGCTTGCACGTTGTGCCGCGCCGCTTCGCGGTCGAGCTCGATCCAGGTCCGGAGGCCTTTGCGCTGGTTAGGATCGCTCCGCGTCATGCTCGCCTTTGATCTCGTCCTTCCCGACATACGACCGGAGCGCCTCGGGGACTCGAATAGTCCCCTGCTCGGTCTGATAGTTCTCCATAATCGCGATGAGCATGCGGCCTATCGCGAACGCCGTCCCGTTCAACATGTGCACGAACCGCAGCTCGCGGTCCTTCGCGCTCCGGTAGCGGATGTTCAACCGGCGCGCCTGAAAGTCGGTGGTGTTCGAGGTGGAATGCGTCTCGCGGTATTCCCCCTTCCCCTCGTTCTGGCCTGGCAGCCAGGCCTCGATGTCGAACTTCGCCGCGGCAGGATCACCGAGGTCGCCGGTGCAGATAGCGAGGACGTGGTACGGGATGCCGAGGAGCTGCGTCAGCTTCTCCTCGACGCCCAGGAGCAGTTGGTGCTCCTCACGCGAGGCCTCCGGCGTCGTCGTCGAGAACATCTCCACTTTGTCGAACTGGTGCACGCGGAGGATGCCCTTCGTGTCCTTGCCGTAGGAGCCGGCCTCGCGGCGGAAGCAGGTCGAAAAGGCGATATAACGGCGCGGCAGGTCCCGCTCTTCGAAGACCTCATCCATATGCATCGGCCCCACCGACTGCTCGGAGGTTCCGACGAGGTAGAGGCCGTCCTTCTCGAGGTAATAGATCTCATCGCCGCCGCGCTCCACATAGCCCATCGCGCGCATCGCCTCGGGCCGGATGAGGACCGGCGGCACCACGGGAACGAACGGCCTCGGGTCGAGCGAAAGGTTCTTCTCGGCGATGATCGCCTCCAGATTCTCGCGCTTTGTCGTGAAATCCATCGCGAGCTTCACGAGCGCGAACTCGAGCCGCGCCGCGTCGGAGAGGAGATAGCCGAACCGCGCGCCCGAAACCTTGCCGGCTCGCTCGGTATCCACGAGCCCGAGTTTTTCCGAGAGCTCGACGTAAGACCTGGGCGCGAATGAGAACTGCGGCCGCTCCCCCGCTTCACGGAGCACCTCGTTCCCTGTGTCGTCCTTCCCTACCGGCACCGTTTCGTCCGGGGGGTTTGGAATGAGGAGCAGTGTTTCCTTCCGCTTCGCTTCAAGCTCCGCAACGCGCCCCCCAAGCTCCTTGATAGCGGTCTTGAGTGTCTTTGCCTCCTCGATCTTGCGCTCCTCGCCGAGCTTCTTCTGCTCGTGACGAAGCTCGTCAAGCTTTTTTACCCCTTCCCGCCACTCGCCGTCGAGCGCCAAAAAACGATCAACCAGCGCGGGGTCGGCCTGTTTGTTCTTGAGGCCTTGGCGGATGTGGTCCGGCTCGTTCCGTATGAGTTCGACGTCGATCATGGTTCTAATCTTTCTGCCGAAGCGTCGGAAAGGCAATAATGTCGCGGACGCCGTTCACCTCCTCCGGTTCGCGCCCGAACTTCTCTTTGAAACGGCGCCTCACCGCGAGAAGGACAAGCCGGTCTATGCCGAGACCCATGCCTGCGGCCGGCGGCATGCCGTACTCGAGCGCTTCGAGGAAGTCCTTGTCGAGACGCGCTTCCTCCTCATCGCCTTTCCTGAATCGCGCCTCTTGTTCTTCCATCTGCGCTCGCTGGAGCCGGGGGTCGTTCATCTCGGAGAACCCCTTCACGAGCTCGGGCCCGCCCTTCACGTATTCGTGCCCCGGAATAAGCTGGAAGCTCTCCGTGAGGCGGCGAGCGGGAGCATTCACTCCGTCAGCAGACGGATTGCCGCCCCCATTCCCGTCCTGTTTGTACTTCGCAAGCGCCATGATGCGTTCCGGGTAGTCGGTCACAAAAGTCGTGCGCTCAATTGCTCCGGCCGAGCGAATCTTCCTCTTATAGATGTCGTCGAGCTCGGCCTCGGGCACTTCGTACCACTCCTTGCCGGCATGTTTCCTGAAAAGTTCCGCGAACGAAATTCTTTCCCAGTTCCCCGGGATGTACCGCTTGAGCATCTTCTCCACAAATCCCATCAGTCCTTCATAGTCCTGATACGCCCAATAGAGTTCGAGCTCCGTGAACTCCGGATTGTGATCGCGGTCAATGCCTTCGTTCCTGAACACCTTGCCGATCTCGAACACCTTCTCGAAACCGCCCACGAGGAGCCTCTTGAGGTAAAGTTCGGGCGCGACGCGCAGATAAAAATCCTGGCCCAGTGCGTTGTAATGGGTTTTAAAAGGCTTTGCTCGGGCGCCGCCGGGGATCGGTTGGAGTACCGGCGTTTCCACTTCGAGAAATCCCTCCGCGCGCAAAAAGCCGCGCAGGTCGCTTATGATCTCCGCGCGCGCCTCGAGAAGCCAGCGCTGTTCGCCGTTCAGCGCGAAATCAAGATAACGGCGGCGCATCCGTTCCTCCGGATCTTTGAGACCGTACCAGTCGGATGGCAGGGGCCGGAGCGATTTTGCGGTGATCCCCGCGCTCTTCGCGCGCACGCTCTTCTCGCCTTTCTTGGTTTTGAAGAGCACCCCTTCCGCCGCAACAAAATCCCCGATGTCGAGCGCTGCCTTGAATTCCGCAAAGTTGGAAAGCCCCTTCTTTTGGAGCACGAGCTGGATATCGCCCGTTCCGTCCCGAAGATCGGCAAAGATGATGTTGCCCTGGTCGCGGAGACCGTGGATGCGGCCAACGACGGCGACGGGCCGTTTGAGGAAAGAAAGCATGCCGAACCTTTTTTGGCATTCGGCAACGGTATGCGTGCGGCGCACCCGCGCCGGATAGGGGTCCGCGAGTCGTTCGAGCTTGTGTTCGCGCTCTTGCCGCAGGTCGTCGAGCATGGATATGCCTTTTATTATCGCCCAAGTTTGCCGGCTTTACTACCCATAAAAAGCACTCCTGACTGTTGTTAAGAAAACCGTCTCGGAGGCCGAGCGGGCACGGTGTCTGGCAAAGCCAGACGAGCGCAAGCGACAGCGTGAGTGCGGCCGAGAGCGAGTTGCTATTTTCGCGCTGGGAAAATAGACAACGTGTTTTCGTACAACATCAGGAGTGCTCACCCCCTACTCGATCGAAACGAGAAGATACTCCACCTTGCCGCCCGGCGTCTCCACCATCACCGACGCGCCCGCTTTCTTGTCCAGGAACGCCCGTCCCAGGGGCGATTCGTTCGAGATCTTGCCTTCGGCAGGATGGGCCTCTTCCGAACCCACCAGAGTGTAGCGGAACTCCCGGCCGTCCTTCTTCACCGTAAAAGTCGAGCCGATCTGAACCGTTTCCTTGCCCGCGGCCTTTTTGATGATGGCCACGTTCTTGATCATGTTCTCAAGCTCGAAGACGCGGCCTGCCACTTGCGCCTGCTCCTCTTTCGCCTCCGAGTACTCGGAATTCTCGGAAAGATCGCCGAACTCCTTGGCGCGCTTCAGCCGCTCCGCCACCTCGATCTGTTTTTCGGTCTTCAGCGTCTCAAGCTCCTTCTGCAGCTCCTCGAGACGCTCCTTGGTCACGTAAAATTTATTGTCCGTCATAAAATAAGAATTTTATACTCCCGCGTTTTCCGGAAGTGCCGGGTGGCGAAGCGGGTATCTGCCGCGATAAAGCCGCCAGCGGATTGTAATGGTTTCCCAGAGCACTTGCAAATAAGCCGTCGGCTTCACATGGGAGTGGGGGTCGTTCACCCAGACCACGGGGACCTCCTTGATGCGGTAGCCCTGCGCCCGCGCGAGCGAGAGGATCTCGATGTCGAACCCCCACCGATCGATCGTGAGCATGGGGAAGATCTCCTCAACCGCCTCCTCGCGGAACGCCTTAAAGCCGCACTGCGTGTCCCATATGCCCGGGAGGAGCACGGTCTGAATGAAGAGGTTGCCGAGGTTGCCCAGAAGCCGCTTATGCCAGGGTTGCGGCGGTTCGAGACGCGCGCCTTCGACATCGCGCGAACCGATCACGATGTCATACCCCTCCTTGAAGTGCGGCAGCATTTTATTGAACTGGTCGATGGACGTGGAGTTGTCCGCGTCGGTGAAGAGCCGGAGGGCGCCCTTCGCGGCGAGCATCCCCTGCCGCACCACCGCGCCCTTGCCGCGGTTCACCTTGTTGTCGATGAGCTTGAGATTCCTCACGAGCGGAATGAAACGGTTCACGATCTCGGCAGTCGCGTCCTTCGAGCCGTCGTCAACCACGATGATCTCGTAGCTGAAATCGCACGCGTGCAGATGCTTGTCTATGTCTATGAGCGTAAGCGGGATGCGCTTCGCCTCGTTGTACGCCGGTATCACCACCGAGAGGAACGGTTTAGCCATTGAGCGGGTGCTTCTATTATATCTCGAGCGTAAGGATCTCCGGCCCGTCTTTGCCCACAAGCACCGTGTGCTCGAAGTGGGCCGCCGTGCTCCTATCCGCAGTCTCGAAGCTGTCGTCCCGAAGCTGGACCACGCGGTCCGTGCCGAGCGCGACCATGGGCTCCAAGGCGAGCGTCATGCCCGCCTTCAAGAGCAGGCCCTTGCCCGGCGTACCATAGTTGTAGACCACCGGCTCTTCGTGAAGACGCTTCCCGACGCCGTGGCCCGTAAGACCGCGCACCACGTGGAACTTCCCTTTGCGCACCACATGCTCGATTGCCCAGCCGACGTCGCCCAGGCGCTTGCCGGGCTCCATTGCGGCGATGCCCGCATCAAGCGCGCGCCGCGTCGCTTCGATGAGCCGCTTCTCCTCCGCCTTCACGCTCCCGATGGGCACCGTGACCGCCATGTCGGCGCAGTAGCCCTTGTGCCGGAGACCAAAGTCGAGCTTCAGAACGTCGCCGTGCCTCAAGGCATACGAGGTCGGGACGCCGTGAACCACCACGCCGCCCACCGAAGCGCAGATGGAGGACGGGTACGGGCGGAGAGCGCCCTCCGGCCGGTAGCCCAAAAAGGCGGGCTCGTCGCCGCCGTCCATGATGAGCTGGCGCGCAAGCGAGTCGAGCGCCTTAAGCGTCACGCCCGGCGCCGCCTCCCCTGCGACGCGCGAAACGATCCGCGCGAGGCGCCTGCCGGCCTCGCGCATTATTGCGACCTCGTGTTCCGTCTTTATCATCGCAACCTCCGTTCTATAGCCGACCGCAAACTCGCGAACACTTTGTACGGCAGGGGCTCGCCGTCGATCGCGATGAGCTTATAGCCGCGTTTCTTAAGATAGTTGAAGATGGGCTCGGTGCGTTCATGATATTCAACGAGACGTTTCTTAATGACCTCGGGAGCATCGAGCGTCCGCCGATGGAGCGGCGAACCGCAGGCGGGGCAGTGCGGATACTTTAACCGCGGCGAGTACATGAGCGGCCTGCCGCACAAGCGGCAGATCCACCGGTTGCCGTTCCGGAACTGCGAGGTTCCAGGCCGCACCTTAAGCACAAAGGGAAGAACGCGCTTCTTTCCGTACAGCTTTTCGAGAAGCGGGATAAGCGCTCCCGCCTCCGGAAGCGTGCGCGGCGAGCCGCTGTAGATGATGCCAAAGCCGGCCGCCCGGATCTCGCGGGTCTTCTTCTCCACGATCGCGCGCACCCACGACGGCGTGCATAGAATTCCGGTGTCAAAAAAGCGCCGTTCGCGCTCGATGATCTTGTTCGCGCGGTTCGCCGGGTCGTGGACCACCTGCTCGATGTAGCGGCCGGTGTCGAGGTGGTACAGGCCGAACTTCTCCGCCAAAAGATTCGCCTGCGTCCCCTTCCCGCTGCCGGGAGGGCCGTAAATGATGACAGCTAACTTCATGATAGAACGGTGGTTGTATTAGAGCCCTTCGTACTCGCGGACCGTAAGCTGGGAGTCGATCTGGCGCATCGTCTCGAGCGCCACCGCGACCACGATGAGGAGCGCGATGCCGCCGACTTGGAAGAGCGGGCCGCCGATCACGGCCTGCGAAAGCGTCGGCAAGACCGCAATGGCGCCCAGAAAAATTGCGCCCGGCAGGGTGATGCGGTTGATGACCTTTTGTAAGAACTCGCCGGTCGGCGCGCCGGGACGAATGCCGGGAATAAAACCGCCGCCGGTTTGAAGATTCTTCGATATCTCTTTGGGGTCGAAAGTTACGGACGTATAGAAGAAGGTAAAGACCACGACCAGCGCGAAGTAGAAGAAGCTGTAGATGAACGGGTTATTGAACGCGCGGGTGACGACGCCGGTAAGGGTCGCCGAGAGCGCGGGCGAGAACGGCGAGAGCATCTGGGCGAAAAATTGAGGAAAGAGCAGAAGGGAGATAGCGAAGATGATCGGGATCACGCCCGCCTGGTTTACCTTGAGGGGCAGGTAGCTCGAAACGCCGCCGAAAAGTTTTGTGCCGCGCACGCGGCGCGCGTAGGAAATGGGCACCTTGCGTTCGCCCTCGTTGATGAAGACAACGCCGGCGATGACAAGCACGCTTACGAGAGCAAAGACGAGGTATTTGGTCGGGTCTTCGAACGTCGCCGTGCGGAGCTGGAAATACAGCTGCGTGAAATACTGCGGCAATCCGCTCACAATGCCCGCGAAGATGATAAGCGAAATGCCGTTGCCGATCTTCCGTTCGGTGATGATCTCGCCAAGCCACATGAGGATGAGGGTGCCGGTGATGATGAGGACCACGTTCCGGATCATCCCGAAAAGATCGAGCGGCTGGAGCACGTTCTGCGAGATAAGCAGGTTCAGGAAGCCGTAGCCCTGCAGCGCCGCGAGCGGCACGGTGAGATAGCGCGAGATGCGGTTGAACTTCGCGCGGCCCGCGGGACCCTCCTCGTAATAGAGCTTCTTGAGATTCGGAAAGACCATCGTGAGAAGCTGCATGATGATGGTCGCGGTGATATAGGGACCGACGCCGAGCATCGCCACCGAAAGGTTGGAAAGGCCGCCGCCCGAAAAAATGTTCAAAAAGCCCAGGAGCTGGTTCGAGGAAAAGAAGTTGCGCAGCTGCTCGACATCCACGCCCGATATCGGAATGGCCGCAAAAAGCCGGAACACCACGAGGAGTCCGAGAACCGTAACGATCTTGTTCCGCAGCTCTGCGATACGGAACACTTGTAGCGCTGTGCCAAGCATTTAGATGAGTATGTATTTCCCTTTCTTTTCGTCGCGGATGACCCGGCCGCCGTCGAGCGTGATCACGCGGCGTTCGAGATGATTGATGATCTCCTTGTCGTGGGTCGCAAGAATGATCGTCGTGCCCAGTTCGTTGATCTTCAAGAGCAGTTTGATGATCTCCGCCGTGTTCGTCGGATCAAGGTTGCCCGTCGGCTCATCAGCCACGATCACTTCGGGGCGGTGGATCATCGCCCGGGCGATCGCCACGCGCTGTTTTTCTCCTCCCGAGAGCTCATGCGGAAAGTTATTCATCCGGTCGGAGAGCCCTACCATGTCGAGGACCTGGGGCACGAGCTCCACGATCTCCCGCTGGACACGACCCGCCACCTCAAGCGCGAACGCCACATTCTCGTAGGCGTTCTTGTTCGGCAAAAGGCGGAAGTCCTGAAAGACCACGCCGATATGCCGCCGGAGCTGCGGCAGCTCATTGGCCTTGAGCTTGTTCACCTCGTACGAACCGAAGACGATCCTTCCCCGGCTGGGCCGTTCCTCGCCGATCAAAAGCTTGATGACGGTCGACTTGCCCGCTCCGGACCTGCCGACCAGGGAAACGAACTCGTTCGGCTCGATCTTGAACGTGACGTCCTCCAGGGCCGTCGAACGGCCGTTGCCGTAGAGCTTTGATACGTTCTGAAAGACGATCATAGAAGAAAGCCGCCTTTATCGGACATCGGCGGACCGCCCTAATTCTATCTCGGCCTCGATGAATTTTTCAAGGTTTCCGCCGAGCACCTCCTCGACCTGCGTCGTTTCCGCCCCCGTGCGGTGGTCCTTCACGAGCTGGTAGGGATTCTGCACATACGAGCGGATCTGGCTCCCCCACTCCGGCTTTGCTTTGACGCGCAGCTCGCCCAGCTCCTTGGCTTGCGTTTCCTCCATCAACTTAAAGAGCTTGGCGCGCAAAAGCTTCATCGCGCGCTCGCGGTTCTGCGACTGCGAACGCTCCGCCCGGCAGGCCGCGGCAACGCCCGTCGGCACGTGAATGATGCGAACCGCGGTTTCCACCTTGTTCACGTTCTGGCCGCCCGGGCCGCCCGCGCGAGAGAGCTCGATCCTAAGGTCTTCGGGCGGGATTACGAACTTTTCTTCCTCGATAGCCGGCAGTTCGGGAAGCGCTTCGACGAGCGCAAACGAGGTATGCCGCAGATCTTTTGCGGAAAACGGCGATATGCGCACGAGACGATGCACGCCGGATTCCCGCTTCAAATAACCGTATGCGTACTCCCCTTTTATTTCGAGGGCCGCGCTTCGAAGCGGTTGGCGTCCGGTCTTTGACTGAAAATCGCCAAGCGACTCGTCGATCACGCGCGACTTCCAGCCGCGCGAAGCGGCGTAGCCCTGGTACATCGAAAGAAGCATCGCCGCCCAATCTTCAGCGTCCTGCCCGCCTACGCCGGCGAAAATGGATAGGGTAGCGTTCTGCTTGTCGTATGGGCCCAAGAATAGCTGTTCTGTTTCAAGCGTGCGAAACTTCCGGCGCAAAGCGTAAAACTCGTTCTCATCCGGGGCCCCCGCAAGCAACTCAAGACCCGTCACGATGTCGTCGTAGCGCCCTAAAAGATTCTTGAGCTGGCCGTATTCCTTCGTTTTCGCCTCGGCTGCAGCGGGGTTTTTCCAGAGGTCCGGGTCGCTTATTTCGAACTCCAGCTCTTTTTGCCGGACGCGCTTTTTTTCCTGGTCAAAGCCACCCGCCTAAGCGGCGGGCATCCTCTTGCAGTTCTTTGATGCTTTTCGCGAGTTCTTCGTGTGTCATATAGTTTTGGTCCTGGAGCCACCTCCCGGATTCGAACCGGGGACCCACGCTTTACGAAAGCGTTGCTCTGCCGCTGAGCTAAGGTGGCGGCTATTCTTTCGGACGGGAAAGGCGGGCCATAAGCATGAGCGCGAGCGCCAGTAATCCTACATCCCTAAACGTGATAAGGTCAACGCCGGTCGCGAGAAGGATGCCGGCCATGTTCGCGGCTCCGAAGAGCGCGCCCCAAAAGGCGCCGACGTTCACGAGCAGCGCCGCTCCCGCAACCAGCTCAAGAACGGCGTGGAGCGCGAGAAAGGTCTCGCGGCTGACCGCGACCTCGACCGCCGTCGGAACGAAACCGATCCAGTCCTCGGGCGCGAGCAGGCTCGAAACGCCGGCGTAGACCAACACAAAACCAAGGCCAAGCCGGCCGATCTCCGTTTCATAGTTTCGAATGGCTCCAATGATCTTCCCCATCGCGAATACTCTTGTAGTATACTAACAAAATCATGGCCGTGAAAGAGCGCGCGCGAAGCGAAGAGAAGATCCTTGACGTCCAGAACCTGAACGTCGCGTTCGGCGATTTTATCGTGCTCGAGGACATCTCTTTTTTTGTCGAGCGCGGCGAGGCGCTCGCCATCATCGGCCCCAACGGTTCCGGCAAAACCACGCTCTTCCGTGCGCTCCTCTCCACCATTCCGTACACTGGCACCGTACGCTGGGCGCCGCAGACGAAGATCGGCTATGTTCCGCAGAAACTCGACATCGACCGGCAGTTGCCGCTTACCGCGCGTGACTTCCTCCACTCCAAAGCGCGCGTTTCGGGCGCCGGAAAGGAGGATGTGGCGCGGGCAGCTGCCTCCGTGCGGCTCGAGAACGCCGTCTTGGCGCGGAACTTGGGCGAGCTGTCCTCGGGGCAGTTCCAGCGCGCCATGATCGCATTCGCCCTGATCGGCAAGCCGGATGTCCTGCTCTTCGACGAGCCAACGGCGAGCGTGGACGTCGCGGGCGAAGAAGAGGTCTACGAGACGCTCCACCGGCTCCAGGACGAACATAAGCTCACGCTCCTCCTCATTTCCCACGACCTTCATCTCGTCTACCGCCATGCGAACACCGTTCTCTGCGTGAACCGGACGCGAACGTGTTTCGGCGAGCCAGTCGAAACGCTCACGCCGGAGACGCTCGCGCGGCTCTATGGCCATCACCCGGCCTTGTTCCATAATTTTCACCATGACCATCGCCGCTGATCTTCTCTCCTCTTCCCTTGTCCTCTCGGCGCTCGTCGCCCTTACCGCGGGACTCGTGGGGGCCTTCGCGCTCATGCGGCGCATGACGCTCGCGGCCGATCCGGTCTCGCACATCGCCCTTCCCGGCATCGGCCTTGCCCTTCTCTTCGGCGTGAATCCCCTCCTTGGCGGCTCGTTGGCGCTCGTCCTCGGCGCCTTTCTCATCTGGACGCTTGAGGAGCGTTCCCGAACCAACATAGATGCGGTGATCGGCGTCGTTTTCGCCGCCGCCCTCGCCCTGGGCACTATTATCACGCCCCAGGAAGAACTCATCGAGGCGCTCTTCGGTTCGCTTGAGCAGTTAAGTACGGCGGAATTCTGGACGGCGGCCGTCGTGAGCGTCGGCATTGTCGCGTTCGTGCTCTCGTTCCGCCATCAGATCATGATCAGCTTGATCTCCCGCGACCTCGCGCGCGCGTCGGGCATCAGAACGCGCATCCTGAACCTCGCGTTCCTTCTGGTCTTTGTAGCAAGTATCATCCTCGGTCTCCGCTTCATCGGCGCGCTCCTTATGGGTTCGCTCATCATCATCCCTGCCGTGAGCGCCCGGAAACTCGCACACGGTTTCACGCCGTTCCTTGCGTGGTCGGGCGGCATCGCCATTTTTGCAATGCTCGCGGGAACCGTCCTCGCAGAACAGTTTGGCTGGCAGCTCGGCCCCTCGGCCATCGCCGCCGCCTCGGCCGTCTTCTTCCTTACCACGCTCATAAAAAGATAGCCCCTCCGCCTTAAGAGAAAGGTGAGGGGCGCAAAGCGTTACGAGAGAACGGACCTGACACGCCGCACGGCGTTGGCCAGCGGTCCGCTGTTCTCGATGAAGATATAGGGGATGCCGGAGGCGCGCGCCTCCGCTTCCCAAGCGAAGCAGTCGTTCAGACGCCGAACGATCGCTGCCTCGCCATCGCCGCGCCTTACAAGACGGGCATGGAGTTCCGCAGGTCCGGGCGAGAGAACGAAAAAGGAAGTGAGGTGATGGTCCGCATCCGCGCCCATAACATTCCGCACAAAGGCGTCGAGGATGCGAAGCACGTCCGGCACGAGGATCATGAACGAAAGCCGTTGCGGTTCTGAAAGCGCGGCGAGGACGGCGATCTTCGGCGTGCCGTAGGAGGCGCCATGCACCTCGACCGTCCACAAGAACCGGCCCTCGGCGCGCACCGCCTGGAACTCGCGCGAATCAAGATAGCGGTATTCGCTAGGCAGGTCGCTTGGCCGCGGCGCGCGCGTCGTGCAGCTCTCGAGGATCCGTGCGCTCGGGCCGAGGCGCTCGAGAGCGCCCTTCATAATGCTGGACTTTCCGACGCCGGAGGCGCCGGTCAGCGTGACGATCATCCCCCGCCTCCTTTGAAGCATCCGCTTCAATATGCTGCCGTCAATCCTACGGCAAGCCCAGCGCCCCCGCAAGCAGCTTGACGAATGGCGCGGTCCTTCTGCACCATAGAGGCAGCACCATTTCCAGTTCCAGGGAAAGGAACGTCCGATGCGGGAACGAGCCTTCATCTGTTCCAAGGTCAGCGGCGCAACGCCTGCGGAATTCGAGCGGAACCGGGCGGATATGCGGATGTACGCCCGCTACGCCCTCCTCCGGGGGTACGATCCGGAGGCGACCGGCGACTACTACTGCAACCTTCTCGACGACTTCTCTCCCGAAGAGCGCGCGCTCGGCCTCGCGCTGGGACGGGAACGCCTCGAGCGCTGTGCCTGGGTCATCGTGGTCACGGACGACCGCGGCGTCTCCTCCGGCATGCAGGGCGACATCGACCACGCGCGGTCCAAGGAGGTAAAGCTCCATTGGGTCCCGCGCTCTATGGTGGTCGCTTGGCTCGAAGAGAACGACCCCGCCTTCGCGCGCTGGCGCGAAGCGAACACTCCCCGCCTCTGCATCTGCGAACGTAAGGATTAAGCGAACGCCCCTCCTCTGGAGGGGCGTCACCATTTCTAGGCAATTCAGAACTTAGAACATGATGTCTTCCTCGGCGCGTTTGTAGTCGTGGATCTCTTCGGGCGCGAACCAGTGCAGGACCTCATGCGCCGCTTCCTCCGCGTCGCCCGAAGCATGCACCAGGTTATGGACCGCCCGCTTGCCGGAGTTCGCAAGAATGGCGGAATCCACCGAGTAGTCGCCGCGGATCGTGCCCATTTCCGCCTTTGAAGGCAGGGTGTTCCCCACGATCTTCCGGACCATCGCGATCGCGTGGATGCCCTTCACCACCATCGCCACCATCGGGCCGGAGGTCAGGAACTCCACGCCCCACCCGCGCACCATCTGACCGATCTTCTGCGGGTCGTCCGTTCCAAGAAGCTCCACGGGATCGATGCCGTAAGTCCCGTAATCGTTGAGCGACTTCTGGCCGACCGCTTCCATCCACTCCTTGCTCCTCGGCAAATGGCCGTCGATATGCTCCTTGGTCGCCCGGATCATCTTGAGGCCGATGATCTTGAGGCCGCGCTGCTCGAGGCGCGTGACGCACTCCCCCACCAGACCGCGCTTTACGCCGTCCGGCTTCACGAGTATGAACGTCCGCTCTTCCCTCTGTTCCGCTAATGTCATATCACGATAGTAAGTAGTAAAGAGAAAATAGTAAATATCCTATGTGTTGGTCACGAGCGGCACGAAGCTGAACCCTTCGTATGCCTCTTCGCGGAAACCGCCGTCCTGCCGTTTCTCAAGCATGAGGATCCGCGAGCCCACCGGTGCGACGATGCGTCCGCCGACCGTGAGTTGCTCCTTCCATGGCGCGGGGATCGCGGTCCCCGCCGCGGCGGCTATGATACGGTCGAACGGCGCCTCTTCGGGCCAGCCCTTCACGCCATCTCCCACGAGGAGCGAAAGAACCCCGGATTCGACAAAGCCGTAACGAGCAAGGTTCCGGCGAGCGGCGGCGCCGAGCTCGGACACGCGTTCGACCGAGAACACGCGGCCCTTTTTGCCGACGAGTTCGGCAAGGAGCCCCGCCACCCAGCCGGAACCCGTGCCGACATCAAGGAT